>Ga0247608_10000430_pt1 | contig 68862 bp, 55 predicted proteins | sample 176DNAGHGlowgp2_FD_193490 | JGI IMG/M metagenome (GOLD analysis project Ga0247608, IMG submission 193490) | Sheep rumen microbial communities from Palmerston North, Manawatu-Wanganui, New Zealand - 1766 DNA GHGlow gp2 | ecosystem: Host-associated > Mammals > Digestive system > Stomach > Rumen ... | reverse complement strand
ATAGGATGGGACTGTTAGGGGGTCCCAACGGTCTTTTTAAACGCAAAAAACGACCGAAACCCATCCTGGCATAAAAAATAACGCGATTTTGGAGACATTCCAAAATCGCGTTTGTCTTCAGTCTGAAAGAAAGCCTGCTGTGAGGCTTTCTTTAAAGGTCTTATGAATGTATCCGGAAACTTATGACAGTTTCGTTCCGCACTTGTTGCAGAATGCCATGTCATCCGTAACAACGTTGCCGCAGTTCGGGCAGGTCTTCTGCACCGGAAGCTTGGCGCCGCACTTGTTGCAAAATGCCATGTCGGCGGTTACTGCGTTGCCGCAGGAAGGACATTTCTTGCCGCCGCCCTTACCGAAGAAGCTGTTGGCCTTGGCTGCGAGCTCTGCTGCTCTTGCCGCACGAAGCGTTGCCGCCTCTGCCTGCTTACGTTCCTTTTCTGCCTGTCTTGCCGCTTCTTCATCGGCAATCAGCTGCTGGATTCTGGCAAGCTCGGCATTTGCGTTCTCTATTGCAGTCCGGGAAGCCTTCACGGCCTCATACTGCTGCATAATCTCATCATCAAAAACCATGCCCTCGTCCAACTTCTTGAGAAGCATAACACCGAGGGTGTACTGATATCCGGAAATCTTTCCGTTCTCAGCCTTAATCTGTGCGTTCACCTGATTGATTTCCGCGTTATGGGGTCCGAAAAATGCCATGGTCTGTCCTCCTTTTACGTGTCACATGCCGCACGAGGGGGGCATCAGTCCCAATCGCGCTCGGGCATATAATAGTATTCCTTGTGAGTTCCTACATACTTATACGCCGGACGGATGATCTTACCGTTGTTGATAATCTCCTCCAGGCGGTGTGCCGACCATCCGCTGATACGCGAAATGGCGAAAATCGGCGTGTAGAGCTCTTCCGGTATTCCAAGCATATCATACACAAATCCGCTGTAGAAGTCAACATTCGCGCAGATCGGCTTGAACAGGTGACGGTTCTCCGAAATGACTTCTTTGGCGATGCGCTCCACTCTCTCGTAGAGCTCCATTTCATCGGTACGCCCCTTGGCCTCCGCAAGCTTTCTTGCATAATCCTTCAGGATAACCTGACGGGGATCGGAAAGCGTGTAAATGGCATGTCCGATGCCGTATACCAAACCGGTCCGGTCGAAGGCTTCCTTGTTAACCAACTTGACAATGTATTCGCGGATCTGATCTTCGTTCGTCCAATCCTTCACATTTGCCTCAAGGTCTTCAAACATCTTTCTGGCCTTGATGTTCGCGCCGCCGTGGCGGAAGCCCTTCAGCGAGGCAATTGCCGCTGCCATGGCTGAATACGTGTCGGTTCCCGCAGACGTTACAACGTGCGTGGTAAATGTGGAGTTATTGCCGCCGCCGTGCTCCGCATGAAGCACAAGGCAGATGTCGAGAACGCGGGCCTCAAGCTCGGTGAATCTTCCGTCTGCACGAAGCATCGTGAGGATGTTCTCGGCCGTCGAATACTCCGGATTGGGGTTACGGATAATCAGGCTTTCATCCTGCTTGAAATGCAGGTATGACCAGTAAGCATAAATCGAAATCAAAGGCAGTTTCGCAATCAGGTTCATCGACTGCTTCAGCACGTTCTCCGTTGAAATGTCGTCTGCCTTATCGTCGTAGGAATAAAGCGTCAGGACAGCCTTCTGCAAGCCGTTCATGATGCTCGGTCCGGCGGCCTTCATGATGACGTCGCGGATGAACTTGTTGGAAAGCGTCTGGAACGATGTGATCAGCTCGACAAAGGATCTCAGCTGCGTCTCGCTCGGCAGCTCGCCGAACAGAAGCAGATATGTCGTCTCCTCAAACGCATAGCGGCGGTTCTGCAGTCCTTTCACCATCTCCTGGACATCATAGCCCTGATAGTAAAGCTTGCCGTCGGCGGGAACCTTCTTGCCGGCAACCATCTTGGTACCGGTAACGTCACTGATTTCCGTAAGTCCGGTCAGAACGCCGGCGCCGTTAGAGTCACGAAGTCCTCTCTTTACATCGTATTCCACATAAAGATTCTGGTCGATTACTCCGGATTTCATGCATTCCCGAAGCAGGAACTCAAAATCGTCCTTCAAATTTCCGTCTAATTCCATCATGTTGGCCATGATTCTGCCCTCCCCGACTTTCAAAAGCCGTCATGTATACACTTATACAATACCGATAATGTGGATATGATACAACAGAAAACGCCGAAAGGCAAGCACTTTTTTCGAATGCTCCTTTCGGCGTGTGTATTTGTGATTCAACCCGTCTTAACGGTACAGGTTTCTCCATTCCAAATCCCCGTTGTTCATGCCCTTTAACAGCATTTCGGCGGTCGCGATATTCGTCGCGAGCGGGATGCTGTACTCATCGCACAGCGGAATGACATAATTGAACTGTACATCGTAGCTGATGGTCTTGTCGGCATTTCGCAAAAAGATTACCATATCAATCTGATTCTGTTCGATCATCATGGCAAGCTGCTGCTCGCCGCCGAGGCTTCCCGCCAGGAACTTATGCACATGGAGGTTGGTGGCTTCTTCAATCATCCGCCCGGTTACGCCGGTGGAATACAGTTCGTGTTTCCCCAAAATCCCCTTGTATGCGATACAGAGGTTTTGCATCAGCGTCTTACGCGTATCATCCGCTATCAATCCGATAATCATACCTTATCCCCTTTTCTTTGCTTAACACCCTTACCCCCATAATGAATATAGCACAATCGCCTGTCTGCGTCAATAAAGAAAGGCTCTCCCGAAACTCCCCGTTGTTGCATTATGCCCAATGGCACGTCGGAAAATACGATAAAATTGGGTCTTTTGCCTCTTGATTTTCCTGTGGAAACATCTAGAATCTATTGATGAAACATAAAATAAGGAAATCGGTCTACGGAGGCTTTTCATGGACAAAGGCAACATCGTCTTTTTGGATCTTGCGATTATCATCGCTACGGCAAAAGTTTTCGGCATGCTTGCGAGAAAGCTGAAAGCCCCGCAGGTCGTCGGCGAAATCATAGCCGGTCTCTTAATCGGACCGTCTATCCTCGGTTTGGTCAATTCATCGGACTTTCTTTCCACGATGGCGGAAATCGGCGTCGTTTTACTGATGTTCTCTGCCGGTCTTGAAACCGACCTGAGAAAGCTCGCCCGCTCCGGCTTTGTTGCCACTTTGATTGCCTGCTTCGGTGTAGCCGTTCCGATGGTTGCCGGCACGTTTCTTTATGCCGGTTATTACGGAATCGGCATCCACGATTCTCAGTTCGCGAACGCCATTCTCATCGGTTGCATCATGACGGCCACGAGTGTGGGTATAACCGTCGAGTCTCTTAAGGAAATGGGATACTTAAACGGTAAGGTGGGCACGACCATTTTAAGCGCCGCCATCATCGATGACGTCATCGGAATCGTTGTCCTCACATTTGTCCTCGGCCTGAGAGACAAGAGCATCACCCCCGGACAGACTATTCTTCATACATTCCTCTTCTTCATCTGGGTTGTCGTATTCGGATATATTGTATACCGCGCGTTCCGCTGGTACGATGCAAGACATCCGCACACGAGGCGAATCCCGATTGCCGGTTTGGCGCTGTGCCTTCTTATGGCGTTCTGCGCAGAGGAGTTCTTCGGAATTGCCGACATTACCGGCGCATTTGCCGCGGGCATCATTCTTTGTAACGTCCGCGACTCCAAATACATTGCCGAGAAAATGGATATCAATTCTTATATGCTGTTCGGCCCGGTATTCTTCGCCAGCATCGGCATTAAGACTGACATTTCGCTTTCCGACATCGTTCCGCTTCTCGGATTCTCGGTTTGCTTTGTCATCGTGGCCATGGTCACAAAGATTATCGGCTGCGGCCTCATAGCCAGGATTTTCCGCTTCAGCTGGTCGGATTCCGCAAAGATCGGCTGCGGCATGATGACCAGAGGAGAAGTCGCCCTGATCATCGCCCAGAAAGGTCTGGCCATGGGCATGATCGAATCCAAGTACTTTACAAGCGTAATTCTGCTGATCCTTGTTTCGTCAATCGTCACCCCGATTACGCTGAAACTTTTATACAGCAAATTCCCCGAAGCGCCCGAGCCCTCCGCCGTCGGAGAAGAAGGCGAATGGCGCTGAGTTTTCGGATCCTTCTCATAAAAAGCGGGCTGTCATCAGACAGCCCGTTTATTCTTTCTAGTATTGATTCAAAAGGCCCCACACATTGGGAGCTTCCAACCCTAACTTCCACCCGGCAAATCCCGCGAGATGATAGGCAGGAATCAGATCAAGCTTATATTTCAATGATTCCGTGTCTTCAATCCAGTACTGATACAGGATATCGTTCTGTTTATACTCGGCATAGAACTGCTTGCATTCGTCGTCCCATACCGGTTTGGCGTTCTTGTAGGCCGCCTCGGTAATCTTGGTCATGCCGCCGTTTTCCTGGGTAGTGATTCCTTCCTTGTTGGTCATCCAGACGCGGTTGAAAAGCGGAAGGCCGAGAACAATCCTGTCCGCCGGCACAAGCTTCACCGCACTCTTCATGGCGCTTTCCACCCACGGGAATGATGCAACGGAACCCGCTTTGGAGCCCTTATAGTGTTCGTCATATGCCATGAAAATCACATAATCGAGGATGTACCCCTGGTCGGCAAGCTGGTAATGCGCCTTGCCTGCATTCGGCACGAAATTGTCCGTTGAAAGGCTGAGCCCGTTCTTTCTGCACTTAATATACAATTCCCGGATGAACTGCAGATAATGCGGTGCCGAATCCTTCGTTATGAACTCGTAGTCGAGATTGATCCCGTCGGCTCCGACACGCACCGTCTCGGCAATCAGATTGTCCTCAAGCGCGTTGCGGGATTCGGTGTGGGACAGAATGTCAAGACCCTTAACATCCGCCGCGAAATCGCTGCAGAGCGCCCAGACAAGAATGCCGTGTCGATGCGCCTCCTCTACATAAGAAGCATCGGCAAGCGACGTGATGTTGCCGGACGTATCCTTAAAATCAAACCACGTGGGACATATGACATTGATGCCCTGCGTATCCGAAAGCGCTACAGTCAGATCGTTCGCGCCGAGTTTCGTCCACATCTGGTGCCACATCAGATGCACGCTTCCCGAAGGCAGCCCGATTCTCGGGTAATTCTTCGTGCTCGGCTGAAGCACCCATTCACCCGGTCCTGTCATATCGGCAGAAGCCACATAGCCGACCTGCCCGTCCGAGGTGGAAACCGAAATGAAGCCGTTCTTATTCTCTCCCGTAGAGACTACCCTGTCTCCCTTCTTAAGTTCCGTCACGATATCCTGCTCAAGCGAAGTACCGATCCGGATGGCCGTGTCCTTTGTCGCGGTCATGGAGGAAAATGCGACGCCGTTTCGGAAGAGCACCACTCTCTGCGGCTTGGTGAGAACCACCGTGCTGACATCGGAATATGCGGCAAACACTTCTGTCGAAACGTACAGTCTTGTATCGAACGCGCGGAACATCGGCACCGTATCGGTGACATAAGTGCCGTTCACCGTATGCTCGGTGCTGTTCGGTTTATACACCAACACATCCGTCGGTGTCGTGATAATCATCTGCTCTTCTGTTTTATTATAGTAAAAGCGCGCATCCAGGCTCTTCGCTACGCTGTAGGGTATGTACACCTGGCCGTCGCTCTTAATGGCCCGGTCCTCATTGACAACGCCGTCAATCACGGTCAGATAAAGCGCATCGGACAGCTTGTAATAGGTGTGCAGATCCGCCTTCTCGGTAGATGCCTTCGGTCCTTTGTCCTTCTTGTCACCGTCCGCGCCTCTGTCTATTGTACATGCCGTCAGCAGAATGAATGCCAGCAGGCATGCGGTTAGCCGGGTCGTTCTTCTCATGTTTCTCCTCCTGCTTTTCGCAAGCTTCAAATGGTATTATACCATATTCCGACCCGAAAGAAAAGAAAAAACGGTGAAATCTCCCGCCCGACATCCGGTACGGGAAAAGAAGCGCCGTGTAAACTACTGCTGTAGAAAAAGCTCCGCCGGCATTTTCCTTACAAAACTCCTCATCGATATAATCGTGAGCAAAACAATCATCAGCGTAAATATAATTCCGACAAGCAAGGCCGTGACTAAAACTGACGGAATACTGACAAATAATATTTGAGGAACGGCTTTACTGGCGACAAACCTTGCAAGTATTGATAATGCCACCGCGCATACAGTCGAAGCCGCAGCTATTGCAAAAGAATCAAACAGAAGGACTTCAAGAACCGTTCTGTCCGCTGCCCCCAGGCTTTTCAGAATTGCAATTTCCTTTCTCCGTTCAAGAGCCGATATTTTGCTGTATGAGTTCAGCAAAAGAATGGATATCCATGCGAGAATGACGCCCAACACCATAAGAGCCATTTGAAAAAACAGTGATTGTGACAAAATGGCTCTTTTTAAAGTCTCCTGATTTGTTTCGGCTTCAAATCCCTTTGTCGCACTAAGCTGCCTGCAGACTTCAGAAACTTTAGAGGTGTCTTTTACATATAAATCCACGCTGACGGGGTCGGGTTTCTGCAATCGTAAGATTAAGTCAGGCGTATATCGGAGCTCAACTGCATCAGATATATATACGCCGCAGATATAGACTCCGAAAACACCGTTATAATCAATTGCCAGGCGGGTGGACATGATCCGCTCAAGATCATCCCGGGAAACCTCTCCGGATAATATATCTTCAAGCGTATACTTCTTCTCATTTAACCCAAACAAATCCATCCCGTACGAAAGGAGCGTCGAACTAATCATAATCCGGTTTTCTTCTGTAGGGAATGTGCCATAGAGAAGCTTTTCTTTTTCATCAATCGGCTGCATTGCCCCATAGATTCCACCCGACTGAAATCCCATGGAAACGCCTTCTTGAAATATGTCCAGTTCCTGTCGAAGAAATACCTCCTTGCTTAACTCCTCACCAAAATAAGCCTTCAGTCTGTCTGCGCTCACAAATGACAGGATATCGTCATACGGATTCTTCGTGTGATTTATTCCGGAAATGGTAAAGCTGATGCTTTGACCGGAAGAGCCACATAAAACAATATCCCGTCCCAAAACATCTTCCGATCCAAACAACCTTCGAGCGACATCAGCCGCCAGCACAATCTCGCTTTCACTTTGAGGAAAGTGCCCGGTAATATCATTAGTCATTACCCGTTCGCGGAAAAAAACATCCAGATTTATCTGTTTGATTTTTGCTTCAGCCTCACTGCTTTCATTGCGGAAGAACCAATTTCCATCAATTCCGTAATACTGCCATACTACCTCCTGTATCTCCGGGTAATTCTCAAGATACTCCCGGTCGGAATCCGTAAAGGGGAAATTCCCATATTCGGTGTTTGGCATATGCCCATAGAATGCATGTATTAAATCGCTTTCAAGATAACTGACATTTACAGTTCCCGTAATTCTGTTTCCTATCCCTGCGATTCCGATAACCATGGTTATCGCAGTGATTGCCATTGCAATAGTGGCGACTACAGATGCGATTTTCCCTTTCCGGATCCGAATGCTGTTTTTTCCCAAAGGAAAAACAATCTCACGCAATACCTGCTTTTTATTCCTGCTCTTGTCCGGCTCAATCGGGGATTCACGCTTAGTACGTATTTCTGTTTCCTCCAGAATTCTCCCGTCTTGAAGTGTAATTACTCTGTCCGCATACTGCCTGGCTAACTCAATATCATGTGAGACGACAATTACACATTTATTATCAGCCAGTTTTCTTAATGTATCGAAAACGGTTTTTGCATTTGTCGAGTCCAAGCTTCCTGTCGGCTCATCCGCCAGTATTACTTCCGCATCCTTATATAAACTCCTTAATACAGCTACTCGTTGCTTTTCGCCACCGGATAGCGTTTCCACCCTTTGCATCGGATCTTTGATCCCTAAATCTGCAATTCCGTCATCGATCAGTTTTTTGTCTGCTGCCACTCCGGAGAGTTCTGTCGCGATTGTTATGTTCTGTGATACGGACATTCCCGGAATCAGGTTCGCTTCTTGAAAAACAAAGCCTACCTTTTCCGCGCGGAAGGAATACAAATCCTGCGCTATATCCTTTCCATCGCAGAGCACCATTCCTTCAGACGGACAATCCAGTCCCCCTATAATGTTCAGTAACGTACTCTTTCCGGCGCCGGACGTTCCTGAAACGAAAACCAATTCGCCCCGATAAAACTCTGCAGTAATGTTCTTAAGGACTTCCTTATCTCCGAATCTTTTAGAGACATTTTCAAGTCTGATCATCATTGCCTCCCTTTATCCCTGCTGTCACCACCGTTAACATATCCAAAAACAGAATTCCCATATGCTATTGTCCCCAGATCAATAAAACCATTGTCCCGACAGTATGAAAAGATTCCCTCTTCAACCATGGTTGATTGGATAAACTGTCTTTGTGTTTGCACATATGAATAATCATTTAACCTGTTCAACATGGCAAAAAACAAATATGTTGTGCACACATCAGCCTGCGTTTCTTCACTGCAATACTGCCGTGCTCCGCCTTCCACAGCCAACTTTGTATATGTCTTTCCCACATCAGATTCTTTTATGATTCCCAAGGAGAGCGCGTCATCAATTATATATGCATCAATTATCAGGGCGGTCTCTCTCAATTCATCGTTTCGGTAAAAAGCTTTAATCATCTTACGTAATTTATTCTTTTGTCGATAGTTCAAATCCACATCAACGCCGAACGTACGCAGGTCGGATACCATCTCCACTATTCTTCTTGCAGAAGAAATGTCTGCTGCCATATTATTCTTCCCATACTCTAATTCTGACAGAAGCGCATCTATCTGCTTTTGAAAGAAAGCCCCGTTGTAGTCTTGGTCATATCCGTTAACCAATTGATCAAGCATAATATTGTAATACAACATACCGACTCTGTCATAAAGATTGCTCTTCTCGTGGTATGTATCATAGTTGCTCTTTACATATTTCCGCACGCTGTCTTTGTCGTAATCAAACCCGACCTTTTCAGCCAACATCACACCGAATGCTGTTGATCGGACATCGATTTCCGAAGAAGCCAGCTTGTTCATAAGTCCTGCGAGTTTCTCACGAAGCGCCTCATTTACGCTTTGGTCGTCAAGTGTCTTTCCCTTTTTCAGCACATCGCTCAACATCAGTACATCATCCATTTCAGACAGTTGCTTTCGATCCAAGCCGCAATAGTATCTGTAAATCTTTTCGCGTCCGAATTCCGGGTTGAAGCACTGTTCCACCTCAGCAAAGCTTGAAAAAGCAAGAGCATCTGAAAGTGTTTTTATTTCGATTTTGTCAAAGGCGCATTCCCAGTACGAAATCCATTCCGCAACCTTACTTTCATCTACCATCGTTTGTAATCCCAATTCCCCCAACAAGCATAGCATATCACCGCCGGAATTGTACATTGTATTCGATGAATCCGTAGAAAAAGAATAGTCTGACAGCGCCGTTTTCGCTCCATCAACTACATGAAACCGGTTCTCGTCAAGATTATCGTCAAAAGCTCTTACGGCATTAATTGTTGCCACCAGTTCAATGTGAATACCGTCATCTTCATTAAACAGAAAGAACAGCCCGGTTTTTTCGTCATAAAACTTTGCCAAGGCATCGTTAAGCCTTTTGTAATCCAAATCAAAACCCAACCGGTTACCTATATTCGCCAAATATGTCAAGTTCAGGAAATCCAGACTCTCAGAATCAACTGTTCTCAAAAACGACATTCTTTCGCGCAATTCAGATAAATCGTATCCCTGAATCATTTCTGCCAACGAAACTACAGCATTGGCATTATACAAATCCAAAGAAGAACCACCTCCCGCTCCGGACGAGAACCCGCTTTGATCCCCTCCCTGTATCTGCATGAAAGCCAGATACTTTCTGATGTTTATACTTTCTTCTTCTGTGAAAGGCCATGAAACGTCCGCTGCCTCAAGAAAAGTGCTTTTCTTAACATTAACATGTCTGTTCGATAGAATGACAAATGCTATACCGAGCATAGCAAGGATAACTACCGTCGCAATAAGAGTTGTTTTTAGGCCAATCCTCTTTCGCCTGCTTTCATAACCTTTCATCTACTGTTCACCCCTGTCATATTCGTTGTTTCCAAGTGCGCGGCGGAAAAAGAATCCGCCGCGCGGAAAGTCAATCAATCAAAGCTTTATCAGGTTGATAAGGACAGCGAGTAGAAACCGCTTCCAATCTGCGTCCTGCCTGCCACCGCAAGGTTCGCGGAAAGAATAAACAGGGAGGCATTTGCATTATAAGTGAAATTGCTGGAACAGGTCCATTTGTTGTTTACTGTCATCTGGTCAGACATAGAACTTCCACTGGTAGATACTCCGCCACCGGAAGAACTGAAAGAAACTCCACCTACCGCATTGACTTTTACCGTATTGGTAAGTTGAATCGAATCAGCGTTATACGGGGTTGAACCCAACCATGACATAGAGGATGAGCCCACCATTTTAACTTTATTCACCCCATTAGGAAATGTGATTACAACACTATATTGTTGCCGCGCATTGACATGTCGGGTGTTCGCGGCAAATACAACGTTGCGATTTTATTATTCAATCCCCCCCGGGTAAATTTTCAACAATCCGTTGATGAACGACATATTTTTTTGATGAACGACATATTTTTCGAAAAAAGTGTGAAAAGAGTGTGAGGAGGGTGTGAACTCGTCACAAATAAAGGAGCCTCCCCCGCCGGAGATGACCCCTGATTTCAGCATGTGAATTTTGAAATTCCTGACCTCAGTAAAGAGCATTCTCCCGCCCGGGAAGCCTGTGTGTGAGGACGGGTGTTCCCGATTAATATCGCTTCCCGGCGAAAGAATCCGCCGCAGGTGCTGTTTCCGCCGCCCGTTACAACCGTCGGGGCGGCGGGTTCCGTTTCAGATAAGAGATCACCCCGCAGTATACCTTCCCACATTCCCGGAACCGTTTTTTATTAACGTTTCATCTTCAAAAACCTGCTGCAAATAAAAGTATATAAGCACCGGCATGACAAATCCATCGGCGAAAGGCACAAGGATGAATTTCTTTTTTGTGCCTTATGGAAAATGCAAGGAAATCAGGCGTTTTGCGGCTCGTCACTTTTCACAAAAAGTTCATTGACTTTGCAGCATATTTACCTTATACTTTCAGTACTAAAAATGGTATAATATAATTGACCAAAAAGAAAGGAGTACAGGCATATGAAGATTGAAAAGATTAATGACAACCAGATCCGTTGCACTTTGAATCCTCAGGATCTCGCGGAGCGTCATCTGAAGCTCAGTGAATTTGCCTACGGCTCCGGCAAAGCAAAGGAATTGTTCCGCGATATGATGGAGAAAGCATCCGAAGAACTGAATTTCGATGCAGAAAACATGCCTCTGATGATAGAAGCCATCCCCACCTCCGCGGAATCTTTGGTTCTGATTATTACCAAGGTTGATAACCCCGAAGAAATCGACACCAGATTCTCATCCTTCACTCCTTATCATAAGGAGGAAACCGAAGAAGAGGAAGAAGACCGTGACGATGTTGTGCTTCCGGGTCTCAACCACCTTGACAACAACGTTCTCGAAACGCTTCGCAAGCGTGTCGCGGAATTGACCGCGGAGGACGGAACCGTCGATAAGAAGAAAGCCGAAGCAACAGTGCTCGAGTCCAAATGCTTCCGGTTCAGAAGTCTTGACAACCTCGTGGCATTTGCCAAAGCCGTGCGTGACTTCTACTCCGGACCGGGTGTTTTGTACCGGACCGACAAGGACCGCTCTTATCTGCTCTGCTTCTTCCTGCTCGGCACAACGGCACGGGATTTCAACCGGATGTGCAACATCGCATGCGAATACGGCGAGATGCTTCCGAAGGCGGATATCCTGTTCTGCCAGGAGCATTACGCATGCCTTATGACCGACGATGTCATCGCGCAGCTTTCCGATTTCTGATTACAGCCGAGGGGGAGGAATCATGCAACAGAAGCGTCCTATATTACGCAATAAGCTGTATTTGTATCTGACCGAATTTTTTGCCGGAATGTCCGTTATGGCAGTAGAACTTGGCGCAAGTCGTTTGCTTGCGCCATATTTTAGTTCTTCGCAGATTGTCTGGACCATCATCATCGGCACGATCATGATTGCCATGGCGCTCGGCAACATATACGGCGGACATGCCGCCGACAAGAACCCGAATCCCGACCGGCTGTACACAAGGATTCTGATTGCGGCAGTCTGGATTGCACTGATTCCGGTCGTCGGCAAGTATATCATCGTCGGGATTTCCGTTCTGCTGATTTTCTCCGTCAACAACAACTTCCTGATCATTGCCGGCTTTGCCGCCTGCATGGTCATCTTCGTTTTCCCGCTTTTCCTTCTCGGCACGGTTACCCCGTCTTTGGTAAAGGTCACGGTTGACAGCCTTGATGACAGCGGAAAGACTGTCGGCAATCTGAACGCTTTCAACACCGTCGGAAGCATCATCGGCACATTTGTCCCGACCTTCGTAACGATTCCCTCGGTCGGAACGGCTGTCACATTTTTGCTTTTCGCGGGCATTCTTTTAGTCCTTGCGCTCGTTTATTTCATCAGCTCGGGCATTGCCCTTAAGAAGATGAAGAAAGTGCCTGTGGCAGCAGTCTTGTTTCTTGTCTGCTGCATCTTCGGCCATAACGACAGTTTCGCCTTTTGGGATAAGAATCTGACATACGAGGGCGAGTCTGTTTATAACTACCTGCAGGTTTACGAAGACGAGCAGGAAGTTGCTTTGTCGACCAATGTGCTTTTCGGTGTCCAGTCCGTCTACCGAAAGGAACGTGTGCTGACCAATGCCTATTATGATTACGCAATGGCCGCACCGATGATGGCCGGAATGAAGGAAAAGGAATCCGTGGATGCGCTGATTCTCGGAATGGGAACCGGCACATTTGCCACGCAGTGCAACCGCTACTTTGACAACATCCGTTTCACGGGTGTGGAGATTGACGGCAAAATTACCGAGCTTGCGCACGAATACTTCGCTCTTTCAAAAGACATTCCGGTGTATACATATGACGGGCGCGCCTTTTTGAATGCGGACAAGAAGCACTACGACGTCATCATGGTCGATGCTTATCAGGATATCACGATTCCGTTTCAGATGTCCTCCGTCGAATTCTTCCGTCTGGTGCATGACCACCTTGCCGGGAACGGCGTGATGGTTGTTAATCTGAACATGCGCGGCGGCGGGGAGGATTCCATCAACGCTCACCTGTGCGACACCATTGCTTCGGTATTCCCGCAGGTTTATGTAATCGATGTTCCCACCTCCTCGAATACCGTTTTATTTGCTTCCGACAATCCGGAACTGATCGAGCGGTTTCATAAAAACACCTCTTTGGAGCAGGACAAGGACATCACGGAACTGATGAAGCGGATTGACAAGGATCTCACCCGTTACCGCGGCGGAAACCGGATCATGACCGATGACAAAGCTCCCGTGGAGCTGCTCGGCATGAAGGTCATCGACGAACTCATCTTCGAGGAAGTTTCGTATTACAAGGACGTATATAAAGAAGAAGGCCTCAAAGGCCTGATTGATGCGCTCAGCAACTGATCTTCAAAAAGCGTCTTCTCTTTCTTCCAATGTTATTACAAAAATGGGCAAAGGCGAATCCGTTACACTTGAAACGCTTGCTAAAATCTGCATTGCTCTGCAATGTGGGATTTCGGATATCGTAGAAATCAAATGGGAGAAGCAATAAAATGGCAAACTTCACTAAAAAAGCAATAGAAGCCTCCTTCATAAAGCTTTTGACGGAACGACCGATTTCTCAAATTACAGTCAAGGATATCGTGACTGACTGCGGAATTAATCGCAATACTTTCTATTATTATTTCGAAGATATTCCGAAGTTAATAGAAACCATAGTTGAGGAGGATGCCGCCGCAATCATCCAAACATATCCCACCTTTGACAGCTTTGGAGATTGTCTGGAAGCAGTTCTTGATACGGCTTTGTCCAAAAAACGAGCCGTTTTGCATATCTATCATTCGACAAATCGCGATATTTATGAAATGTATCTTTGGAAGGTCTGTGATTATGCTATCGAGGTGTACCTGTCAACCGTACTGCGGGGACATAAAATCAAAGAAAACGATTTGGACATCATGAAAAAATATCTTTCCAGTTTGGGGTTTGGAATTGTTTCAAACTGGTTAAGAAACGATATGAGCGACGATATTCGTACTGTTTTAACGCGACTTATGGATATCAAAAAAGGAATGCTTAAGGAAATGATCCATCGTTGCGAAGAAACATAAAGTCAGACAAACAACTGTGATTTGTCTGAAATTCAGCCGAATCAATACCCAATGCCTGAAAATCAGGCATTGGGTATTTTTTGTCCATATAAAAAATGGCGGCAAGGCACTTATACTGACAGCAGAATCATTAAAGGAGGTTTGTAATCCATGAAAACACGTTCTGTCGCACCGATGAAAATCGCCAAAATCGGATACATCGTGGTATCGGTACTGTTTTGCATGGCCGGCATTTTATTTATCGCGTTGCCGGAAATTTCAGCGAAGATCGTCGGAATCGAAATCGGCATCGCCGCAATCGTTTTCGGTATTGTGAAATTAATCGGCTATTTTTCCAAAGATCTGTATCGGTTGGCATTTCAGTTTGATTTGGAATTCGGAATTATGATGGTGGTATTGGGGACGATCGTTCTTTTCCATCCCAAAAACGTGATGGCTTTTATTGCCGCTGCTTTCGGTATTGCCATTCTGTTTGACGGGCTGTTCAAAATTCGGATTGCACTGGATTCCAAACGTTTCGGTATCAAAGACTGGTGGCTTATTCTTTCTTTGGCAATTATCGCAGGAATCATAGGTGTTGCCCTTATTTTTGATTCTGCATTCGGCGCAGGGGTGCTGACAATTCTAATAGGCGTTTCATTTCTTTCCGAAGGGATACTTAATCTCTATACCGTCATCAGAACGGTTTTAATTGTCAAAAACCAAGTGCCCGATTTTGTTGAAACAGATACAATTGAATTTTTCGAAAAGGATAGGTGAAGATTATGCGTTTTGCAAAGGCGGTGGTAAAGTGCCGCATCCCGATACTGATACTGACGGTTATCCTTATGATACCGTCGGTGATCGGTATGATCAATACCCGAGTCAATTATGATATGCTGACATATCTGCCATCGGATATGGAAACGGTCATCGGTCAGAATGAACTGCTGAAGGATTTTGATAAAGGTGCTTTTACGTTCCTGATATTCGAGGATATGCCAAACAAAGACGTGGCGAAGCTGAAAGAAAAGGTTGAAGCCATTGACCACGTCGATACTGTTCTTTGGTACGATTCTCTTGCAGATTTATCCATCCCGATGGAGCTGCTGCCGGATTCGGTTTTCAAGGAGTTTAATTCCGGTCATTCTACAATGATGGCAGTGTTCTTCGATACGGGAACATCGGATGACCTTACAATGGATGCCGTGGAGGAGATCCGTTCCGTCTGCGGAAAACAGTGTTTCGTTTCCGGTATGACAGCACTTGTTGTGGATCTCCGTGACCTTTGTGAAAAAGAGGAACCGATATATGTAGGTCTTGCCGTGGTTCTTGCCTGCGTTGCTATGGTTGCTTTCCTTGACGGTTGGCTTATTCCTTTTGTGTTCCTTGCCTCTATCGGCGCGATGATTCTTCTCAACCTCGGAACGAATATTTTCTTCGGTGAGATTTCTTACATAACCAAGGCACTTTCCGCCGTTCTCCAGCTTGCCGTGACGATGGACTATTCCATCTTCCTTTGGCACAGTTACAATGAACAGCGAGAAAAGTATTCTGACAACAATGTGGCAATGGCTGTTGCCATCAAGGAAACTCTTACGAGTGTGGTCGGGAGCTCCATTACAACAATCGCCGGCTTTGTGGCCCTGTGCTTTATGAGCTTTACCCTAGGCCGCGACCTCGGGATTGTTATGGCAAAGGGTGTCTTACTTGGCGTGATCGGCTGTGTAACCGTGCTGCCGTCGCTGATCCTTGTTCTTGATAAACCGCTTCAGAAAACGAGGCATCGCTCGATCATCCCGCCCATGGGAAAATTTGCGAATGGTGTTGTAAAGGCTTTTCCGGTGTTTCTCATCATTTTTGCAATTCTCGTAGCCCCCGCTTATTACGGATACAGCAAAGCGAACGATGAAGTGTATTACGATATGGGAGAGTGCCTGCCGGAGGATATGAATTACGTGATATCCAATTCCAAACTTCGTGAGGACTTCGATATTGCTTCTACTCACATGATTCTTGTTGACAGCAAGCTCCCTGCAAAATCCGTCAGGAATATGATGGCCGAAATGAAAAACGTCGACGGCGTAAAATATGTTTTGGGGCTTGAGTCGGTCATAGGTTCCCGCGTGCCGGAAGAAATACTGCCCGACAGCGTAAAATCCATTCTTGAAAGCGATCGGTGGGAACTGTTACTTATTAACTCCGAATACAAAGCAGCAAGTGATGATGTAAATGAGCAGATTGACAAGCTTAACACTGTCCTTAAAAAATACGATGAAAACGGCATGCTGATTGGCGAAGCCCCGTGTATGAAGGATATGATTGAAACGACGGGACACGATTTTGCCGTCGTTACCGCTGTATCAGTTATCGCAATATTCCTCATCATTCTGCTCGTGGAAAAGAGTATCTCTCTCCCGTTCATCCTGATTGCTGTGATTGAAGTCGGCATATTCATCAATCTCGGTCTGCCACATTATCTCGGTCAGAGTATGGCGTTTATCACGCCAATATGTATCAGCACGATTCAGCTCGGCGCTACCGTCGACTATGCAATTCTGATGACGACACGTTACAAAGCAGAACGAATTGCGGGCAGAGATAAGAAAAATGCCGTTTGGACGGCCCTTTATACGTCCATTCCGTCCATCATCGTTTCCGGTATGGGCCTGTTTGCAGCAACATTCGGTGTTGCGCTTTATTCGGACATTGAAATCATCAGTTCAATGTGTATGCTCATGGCAAGAGGAGCTATTATCAGTATGCTCCTTGTCATCTTCGTTCTGCCGGCGTTGTTTATGTTGTTTGATAAAATCATCTGTAAAACAACTCTCGGTATGACTAAAATAAAACCTATAAAAACGGAGGTCTCTATCAATGAATAAGCCATCATTCAAAATAACGGCAATTATCTTATGCGCCGTTTTATTCCTTTCGAGTGTCAATACGGTGTTTGCCCTGACAAACGATAAAACCAAAGAGCAAAAAAACGATGCGGTCACAGCAACAACCACCGCCAATACAGATAAAGACTCAACGAAAGATGAAACTGTGTATGTCTTGGCAGGAGCCGACGGTTCTGTTCAGAAAATTATTGTAAGCGACTGGATAAAAAATGCTTTAGGCACTGCTTCCATTACCGATTCCACCGGACTTTCCGATATTGAAAACGTAAAGGGCAATGAGTCCTACACAATCAGCGGAAACGCCAAGGTTTGGGATGCACAAGGCAACGATATTTACTATCGGGGCAATATTGAAAAAGAACTGCCCGTAGGCATGACTGTCACCTACACGCTCGATGGCAAGAAAGTTTCCGCCGATGAGATTGCGGGTAAGACCGGCAAAGTAAGCATTCGATTTGATTACGATAACAGACAGTATGAAATGGTAAAAATCGACGGTAAAGAAGAAAAGATTTATGTTCCTTTTGCGATGCTCACGGGTATGCTTCTTGATAACGAGCATTTCCGCAATGTTGAAGTAACAAACGGTAAGATTATCAACGACGGCGATCGCACGGCAGTCGTGGGAATTGCACTTCCCGGATTACAGGAAAATCTCGGCATCAGCAAAGACAAACTTAACATTCCCGATTACGTTGAAATCACTGCGGACGCTTTCGATTTCAGTTTTGGAATGACCGTTACGTTTGCCACCAATGAACTGTTCAATAACTTTAATACATCAAAGCTTGATTCTGTCGACGACCTGACAGGTTCCATAGGAGAACTTTCCGACGGAATGAAGCAGTTGCTTGACGGATCGTCAGCACTCTATGGTGGACTTACTACACTGCTTGACAAATCGAAAGAGCTTGTATCCGGGATCAACCAGCTTGCTGACGGTGCGAAAGTTTTGAAAGACGGTGCTGTTTCCGTTGATGACGGTGCAGGGCAGTTGAAGGCAGGCGCTGCAAAACTAGCTGGCGGTCTTAATACTTTGAAAGGTAACAATGACACGCTCAACGGCGGAGCCAAGCAAGTTTTTGAAACCTTGCTTTCTACCGCAGAAACGCAGATCGAAGCCGGCGGCATTTCGGTTCCCACTCTTACCATTGATAATTACGCTCAAGTGTTGACCGATGTGATCAAATCTCTTGACGAAACCTCTGTATATAACCAGGCACTCGCACAGGTCACTGCCGCCGTGGAGAACAACAGACCGCTTATCGTAGAAAAGGTTACGGCTGCCGTTCGTGAACAAGTGGCTGCCGGAGTAACCGCCGCCGTTCGTGAACAGGTTGCGGCAGGTGTGACCGCCGCCGTGCGCGAGCAGGTTTCTGAGCAAGTGATCGTTGCCGCTGCCGGAATGAGCAAATCCGATTACGAAGCTGCCGTTTCCGCAGGAATGATTCCCGCAGAAACGCAGAATTCCATTTCCGCTGCAATTGAAGTGCAGATGCAGACAAATGAAGTTAATGCACTGATTGAATCCAATATCACGGCAAAAATGGAAAGTGACGAAATCAAGGCGACCGTAAAAGCAAACACCGACGCGCAGATGCAGACCGATGCAATTCAGAAAACGGTCGCGAATAATGTTGAATTGCAGGTAAAACAGGCAATTTCCGAAAACATGGCTTCCGATGAACTCAAAGCAAAGCTTGCGGCTGCATCTGAAGGTGCAAAATCAATCATTTCTCTGAAGACCTCTCTTGACAGCTACAATGCATTCTATCTCGGACTTTTGACTTATACAAATGGTGTTGCCTCTGCCGCAGACGGAGCCTCTTCTCTTGCTTCAGGTGCCTCCGATCTTAAGGATGGCACGGCTCAGCTCAAAGCCGGAGCCGCTACACTTTTCGATGGTATCCTGCAGTTAAAAAACGGAGCCCCTGCTTTAGTTGACGGCGTATCTCAGCTGAAAAACGGAGCAATGCAGTTAAGTGACGGACTGAAGAAGTTCAACGAGGAAGGCGTTCAAAAGATTATTGAGCTTGTGGACAACGATATGAAAGGTATTGTTACTCGCTTGAAGGCAACGATAGACGTATCAAAGAATTACCGAAATTTCTCCGGCATCAGCGATGATATGGGAGGTCAAGTCAAATTCATCTATCGTACAGAAGAAATAAAATCCAAGTAAGAAAAAACGCCCAGAAAAGCATTTCGCCTTTCTGAGCGTTATTCTTTGCCTTTGCGATGCTACGGTATTGTTTTGGAATTACTTCCTTATCCACCCGTGGCTTTCGCTTCGGGCTTTTATTCTCCTGATCCGTTTTTTCTGTAATCTCCCGGGGTCATGCCGGTTGCTTCCTTAAACTGTCTCATGAAATAGAATACCGTCGCATACCCGCAACGTTCGGCTATCTCTCGCTGCGTGCATTTGGTATTGACCAAAAGCAGCTTGGCAAGCGATACTCTCGCGTTGATGACATCCGCGGAAACCGGGATGCCGAAAACCTTCTTGTACATGTGCTGGAATCCGGACCGGCTGACGCCGATCTGTTCCGCCATGCTGTCCACGCTTCGCTCTTCCTTCGGATTGTTGTAAATATCCACACGGAGCCGGTTTAAAAGCTCCAGCCGGTTTCTGTTGATTCCCAGATTGCTCTCACGGTTCTTCATCTGCCTTGCAAGCATCAGTATCGTAACCGCAAGCACATGCGACTCCAACACGGTGTGTACGGAATCGTTGAGATAATGCTCGTAATTTGCTATCGCGAACATTTCCTCTGCCTCCGTTATGGAAGAAACAGGCACCGGGACATCATACAAAACACCGCAGGAAGCAAACTCGGCTTCCTCTTCTTCTGACATGTCAAAGGAAATCCAGCTAACCAATATCTCTTCTTCCTTCGTTGCCCGAAAGACCACGCTGGTAGTGGGTCTCATGATGACATACGAAGGAGGCGTGACTTCATAAAACACGCCGTCAATAATATACTCAGCCTTCGACTTAATTACGGAAAGCAGATAAAAGCCCATGCCGTTCGGGCGGACTTCCTCCAATTCCCGGCCGTGCCGAGCATTGATTCCGATGCTTCTGATTTTCATACCGGCACTTCCTTTCTGTCAAAGAAGGTCCTATGCGGGTGCGCACTCCAAAAACTCGTTAATCTTATCAACCAGCTCATCGCTGTCGATGCCGTGTACCATGCAGGCCTGTTCCAAGGTCTCTCCCTGAGCGGAAGGGCAACCCACGCAATGCATTCCGGATGCCATCAGGATTTCGACAATGTCGAAGTTCTTACGGATGATGTCACCGATTTTCATGTCTTTCGTAATCATAATTTAACTCCTTTTCCGAAGACTGCTTCAGCCTTCAGTTTTATTATACAGACTGACAACTCCCCCGTCAATAGCCCGAGGTAAATGCAAAGAAAAACGCTAAAATAACACATTTATCACAAAAATGTAAAAAAAATTTACTTGCATTCCCCGATATTATGAAATATAATGTGTCTGACGGCAAGAGAACGTCGAGTAATGGATAGGAGGTTACTGTAATATGGCTTATGTAATTGGTGATGCTTGTGTAGCTTGCGGTTCCTGCGCAGATGCTTGTCCCGTTGGCGCAATCAGCGAGGGAGACGGCAAGTACGAGATTGATGCGGATGCCTGCCTTGAGTGTGGCTCTTGTGCAGCTCAGTGTCCGATGTCTGCTATTTCCGAAGGCTAAAAAGCAATCATAAAAAACCCGATGCCGCGACGAAAGTCGCGGCATCGTTCTTTTTAATCTCTTTTCTTTGTTCTTTCCAAATTTACGAAGCGGGTAAGGTTCGACTGGAATCCGAGCTCGATGTTTCCGATCGGGCCGTTTCGCTGTTTGCCGATGATGACTTCGGTAATTCCCTGCTTCGGAGAATCCTTATGATAATAATCATCACGATATAAGAACATGACAAGGTCGGCATCCTGCTCGATGGCGCCGGAATCACGAAGGTCGGAAAGAATCGGTCTCTTATCGTCACGATCTTCCACCTTACGGGAAAGCTGCGAAAGCGCGATGACCGGACAGTCAATCTCTCTTGCAAGAGCTTTTAACGAACGGCTGATTTCGGAAACCTCCTGCTGACGGGATTCCACACGCTTGCCCGCGGTCATCAGCTGCAGATAGTCGATGATGACAAGCCTGAGTCCGTTCTCCAGTTTCATCTTACGGCATTTGGAACGAAGCTCCTGTATGGAAATTGCCGGCGTATCGTCAATCATCAGAGCGGAATCACCGATTACACGCGCCGACTGCACAAGCGTATCCCATTCGGAATCCTCCAGGTTACCGGTACGGATCTTCTGGGCATCCACACTCGACTGCATGGCCAAAAGACGGTTTACAAGGGAGACGGCATTCATTTCCAAACTGAAAACGGCCGTCGGAATATGATGCTTCACGGCGATATTGTCGGCCAGGTTCAAGACAAATGCGGTCTTACCCATGGAAGGACGCGCCGCAATCAGAATCAGGTCGGAAGGCTGAAGGCCTGCCGTCTTGTAATCAAGATCGATGAAACCGGTCGCGATGCCGGTAACGGTTCCTTTGTTCCGGTATGCGGCTTCGATATTCTCAATGGCCTTAACCGCGACTTCGTTAATCGGCGTGATTTCAGCCGCGCCGCTCTCCTGAAAGATCGTGAAGAACTCCTTCTCCGCGCGGTCAAAGAGTGCATCGGTCTCTTCTTTGTCCAAATAAGCGGAGCCGGTCATCTCCTCTGCTGCCTTGATAAACTTACGAAGTCTTGCCTTCTCGCGCACGATTTCGGCATAGTATTTGACATTGGCGGCCGACGGAACGGAATCGAGCAGGTTTCCGATATACTCTAAAGAGCATAACTCTTCCGGTACCTGAAGCCCTCTCATGCGCTCCTGAATCGTTACGAAATCCGCCTCTATATTCTCACTCATCAGGCCGCAAAGCGCCTTAAAGTAAGTTCCCATCGTCTTATCGTAGAAATCCTCGGGACTGAGGATTTCCGAAGCGGTCACGATGGCCTCACGGTCCATCATCATGGACCCGATAACGGAATGCTCCGCCTCCGTGTTGTGGGGCGGCACCCGTTTGATCAACGCCTCATCCATTTCAGATTCCTTCCACCTTTACGGTCAGTTCCGAGGTTACCTGCGGATGCAACTTGACTGCTGCCGAGAAGGTTCCCTCGTTCCGGATCGGAACGGCAAGGGAAATCTTCTTTTTGTCCACATCGAGCTTCAGCTGTTCCTTCATGGCCTCGGCGATTTCCTTCACGGAAACGGAACCGAATACACGGCCGTTCTCGCCGGTCTTAATCCGAATCACGACAGTGCTTCCGGAAATCTGAGCACCGAGCGCCTGTGCGGCTTCGAGCTGTTCCTTCTCTAATTTAGCCTGCGCTGCCTTCTGCAGCTTCAAATCATTTAAATTCTTTGCATTGGCCTCAAGGCCGAGCTTCTTGGGAAGGATGAAGTTGCGGGCGTACCCGTCGCTTACCTTCACGATCTCTCCCTTTTTCCCGAGAGATTTTACATCCTGGAGCAAAATGACATCCATTATAATTCTCCTCCTCGTTGCATGGAATACAGGACGGTTTTCACTCTGCGGACCGCCTCCTCCGCGTCAATATCGGTAAACTGCGCGCCGGCAACGGTCATATGGCCGCCACCGCCGAGTTTCTCCATGACCACCTGCACGTTGACCTCGTCAACCGAACGGGCGCTGACATAAATCTTATCCTTATACGGCGTGAAGACAAATGAGGCGCGAATGCCGTTGATTTCCATCAGATCATTGGCAACCTGAGCGCCGAGCACCGTAGGTGACTCGACATTCTCGGCCTCGCAGATGGCAAGCGCAAAGGAATCGAGGTAAATCTCGGTTCCGGCTATCGCCTTTGCCTTCTCAAGATATTCGTTCATATCCATCCGGAACGCCTTCCGGATTTTCGTGATATCGGCACCGTTTCTTCTGAGGAATGCCGCAGCCTCGAAGGTGCGGACACCGGTCTTCGTTAAGAAGTTGTTCGTGTCGATCATGATGCCGGCGTACATGGCTTCCGCCTCAAGCGGACGAATCTTCAGTCCGTCGCCGATATACTGCAGAATCTCCGCAACCAGCTCACATGCCGAGCTCGCATAAGGCTCCACATAGGAAAGCTGCGCATTGTCGATCGAGTCTGTTGTCAGACGGTGGTGATCGAGCACAATGATGTCATGAATATGATCGACAATTTCAGGGCATTCCGTGATGCTCGGACGGTTTACGTCAACGATGACGAGAAGGTCTTCGGGCTGTGCCAGTTCGAGTGCCTTCAGATTGCTGATGAACATATCCTCTTCGTAATCGGTGGAATTGAAGAACTGGGTAATCATCGGACGGACAGAGCTGCCGACTTCGTTTATGATGATATGAGCCTTCTTGCCCAGGTGCTTCGCAATCCGGTAGACGCCGATGCAGGCTCCGAACGCGTCCACATCAATATTGGAATGACCCATGATGTAGATGACATCCTTTGCTTCCATCAGCTCGCGAAGCGCGTGCGCTTTTACTCTTGCCTTTACTCTCGTGCTTTTCTCGACGGATTCGCTCTTGCCGCCGTAATAGGTGATGTTGTCGCCGTCCTTGATGACAGCCTGATCACCGCCTCGGCCGAGTGCGAGGTCGATTGCGGCACGGGCATATTCATAGCTGACTGCATAGCTCGGTGCGTTCACACCGAGGCCGATGCTGACCGTGATCACGGACTCTGCGGTTCCGAGGTTCACGGAACGTACCTCCTCCAGAATGGAGAACTTCCGATCGGTAAGCTCGGGCAGATACCGGTTCTGGAATACGAAGAAATACTTATCCTTCTCGATCTTCTTGATCAGGGCATTGATGCCCGTCATGTATTTATTGATCTTCTGGTCAACAAGCGCGGTAAGCAGAGAACGCTTTACCTCGTCTACGGTTTCCAGCACTTCGTCATAGTTATCGATATACAAAAGACCGCAAATCTGACGGTTTTCGTAGTTTTCCTGCTTCAACAGACGGATTTCGGTCTCATCGTACAGGAATACGGCAACCGGGTAATCCGGCTTGTGTCCCTTGGAATCCGTCACCTTTTGCTTCTTTAAATCGTCTCCGATGGAGGAGTCGCTGAGCGTCTTCATGTAAATCCGGTAATGCTTCTCCCCGATGACGGCGCGGTAGTTTCGCTCCTCACCGGTCTGCTTCGGAAGGGAAAATGCCTTGACACCCGTAAGAAGCTCGCGAATGTTATAACCGCGGTGGGACTTCCGGCTGATCTCGCGGAATTCCGCATTGCTGAAAATGACGATTCCTTCGGAATTCAAAACGGCATACGGCGTCTTCATCTCTTCGATTACGGTACGCTGCGCCTTGTTGTAATCCATGGCGAAATCCGAATAATCCCGGAGAATTCCGGTCCGATGATAGAAATAGAAAAACAGGGCAAGGGCATAGTAAATGACGGTCACGATCAGGCACATCGTACCCGCTTCCCTGCTGATCAAATACCCTCCGAGCGTGGCAATCACCAAAAGGGCACCCAAAAGCAGCGGACATAATAAATAAACGACCAGTCTTTCTTTGCCGAGTTTCATAAGACCAACCCCCTTCGAGTTTTCGTATTCCCATAGATATTATTACTTTACCATATTCTCCCGGAAAAGGAAAGAAAAACATAAGCCGGGAGGCAGAAAACCTCCCGGCCTGACATGTCATTTTTTTGCAAGAATCTTCTCCGGGTTTTCGGAAAGCATCAGGTTCAGTTCCTTTTCCGTAAGCCCCAGACTTCTGAGCCGTTCAAGTTCGCTGACCGGATTCCACATCGGGTAATCAGAGCCGAACAGGAAGCGCTCCGCACCGTACATGCGAATCAGCTCCTTGGAGCGCTTGTTTCCGAGATACATCATCGAGCTGCTGCAGTCCAGATAGCAACCGGTGTCGAGCAGATATTCCGCCGCCAGATCCTGTACGGACCAGCCGCCGAAATGTGCCGCGATGAAGGTCAGCTTCGGGAACCGCATCAGAACGTTTCTGACGCGCTCGGGCGAGTCGAAATCATAGCGGTAATCGCCGCAGTGAACAAGAATCGGAAGCCGTCCCTCGATGCATTCGTAAAACTCGAACATCCTCGGGTCATCCACATTGAAAAGCTGCGAATCCGGATGAATCTTGACACCGGAAAGTCCGAGTTCAACCATTCTTTCGGCCTCTTTGCATTTGTCTTCGAAATCCGCGTGCATCGTTCCGAAGCCGACAAAACGGTCCGGATGGTCGTGCACCGTCGCCGAGATAAAATCGTTCACGCTCATGACCTGCCTTGCGCCGGTCGCTACGGAATGCACGATGAACCGGTCAATTCCGGCCTCGTCGCCGAGTTCCAAAAGTCTCGGAACCGTTCCGTTTTCGTTCATTTTGATGTTGTAAAAGTTGCCCACTCCCTCAACTGCCTTCTGTGCAATCTTCTCGGGGTAGATATGGGCATGGAAATCATAAATCGGCAATGCTTTGCCCCTCCCAAAAGCCGGAGCTTTCGACTCCGGAAATAATTATTTCGCCATCGAACCGAGCATCCGGTTGTACTCCGCAAGAAGCTCCGGATTGTTCTGGATATATAACATTCCAAGCGCCGTCACAACTGTGGCGATGACAAGGAAGATAAGAAACGCTTTGGCAAATGACCGGCGTTCCTCCGTGGCATTTGCCCCGAATGCGCTGATCAGGGCGATGACCAAAAAGGCTATCCACCCGTAAAGCGGAACGAGCAGGCACAGGAAAAGCCCGAGCCAGTGCTTGACCGTAAAAGGCTTCTGTACACGGGTCGGATCCTCTGCCGTAACCGGCTCCGGCTCACGCGCAACCGGCTGCACCGCGGCAGGAACGGCGTCACCCTTTAAAGAAGCTCCGCAGTAGTAGCAGAAATTGGCATCCGCAAGCGGATTTCTACGCCCGCAAACTTTACATTCTTCCATAAGTTCCTCCGAAAACAGTCATCATAAACAGTACGGTAAAGTCAGATGCGGAAGCACTTCTGAATCGCCTTCCGGTCACCGAACACGAGCAAAGTCATGTCTCCATTGAGTTCCGAATCCGGTGTGATCTGAAGAGTCATCTGTCCGTTAATCCTGATGGCCAGAATGTTGATTCCGTATTTCTTACGGATATCGAGGTTTCCGATGGTCCGGCCGATCCAGCCGTCCGGAACCGTTACCTCGAAAATGGCATGGTCGTCATCGAGCTTGATGTAGTCTCGGATGTGATCTGAAGTGTAACGGATGGCTGCCCACTCCGCAATCTGTTTCTCGGGGTTGATGACTTCGTCCGCGCCGTTTCGAAGCAGGAACTTCGCCTGCACCTCACGGTCGGCACGCGACACAACAAATTTCGCGCCGAGTTCCTTAAGAAGCGATGTCGTCTCAAGGGAACTCTGGAAATCTCCGCCGATGGCCACAATGCAGACATCGTAGTTATAAACGCCGAGCGTCTTCAGGAATACTTCGCTCGTGCTGTCTCCGATCTGCGCATCCGTGACATATTGCATAATGGCATTGACACGAGATTCATTCCGGTCCACGGCCATAATCTGGTGGCCGAGCTCATTCAGCTTTCTCGCCATCATGAATCCGAAATTATTCACACCGATTAGCAAAACCGACTTCATATTGTCCTCCTGTGAACAAGAAGTGCTTACCCAACCATGATCTTCTCTTCGGGGCTCTTGGAGACCTCCGCCGATCTGCCGGACAAAGCGGCATAAATCAGCGTAAGACCGCCGACCCTTCCGAGAAACATCAGAATCATTAATATAATCCGGGATACCAGCCCAAGTCCCGGCGTCAGTCCTAACGACAATCCGACCGTGGCAACTGCCGAACCGGTTTCGAACAGACAGGCATCAAACGGAAGTCCTTCACATGCGCTGATGACTGCTGCTCCGGTCAACGCCAGAAACAGATACAGCACAAGAATCGTCGAGGCACTCTTGACCGCGCTGTCCTCGATTCGTCTTCCGAACATTTCCGCGTTCTTTCGGCGCCGGAAAACCGTTGTCGCATTGGCAAATAAAACCGCCACCGTGGTCGTCTTCATACCGCCGGCCGTCGACCCGGGCGATCCGCCGATCAGCATCAGGAAAATGATAAGCATGCGTCCGACTCCGGTGAATGCCGAAAGATCCGAGGTATTAAAGCCGGCCGTTCTCGGCGTCACTGCCTGAAACAGGGAAAGAAGAATTCTCTCCTTAATCGGGTAATCGCCGTATTCGCCGAAGAAGAACCAGATCATCGGGCCGAGGATCAGAACCGCCGATGTCACAAGGACAACCTTGCTCTGCATACGGTAATGCTTAAACTTAAACTTGTGCTCTCTGATATCTCTCCATGTGAGAAATCCGATGCCGCCGATGATAATCAGAAGACAAATGGGGATGACGATCCCCGGATTGCTGCCGAGCGCCGTCAGTGAGGAATACTGCCCCGACCTGCTTCCCATCAGGTCAAATCCGGCATTGCAGAATGCCGAGATTGAATGGAAGAATGCGAGCCAGATTCCCGAAACCCCGTATTCCAGGCAGAACGCGGGAAGCAGGGCAATCGCGCCGAATAATTCAATCAAAAGCACCATTGTAACCGCGAAGCGGGAAAGATGTGAAACGCCCCCGATGGTCGGTGCCGAAATGCTGTCCTGCAAAACGCTTCGCTGCATCAGAGACAGTTTTCTTCCGGATATCGAAGCAATGAAAAGTGCAACGGCGATGACACCGATGCCGCCGATCTGTATCAGAAACAGAATCAGCCCCTGCCCGAAATAGGACCAGTAGGATGCCGTATCACGCACGATAAGGCCAGTTACGCACACTGCCGAAGTAGAGGTAAAAAGCGTATCTCCGAACGGAGTCCACTGCCCGCTTTTTGAGGAAATCGGAAGCATCAGAAGAAGCGCCCCCGCCAAAATAACCCCGGCAAATGCAAGGATGATGATTTGAAAAGAAGACATTCTGCGTCTGGGCTTTTGTGTAGACATTGCTTCTCTCCTTTTCCTCATCTCTCCGGTTTCGGGCGGCAGCCTCCCGGCGGCACAAACTACACCTATGTTATTATACTCTATCTCCCTGAAAAAGTAAAGAATCGCCCCGCCAAACTTAGCGGTGCATCTTGTTTTTCTTGTCTCTCGGGAGTATAATATAATGCAGATTTTCACGGCGGAGCACTTTCGCCGTTCATTCCGAAAGGTAAGTTTATGGCGAAGATCAATTCAAAAAAAGACGGCCTCAGCATTATCGTAGTCGGCGGAGGCAAAATCGGGAGCACGCTGATTGAGCAGCTCGACAAGGAAGGGCACGACATTACGGTCGTCGACCGAAAGGCGTCCATCATTCAGTCACTCACCGATTCCTATGACATTATGGGCATTTGCGGAAACGGCGCCAGCTACACGATTCAGATGGAAGCCGGCATCGAAAACGCAGACCTTCTGATTGCCGTAACCGATTCCGACGAGCTGAATCTTCTCTGCTGCACGGTTGCCAAGATGGTCGGTCACTGCTCGGCAATTGCCCGTGTCCGCACGCCCGATTACAGCAAGGAAGTTCCGTATCTTCGGGAGAAGCTCGGTCTTGCCATGGTCATCAATCCCGAGTATGAAAGTGCCAAGGAAATCTCCCGCATTCTCTCTCTCCCGTCCGTGCTTGAGGTGAACTCTTTTGCGCACGGACAGGCCGAATTGATTAAGTTCAAGATTCCGGAAGGCAACATGTTAGACGGCCGCTCGATCGCCGAGCTCGGCAAATCCATTATCGCGAGCATGGTCATCTGCGTCGTGGAACGCGGCGGCGAAGTATATATTCCTTCCGGTCATTTCGTCGTAAAAAGCGGTGACACGCTTTCCTTCATCGGCTCCCGAAAGGACGTCCTTTCCTTCCTGCAGCAGATTGGGATTCCGACCCGGCAGGTGAAAGACACCATCATCATCGGCGGCGGCAAAGCCGCATACTATCTGGCATCCGCGCTCCTTCATCAGGGCATTGCCGTAAAGATCATAGAGAAAGACCGTACTCGCTGCGAGGAGCTCAGCATCCTCCTTCCGAAGGCAACCGTCATCTGCGGAGACGGCACCGAAGAAGATCTGCTGTTTGAGGAAGGCATCCGTTCCGTGGATTCCTTTGTTCCGCTCACCGGAAGTGACGAGGAGAACATTCTTCTTACATTAAATGCCATGAAGATCTCCGACGCCAAGATCATCACCAAAATCAACCATTTGAATTTCAAGAGCGTTGTCGCAAGCCTGGAACTCGGGAGTATCATTTATCCCCGTTACATCTGCGCAGAGGCAATCGTTGCTTATGTGCGCGCCAAAAAGGAATCGCGCAACAGTAACATCGAGACACTGTATCACCTTGCCGACCACCGCGTAGAAGCACTCGAATTCGAAGTTACCGAGGATTCTCCGGTTACCGGAACCCCTCTTTTCAGACTGAATAAAAAAGACAATCTGCTGATTGCCTGCATCAACCGCGACGGGCACATCATCATCCCGTCCGGTCAGGATACCATCGAAGTCGGCGACGAGGTTACCGTTGTCACGACACATTCCGGCTTCCGGGATCTGCAGGACATTCTGGCTTAAATCATAATCCGCCAAACTCGGCGGTCAGCATCATCAGTTAGGACGGCTCGTGCCGTCGGAAGGATTTATCGCATGAATCGCGCCATGATTCGCAACATTCTGGGCTCCGTTTTAGAGGTGGAAGCCGTTCTGCTTCTGATTCCGGTGATCACAGCCTTATGCTATCGCGAGAACGTCGTCTTATACTATCTCGGGGCCGCCGCGTTATGCTTTATTGTCGGCTTTCTGTTTCGCATCCGCAAGGCAAAGGACACGGTCTTCTATCTGAAGGAAGGCTGCGTCATCACAGGCTTAAGCTGGCTCCTTCTTTCCGCTTTCGGATGCCTTCCGCTTTGGCTGAGCGGTGAAATTCCGAATCTTGAGGATGCCCTGTTTGAGACCGTTTCCGGCTTTACGACAACCGGAGCCTCCATCGTTCCCGCCGTTGAGGATCTGACACATGCTGCGCTCATATGGCGAAGCCTGACACACTGGATTGGCGGCATGGGCGTTCTGGTCTTTCTTCTTGCCATCATGCCTTCAAGCGGCAGTTCCCATATGAATATCATGCGGGCAGAAAGCCCGGGACCTTCCGTCGGAAAGCTCGTTCCGAAGGTCCGTCAGACTGCGAAGATTCTGTACATCATATACTTTGCCATGACCGTTCTTGAAATCGTGCTTCTGCTCTTCGGCGGAATGACGGTGTTCGAATCGGTCAATACCAGTCTGGCAACCGCCGGTACCGGAGGCTTCGGGTTTAAGAACGACAGCCTGTTGGGCTTTTCCGCCTACAACCAATGGGTTGTCGCCGTTTTCATGGTCTTGTTCGGCGTCAATTTCAACGTTTACTACCTCCTGCTGTTCGGGCAGGTTAAGAGGGCTCTCAAAAGTGAAGAAGTCCGCGCTTATCTCGCCTATATCGTCGGCGCGGTGGCAATCATCTTCCTGAACATTCTTCACATGTTCGGAAACGGTTTTGACGCGCTTCGCCATGCTTTCTTCGCGGTCAGCTCGCTGACCTCCTCGACCGGTTTCGCAACCGTGAACTATGACGAATGGCCGTCCACGGCCAAAACCGTTTTGGTAACCTGCATGTTCATCGGCGCCTGCGCCGGCAGCACCGGCGGCGGAATCAAGGTTTCCCGCATCGTCATTGCGGTCAAGACTGTATTAAAGGAGCTCAACTCCTATCTGCACCCGAAGTCCGTCCGCAAGATTCGGTTTGAGGACAAGCCCGTTGAGCATGAAGTGGTCCGCGCAGTAAATGTGTATCTCATCACATTTTTCATTCTGTTTTCGTCTTCGATCCTGATTGTTTCGCTCGAGGGGAAGGATCTCGTAACCAACTTCACCGGTGTCATAGCCTGCTTCAACAACATCGGCCCGGGTCTTGAAATGGTCGGTCCGACACAGAATTATGCGCATTTCAATGTGCTGAGCAAGATTGTTTTAATGTTCGACATGCTGGCCGGACGACTCGAACTGTTCCCGATTCTTCTGCTGTTCCACCCCGGCATCATCCGTGATTTCTTCCGAAAGAGTCCGGTTAAGAACCAATAAGAAAAGGCGCCGGGTTGTCCCGGCGCTTCTTTTACAGGGAAAGGAGGTTCTATGGAACGCTTAATCTTTCATGTGGATGTCAACAGTGCATTTCTGTCCTGGACCTCCGTGAAAAGGCTTGCAAACGGCGAGTCCGATCTGCGCCTGATTCCTTCCGTCATCGGCGGAGAATCCGGCACGCGAAGCGGTATTGTGCTGGCGAAATCGATTCCCGCGAAAAGGTTTCATATCGAGACCGCAGAACCGATTTCACAGGCACTTAGAAAGTGCCCGTCCCTGTACGTCGCGCCGCCTGATTTTGCCTGGTATAAGCAGTGCTCCAAAGCCTTCAAGGATATATGCCGAAACTACGCGCCGTCGGTCGAGGAGTATTCGATCGACGAGTGTTTTCTCGATATGACCGGCACCGGCCGCATCTATCCGGATCCGATCAAAACAGCTTATGAAATTAAGGATTTGATTCGGGATTCGCTCGGATTTACGGTCAACATCGGCATCGGCCCTAACAAGCTTCTGGCGAAAATGGCAGGCGATTTCGAGAAACCCGACAAGGTTCATACCCTTTTCCGCGATGAGATTCCCGGGAAAATGTGGCCCCTTCCCGTGCGTGACCTTCTGTATTGCGGCAAATCCTCTGCCGAGCGGCTGAACACCGGCGGGATTTACACAATCGGGGAGCTTGCGCAGGCGGATCCCGAGGAGCTCAAAAAGCTGATGGGGGACAAGGGCGCCGAATTTCTGATTCGGTCCGCGAACGGTATCGACGAAAGCGAAGTGACCGAGGATTACGGTGACGCCAAAAGCTACAGCATCGTAACGACCGAGGAAGAGGACATCACGGATTATGACCGCGCCGACAAGCTTTTGGTTGCTCTTGTCGACCGCGTTTCGAAAAGACTTCGAAGAGACGGCATGAAGACGACCTGCATTTCGGTGACCGTCCGGTATCTCGATTTCAAAACCCGTTCCCATCAAAAAAAGCTTTCCGAGCCAACCGATATCTCTCTCGAGATTACGGAGTGCGGAAAGCAGCTTCTTCGAAAACTATGGGACGGAAAGACACCGCTTCGGCTGATCGGCATTGCCTTAAGCGATGTCACGAAGGAAGGCATCACGCAGCTTTCCCTCTTCCCCGAGGACAACCTGAAGCGGGAGAAGCATCAGAAAATGGACCGCACGATGGACGACATCCTGGACCGGTTCGGGCGCGGAAGCATCAAGCGCGGTTCCGGCCTTGACCCAAGAGGCGGCAAACGATGAAAAATGAGAGGCTTTCACCTCTCATTTTTTGATCATATGGCATTTACCAGCATTAAAGATCCGATAATGATAAGACATACGATAATTCCCGTGAGTATGTCCCAAACACTGTTCCGACGTGCGCCCGCGCGCTCCCCTCTGACGATCACGACAACAATACGGATCAGGCACACTGCAATCGCAACGGCAAGCATTATGATGCGCAGCCAAAAGAGGCGGTAGGCATGGACGTTTACATAATCCCGTGTGATATATTTCAACCAAAGAGATTCTTCCCCGATATCGATCCAGTCAAGGTTCATCCCCATTTTCTCAGATAAAGCAGCCTTGTACTTCTTCTCCCATTCTTCAGCCGGTCTTCTGTCGAGTGACTTCGCAAAACCGGAAATCTTAACCGTTGTCCCCGACTTCGGCACGCCTTCTTCGGTGAAACGGGACGAATACCATTTTGCGGTAGCCCTGACCGGTACCATTGTCCCGTCGGTCAACAGGGCGTAATAGCTTTTCAACTTATTCTTATAAAGAAAATCAAAAGTACCGATTCTGCCTCTGCTTTCCGGCGCAAGGGAAAGCCACTCACTGACATCATAGCAGCGATAAGCCTCTCCTTCTACCCAGCCGTCACGCGCGATTTCTCCTTTTTCTGCTGCCTTAATCTGTGCATGGGAATGCGATGCGGAAATCTTGGTGGCATTGAGGACAATAAAAAACACGCAGCCTATGATTACAAGCACTGTGGCGATAGTATTTTTGATATGCTGCATTTATACTCCCTTCCGCCCCGCTACATCATCGATAAAGTGTGAATCGCGAGTCCGCCGTATACCAGAATACCGATGATCAACAGTGCCATCAGAATCTTTCCGGGAGTGGAATTCATCTCCATGTCCAAAAGACCGGTTTTCTTCAGCACGAAGAAAACAATCGTCACGAGAACCGGAACAACTGCCAGAATCAAAAGGAAAATGCCATAACGCATTGCCAGGACATCGATATAATAAACCGGTTTATACTGAAGTGTAAGCTTCTCCTTGATATATTTTTGCATTTCCGAAGCATATTTGCTTTCTGTCTTTCGGACATAACCTTCCAGTTTTACTTTTGCTCCTTCATTCGGCAGCCAGGTCGTCTCATCAAAGTTCTTCTCGTACCATTTTTTGCTTGCCCGGATTACAAAGACATTGCCGTTGCTCATTGCCGCGATAAAATAATGCTCCTTGCCGGTCGGAATAAAGTTCACGGTATGCTTGATTTCGTAAAACTCACCGGAGCATACTTCGATATCACCGCTTACCCACTGTCCTTTTGCTTCTTCGAGCTTTTTAATCTCCGACAGATCAATTGCCTTGTTCTTCGTGAATACGGTTTTTCCTCCGAAATAGAAGCCGGCGGCTACGGCGCCGACCAGAAGAATCAGTCCGAGAATAGTTGCGACCAGATTCCCTTTTTTCTCACCCATGGTTGTTTTCACCTCTTTGATCATTTTTTCCCGGCGCAGACCGTCACCGGCTGCGTCACGAACAAATCTATCATCGCAGATGGCGGCTGTTTTTGCAAGCGTTTTCCGAAAAAAAGCCGCATAAAAGGGAAGGGACCGCATCGCTGCGGTCCCTTCCCAAACTTTGTGTGGGGGTAAAGATACAATCGGGTGTATGTCAGCCGTCAATGGAGATGAACTTCTTCTGCTCCACTTCGGGCTTAGCCTCCTTCTTCGGAACACTGATCTTCAGGATACCGTTTTCAAACTTCGCCTTGATATCCTCTTCGGTTACATCCTTGCCTACAAAGAAGCTTCTGCTGCAGGAACCGTAATAACGCTCTCTGCGGATGTACTTGCCTTCCTTGTCCTTCTCGTCATCCTTCTTCTCTTTGGAAGCATGAATTACGAGATAGCCTTTCTTCAGTTCGGCTTTGACATCGTCCTTGGTGTATCCCGGAAGATCCATGTCAAGTTCATAACCGTTCTCAGTCTCCTTTACGTCGGTCTTCATCAAACCGTTAACCGGAAAACCGATCCGCTCCATAGGCTTCAGCGGTCTTGCGACTCTGTCGGGAGCAAACATGTCATCAAAAAGATCATCAAACAAATCACCATCAAAAATAGCAGGCATCAACATAAGTCATTCCTCCTTTTATCGGCCTAAGCCGTTACAATTGAATTCGGGAACTCCGGAAGCCCTTTCTTCCTTCGTTCTGACTATGTTATACCACTTGTTAGCACTCGTGTCAAGTGAGTGCTAACATCTTTTCACATTTTCTTCACACTTTTCTTTTTCGGCCCGGCAAGAAGCTTGATCAGCACATCATAGCTTCTCTCACGGATGCTCTTCGCATCGCTTTCCACTGCCTCGAGATACGCGGCCTTCTCGGCATCGGTGCGCCCGAGTATCCCAAGCAGTACCGACAGAAACAGTTTTCCTCGTGTCCCCGCGTCCATTGCCGGCTCGTCTCTTAAAAAGCACGGAATGGCCTCCACAGCCGTTTTGACGCGAAGGATATCGGAAGCACTCGCGCTCCCTCTCTGTCTGACAAATGACATAAAGATTTCTTCCGCAACCGCTGCCGCCTCCGGCTGTCTAAGCCCCTCCCGGCAGATTTCACGCAACGGCTCATGCTGCATGCTTCCCGCAAGCAGAAGCGCGGAAAATACGACCGCCCCGTAGAATGAATCCTTCCGCTTTTCCGCAAACCGCTGTGCCTCGCGACGGTTCTTCTCAAACAAAACGGTCAGAAGCTCCTTTAAAAGCTCCGGCTTTCCGGAATAATAGCAATAATATTTTCCGGTGGTACAGCCTGCCTCCTCGGCGAGCGACTTCATCGAGGTCGCCTCGTAACCGTCCCGAAGGAACGCTCTTGCTCCGGCCAAAAACAGTGATTCTCTCGTTTTTCTCTCCGCTTCCGGTGTTCGCTGTCTTGCCACGACGGGCTCCTTTCATCCGTTCTCGACATTTACGGAAAAATGTTTTATAATAACAGGAGCATCCGAAATCAGGAGTCTCCTATGTGGAAATACCTTTTGGCATTGGTAATCGGTTATCTTGCCGGCTGTTTCAGCACCGCTGACACAGTGGGCAGATTTCGTCATGTCAATATCCGCAAAACCGGAACCGGAAATCCCGGCGCGTCCAACGTCACCTTCATTCTCGGATGGCGCATGGGACTGCTTGTCGGCTTCGTGGATATCCTGAAGGGAATCCTTGCGACCTTCCTGACCATTCTGATCTCGCACGGCAACCTGTACCTCGGTCTTGTTGCCGGCTCGGCCTGCATTCTCGGACACATGTTTCCCTTTTATTTGAAATTCAAGGGCGGCAAAGGCTTTGCCACCCTCGTAGGTGTTCTCTTCGGTTTTGACTGGAAGTTCGCCCTGCTTGCGGTTTTGTTCATCTTCCTCATCACGCTGATTACGGACTACATCGTTTTGGCGACGCTGACGACGACGGTGCTCTTCACGCTTCGGGCATTTCTTCGGACCTCACTGCTCGCTCTTTGGATCGTGCTTCCGGTCGCTCTGATCATGTTCTATAAGCACCGCACCAACCTCTATCGGATCTTCGTAGCCAGGTGCGGCGAAAAGGGGTTCTCCTTGTTGTTTCAAAAGCACTGAACTAACATTTTCCTGCTTCGTACATCAAAATGGCTGCCGCAACGGCTGCATTCAGCGATTCCGCCTGTCCCGCCATCGGAATGCGGACACGGTAATCCGCCAGTGAAGCGGCCTCTTCCGTAAGCCCGTTCCCCTCATTGCCGATCATAATCGCATGCTTCTTTCCGTAATCCGCTTCATCGTAAGGAACGGATCCCTTGAGGTGCGCCGCAAACACGGTATAGCCCTGCTCTTTTAACGCTTCAACTGCCTTTGGAAAATCCGACGCATAGACGAAAGGTACCCGCAAAATCGCGCCCATCGTTGCCCTGACAACCTTCGGTGAGAAGGCGTCCACGGAATCATGCGAGAGCAGAATGCCGCCCATATCCGCTGCCTCCGCGGTCCGGATCATGGTCCCGAGATTGCCGGGATCCTGAAGCGTCTCCAAAAGAAGAATTCCTTTGCCGGCTGCTGTCAGATCGGAAAGCTGCCGCTTCGGCATCGACACAATTGCCATGACGCCCTGCGGCGTCACGGTTTCCGCAACAGAAGCAAAGACATCGTCTCTTACGATATCATAGGGATAGGAACAGGCAAGAGCCCGCTCCTGCTCGGAAAGGCCCGCAAACCCCGATTCCGAAAAAAAGGCACGCTGCAAAAGCTCCGGGTAATCCCGCAGCAACTCAAAGAACATCTTCCGCCCTTCTATGACGAAAGCCTGCTCCTGCTCGCGGGCGCTTCTCTTTCGTAAAAGCTGCCCGATCCGTTTCAAATGCTGATTGCTTTTTGCAGTAATCATATCCCCGTCCCGGTTAAACTGCCTGTCCGGCCTCCTCGGCTGCAAGCTTGGCGGCCTGATCCGCCGTAATCAGTGCATCGATGATTTCCTGAATGTCACCGTTCAAAATCTTGTCCAGCTTATAAAGCGTCAAACCGATTCTGTGATCGGTCACACGGCTCTGCGGAAAATTGTACGTCCGGATCTTCTCGGAGCGGTCTCCGGTACCGATCTGGCTTCTTCTCGCTGCCGCCTCGGCATCATGCGCCTTCTGAATCTCAAGATCAAGGAGCTTCGAACGGAGCAGGGCAAATGCCTTGTCTCTGTTCTGCAGCTGCGATTTCTCAGTCTGCGAATATACCACGATTCCCGAAGGAAAATGTGTCAGTCTTACTGCGGAGTCCGTCGTATTAACGCACTGTCCGCCGTTTCCGGATGCACGCATGACATCGATTCGGATATCCTTCTCGTCGATGTGCACGTCAACCTCCTCCGCCTCGGGCATAACCGCCACCGAAGCCGTCGAGGTATGAATCCGTCCACCCGATTCGGTCTCGGGAACACGCTGCACGCGATGCACGCCGCTCTCATACTTCAATACGGAATAAGCGCCCTGGCCGTGCACCATGAACTGCACTTCCTTCATTCCGCCGATTCCGGTCTCATCGATATTGACAAGCTCTGTCTTCCAATGCCTGGATTCGATGTAATGAATATACATGCGGTACAGTTCGGCAGCAAATAAAGCAGCCTCATCGCCGCCTGCACCCGCACGGATTTCCACCACAACATCCTTCTCATCAAGCGGATCCTTCGGCAGAAGCAGAATCTTCATCTCCTGCTCCAGGCGCTCTGCGTCTTCTTTTGCGGCACTCAGCTCTTCCTTGAGCATCTCGCGCATGTCTTCGTCGCTCTCGCTCTGCAGAAGCTCCTCGCTGTCCGCAATCGTCTCCTTTGCCTTCTTATAGGCCTCATACGCCTCCACAAGAGGCTGCATGTCACTCTGCTCTTTCATCAGCTTGCGGAAGCGGTTCGTGTCATTGGTCACGGCCGGATCGGACAGTGCAAGCTGCATCTCCTCATACCGCTTCAGCAGATCTTCTAATTTATCAAACATTTCTTTATCTCCTTATAGCTTATAATCGTATGGTGTCCGGATTATCTTCTCCGGCAAATGTGAAACCTGCGATTCTGCTACAAGTGTCCCACGACCACGCGGTCATTGCCCGCATAGTCCTTTATGACTTTCACCTCGGAAAGTCCCGCGTTTCGGAAGAGTTCCGATACACGGTCTGCCTGGTCATACCCGATTTCCACGATCAGATACCCTCCTTTATTTAAGTGTTTTATTCCCTCCTCCGTCAGAATCCGGTAAAATGTAAGGCCGTCCTCGCCGCCGTACAGCGCCAAGGCGGGCTCGTATTCCCGGACCTCCGGCATCAGTTCCTTCATCTGCTTCGCGTCAATGTATGGCGGATTGGAGACGATGACATCGTAGTGCTCTCCGATCCGTTCAAACATGTCGCTCTCTAAAAACAATATATCCGCACCGTTTTGTTCGGCGTTCGTTTTTGCAACCGAAAGCGCGGCCGCCGAAATATCCGCCGCCGTAACTTTAGCCGCTTTTCCGAGAAGCTTCAGGCTTACTGCGATGCAGCCCGTTCCCGTGCACATATCAAGCACATTGGCTCCGTTACAATAAGGAATCGCCGTCTCCACGAGAACTTCTGTGTCCTGCCGGGGGCAGAGCGTATCCTTTGTCACATGAAAGGAAAGCCCCATGAACTCCTGCGTGCCGGTAATCTGCTGCAAAGGCTCTCTGCCCGCTCTTCTTCCGATCAGCTCGGCGTATGCATTAAAGATGCCGGCCGGAATCTGTTCCGAGGCCCGCAAAAGCCAGTCGGAAAGCGTCATTCCGCTTACGAACAGAAGCAGTTCCTTCGCATCATATTCCGCATTCGGAACCTGCGCATTTTTCAGTTGATTGACCGCTGTTTTCAGCGCTTCCCGATAGGTCATTGCCGTTCTCTCCGTTGATGAATGCCTTCCAGTCGAAAACCGCCTCCACGGAAGCAATCGCGCACTCCAACATGGAATCATCCGGTTCCTTCGTCGTCAGAGCCTGCATCCACATGCCGGGGCGGCTCAGAATATCCACAAGCTTATTGTTCGAGCGTCCCGCAAGCTTCAGGAATTCATAACTGATTCCCGCAACAAGCGGAAGCAGCAGAAGCCGTACGCCGAACCGGACCAAAACCTTCACGATGACCGAATCGCCGTCGTACAGCGTGAAGCAGTTCACGATGGAAAATACGAGGATGCTGATGACCATAACGAACAGCAAAAAGCTTGTGCCGCAGCGCTTATGCTCCTTTGAGGAACGGCGCGCGTTCTCCACCGTAAGCGGAAGCCCGTTCTCCACACAGTTGATGGACTTATGCTCGGCCCCGTGATAGCAGTATACACGCTTGATGTCGGGCATCAGCGAGATGACACTCACATAGCCGACAAAGATAGCGATTCGAACGATGCCCTCGATGATGCTTGTCGCAAGGGCGCTGTCCCAGCCGGTCAGTGCCGTTACACCTTCGGTCACCAGAACCGGAAGGAAGAAGAACAGTCCGATGGTCAGTAACAGAGAAAGCGCGATCGTTCCGAAAATCATTCCGGGCGTCATGCCCTCACTCTTTTCGGCCTCTGTTTCAGGCTTCTGCTTCTTTGCGGGCTTTTCGGTAACCGGCTCTCCGCCCTTCTTCGATGCGGCCGCCTTCGTCGGATCCTCCGTGTCCTCGATGAAATCAGCCGAATACGTCAGCGTCTTGATTCCGATGACCATCGACTCAATCAGGTTCACGGTACCGCGAATGAACGGCCATCCGAGAAACGGCAGCTTCTCCGTGATGCTGTGCGTCTCTTTGACGTCGGTCACGATCTCTCCGTCGGAGCGACGGCAGGAAACCGCGTACAGATTCTTGTTCCGCATCATGACGCCTTCCAAAACGGCCTGTCCGCCGATTCCGGAATTCCTTCTCATATCTTCCCTCCCGTATAGAAAAAGGAGTTGAGATACGGATACCTCAACTCTTTCATCATCACATTACATTCCTTAGAAATCCGATTAGAAGCCGTACTTCTTGTTGAACTTCTCAATCGCGCCGCGAGCCTGAACAGCCTTCTTCTGGCCGGTGTAAAAGGCATGGCACTTGGAACAGATTTCCACATGAATCTCGGACTTGGTGGATCCGGTTACGAACTCGTTACCGCAGTTGCAGGTAACCTTTGCCTGATAGTACTTAGGCTGGATTGCTTCCTTCATGACGTTCACCTCTCTAATTCAAATATTGATATAGCCGCCCGGCCGAAACCAGTCGACCTAACATGCAAAATAATGCTTTCCAGAGGACAGCGGACTTATTATAACATAGCATTTTCCGGAATGCAATACCCAATCTGTGAAAAATGCAAGGAAAACAAGGGCTTCCGGACGCTGTTTCGAAAGCATGCCGCGCCTGTCAGCGGAAGCCGAGCTGCGCTTTCTCCTCATCCGTCAGATTGCAGTACGGCACCGTAAGCTCAATATATTCATAGCGGTGCACGCTGTCATTTCCGGTTCCGTATGTGTCGTAAAAGATTTCCTTTACCTTACAGCCGTTTTCATCATAGAAACACTCATAGTCGTCAATTATGCCGTCGCCGTTCGGAGAGTTGAATCCGTATCCTGTTTCGCGAATCACGCGGTCTTTTTCATCGTAGCTGTAAATGTGCCACATGGTGTACTGATGCGTGCTTAAGGATGGAGCGTCATTATAATTTTTGCGAATCAGCCTTCCCTCCCGGTCATATTCGTATCCGTAGAGCCACATCAGCGTATCCGCGTTCATGTATTTCTCTTCTTTGACAAGACGCCCGTCCTCGTATTGATAAACCGTGAAATCTCCGATCGAACCGTCGGGAAATACGGTTTCCTCCCGGGTCAGATTTCCGTCGGTGTCATAGGTGTAGCGAATCTTCTCATGCAGTCCGCCTGCGGTTTCCATCGCATATTCCGTCTTCTGATTGTTCAAATCGTAGGAATAGGTAATCGTATAATCCCAAGTCCTGTCCTCGCCGATATACCTGTCCTCTTTCACAATCTGACCGTCACCCCGGCGGGTCCATTCCGTGATATATTTCGTTTCTCCGTCAATGCCGGTCTGCGAAAGAAATTCCCAGACAACCCGGCCGGCTTCATCATATTGGCGTTGCCGCTTCTCAATTTCCTTTCCGTCTGAAAGCTCATTTGAAAAGGATTCCAACCAGTCCTCTCTGTACCATGTTTCCCGGTAAATCGCCTGCCCGGAGTACGGATCGTAAATCCTCTCGATGGTTTTTCTGCCCTGATCCTGATATTCCCAATCCTGATAAAGCATTTCCTTTCCGGAAGGATCCGGGCAGTAATGCTTTGTCATCCGCCATACGGTATACATCTGCTTCGTCGGATCAACCGGCACTGTCGGCGTCGCGGTTGTTTTCTGACTTTCCTGCCCGCTTACCCCGGTCTCATCGGTTTTCTTCTTTGCTTTCTTCTTCGAAGCACCGGAAATCAGAATGATCTCCGCCGCGACTGCCACGAGGCAGATGGCGACAATCGCAATAATGAACAGTTTACGGGACTTTCCCGTCTTTTCAGGTTTCATGGTTTTCTCCCCTTTACGTCTCATTTGTCATAATCTTTACTGTCTGTTCTCCCGGTTATACCATTCGAGGTCATCCTCGGTAAGCTTTTCATACGGGATGGAAAATGCCATATACTCATACTTTACGGAGCCGGAAACGGTTCCGTCCCTGTTATAATACACCTTTTCCTTCAGGCACCCGTTTTCGTCATAGACAAAGCCCTCGTCACTCAGGGTGACGTCATCGGTGTAGTACATCGTCTCACAGGTCCTATCTTTTCTCCGCCTTCAGTATCACGGTCATATACGGATATTCATAAGGCGTTCCGTCCGTATTCGTGATGACAACGCGGTCGGATAAAAACTTCTCGTATTCTTCTTTGGATTTCGTCACCGTCTCAACGGAAAATCCGTTATTCGTCAGCGCCTGAATCCATCCCCGTTCGGTCAAAACACCGAACCTTTCGCAAATCTCCCTCGCATAGCTTTCCGGTCCCCATGTATACGTGCACAGAAATTCCTTCAAGAAGCTCCGGCCGACCTGATAGCGTCCGTCCCCGAGATCCGTGATCTCACAGCAGACGTCCATCCCGTCAAAGCCGCGGAAATCCTTTTGAAACCGGAACAGCCATTCGCTGTCCCCGGGCTTTTTAAACGAAATCACGGCCGGCACATTCTGCTGTTCCTCTTCAGTCCCCACGCCGTCCCGGATCAAAACCGTTCCGCCCGCGGGCATGATTTCGCGGCATTTCCTCAGGGCATCCTCAATCGGTCCGCCCGTAAACCTGCGGCTTTCCTCCGGGCAGTAGGACGATATTTCATGCAAAATCGAGGAAAATACGACCGTGTCGTATTTTCCTTCGTTAATCGCGAGAAAATCGCCGTGAATCAGCGTAAAAGGAGCGCCTGCCTCCCGAAGGCCGTTCAGGGCCTCCGCATTCAGGTCAAGCCCGGTCAGCTCCGCCTCCGGATTCTCCGCGGCGATGGCGTAAAGGAGCACACCGCTTCCGCATCCCACATCGAGAACCCGCCTGCCCTTTCGTGCCATGATCGGCAGAAAGCCCTTCGTCGAATTCCGGATGCTTTCGGTCATGCGTTTCAAATACCGTTCGTAATTCTCCCGGTTCTGTCTGCTCAGTTCTTCAAGTCGGTTCATGACTGCCCTCTTTCGCCTGTAATTCCGCCGCTTCGGGCCACCCCGGCGCGGCAAACAGCTCTAGCCGAACATTCTGGTACGTTTCAGCTGCGTAATGAACTCCGCATTCGAACGCGTATGCGTGAACATGTTGACGATGGCCTCGGTTGCTTCCTCGGCTCTTGCGCCGCCGAACGCCCTGCGCATGATCAGATTGGCTTCCTGCTCCACCGGAGAAAGAAGCAGATCTTCTCTTCTCGTGCTGGATTTCGGCAAATCGATGGCCGGGAATATTCTCCTCTCGGAAAGCGCGCGGTTGAGCGTCAGCTCCATGTTGCCCGTGCCCTTGAATTCCTCGAATACCACGTCGTCCATGCGGCTTCCGGTATCCACAAGCGCCGTAGCCAGAATCGTAAGGCTTCCGCCCTCCTTCATGCATCTGGCAGCACCGAAGAACCGCTTCGGCATGTAAAGCGCAGCCGGATCAAGACCGCCGGAAAGCGTGCGGCCGCTTGACTGGCAGGTCAGGTTGTAAGCTCTTGCAAGCCTTGTGATGCTGTCAAGAAGGATGATGACATCCTTTCCGTATTCCACGAGTCTCTTCGCATGCTCGACGGTCATTTCCGAAACGCGCTTATGCTGCTCGGGAGACTCGTCAAATGTGGAATAAATGATTTCCACGTTGTCGCCCTTGATGCTGTCCTTCATGTCGGTAACTTCCTCGGGACGCTCGTCAATCAGCAGAATGATCATGTGAACGCCGGGGTTGTTCTTCTGGACGGCTCTCGCCACATCCTTAAGAAGCGTCGTTTTACCGGCCTTCGGCGGGGATACGATCATGCCTCTCTGTCCTTTTCCGATTGGGGAAAGCAGGTCGACAATGCGCATCGAGGTCGGGCCTCCGACCGTCTCCAGACGAAGTCTTTCGTGCGGGAACACGGGCGTGAGCTTATCAAAACGTTTTCTGCGTACGGACAGCTCGGGCGCCTCGCCGTTGATCTTTGTGATGTATAAGAGCGCTACGAACTTCTCCTGCGGAGACTTGATTTTCAGGTTTCCGCACAGAATGTCACCGTTTGAAAGGTTATACCGCTTAATCAACGCAGGCGACACATAAATGTCGTCCGGGCTCGGCAGATAGTTCTCGTTTCTGATGAAACCGAACGACTGCTCCGGCGCGATTTCAAGAATACCGGACTTCTGAATGCCGCTGTCTAACTTTGCAGTCTCGCTGACGGGCTGCGGTCGGCGGTCATCTTTTCCCTGGTAAATGTCATCACGACCCGGCCGTTCCTCACGATAGGTCGGTCTTTCTTCGCGGTAAGCCGGTCTCTCCTCGCGGTAAGCCGGGCGTTCCTCGCGGTATGCCGGGCGCTCCTCACGTGGTCTGGCACTCTCGCGAACCTCGGATCGCTGCTCGGGCACCACAACACGGCGAACGACTCTGTCTTCGCGGGGTGCTGCGGGTTCCTCCGTGGCATTTTTCATGGCACGAACAGGTATGTCACCGGCAGGTTTGTTCGTTGCCGGCGCGGCTCCTTCATTCCGGCTGTTCTTCACGGTGCGTGCCGGAGCCTCCTTTTTCGCTTCGGAAGCCGGCTTTTTCGCAGCTTCCTCCGCATTCTTAGCGGTAATCAGTTCGATGATTTCACTTTTCTTTTTGCTGCTGCAGCCGGAAATGCCGAGTTCCTTTGCAGCCTGCCGTAATTCGGCTACGGACATTTGCGTATAATCCATAAATCCTCCCTGCCCCCTGCACCGCAATCGTCATGAACGAAAGGCCGGCACAAAGCGTAATTATACTGTTATGATTCGGAAAACAGTGTCAGAATGATTCGAAATAAGAGTCCAAGATTCACGAAACGGCATGTGCCGTTAAAAAGAATGCGGGGACAGGGAATCCTGTCCCCGCTTGTTGTTAAGTCTTCGGGAAAGGCGATTACTCGTCCTTTTCGTCCTTTTCGTCCTTTTCGTCGTTTGCCTCTTCCATATCCTCGAAGTCGAAATCCTCGTCCTCGTCTTCGAACTCTGCATCGAAGAAATCGGACTCGTCGAACTCTTCCGTAAATTCATCCGGATAAGTATCAACGGTTTCGGTATCGATGGTATCGGGAGCGGTAAGGTTTCCGCCCTCCTGAAGGTCGGTGCGGAACTCATCCTCAAAGCCTTCTTCGTTATCAAGAATTTCGTTGTCCGTATCAAGACGGATGTTACGATACTTCTTCATACCGGTTCCGGCAGGAATCAGTTTACCGAGGATGACATTTTCCTTAAGACCGATCAACGGATCGATGCGTCCTCTGATAGCGGCATCCGTAAGAACTTTAGTGGTCTCCTGGAAGGATGCTGCCGACAGGAAGGAGTTGGTGGCAAGGGATGCCTTCGTGATACCGAGCATCACCTGCTTGCCTTCTGCGGGTCTCTTGCCCTCTGCTACAAGCTTCTCGTTGACTTCTTCGAAATCAAGAGCATCTACGCTCGTTCCCGGAAGGAATTCGGAATCACCCTTCTCCTCCACGCGAACCTTCTTGAGCATCTGGCGAACGATAACTTCGATGTGCTTATCGTTGATTTCTACACCCTGCAGACGGTATACACGCTGAACTTCCTTGGTCATGTAATCCTGTACGTCACGCACACCCTTGATCTTCAGAAGATCGTGCGGGTTAACGGAACCTACGGTAAGGGCATCACCTGCGGAAAGCATCTGTCCGTCGGTAACCTTCAGAACGGAGCCGTAAGGGATCAGATAGGTTCTGGTCTCGCCGGTCTCGTCATTGGTCACGGTGACTTCACGCTTCTTCTTCGTGTCGCTGATCGTTGCACGGCCTGCGAACTCGGTGATGATGGCAAGTCCCTTCGGCTTTCTGGCCTCGAACAATTCCTCTACACGGGGAAGACCCTGTGTGATATCGTCGCCGGCAACACCGCCGGTGTGGAATGTTCTCATGGTCAGCTGCGTACCGGGCTCACCGATGGACTGTGCTGCGATGATACCGATTGCTTCACCGACCTGAACGGCTTCGCCGGTAGCCATGTTGGCACCGTAACACTTCGAGCATACGCCGAAGTGAGACTTACAGGTCAGTACGGTACGAATCTTAATCTTTGCATCCGGCTTCGGACGCATCTGCTGTCTTTCTTCATCCCAATAGGTAAATGCCTTAGTTGCCATGATTCTGGCAGCGCGCTTGGGTGTGATCATATGATTCTTCTTAACGATGAGATCACCGTTATCATCATAATAATCCTCGGCAGCGGTACGGCCGGTGATACGGTCCTTCAGGCTCTCGATCTCTTCCTTACCGTCCATGAAAGCACCGATTTCCATTCCCGGAATCTCGGCTCTGCCTTCTGCACAGTCGGTCTCACGAATGATGAGATCCTGCGATACGTCTACGAGACGACGGGTCAGGTAACCCGAGTCAGCCGTACGAAGAGCGGTATCGGACAGACCCTTACGGGCGCCGTGTGCGGAAATGAAGTATTCGAGTACGTCAAGACCTTCACGGAAGTTAGCCTTAATCGGCAACTCGATGGTCTTACCGGATGTATCGGCCATCAAACCACGCATGCCGGCAAGCTGCTTAATCTGCTTATCGGAACCACGGGCACCGGAATCGGCCATCATCTTGATGTTGTTGTAACGGTCCAGACCGGAAAGCAGCTTCTTGGTCAGCTCGTTATCGGCTTCCTTCCAGGTATCGATAACGGCACGATAACGCTCGTTGTCCGTCATGAGACCGTTCCGGTAAGACTCGGCGATTTCCTCAACCGTTTCCTCGGCCTTTGCGATGATTTCCTTCTTCTCGGCAGGCACGGTCATATCCGCAATGGATACGGTCATGGCTGCTCTCGTGGAATACTTATAACCGAGTGCCTTAATGGCATCCAGTGTTTCTGCGGTTCTGGTTGCGCCGTGTGTATTGATGCAGCGCTCCAAAATCTGCTTCAGTTCCTTCTTCTTAACGAGGAAGTCAACCTCAAGCTTCAGGAAGTTCTCGGGATTGGTACGGTCTACGTAACCGAGATCCTGGCTGATAATCTCGTTGAAGATGAAACGTCCGAGCGTGGACTCGATGACACGGTATACGGTCTTGCCTTCTTCGTCAACACCCGAGCGGCGAACCTTAATCTTCGCCTGAAGGGTAATATATCCGTTCTCATATGCAAGAATGGCTTCGTTCTCGCTCTTGAAGAACATGCCCTCACCCTTGTCACCGGGCTTCTCCATGGTCAGGTAGTAAATACCGAGAACCATATCCTGAGAAGGAACGGCAACGGGGCCGCCGTCAGACGGCTTCAGGAGGTTGTTCGGAGAGAGCAGAAGGAAACGGCACTCTGCCTGAGCCTCAACGGAAAGCGGAAGGTGTACGGCCATCTGGTCACCGTCGAAGTCCGCGTTGAATGCGGTACATACGAGCGGATGAAGCTTAATGGCTTTACCTTCGACAAGAATCGGCTCAAATGCCTGGATACCGAGACGGTGCAGCGTAGGTGCACGGTTCAGCATTACCGGATGCTCGCGAATGACGTCCTCGAGGACATCCCATACGCAGTCATTCAGGCGTTCAACCATCTTCTTTGCGGACTTAATATTCTGTGCGATGCCTCTTGCGGCAAGCTCCTTCATAACGAAAGGCTTGAACAGCTCGATGGCCATCTCCTTCGGGAGACCGCACTGATAAATCTTCAATTCGGGACCTACTACGATAACGGAACGACCGGAATAGTCGACACGCTTACCGAGGAGGTTCTGACGGAAACGACCCTGCTTACCCTTTAACATATCGGAAAGGGACTTGAGGGCACGGTTGCCGGGGCCGGTAACCGGTCTGCCGCGACGGCCGTTATCATTTAACGCATCAACCGCTTCCTGAAGCATGCGCTTCTCGTTGCGGACGATGATATCGGCTGCGCCGAGCTCCAGAAGTCTCTTCAAACGGTTGTTACGGTTGATGATTCTTCTGTACAGGTCGTTCATATCGGAAGTTGCAAAACGTCCGCCGTCGAGCTGAACCATAGGACGAAGATCCGGAGGAATAACCGGAATGCAGGTCAGGATCATCCACTCGGGACGGTTTCCGGATTCGCGGAATGCCTCCACAACCTCCAGACGCTTTACGATGCGGGCACGCTTCTGACCGTTGCTCTCAAGAAGCTCAGCCTTCAGCTCTTCGGCCTCTTTATCAAGGTCGATGGCCTTCAGAAGCTCCATGATGGCTTCTGCACCCATGCCTACGCGGAAAGCGTCCTCGCCCCATTCGTCAACCGCATTGCGGTACTCCTGGTCGCTGAGGATATCCTTCACGTTAAGCGTGGTGTTGCCGGCATCCAAAACAATATAACTTGCAAAATACAGAACCTTCTCGAGTACTCTCGGAGAAAGGTCAAGGAGGAGTCCCATACGGCTCGGGATTCCCTTGAAGTACCAGATGTGGGATACGGGAGCGGCAAGCTCGATATAACCCATACGCTCACGACGAACGCTTGCTTTCGTTACTTCAACGCCGCAACGCTCGCAGACAAAGCCCTTATAACGGATCTTTTTGTATTTGCCGCAATGACATTCCCAGTCCTTGGTGGGTCCGAAAATCTTCTCACAGAACAGACCGTCGCGCTCGGGCTTCAGCGTTCTGTAGTTGATGGTCTCCGGCTTCTTTACTTCGTAATCGGTAACGTCGCCCTTCCGGCCTGCTCTTGCCCACTCCTTAATCTTCTCGGGGGAGGCAAGACCGATCTTAATGGCGTCGTAGGTAATTTCTTTTACTTCCTCATTATCGAAATCATTTGACATGTAGATTGCTCCTTCCTGGTATTCGTTCACGAATGAAAAATGCGATGCGGATTAAAACTCGTCGTCGCTGTCGGACAGATCGTCGCCGCTTCCGTAACTGAAGCTGCCTGTTGCACTGTCCGGAGTAACCTCCAGATATCCGTCTCCGAAATCATCCGCGTTTCGAGGAACATTATCGCCTTCGATCAAGCTTCTGAGGCTGCGGTCACCGGTATCGATGTCTTCCGCCATGACAACCTCTTCACCGTTTTCATCAAGAACCGTAACATCCAGAGCCAGGGACTGGAGTTCCTTCAGCAATACCTTGAAGGACTCGGGGATGCCGCACTCGGAAATGTTATCGCCCTTAATAATGGCTTCGTAGGTCTTAACACGGCCGGTCACATCGTCGGACTTAACCGTCAGGATTTCCTGCAGGATGTGAGCTGCGCCGTATGCCTCCAGTGCCCAAACCTCCATCTCACCGAAACGCTGGCCGCCGAACTGGGCTTTACCGCCGAGAGGCTGCTGCGTAACAAGGGAGTAAGGACCGGTCGAACGGGCATGAATCTTATCGTCAACAAGGTGATGCAGCTTCAGGTAATGCATGAAGCCTACCGTAACCTCGCCGTCAAATGCCTCACCGGTACGTCCGTCACGAAGCTGAACCTTGCCGTCCGGCTTGATCGGAACGCCCTTCCATTCTTCTCTGTTCTCAAGGTGGGCCATCAGGTAGTCCATAACCTCGGGAAGAAGAACGTCATCATATTTCTTATGGAAATCATCAATCTCCATGTTAACGTAATCGTTCGCCAACTCAAGGGTCTGCATGATGTCGACCTCGTTGGCACCGTCGAATACCGGAGTGGAAACCTTGAAGCCGAGTACTGCGGAAGCAAGACTCAGATGGATTTCCAATACCTGTCCGATGTTCATACGGGAAGGTACGCCGAGCGGATTCAGCACGATATCAAGCGGGCGTCCGTTCGGAAGGAACGGCATGTCCTCAACAGGAAGCACGCGGGAAACAACACCCTTGTTACCGTGACGGCCGGCCATCTTATCACCGACCTGAATCTTACGCTTCTGCGCGATGTAAACGCGAACGCTCTGGTTTACTCCGGGCGGAAGCTCGTCGCCGTTTTCACGGGTAAATACTTTTGCATCAACGATGATACCGAACTCACCGTGCGGAACACGGAGGGAGGTATCACGGACTTCTCTTGCCTTCTCGCCGAAAATGGCATGGAGCAGACGCTCCTCGGCGGTCAGCTCGGTCTCGCCCTTAGGCGTTACCTTACCGGCAAGAATATCACCTGCACGAACCTCGGCACCGATACGGATGATGCCTCGCTCGTCAAGATCCTTCAAAGCATCGTCGCCGACACCGGGAACATCACGGGTGATTTCCTCGGCACCGAGCTTGGTATCACGGGCCTCAGCCTCGTACTCTTCAATATGAACGGAAGTATAAACATCATCCCGAACAAGACGCTCACTGAGAAGTACGGCATCCTCGTAGTTGTAACCTTCCCAGGTCATGAAACCGATCAGCGGGTTCTTACCGAGGGCAAGCTCACCGCCGGAGGTGGAAGGACCGTCAGCGATAACCTGACCGGCCTTAACCGCGTCGCCCTTCTTTACGATCGGACGCTGGTTGATGCTGGTACCCTGGTTACTGCGGGCAAACTTCTGAAGTCTGTACTCGTCTCTCAGTCCGTCGGCCGTGCGAATGATAATCCGGTTGGCTTCGGAACGCTCAACGACACCGTCGTTCTTTGCAAGCACGCAAACGCCGGAGTCAACTGCCACCTTTTCCTCCATGCCGGTTCCGACAACCGGAGAATCGGTGAACAGAAGCGGAACTGCCTGACGCTGCATGTTCGAACCCATGAGGGCACGGTTCGCGTCATCGTTCTGCAGGAACGGAATCATGGCCGTAGCAACGGAAAATACCATCTTAGGCGAAACGTCCATCAGATCAATCTTACGCTTCGGGAAAAGGGAGGTCTCCGTGCGGTAACGACCGGATACGTTATTGTTAACGAAGTGACCGTCCTTGTCAATCGGCTCATTTGCCTGAGCCACAACATAACGGTCTTCCTCGTCAGCCGTCAGATATACGACCTCATCGGTAACAACCGGATTCTCGGGATCCTTGTGGTTAACCTTACGGTAAGGAGCCTCAACGAAACCGTACTCGTTGATTCTTGCATAGGAAGCAAGGGAGTTAATCAGACCGATGTTCGGACCTTCGGGGGTCTCAATCGGGCACATACGGCCGTAATGCGTATAATGTACGTCTCGAACTTCGAAGCCTGCACGGTCACGGGACAGACCGCCGGGGCCGAGTGCGGAAAGACGTCTCTTATGGGTCAGCTCGCCGAGCGGGTTGTGCTGGTCCATGAACTGGGACAGCTGGGAGCTTCCGAAGAACTCCTTTACCGCAGCGGTAACGGGCTTGATGTTAATCAGGGACTGAGGCGTGATGCTGTCGGGATCCTGCGTGGTCATACGCTCGCGGACAACACGCTCCATACGGGACATACCGATGCGGTACTGGTTCTGAAGGAGCTCGCCTACGGCACGGATACGACGGTTTCCGAGATGGTCGATGTCGTCCTTGTTTCCGATGCCGTGCTCAAGGTGCATATTATAGTTAATGGAAGCAAAGATGTCTTCCTTCGTGATATGCTTCGGAATCAGGTCCAGGATGTTCTTGTGAATCTCTTCGACAAGAGCTTCCGGATCGGTGGTCTCGGCAAGAATCTGCTTCAGTACCGGATAGTAAACCATCTCGGTGATCTCAAGCTTCTCCTTAGCCTCGGGAGCATACTCGGCAAGATCTACCATCATATTGGAAAGAATCTTTACATTATGCTCTTCGGTCTGAATCCATACATAAGGAATGGCCAGGTTCTGAATCTTGTCAGCCAGCTCTTCGGTCAGTACGGTACCTGCCTCGGCAACAACTTCACCCGTAGCGGTATCGATGACATCCTCGGAAAGCTTATGGCCGGCAATACGGTTACGGAACGCCAGCTTCTTATTGAACTTATAGCGGCCTACTCTCGCCAGATCGTATCTTCTGGGGTCGAAGAACATGGCGTGAATCAGGGACTCCGCATTCTCTAATGACGGGGGCTCGCCGGGACGCAGCTTGCGGTACAATTCCAGAACGCCGGTCTTGTAATCCTCTGTCGTATCCTTCTGGAAGCTGGCCTCCATCTTCTTCTCATCGCCGAACAGTTCGCGAATCTCCGCGTTGGTGCCTACGCCGAGCGCACGGATCAGAACGGAAATCGGAACCTTACGGTTTCTGTCTACACGAACATAAAAAACGTCATTGGAATCAGTTTCGTATTCAAGCCATGCACCACGGTTCGGAATCACGGTGCAGGAGTAAAGCTTTTTGCCTAATTTGTCTCTTGTAATATCATAGTAGATACCGGGAGAACGAACCAACTGGCTTACGATAACACGCTCGGCACCGTTGATGACAAATGTGCCGGTCTCGGTCATGAGCGGGAAATCACCCATGAAAATCGTATGCTCATTGATCTCGTCGGTCTCGGTATTATGAAGGCGAACCTTAACCTTCATCGGCGCAGCGTAAGTCGCATCGCGCTCCTTGCACTCGTCGATTGTGTACTTCACTTCATCTTCGCAAAGCTGGTAGTCCACAAACTCAAGACTCAGGTGACCGCTGTAATCCTCAATCGGAGAGATATCCTCAAACACCTCATGAAGACCCTTCTTCAGGAACCAGTTATAGGAATCCTTCTGAACTTCAATCAGGTTGGGCATTTCCAGGATCTCTTTCTGTCTCGAATAACTCATCCGGACGCCTTTGCCAACCTTTACGGGACAAATTCTGTTTTTATCCATATGACGTTGTACCCCTTGAATGTATTACATATTGCGCCGTTTTATGCGCACAAAAACCAATCCTACCACATTTAGTATTCCGTTAACCGGTCGGCCACGAGGTGTCGAAAAGCAGTTGCTTTTCCAACTAAATTATGGTATAATTGATTCGATTTGGGCATAGCTCAACACAATAGTGCACTCTAAATAGTACCATACTTCCATCGGAATGTCAATCTTGCATTTTGAACAAATCATGCACGATTTCTTTCCGGTTTTTTTATGTTTAAAATGGAATCTTTTGTTTTCCGGGTTCCGTTTCATTGTTTCTGCCGGCCGTATGGCCCCAGAGATGGCTTTTGACTTGTTTCGTACCATGCCCGGCGGTCACTTGGAACTGAAAAGCTGTTTTTGGCTTGTCCAGTACCACGCTATGATGGCCACTTGGAACGGGAGACCGTTTTTATCTTGTTTAGTACCATTTGCTTCCCGACACGTGGAACTGAAGAGCTGTTTTTGACTTGTCCAGTACCACGCTATGGTGGCCACATGGAACGGATGGGCGTTTTTGTCTTGTCTAGTACCATTCGCTTCCCAACACGTGGAACTGAAAAGCTGTTTTTGGCTTGTCCAGTACCACGCTATGATGGCCACTTGGAACGGGAAACCGTTTTTTATCTTGTCTAGTACCATTCGCTTCCAGACACTTGGAACTGAAAAGCTGTTCTTGACTTGTTTAGTACCATTTCCCCTAATGCAGCGGTTCAACTGCAAAAACGAAAAAGCCGGCGCACCAACTTCGGTCAGTGCGCCGGCTCGTTCTTTCATTATGGAATTAAAACTCAATCGGGAAATCCACTTCGTCCGGTTCGTCTTCGCATTCATACTCGTCGAACTTCTTAGCCGGCTCGGGTGCTCCGCCGTTAGCGAATATGTCAAATGTGATGCTTTCCGGCTCGGTTGCATCCGGCTCTTCGATGATGATTTCCTCGGGGCCGCCGTTCTCGTCATCCGGGATCCGCCGCGAGAAGATATCGTCCGCATCGTCATCTACATCGTAATGCTCTTCTTCCGGTGTGTTGATGTGTATATCCTCTTCCTTTGGCTCCTCGAAGAGCTTTTCGTCTGCCTTATGGAAAATGTCAAACAGAACCGGATCTTCTCTGAACCGGGCAGGCTGCTTCTCCGCTCCGTCTTCCCTTCCGAAGGAAAGGAGCTCATCAATTGCGGCCGCGTTGTTCTCCGGAATCTCGTCAAGGAACTCATCAACGGCATCCTGCAGGTTCTCGGCTGCTTCGGCAGCTTCCGGATGCTCATCTCCGAAAAGATTATTGAAAAGGAAATTCTCTTCGGGCTTCTCGTCTTCATCAACGGGCAGTTCCGGCTTCTCGTCTTCATCAACGGGCAGTTCCGGCTCTTCGCCGCCTTCGGGCAGTTCGTCGTCAGCTTCGCCGTCCTCGGGCAGTTCGTCGTCAGCTTCGTCGTCCTCGGACTCCTCTTCGTCTTCCTCATCGTCAGACTCTTCGTCCTCAGCCTCTTCGTCCGCATCGGCTTCGTCGGTCTCTTCGTCTTCTTCGTCCCCGGCTTCTTCGTCGGAATCGTCCTCAAAGGTAATTCCGATTTCAGTGCTTTCGGGAGCGGGCTCGGCATCAGTGATTCCGATGGGCCACGGCTCTTTGTCGGGCTCGGCAAAAATATCAATGGAGATGGACTCGGGCTCGGCCTTCTCGGGTTCTGCAGGAATCTCTTCGAGTTCGGCTGTATCGACCGGGATGTCCTCGGTCTCTTCGGATGTCTCAACCGGAATATCTTCGGACTCCTCGGAGATTCCAACCGGAATATCCTCAGCTTCCTCGGAAATCTCGACCGGAATGCTCTCGGACTCAGCCTCCTCGGCCGGTGCCTCGGGCTCTGCCGGGCTTACACGCTCGCCGGCGAGTTCATTGGAGTAAAGCTCCTCCTCAAGGAGCTCCTGACCGGTCGCATCGGACATGACAAACCAGGAAGGTGTTTCTTTCGTTTCATCTGCATCTGAAATCGGAATCTCTTCGTCTGCATCCTCTTCGGCGGAAGAAACAGGAGCTTCATTCTTCTCGAAGATTTCACCGAGTGTCTTCTCGACGTCGGCCATGGCTTTGTCAACGGCAGCCGCGAATTCTTCGGCAGCCCCGGCAACCTCTTCGGCAGCTTCGCCTGTTACCTTTTCCGCTGCCTCGGCGGCTTCCTCCGCTTTTTCTTCGGGTTCTGCCTTGGCAACTGCCTTTTCAAACTCGGAAGCAACCTTGCCGACAACCTTGCCGATTCCGGTAAATGCTTTTTCGAGATTGCCCGTCACGGAGCCGACTGCCTCACTGACCGCATCGCTTACCTGGCTGTTCATCTCGCGGCAGAACTCTTCGGCTTCCTTAACCGCAGCCTCTTCTTTCTCTCCATAGAGATCTGCGGATCTGAGCATGTCTTCAACTTTCTCCGTTGCTTTTGAAGGTTCCCCGTCCTGTTCCAAAAGCAGCTTCATATTCAGGAGGACGCTGACCCCAAGCGCCGAACCGAGCAGTTTCACCAGTCCGAGCGTAAGCTCTTTTACCCCCTCGGCCTCCCCTTTTCCTTTGGTGGGAACACTGACGCGCCTGCCGCAATACGGACAGAATTTCGCGTCATCCGGGAAATCGGCACCACATTTGCTACATTTCATGACTTTGTCCTCCCTTCTCATAAGCCGCCTCTTTCGCGCATCCGGGCGGCTTTCGGCTGTTGCTTTGCAACAGTCGACCGTAAAAATCCGGTTAATATATTGTATCGTTTTTTCAATAGGGATGTCAATAGTTTTCGGGCTTGTTTACGGAAAACATTTGTGCCCGGAAATATGTCAAAAACACAGTCAATCAATACCCTAATTCGTCATTTACCAGGATCACGTGAATTCTTCCCGCGTGGCGTGAAAAACGGGTGATCAGAATCTGGCAGCAAATCGTGTCGGGCGACTTGCAGTTCATGCACGAGCCGGTCTTCGAGCACGGCGTGGAAAGGCCGAACCGCTGCGCATTGATCGGCGCCGCAACACCTCTTGCGCGCTTCATCGCGCTGTCCGGATCGGGACAGATTTTGTTCATCCCGACGATGAATAAAACCTTGCGCGGTCCCTGCGCGATGGCGGAAATCCGGTTGGCGTTTCCGTCCACGTTTATGATGACACCGTCCTCCGTCATGGCATTTGCCCCGGCAAGAAATACGTCGGCATCGTAGGCAGCCAGCATGGCGGCGCGCTTGTCCTCCATAAGGTCGCGGTCGATGAAGTTGTACGGACCGTTCTTCAGTGCCTCCGGCAGCCCGATTTCATGAGCACTCATGCATCCGCCCATCGTGACCGAAGAGCCCTCCGGAATCAGCTTAAGCGCAAGCTCCAGGGCCTCCTCTCGCGTCTCGGCGAAGTACCCCTCCATGTTGCGGGACACAAGCCCCTTCATGACCTTGTCTGCCAGCAGACGGTTTCTCTTTTTTGTTACCTCATTCATTCCTTCTCCTCCTTTCGTCGCGCGCTACTCTTCGCGCACCAGGTTTTGCAGCCAGACGCCCTTCTTAACCAGAATAAACCCGATGATGCACTTGATCAAATCAATCGCCTGCACCGCAAGATAAATCATCAGCACGGGAAGAACCGTAAATTTGCTCAAAAGAAAAGCAACCGGAATGCTCACAAGAAGCAGAAACACGCTGTCAAAGCAGAACGTGACGAGGGTCTTTCCGCCGGTTCGGAGCGTGAAGTATGTCGCATGCATGAACGCATAAATCGGCATGCACACCGCGCCGACCTGCATGAAGCCCTTGGCAAGCGTCTTGACCGAACGCTCCGTCTTGTAAAGCTCCGGGAACAGCGGCGCCAGGACGAACAAAAGACCGCCGAGAACGACGCAGGACATGACGGAAAATGTGATGAGCTTCGTGTCCGTATCCCTTGCCTCTTCCAGCTTTCCTGCTCCGAGAAGCTGTCCGACCATGATGGCGATGGCGCTTCCCATTGCCATGAATACGATATTAAACAGGTTGGTTACCGTCGAAGCGATATTCAGCCCCGCAACGGCATCGAGTCCCCTTTGCGAATAACACTGATTAAGAAATGCCATGCCGGCCGACCAAAGCAGCTCGTTCACCATCAGCGGAAGTCCCTTGAGCGTAATCTTTCCGACCAGTCTCTCCGGAATCAGAAGACTCTTATACAGGCCTTCGGCAAATTTCATCCGAATCGTATTCAAATGCGTCCATAAAATGACGATGGCGGCCTGCACGAAACGGCTGATGACCGTTGCAATCGCAGCACCCTTTACGCCGAGGGCGGGGGCACCGAATTTACCGAAGATCAGCACATAGTTCAGGCACAGATTCACAAATACGGCCGTCAGTCCGGCAACCATCGGGACACGTGTCTCGCCGCATTCGCGAAGCGTTCCCGCATAGACCTCTTCGATTCCGAACGGAATCAGTCCGATCAGCATGACAGCCAGATATTCCCGGCCGTAGCGGAGCACCTCGTCCACCGACTGAAGCGTGCCGCCTTCCTCGTGCAGGTAAAGTTTCATCAGCGGATCGCCGAACCGGAACAACACGGCAATTCCGAGAAGCACCACAAAGCCCGTGATGTAAATCTTATAGCGGAACGTGTTCCGTACGCCCTCGTGGTCTCCTTTGCCGTAGAACTGCGCCCCGTAAATGCCCGGGCCGGCAAGTGCGCCGAAGATGCCCAGATAGATGACGAACATCAGCTGGTTCACAATGGCAACGCCGGACATCGGCTCGGTTCCGACGCGCCCGATCATCAGATTGTCAAGCAGGCTGACGAAATTGGTGATGCCGTTCTGAATCATGATCGGCACCGCAACCGTCAGCGCTTTTCTGTAAAATTTTCTGTCTCCGATTAACTTACTCATAGAAAAACCTTATTTTACCAAAACTATAAACCCCTTTACCGGTCTTCGATGACCGTTACCTCGCGCCCGCACTCGTTCGCGTAATTGACGGTAAATGCCGTCCCCCCGCCGGATCCGTTGAACACCGCAATGACAAGCGATGAACGGTCGACCATCCACCGGTCTCTTGCCAAAAAGCAGCCGGGCAGATAGCGAGGACAGATGACCTCCTTCACATCCGCCTCCCGGATGATTTTTGCGCACCACTGCCGCTCCGTCTCGGTTCCCTTGCTCGGAAAGCCCGGATACGGAAGCGCGCAGATCAGGCGCAGCGGATGCCCTTCGTTTCTAAGCGTGAGCACTTCCGCAGCGGCCCATGCGTCAACGCCCGGTGCCATGCCCGAGATGAAATCCGTATACCCCTTCGAAACGGCCTTCAGAATCTCCTCCTTCAGCCGGATGCGGATCTCCCGTTCGGAGAGGTGGCATTTTTCAGGGCGGTGCCCCGTAAAACAGCAGGTCCTAAGCCTTTCTTCTTCGGAAAATGTCATGCCCTGCCTCCGGTTTCGGTCTCCTGTTCGTTGAAAACAACCTCGCCGGAGCCGTCATCCATGCGAAATCCCACCAGCCGGTTTCCGCACCAAATGCTTTCAAACCGCGCGATTCCCTCCTCCGCACGCTGTAAAAGGCTGCAAAGCGCCTTCCGATCGGCCGCCTTGCGGGAATTCCCGTTCTGCTTCCGCCATGCGGAGTAAACCGGCAGCATTCTCTCAACCGCGCCCTCCACATTCGGAACCGGGTAAATCCGGTAAAGCCATTTCTCGAATTTGGTCTCATCCTCGCACACATAAAAATCCGCGAACTCGCACGGCTTCCCGGTGTCCCGGAAACCGAACTTCTTATGCAGTCCGATCGATCTTACGTTGTCGCGTTTAATGGCAGCTATGAGCTTTTCCGCGGCCTCATACTCCTGAACCGTCGCAATCATCAGCTCGTACATCGCCGTTGCGACACCTTTTCTGAAAAATGCCACGCGCACGTGCACATCGCCCACATACCAGCGCCGCACGTCATTCGGGTCGCGCAGGCAGCGGAGGTATCCGACGACCGCGCCGTCCTCCCATGCCGTCACCTCGAACCACTTTACAGCGTAGTCCTTTTCGTACCAGTCGCAGAAACCCGTCTGCCCTTCGGCAGCATCCCGCGGTATGCCCTTCACCTCACAGAAAAAGTCCGTAAGCGCTTTCTTCGTGCGCTTTGACATCTTTCTGTGGGAATCCGTAACTTCATATTTCATGAAAACCTCTCCTATACGCGTTCTACTCTCGTAGAATATCCAATCGTTTTCAAACCCCGCCTAAGCGAAATCTTCTTTTCCTCTTTGAAAAGGGCGGATTGGATTCATTATACCACAAGAAAGGAAAATACGAAACCCAAACATATGAAAAACCATGCTTCAACAGGGAATGTGGACTTTCCCGTTTTTTTGTGGTATAATACTCCAATCAGGCAAATGCATTTTTGCGAAATGACGGTGTGGAATATGGGGAACTCGAATTACGAACGTAAAATCAAAGAGCTGCAGACATTGGCGGAATACCGGAAGGAATTGCGGAAGAATCCGCAGCTACGGTTTCTCTTCTTTGAACTGACGCAGCGTTGCAACGAAAACTGCATTCATTGCGGAAGCCGCTGCGGAGAGACCGAGGTCGCGGAGCTGCCGACAGAAGTCTATCTCCGGCTTCTTGACAAGGTCGCTTCAGACTTTGCGGGACATCTTCCCATGATCTGCGTCACGGGCGGAGAACCGCTTTTACGGCGGGATTTCTTCGAAATCGTCGGGCATGCGCACCGCCTCGGCTTCCCCTGGGGGATGACGAGCAACGGAACGTTAATCACAAAGGATGTTGCAAGACGCCTTAAGGAAGCCGGAATGAACACCGTTTCCGTCAGCCTTGACGGCACGAAGGAGTACCACGACAGGTTCCGCCGCTCCCAAAACGCCTTCGAGCGTACGGTTGAGGGGCTTCGGAATCTTCTGGAGCAGGGTTTTGAGGACGTCCAGGCAACCACCGTTGTTACGAAGCAGAACCTCGGCTCCCTGGAGGAACTGTTTCAGGTGCTTTACGACATTGATGTGGACTCGTGGCGGCTGCTCGCCATCGAACCGATCGGGAGAGCACTCGACATTCCCGAGATGCAGCTCAGCACGAAGGAGCATTTCGCGCTGCTTGATTTCATTCGCGGCAAGCGGGAGCAGGGTTATCCTGTCTTATACGGCTGCTGCCACTGGCTGGGGACCGATTACGAACGGGAGGTTCGGGACTGGTATTTTCTCTGTAACGCCGGCGTTTATACCGCCAGCATCATGAGTAACGGAGACATCGGCGCCTGTCTTGACATCGACCGGCGTCCGGAAACCATTCAGGGCAACATACTGCGCGACGATTTCACGAAGGTCTGGAAGGAACGCTTTGAAATCTTCCGAACGCCTCTTTCGGAGCGCTGTGAGGAATGTCGCAATTGCCCGGATGTTGCTTTTTGTGAAGGGGGATCCTGTCACAGTTGGGACTATGAACGCGACCGGCAGCTCGTCTGTCTGAAGCGTGACCGTTAAGTCCCCGAACGTGCGGTCTTAAGACCGGGAAAGGAATGACAATGAAGAAGAAAACACTGAAGAAGCTATTCTCCGGCGCGGCGATTTTTATCGCTGCCGCCAATATGAACGGGTGTGCTTACGGCCCGGGACCTGCCGACAGCCCCACGCCCATTGAGCGTCCTCCGGAGGAGTTTTCGCTTCCCGAGGAATTCGATGAATCGGAAACCCAGTATTTTCCGAAACCGTCCTCGGATTCTTCCTCGGAAGGCACTTCGGAGAAGCTGTCCGACCTGCTTCAGTCATAAGTGCCGGTGCTTCATCCGGCGTTTCTCACATCACTTTCGTCAACAAAACCCGGTACCGCGTGGTACCGGGTTTCTCATTTTCCTCATTCAATCAGCGTACAATCCGATAGCCGGCAAACTGACCGACTGCCGCCCGCGTGCGGAATACGGCTGTTCCGTCCTTTTCGGTGTATAACGGTTCCAGCGTGAAATCCTTTTTGAAGAACGACGGTGCGTTCAGCATCTTAAGCCCCTTCGCGCCGCGAATCCGGATTGTCACCTCCGAATCCTTTGCCTGCGACGTCACATAGGAATAGATGACAAATGTGTCGTTATCGTACGGGAAAAGGCTGATTCCCGAAGGACCCTCGAGCGTGATGCCATTTACCATGAACTCGGCGCGCATCCGGTTAAGCACACCCTCCGGAAGCCTGTAAAGATCCGGGAAGGAATCCGGAACGACGAGCGTCAGCATCTGCCCGTCGCCGTACGTGTCGCGCCCCAAAAGCATGTAGCTTTCCTCGTTCTTTCTCGCTTTCACGAGAGCACCCCAGGTCGCATTGTTTCGGAATTCGAGAATCGGGACGGTCACATCGGCCGTGCCGACGCACTCTTTGAAACCGAAGCCGCGCACAGGCTCCGCAAGGAACTCGTTCACGGTGACAACGCGTCCGCGGTAACGGATCGAGGTAAGTCTTTCGATTCCCTCGCCGAGCATCTCGGTGATGAAGCCGGACGTCACAATTGCCTTGCCGCCTGCTGCCACATAGCTTTCGAGCTTGTCAAGAATCTCCTCGTCATATGCCGACGATGCGGTCAGAAGCATTGTCGGTGCATCGGCCTCGAAGTAAGGCGTCGTTCGGATCGGGAAGCCGCACATGCCGAGGAAGTCCTGCACATTGTCCTCTCCCTGCGAGGCATTCGGGATGTAGCAGGGGATTCCGATCGGCGTTCCGAGGCTGTCCATCAGCTCGTCAAGCTTCTCAAGCTGGCAGCCGAGCGCCGGAATCAGCGGGCTTCCGACAAGCGACTGGAAGCAGAACATCATCAGTTCCTTCGGCTTTGAAAAGCAGGTCAGGTAAGCCTGCTCAAGATAGTAATCCATAACCGGGCAGCTGTACGGATCGAACCATCCGCCGCCGTTTCCTCCCGGAAGCATCTGCTCCATATATGTCATCAGCGAATAGGAAAGATACCGTGGCAGATGCTGGTCGGTATGCAATGGGTCTCTCGTCTCGGTTCCCGTATAAATGCCGTCGAACATATCCTTTTGGGACATCGGATCATAACCGGTCTCCTGGTAGGATTCCATCCAGTTCGGATATTTGATGATAACTTTGCAATTCGGATTGACTGCCTTGGCGGCATCGATCATGTATTCCTTCGAGATCCGTTGCAAAAGATTCACGCGGTAGCCCTGCCAGCTGCCGTCTTCGATTCCGTTCTCCTCATTGTACCGGTCGCGTCCTTTCCGGCACGCCTCGCAGGTACAGTTCGAGAAGAAGAAATCGTCAATCAGAATCGAATCGAAAACCTTCGCGGTCAGCTCGACCGCTTTCTTAAGCGTTGCGAGCATCTTCGCATCGTTATAGCAATAGGTATCGAAAAGCCTCTGCTTCGGCTTGTCACCCTCCGGGGTCGGGATTGCGGTCGTGATTCCGCCTTCCGTACGGATGCCGGCCTTCTCAAACGTCTCCTTTACCATCCGCACCTGCTCTTCCGTCGCGAAATCCCCGCCGCGGAAGGCTTCCACATATACCTTGTCAAGTTTCATATACCGGTTGAACCAGGCGATGTCATTTTTAAGCTTCTCTTCGGTCGCTTTGACGGTTCCGCCGGCTACGAAGAACGTAGTCAGCGCAAAATTCCTGTAATTACCCATACAATAATCTCCTTCCCGGTCGAAAGACCTGCCCATATTGTAAAATGCCATTGCAGCTATTGCAATGGCATAAATCGTATTCACCTCTTCCGTTTTTTGTGGAATTCTTTTTATTCGTCCCGGCGACTCTGCATATACTCATTGTAGCGCGCGTTGGCCTGTTCGCTTTCCTTTTTCCTGTGCCACGCCTCGATTTCGCTGCTGATGGCAAGCATCTCGTCCACAACCTCCTCCGCCTTGCGGGGTCTGACCTGCCGCAGATAGGAACTCATCCGCCGTATGGCCTTTGGGCTGCTGAGCTGCCGAGCAATCAATTCGCCCAGCTCCGCCGGAAAACCAAGCGCCGTAATCTCCCGTAGAAGCTCGTCTTTTGCCTGAAACCATTCCTGATTCGTCATTTTCGTCCCTCTGTGTCGTCCAGCCCCTCGATGTTATACTGCACCCGTTTCTCCTCCGTGAGTTCTGCATCCGGGAACTGCCGCTTTGCCTCTTCGAGAAGTTCACGATAGTTTTTGTATCCCGCGCTGTATGCGTTCCGTCCGTCGGTAATCACAAAGCTCTGACGGTCCGGAAGCCAGATTGCCGCGTACGGCACATATGCGAGCCGTCCGAAATCCTCTGCGTTCAAAAGGCTCACCGTCTGGTTATCGCATACGGCGATGATGCCGTCGGACTCCAACAGGTAGGAAACGCAGAGCGGAACCTTGAAATTATTCAGGCAGGCACCGTCTGAGAGGCGGAAAACCTTTACCCGGTAATCGTCCCCTTCCGTCAGGATGTACTTCGAATCTTTCGTGAATCCGAGAAAACACAGAGAGAAGGTCTGCATCGGAACTTCCAGAACCGTCTCACACTCCGGAAGCGACAAAACACGCGCATACCCGTCCTGGCATGCCATAGCCACATACTTTCCGTTTGCATCGCACACCATGCACTGCCCCTTAACCGTGAACGGGGAAGGAATCAGCATCACTTCCTTTTTCTCCGTCACGGTTCCTGTCGGAATGTCCACATACAGTAACGAGCCGTCCTCCAGGGAAATCAGGAAAGTCTGACCGTCTCCGCTCAGCGCAAAGTCCGCCGTCTTTTCGAGCTTATCGTCCCGGTACACGCACTGTCCTTCCGTTATATCAATAACGGCGATGCCGCGGAAGGAACCCCTGATTGCAATATAGCGCCCGTCACTGCTGATGACAGCCCTGTAGCTCGTAATCGGGAGGCCGAGACTTTCAAACGTAACCTCCTTCTCGGTTCCCGCAAAAGGATCCATCAGCCATATGCCGTCACGCGTAACCGCGAGGAAGTTGTCTCCGTAGAATCCGGTTCGAACCAGCGTATATCCGAGCTCCGAATGATGCAGGATATTTCCGTCGGCATCATAAAACGAGAGACTGCCGGATTGGCCGCTGGCAACCAGAACATAATACTTTCCGGAAGGCGCAACACCAACACCGAAAGATTTCTCAGGCAATTCGGGAAGTTCCGTGAGATCCGGTGCCTTAAGGCGTTTCATGATTGCCACACGTGTGGAGGACTGACTGCTCAGAGCAACGCCTCCGTCAAAGACTACCATACCGTCAAGATCCAGGTTTGTGGTGATGGTGCTTCCGGGATAAATCTTAGCTTCTTCTGTATTGATTGCGATAATATCGCCGTTTCTGCAACTGATGAATGCGGTTTTCGAGTTCTCGCTCAGCTCCATTGTGACTGCCGCCCCGGGGAGTGCGAACTGTGCCTTCAAATCCCCGGTCAGTTCATCATAGGAATACGCGTGACCTTCCGCCGCAAGTACAAGGCTTCCCTTCCCCTCATAGTTCCGGGATCCTAAAAGAAGCCTGAAGTTTGAAAAATCCCACCCCTCACACGGGATGTCGCTGCTGTAGAGCTTTTCTCCGTCTTCCGCGCGGAAGACATCCATCGTCATGTGTCTCAGAGTGCTGTAATAAAAATCCGGATTCGTGCTTACGACTGCAACATTCCCGTTCGCCGTAACGCAGAAATCGAGAATATAGCCCTGCGAAACCGTAACCGTGCGGGAGGAAAGATCGTTCAGATTCACAATGGAAACCCTGGCAAGCTCTTCATCGTTGACATATTGGCCGACGACAAAATACTTTCCGTCTGCCGAGCGCTTGCATTTGCGAACGTTTTCCCCCGGATTTTCGCACAAAATCTCCGCCTTCTTCGTAAAATCGTCGAGAGAAACCACCGTCACGCATTCGGGACGGACACAGAAGGCCGTACCGATTCCGTCGGCAATGACACATTCTTTGATGTTCTCCTCAAACGGAAAACGGGCGGTTTCCTTCCCCGTGTAATCATACCGCACAAGGAATTGCTCATACGCCACAAACACACCGGAAGAATTCCCGACGGCGGAAACAATCCGGTTAAAATCATTCTTCTGCTGAAGATTCTTTTTCATTTTCAGCAGACAGGTGCAGGAATCACAGTCCCAAACATATACCGTTTTTCCGTAATCAACGGTTGTGAGGTATTTGCCGGTGCTGTCCGTATACATGTCTCTGATCTTCTGGTCATGCGGAAGGTCGCGATCAAAGGAATACTCCATGCCGCAGGCGTAAGCGTGAAGCGCAGCCGCCAAAGCATACTCTGCCTCGGCAACGAACGGGCGGTCATTTTCCTCAGAAGGAAGGCCCTCCGATGCAATCAGAACCGCATCCTCGCGGTTTCCTTCCTGAAGCTGCATCATGGCTTCTTCCGCATAGAACCGGGACTGATTCTTCTGCTTTTCCCGGTATTCCACAAGTATTTCATCGGCAAGCTTTGTTTTCTCGTCCGCAAGCTTCGACATCCGGTCCGCGAGCTCGCTCTTCTCGTCGGCAAGGACTGCCTTTTCATCCGCAAGCTCGGCCTTTTCGTTCGCGAGTTTCTTCATGCGGGCGGCAACACCGGCGTTATAAATACCGAACGCCGCACCCGCTGCCGCGATGATGCCCGCGGATACAGCCGCAATCGCGATATTTCTCTTCAGGATGCGCTCGCGATGACGCTGACGGAGGTCGTCGAAGGTACAGCCGAGAATCGGCGCCGCAAGGCGAAGCAGTTCCGTTTTGAACTTTTTGTTCCGCTCCTTCGGCGTTTCTCCGCGCACATCGGCTGCCAAAGGCTCCACCGGTCTTCCGGCCTCGTCCGTAAGAAGCTGCGCAGGGAAGCTCTGATCCGGCTCGCCGTCGACCAAAACCGCCAGAATATGGTGCCGGTCGTGAAGCCTGATGAACGTGTCAATCTCCTTAGCTACCCAGTAGGAACCGGGCGTTTCCGGCGAACAGATGACAATCAGGTACTCCGATTCCCGAAGAGCCTTCGCGATGTTCTCGTTCAGATCGCTGCCGATCGGAAGCTCCTCCTGGTCGCGGAACACTCTCTCGATTTTCTTCTTTCCGATCTTTTTGCGAACCGGCCCCGGAACATGATAAGTCTCAAGTCCCGCATGGACCTTCTTCGCAAATTCCATGTCAAGCGGCGTATGCCGGTAACTGATAAAAGCATCGTAAAGCATTAATTACCCCTCACATTTTTCATAAGTCTTTTGGAAAATACGACCCTCGATGACATATACATCCGAGACATCGTCCGCACGGACGGCAAGATAGTCACCGGTCCGTCCGAGGTAGTATTTATCGGGATCCCACCTTGTGAACACCTTCACGCGACCGTGGATCTCCTTCGCATAGATGCCGTCTCCTCCGACGGATTCGCAGCTTCTTGCAAACGGAAGAAGCGGAATGTGCTCGCCGGTCGCATTGTTGATGACATTCGGCTGATACTCGCCCGGGAATATGTACGGGGCGTCCGTGACCTCATAGGAGCGCTGGAATTTTGCCTGCTGAATCGGATAAATCTCCCCGTTCACGTTGATGATGATATAGAGATCTTCAGTGATTTCCACGTCGATGTCGCCCTCGAGCGTGCGAATCATAACCTTTGTGCCGGGCTCCGCCATGTCTATGGCCCGAACGAAACCGACCCGGAACCTCTTCTTTTTATATCTGGCAAATTCGACGAGATTTGCCTTGTATTCCTCCGCATAGAGGATTGTCGTTTCATCAAAATAGGCATTCATTCTGGCCGTGATGAACCGGGTGATGTCTTCCTTTTCAAAGCGCACCCCGGCCTTCACCAGCAGATCCTTCTTTAAAAAGCCGCCGGCCTTCACGAGATGTCCGCCTCCGCCGCCGAGATTCTCGGCGAGGAAAGCCGCCAGCTCACATGCCTTGACTTCTTTGATGCAACTGCGCACCGAATATTTGATTCCGGACGGAAGTATGTTGTAAACCACGCAGGTATTGACGCCTTCGACCTCTAAGAACATATCGCTGATAATCCCGAGAATGTTGGAATCGCAGGGGCCTGCCTCAACGATTCCGCTGCATCTTCGGTCATCGACGATCGTATTTTTCAGGGCCTCACCCGCAATTCGAAGCTCCTCAATTGAAAGATTGGAATTGCGGAAAAGCGTGACGGATGCCTTGTTAAAATCCGCCGTGTCGCGAAGATCCCGGTCGCTCGGATGCGAAATCTCGGAGAAATCCGCCGTGTCGGTCATCAGCCCGTAATAGAGCGCCGTGGCAATCCTTTGGTCGGCATTGATATTGATTCCTTCTGCCTGAAGCATCTCGAAGATCACAGTGGAGCACGACCCGTAATTGCTCCGCACCTCGCTCATTCCGGGGAGCTCCGCGGAAACCTGATGGTGGTCGATAACGGCAACGTTCTCGGCCGGAAATACGGTTACATTGCTCTCTTTATATTGGCAGTCCACGGTGATAAGAAGCTCGGGCGGATCGATGCTTGTTACATGCTCACAGCCGATCTCCAGGTTTTCGTTCATCAAAACGAGATTGCTTTTCGTTATGGGATTCGCTCCGCCGTAGACAAATCGCGCGGGCACACCCTTCTGCTCCAGATACCAACGCAGCGCGAATCCGCTCGCAAGCGCGTCAGCATCGGGATTGTCGTGGCACTGGATGACAATCTGCCCGTATCTGCATAGATCCGAGAGTTTGAATGACATAGGATAAACCTCCGTGTTCTTACTTTCGCAGTCCGTCACTTCACGGCCGCAAAAACGCCCCCGGAATTCCTCCCGGGCGCCTTTTGGTTAACTCTTTTTTGCAAAGCGTCTTTGCATTTTTCATCAATTGTACCACAATTGCCCGAATGCCGCCACCCGTAAACAAAAAAATCATTTACAGACACCCTGTCCTTTTGCTACAATTTCAGTAACACTTCGAAAGGAAGGTATATGTATGAGGAAATCTTTGGCATTTTTGCTTACATTGGTTCTGCTGCTCTCTCTGACGGCTTCGCTTTCCGCAGCCGCGGACGGGTCCGAGCTTTTCACGCCTCCGGCACCGGAACATGTTTCCGTAAGATGGATGGAAACCAACGACTCTCCCACATCCTGCTCCTTCTCCTACAGCGTTCCGACAGTGATGTCCGATTTCCAGAAGGCATTTGACGAAGCTGAGGACAAGGCTGCGTTTCTCGCCCCGTACGGCCTTGAGGACGCCTGGTACACACTGCAGATAGACTGGGCTCTCGATGATGTGAACGATCCCGTGTCCGGCTGGCATTATAACAAGTACTGGGACGGTGACTCCTATCACGGCCTCGGCAAGGACAGCGAGGACAGGATTCATTACAGCGATTGGGACGGCATTGACTGCGGTATCGGCAATGTCACCGATACCATCAATGACGTCTGGATCTTACGCGGTGTTCCGAACGACGACCGCTTAAACGGCAATCCCGAGACCGGCTATATCGGTGTAAAGGACCAGCTTCGTCCGGACCAGTTCACTTACGATTATGAGAACGAAGCCCTGTATATTGACTTTACGAAGCACACGGTATATGTGCGTGCGCGTTTTGTTTTCGTCGCTCGCAAGACCGGCGTTGAAGGGGAACAGTATTACTTCTCCCCGTGGTCCGAGACCGCAAGCTACGGCAAGGATGCCATTGCTTACACCCCGATTAAGGCCGGCGATATCGCAGCTCCGGAGATTACCGATCTGCATATGACGGATAAGGAATTCAACGGCAATCCGGTGGTTGCTTTCACGCTCACGGTTCCGGACGCTCTCGCGAAAATGGGAGTTGACGCTTCCGCCCACGGCGGCCGTATCTACATTGAAACGGAAGCCCGCGTAAAGGGCGACACGGAATGGGTTAACATGAGCAACACCGACCGTGACATTAAGCCCGGCGAAATGGAATGCGCCCTGCTTTCTCTTCTGAGCGACGAACATCCGTCCATCGACAAGAACACGCCGATTGAGCTGCGATGCCGTTACCGCTGCGCCCAGGAGGGTGTGGATGAGGATGTGTTCTCGGAATACTCGAAGGTGCTGACCTTTGAGACAACCGAGATCGGCAACGATTTGCCGCCGACACCGACGGCTGGAGCCACTGCCGACGATCCCACGCCGACGCCGAAGGCAGAGTCCAAGGACGAGAAGAAGGATGACAAATGTCCGATTTGCCATTTCTGCCCGCAGCCTCTTGGGCTTTGCATCTTCATCTGGCTTCTCATCATCATCGTCATTGTTGTCGTGATCATCGTCATTGTGAAGGTTACGAAAAAGGACAAGGACAAGAATAAAGACCAAAACTGACGCCGGTCAACGAAAGGAGGGAGTTCCCCGCGGTGGTGTGCTACCCGTCAAGAGGACAGTGAAAAATTAAAAAGTTCCGTACCGCCAGTTGTTCAATGCAGCTGGCGGTATTCTTATGCCGCCGAATAGTAGTGGTCATGATACTCGGCAGGCGTCATC
>Ga0247608_10000429_pt1 | contig 69049 bp, 47 predicted proteins | sample 176DNAGHGlowgp2_FD_193490 | JGI IMG/M metagenome (GOLD analysis project Ga0247608, IMG submission 193490) | Sheep rumen microbial communities from Palmerston North, Manawatu-Wanganui, New Zealand - 1766 DNA GHGlow gp2 | ecosystem: Host-associated > Mammals > Digestive system > Stomach > Rumen ... | reverse complement strand
CATCGGCTTCTTCTGTAGAAGGGCTTACAACCTTGTAGTCTATGCGGTCAAGATTCTGGCGGTTGATTACGTTATAAGCAGAACGGATAATTCCTTCTGCTTCCTCTGCCCCGCTTATTCCAAGATTTTTAAGATCTTCGCTGAGGTAAAGGGTAAGGGAGATTTTTTCGTTCTTTCCAAGACCGGCAAGACTGTCTGCCATAGAAATCATTTTTGAGATTTTTGATGTAAGATTAAATTCAAAACCATCTGAAGTCTGAACAGGATTCATAATTTCGATGTTGTCACCGTAAGCAATTGCTACTCCCATGTAAGCCTGCTTAAGACCAACTTCGTTATTTTTAATTTCCTGAATCTGTACCTGCTGAATACCAAGATCGCGGGCAAGCTCCTCGTTCTCAGGCTTAGACATATCCATATATGAAACAGAGAAGTTTTTGTTTGCCGCACCCTTGTATTCAACAAGAATATCTTTTACATACTGATAAACATTTGCATATGTAGAAGGAAGTCCGTCGCTGAAGAATACACGAACAGAAAGTGGTGTATCCAGATTCTTTACAACAGTCTTACTTGCCTTTGAAAGCGAATAAGATTTTGGAGCCGTAAGGTCAAAGCGAACAAAGGCTCTGTGTCCAACGATGTTCAAAAGCACAAGAAAAATTACAAATAAAACAAAATCTGATTTTGGGCTTTTAAGCCACTGTAATAACTTTTTCATCTTTCCTCCCCCTTAGTTTTTTGCCTTCTGCTGCACACGAACGGTGCCTGCAAAGAAGAGCGCTGTAAGGGAAATGAAATAAATAAAATCCCTTGTATCAATAATTCCGCGCGAAATTGAAGTAAAATGTGTTTTCGCAGAAAGGAAGCCAAGGATGGCAGAAAGTCCTGACGGCAAAAATACCAGAAGGAAGTCTACCAGAGTGAGGGCAAGACAAATTGCAATTCCGGCAAAGAAGGCAACAATCTGATTTTTTGTGATTGCTGAAGTAAAAATGCCGATTGCAGTAAAGCTTGCGCTGAGGAAGATTGCTCCAACAAAGCCGCCAACGATAGGACCATAATCCGGAGAACCGTAAATCTCTGCAGGAAGAATAAAGAGCAGGGTTGGTGCCAGCATTACCAGTGTGCTGATAAATGAAGAAAGATACTTTCCTGTAACAACATCAACTTCTGTAACGGGAAGTGTCATAAGAGTTTCGATTGAACCCGCACGCTTTTCTTCTGCAAAAAGTCTCATTGTAAGGGCCGGAATAAAGGCCGAAAGAATCAAAGGCAAGGCAGAAAAGTAGGCTCTGAGCTCTGCTCTGTCCATAAGGAAAAAGCCACCGTAAAGATAGGCAAAGCCGAAATAGAAAAAGATTCCCGAAACAATCAGGAAAAGGGCAGAAACAAAATAAGCAATCGGAGAAGTAAAGTAAGCACTAAGCTCACGCTTCATAATGATGATTGCAGGATTCTGGCATTTAGATGATTTAGCGTCATTCATTATTTAGCCTCCGTCAAAGTATGGAATACATTTTCAAGTGAGTTCTGGCTGAGGGCAGCTTCGTAAATATCGAATCCGCCTTCAACAAGTTTTTTGATAAGGGCAGGTCTGATTTCTGCATCGCCGTTTACAGAAAGGACCAGTTGTGTAAGGCCACCCTCAAGACTGTTAGTTGAAACTGCTGAAACGCCTGTAACAGACTTTGCAAGCTCTGCAGCCTTTGCACCGTCACCGCCGACAGAAACATAAACAGTTGAAGAAGTTCCTATGCTGTTTTTAAGTTCTTCAATAGAAGAGTCTGCAACAAGCTTACCACCGCTGATGATGATTGCGCGGCTGCAGATTGTTTCTACCTCGCTAAGAATATGAGTTGAAACAATTACGGTACGTGTTTTACCAATTTCACGGATAATTGCACGAACGTCTTCTACCTGGTTAGGGTCAAGGCCGGAAGTTGGTTCATCGAGAATAAGAATTTCAGGATCGTTCATAAGGGCATGGGCCAGAGCAACACGCTGGCGGTTACCGCGTGAGAGCTCAGAAATATTTTTGCTCATTACTTCTTTAAGACCGCATTCTGCACAGAGAGCAGGCACCTTCTCTTCCGGATTCTGTCCGTACATTTTTGCTATGTAGACAAGGTAATCTTCTACAATCATTTCTCCATAAAGAGGAGCAGATTCAGGCATATAGCCGATTTTCTTTTTAGCTTCAACAGGCTTTTCATTGACATCAATTCCATCAATAGTTATCTTACCCGAACTTGGGGCAAGAAAGCCTGTTATCATACGCATTGTTGTGGTTTTGCCAGCGCCGTTTGGGCCAAGAAGTCCTACAATCTGACCTGTAGGAATTGAAAAGCTGACATCATTTACCGCACGGAAATCCCCGAAGTTACGGGAAACGTGGGAAACTTCTATCATTTTGGGAGCCTCCAAATTTTTGTGATATACATTAAAATATACTAAAAAAACAATAAAAAGGGAAATATGGTTACTTATCAGCAAGAAAAACTAGAGATGCAGCTTTACATCCAGGCTAATCTGATAACCCTTGCTTTGCGGGAAGAAGGAGCCGGTGAGGGTTGTGTTGATTGGGATGGCGGAAAGTTTTCCCAGGGTGATGTTTAAGTCCAGGTTAAGAATCATATAAAAGGCATAGTTATAGGATATGTCGGTAAAGACTTCTGCAAGGTAGTTTTCGTGGCGGATGTCTGGCAGGCGGACTTCTGCGGTGTTGTAAACGAGGGCCATGTTGTAACCGATCCATAGGCCGGCACGACGGGTATAGAGAACTGCGGGAATTATACTGTCATGCATTTCGTAACCGATTAATAAAACTTCTGAACTGGCCTCCAGGGCTCTACCCGCTTTGTTTACAAACTCCGCCTTGAGGAGGGTCGGCATGCTTATTACCAGATTCTTTATATTATGCATAGGATTAAGACGGGGAATGGCAATTGTTGCAAAGAAGCCTGCATTCAGCTGAGTTATTTCTTCCATGCTGTCTGAGAGGAGATTTTTCTGCTGGGCATTTGTAAGTTCCTCTTCGCGGCTGATTTTTTCGTTTGCTTCCTGTTCTTCGCGAGCCTGACGCAGGAGCTTTACCTCGTACATGTCCCACATTGAATAAATGCGAAGACCAAGAGTTAGTCCCCTCTTTTCAAAAACTGAATAACCGTACTGATGGATATTTGTATACTGTACCTTCATGGAGAGCTGGGACAAGGCATAGGCTTCTTCTAAAGAAGGCCAGTCTGCAAGGCTTGGCCGCAGTTCTGCCTGGGTCTGGTCGTAATAATCTGTTGATATTGAATAAAAATACTGGACGTCGAAAATGAGACGGCGCAGGGCTATGCCAAGCGGCAGACTCCACTGCCCTCCTGCTGCCAGTTTTAATGTATATTCTCCATCCAGATTACAATTGAAAATTGTGCCTGCCCTGAGGAAAACTGGTGTAGAAGAATTTTCCAGATAAAAGGCTGCAGATTTATCTTTGCTGATGTCCTGAGACTCTTCCCTGACTTTTGCTACGTAAGACGAAGGAATGTTACTTGTCCAGGAGAAATCGAGGGGGAGATAGGTCCAGCCACCGGAAAGAAGCATGCGGGTATTTGAACAGGGGTCTGTCTGGCTTTCTATTGTGAGCCCAAGACCAGGCCAGTAAAAGTTTCCTTCGGTAAGGTCTATCTGCTTCAGGGAGAAAAACGGCAGGAAGGAAAAATCCAGCATATATTTAAAAGGATTGTAACGGCGGATCTGATAGTCTGAAAGTGCAGTTTCCGGAATAAACTGATTGCTGTAGAAAACTTCGTTTCTTATGTCCGTTTTCTGAATGTTTCCGTCTTCCAGAGGCAGGTCGCTGAAAGGAAGTCTTGCCAGCTGATTAATGTCGAACTTTTTTGAGCTGTAAACTATTGTCTGATCTTTCTGTGAAAGAGCTGCGTAGTTCATGCCGCCAGGGACATCGGCTGCAGCGAGTTTTACGCTCTGAGGTTCAAAGGATTCTGTGAGATAAATAAAACCTGTTCTGGTAAAGCTGTGTATTTCCGGCCTTGTAAAAGAAAAAGTGTAAAAGGGCTGGGTGTCGTCACGGGAAGAAGCAGGGGTCCAGGCAAGCTGCTGTATTCTGAGCGGGCTTGAAGCAGAATCTGTAATTATCCATTTTGATTCAAGTCCATTGCCTTCGAAAGAAAATCTGCAGAGGAAGCGTGCATTTCCTTCGGCAAGAATGTAGGAAATATAACCGTCTCCTGCATACACAGGTGAAAAAGGAATTCTGTTTCTTTCAAACTGGCATTCGTAAAGCTTTATGATATCTTCATCTTCTGCATCGTCTGCCGGCAGTGTATAGACTTCGAGTTTTGCAAGGGAATCTTTTACATTTACTCCGGCCACTGCCATTCTGCCATTTGAATCTGTAACAATTGCAGCATCGCGGAGCTCGTATCTGGCATCTAAAAAGCGCCGCTTTTTTAAATCAAAAATCCAGGTATAATAACTTGAAAGACCTTCCATCTGGCGGGCCTGACTATAGGATACTGAAAGATAACGGCCATCCGGCGAAAGGGACATGCGCTCAACATTATCTGCAAGAAAAAGCAGCTGTCGCATTTTAAAAATGTTTTTCTTATCAAAGATATCAACTTCGTGTCTGATTCTGTCATACCAGACGGTTCCATACTCTGTTATAAGAAGATGCTCGTAATTTGCCTCTCTGTCTCTTTTATCAGTTTCTGCCTCTATAAGATTTTCCGGCAGAGGTACAGAGGCTTCAAACTGACCCCATAATTCATTCAAAGTAATTTCATAGGTTTTTAAGAATACTCCCCAGGTCAAAAGCGGATTCAGTTTTCCACTTTCCTGCCAGAGCTGAGCATATTTTTCTACTCCGTAAGTATTCATTAAAAAGGCTGCAAAGCCGGCACCTGCGGCATAGGCAAGTTCTTCTCCAGGATAGGTATCGCGGACTGCTATAATCTGTGTCCACTTTGGAAATTTATTTTCGAGCTTTGCCTGGGCGAGAATCTGAAGAAAATATCCGTCATTAAGGCGGCCTTGTCCGGCCTCTTCACTCTCTGCAAGATATGCGTTTCCTTCTATAAAAGAATAAGGCATATTAAAAAGGGCAACCGGCTGATATTCTTCTCCCACAAGCCATTTTGAAATAAACTGATTAAAAGGATCTCTTATGGACTGGGTCAGTGCCATATATATTTCGCGGTAAAAAAGTGAAAGCAGAGTATCTTCAAAAAGAGCTGTATCGTAATTTGCCGGAGAATCAAAAATGATTATACGGTTATAGGGATAGGCTGTATAATCAACCGAAAGTTCATCGGAATCCGGTGAAATAATTACCGGCATTCTTCGGTTGATTTTTGAATTGAGTTTTTCTGCGGCTTTTGCATAAAGCAAGTCGGCCTGCTCTACAAGCACCAGGGCTGTTTCTTCACTTTCTTTTGAATAGATGATATCGAAATGTTCAGTTTTTATCAGGAACATTTTTCGGGGGCGGCTAAGCACGTTAGCCGCAAAAAGTGTTTGAGAAAAAAACAAAAGTAAAAGAAACAGCCCTAAGCTTTTACTTACAGAATTCTTCAAGTACGCTCTTGTAAATTGCAAGTCCTTCATCAATTTCCTTATCACTGATATTGAGAGGTGGCAGGAATCTTACAACGTCGCTGCCCGCAGTTGTAGTACAAAGTCCTTTTTCAAGACAGCGTACTTCAATATCAAAAGGCTTAATGCTCGGGTCAATCTGAGTTCCAATCATAAGGCCGCGTCCGCGAACATCCTTTACAATAGGAAGATTCCAGCTTGAGATTTTTCCACGGATATAGTCGCCGGCATGGTTTACTCTGTCGAGGAAGTCCGGGTCGCTTACAGTTTCAAGAACAACAAGACCAGCTGCACAGGCAAGAGGATTTCCCGCAAAGGTAGACTGATGGTCGCCTGCAACAAAAACATCTGCGGCCTTACCGCGGAAGAGACAGGCTCCCATCGGAACTCCGCCCGCAATTCCCTTGGCAAGAGTTACAACCTCAGGCTTAAAGCCAAGCCAGTCACTCGCAAGGTATGAGCCCGTACGTCCTACGCCTGTCTGAACCTCGTCTGCCATTACGATTGCGCCGGCAGCGCGGGCAGCTTCGGCCGCAGCCTGGGCCCATTTTGGATCTATAAGATTTACACCACCCTCGCCCTGAATACACTCGATAAAGAGGGCTGCGGTTGTGTCGTCGAAGGCATCCTTCAAAGCGTCGAAGTCGTTCGCCTTAATTGTCTTAAAGCCTTCCGGGTATGGTGCAAAGCAGTCCGGGTGGAAGCGGTCCTGACCAGTTGCTGTCAAAGTTGCAAGCGTTCTTCCGTGGAAAGAAGACTCCAGAGTAATTATAGTTTTTCTCTTGTCGCCGCCGTTGAGCTGGCCGTATTTGCGGGCTAGCTTGATGGCTGCTTCGTTTGCTTCGGCACCTGAGTTTCCGAAGTAGCCGCGCTCAAAGCCGGTTACCTGCAGGAGCCCCTTTGCAAAGTCCAGTCCTACATCAGAAAAATAGTAGTTTGAAATATGGATCTGACGGCGAGCCTGGCGTGAAATTGCCTTAACAAGAGGCTTGTAGTTGTGGCCAAGGCAGTTTACTCCGATGCCGGCAATAAAGTCGATGTACTTTTTGCCATTAACATCCCACATTGTTGAACCCTTTGCTTTTTCAAAGGTCACGTCGAAAGAACCGTAGTTGTTAACAATTAATTTTTCCATATTTCACCGTCCTTTGGTTCGGTGGTTTCGATACGGCTTTCAGCCTACTCAACCACCGTATAAACGTCCTTTTGCCCGGTGGTTGAGTGCGAGCATAGCGAGCGTATCGAAACCACCGTAACGTATAAATATGCAGAAATTATGGCAAATTTTGAATAAAAATGCAATATAAAATCAGTGGTTTCGATACGGCTTTCAGCCTACTCAACCACCGTGGTTAGTTCTTTTTCGCGTGCTTTATCTTTTTTTCTTCGTAAAGAACCTTATCGGCCGCCTTCAAAAGCTCCTTCAAATCAGCATGTTCTTCATCAAAATCAACAGGGCCAATACTGATGGAAAGAGTAAAAGGAAGACCTGCTTCCTGCGAGAATTCTTCGTTCAAAGACTTAAAACGCTCGCGAATCACATCAACCTTGCGGGCCGGAAGACATGGAGCTACAACTCCAAACTCATCACCGCTCAGGCGGCCTACCATGTCTGAATCGCGGAAGGCAGCACGCAAAACCTTTGCTTCAGTTTTTATTGCAAGGTCACCAATCTCATGCCCATAAGTATCGTTAATAGTTTTTAAGCCGTCCAGGTCGCAGAAGAAAACAGAACCTGTCTGACCGGCCGCAACAGAAACATCGAGCAGCTGCTGACCATATTCGTAAAAGCCGCGGCGATTGAAAAGCTTGGTAAGCTCATCAGTTTTAGATTCAAAATTAAGATTTTGATTTTTTTCTGCAAGAATAGCCTTCTCCTCTTCCTTCTTTGAAAAGACATAAGAATGAACGAAGGAGTTTACAAGAATCTTAAGGAAGATTGTATAAACCGGATAATTGCTTGTAGGAAAACGGCAGACCAGATATCCGTAATTTTCACTCTGAAGGAAAACAGGCAGAACAAAATAATTTCCTCTGGCAAAGTTTTCCAGCCGGCCAGGCAGTATTTCATCTTTTGGGGAGAATTCTATTCCGCCCTTTTCATAATAGTTTTCCTGCACTTTAGCTTCATTGTCTACCAGAAAAAGCAGGCGGGCCTTATCCGGCATTTCAAAATCATCCTGTGGTGAAAGATCGATCGGCTCGTCATAAATACACATGGCAAGCATTCCGATATGCACAACATTAAGATTGTTTACTACGGTATTAAAAAATTCATGAAGGCGTGGAACGGTATCGGTCATTGTCAGCAAATGGAAGATTGTTGCCATATCATTTATGCTGTTGCTAAAGAGCTTGAGACCAGACATCTGCGTAACTGAAGACTCGCACAGTTTGCCTTCCACATCAAGATAGCCCTTATCCTTCACAGTTTTAGGAATGCAACCGCAGGACTGTCTGAACATAGGGAAAGACTGAATTACAGATTTTTGAGCAGGCTCTTTTCCGCACAAAACATCATAAACAAGTTCTGCAGCCTTGTAGCCGGTCATGGCAACACTCTGACTGATGGTAGAAAGCATAGGGTCGCAGTTAGTTGCAACTTCAGCATTGTCAAATCCAAAAACAATAACATCACCAGGAATTGAAATTCCAAGTTCTGAAAAAATACTTACACAGCCGGCCGCCATATAATCGTTGGCACAGAGAATTGCCTCAAAAGGAAGTTTGTCACCCTTTTTAATTTTTTCCTTAAAACAATCGTAGGCAGATTTTGGAGTAAAATCCCCGTCGTAAATCCAGTCTTCGTTTACCTCAAGTCCATGCTTTTTCATTGCCGCACGGAAGGCATTTTCTCTTTCCTCTGATTCCGGAGAATGGGTAAGAGAAGCATTCATAAAGGCAATTTTTCTTTTATTATGTTTTTTGATAAGGTGCTCTACTATCTGCTCATAGGCCAGTTCGCAGGAAACCGCAGTATAGTGATTTCCCGGAAGATCCATTGGGTTAGAAACTGAAATAATCGGAATCGGCAAAAGACACTCGAGCGACTTTGTAAGCTCCTCAAGGCTAATTGCATTAAAATAAGTGTTAGTTATAACTATCGCTGCATCAATATTTTTTGATTTAAGCAGTTCAACCGAGGTCCAGTATTGATACTCATACTGAAAGCGCTCATTATGCGGCGAACTTGTTGTCGAAATAATTACGTGAACATCATCTTTGTCCTTAAAAAAATCGGTGATGCCATCCGTTACGACAATATTGTATTCAACTGTAAGATCATAAACTAGTACAGCGATGTTTTTCATAACTTCTATTATACTACTGTTTTAGTGGATTGAAAAAGAAATTTATGATAAGGGACAAAAAAAACACGGTGGTTGAGTGCTTCGCAAAGCGAAGTTTATCGAAACCACCGTGTTTTTTATAATGGTGTGGTGGTTTCGATACAGCTTCTTACGAAGCTTACTCAACCACCGTTGTGGATTTATTTACCAATAATGTCACGGGCAAGGATTTTTGCAATATTTGGACGTTTTACGAGGTCGCCTTTCAAGCCTTCTTCGCGAGCCTTGTTTACGTAGTTAGGGTCCTGGAAGCTGTACTTGAAGTTTGTATGAACATCGTAAGTTCCCTTCATGAGAGCGTAAGCATCTTCTGTCATTACGAGCTCTTCGTCTGTTGGAATTACGAAAATCTTTGTCTTTGAGTCGTCAGCGTGGATGTAGGTTTCAGCGTTGCCTGTGAAAGACCATTCGTTGCGCTGTGCATCGATTTTGATTCCGTAATTTTCGAGACCTGAACAAGCCTTCATACGTGTGATTGGTCCGCGCTCGCCAACACCTGCTGTCCAAACGATTGCATCTACGTGGCCGAGTTCTGCCATAAATGCACCGATGTATTTTTTGATTCTCAATGCTTCCATTTCGATAGAAAGCTGGCAGAGCTTGTCGCCCTTTGCGGCGTCGATTTCGATATCGCGGCGGTCAGAATATTTTCCTGTAATACCAAGACAACCACACTTCTTATTGAGTGCCTTGTCCATTTCGTCAGCAGACATTCCAGTTTTTCTCATGATGTAGAAAGGAAGAGCTGGGTCCAAATCACCAGAACGGGTTCCCATTATAAGACCTTCAAGTGGAGTAATACCCATTGTTGTATCGTAGCAAACGCCGTTTTTAACAGCACACATAGAAGAACCGTTACCAATGTGGCAGATGATAAGGTTTGTATCTTTTGGATCTTTTCCAAGGAGAACTGCAGCGCGTTTTGCTGTATAAAGGAATGAAGTTCCGTGGAAACCATAGCGGCGGGCAGCATACTTCTCGTACCATTCGCGTGGAATTGCGTACTGGAAAGTTTCTTCCGGCATTGTCTGGTGCCATGCTGTATCCATGATTGCTGAATGAGGAACGTTTGGCATAACCTTCTGAGCAGCTTCAATACCCATGATGTTAGCAGGCATATGGAGAGGTCCGAGGTCTACTACCTCGCGGAAGCCGTCCAAAACTTCTGGAGTAATAAGTACAGACTTTGTGAACTTTTCGCCACCATGAAGTACGCGGTGACCAACAGCTCCAATTTCGTCCATAGATTTGATAACACCAACTTCAGGGTCAGTGATTTCTTTAATGATAAGTTCGATTGCTTCTTTGTGAGTTGGACAAGGGCTTTCGATTTCTGTTTTCTTTCCCTTTGCCTTGTGAGTAATGCAGCTTCCTTCAATTCCGATGCGCTCTACAACACCGTTAGCCATTACTTCTTTGTTGTCCCAGTCATAAACCTGATACTTTGCAGATGATGATCCGCAGTTCAATGTAAGAATTACCATTGATATCTCCTAAAAAATGTATGCAAAAAAAATACGGTGGTTGAGTGCGCCGTATGGCGTATATCGAAACCACCGCATTTAGTATAAAAAAAAATAATATGATTTTCAATAAGGTGGTTTCGATACGGCTTCGCCTACTCAACCACCTGCTCGACTCTTCGCCTACTCAACCACCAGCTCAATGTTTCACCTACTCAACCACCATTACTATATTCGCTGAATTAAACTTAGGCTGTTTTTTATAAAGGTACTTGAGCGGATGAACGTCGAAGGCGTTTACGTACCAGCCGCCGACTTCGGAAAGGTCGATTACACTTGAACTTACCGAGCGGTAAAGTGGAAGAACCATGCCATCGTCGAGGAGAATATTTTCTGCCTGGCCGAGAAGATTGAGGCGCTCACTTTCGCCGGAGCTTGCGGCCTCTTCCAGCAGAGAATCGAAGCGGTCGTTTTTCCAGCCCGAGTCGTTCATTGTAGAGCCGCTACGGAAGAGCTCCAGGAAAGCCAGAGGGTCCGCGAAGTCACCAATCCATGAGGTTACCAGGATATCTGCGTCGGCCTCCGCGATTGTGGCGTAATATTGCCATGATGGAATTTTGCGGATTTCTAATGCAATGCCAAGGGGCTCAAGACTTTCGCGAATCAGCTTTTCATCTTCTTCTGTAAACTCATTTTCAAAAATATGCATTACAAGAGGAATAACTTCATCTTCTGCCAGCTTATATTTTGCACGGGCATCCTTCATTTTAAGGGAAGCTTCAATCGCGTCCGTATAATCAAAACCATCTATCTGAGGATAACCCGAAAGCGGATAGACAAGGGTTGTGGCAGGTATCAGATATTTTTTATGCATTGCATCCCACGGGAAAGCCTCGAGCACTGCATTGCGAAATTCAGGTAAATCCCAAACCTTTGAACACTTACTGTCTGCAGGCTTTTTATTACTCATCTTAAAATACAGATAACCTGTTCCAAAAGTTGCGCTAAGCTGAATTGCCTTAAGGTCCAGGAGCTTCTGCTGATTTACCTGGCCAGTTACCCAGTCTACTGCGCCGGTATTATAATAGTAGGTATTATCATCTGCATTATCAGACTGAACAAAGGTTATACGTTCAAGAGTAACATTCTTGCTATCCCAGTAATAAGGATTCTTTTTGAGAATGTATTTTCGTTCGGCAACAATTTCCAGCTCATAAGGGCCGCTGTATACTTCCGGATTACTATGAGTAATTGAAAAGGCTGTATGACACAAAATCTTTGGAAGATAATTTGCAGGTGCATTCAAATATATTGAAAGAACATTTTCTGCACTTGCATAAATTCCAACTTCACTAAAATCTGCCTGGCCCATTCTAAAGGCCTCTGCTCCACGGACAATATCAAAAAGTGAAGAATAAGGAGAAGCCGGATTTGCAAGCATACGAAGCCAGCTGTCACGTACACTCTCGGCTGTAATTTTTTCTCCGTTACTAAAAAAGGCATCATCGCGCAGCGTAATTGTCCAGCGTTTTTTATCGCGGGAAATTTTAAACTCTTTTGCTATTGCATACTGAGGCTCAAGAGAAACTGGACTCAGAGTAAAAAGGCCTTCAAAAAGTCCATTGAGAATCTGGGAGTCGCTTGAGTAATTTGTAATCTGCGGATTTAATTCGTGAGCCCGAACCGACTCTACAATTATAAAATTCTGCTGAAGCTCCTGAGGCAGTTTGTCTTTCAAAGCCCGCTTACTTTCCTCAGCACCTTCTATTTCAAGTTCTTCTTCCGGCGTAAGCTCATTTTCTGCATCCGGCTCTGTTTCCTGAGTCTGAGAAAAAAGCGGATTTAAAACAAATGCCGCACATAAAAGCATGGCGGCAAATCTGATATTTTTTTTGATTTTTCTAAACATTATCTGTAATTCCTAATTTACGCATCTGCTCGCTTTCTTCCTTAAAAGAAGCATAATCACTGCGTTTCTTATTAGCATTTATTATGGAATTGCGCAAGGCAGAAAGCTCAATCTGCATACCTTTGACTTTCGCTTTATTTTCTGTTGCTACTTCATTCTTAAAGTAAGCGTCAAAAGAATTGATAATCACAAATTCAGACTGAAGCTCGGAAATCTGTTTATTTACAAAACTAAGAACTGCATCTTCGTTTGCAGATTCAATTCGCTGATATTCATTACCTTTTGAAGCGATACCGGTATAAACACGTTCTTTCTTAGAAAGATCTGTTACAAAGTCTGTTACGTTGATTTTCTGAATTCTCTCAACTCCTGTCTTTGCATCCTTTACCGGAAGCTGACAAATTCTTTCAGGTTCTTTTAGATTTAAGGCCTTTCTTAAAATTGCCACAAACTTATTCCACAAGGTAGCTTTACGTGTAAAAAGAATATCAAAATTTTCACTTAGTTTTGCATGAAGTTGAATCAGAGTTGGAGCACAGGCTCCTATTGCAAGAACTGTCTGCATCAGCATTTCTTTAGGATCAGGTCCTGACTTTTTCTTTGTTTCGGTTTTTGTTACATTTGTAATGGCGAGTCTTTCCAAAACTGCAGCCTGCTTCGCTTCTTTATTTGGTCCATGATCTTCTTCAATAATCTCGTTTACAAGATCATTATAAAAATTCTTTTTACCTGTAACCTTCGAATAAAGCCTCTTTATTTCTGCAAGTTCTGCTTCTGGGGACTCTGCGGCCTTTTCCTTGTTGAATTCAGGATGTTCAAACAAATCCTTTCTAAGGCCACCCTTGTAAAGCTCGCGCTGAAACACTCCAAGTTCATTAAGAATCTTTCCAATTGCTTTTAATGCCTGGGCACACTTTGCAACGCTGTCATTAATCATACTCTGAACAACATTTGGGGCTCCATTTTTAGCACTATTAATTGTGATTGCAAGAGCTCTGGTGTTCATTTTGGCATTGTTCATTGAAAGGTCATCCCATTCAAAAACATTATTGAAATCAAGCAGTTGCTTTACATTCTGAAGATTGAAATTTTCTACGGAAAAGCGGAAGTAGGTACAAATGTAATCAAGCATCGTTTCATAATTTGAAAAACGTTCGCCAAAAATATTCGGAATATCGCTTTCTGCAAATGGTGATGATTCCGGCACTACGATGGACGAAATCTTCTTGTCCAGACGATAAGGATCCGGAATGATCAGAGACTTCTTTAAAAAACTTTCATACAAATTTCGTACACATGTATGCAAAAGTCTGTACTGACTGAGCAGTTCCTGCAGACATTCTGAGTTATACCATTCCTGTTTTTTACTTAGGGCTTCTTGCAGCGCCTGATTAAAATTATCCACTTCCATTCTTCTATTATCGGCAGGAATTCCCAATTACTTGCTTAAAATCTTTACAGGAGTTCCTGGAGCAATAGATTCGAAATTTACCTCTAAACGTTCGCCGTTTTTGTCATTTCCAACTTCAAAATAGAAAGTGTCATCAGCGGCCCTCAGAATTTTTCCCTTTATTGTTTTATCTGCCTTAAACTCTGCATCTGCCCCCTCCTCTGTAATCAGATAACGGGCTTTTCCTGCAACATAAACCGGCATATGTTCATAATCACTTGCAAACTCGAGTACTGCACTTGTTTTTGCAAGAGCCATAAGTGTTTCATAAGAATTTTCAAAATAGCCCTTTTGCTCTGCAACATCTTTCCGGCTCTGGTCGAGAGCACTTGTAAGTTTATCAATAGTTCCATTAAGTTCTACATTTTCTTTATGAAGCTTTGCCGTAGTGTCTGCAAAAAGCTGGCTCATTTTATTAACCAGTTTATGAGAAGCCTTTACATAGCCCGGTATGGAGTTCTTTTGAGGAAGAGCTGCTACCGCCTTATCAAGATAAGAATAGTTATCATAAAGAGTCTGATACTCGTTCATTGCAGTAGAAATTTTCTGAGAGTTGATTCCACGCTCGCTCATAGCTGTGCCCGCATTAAAATCAGAAGCAGAAGAAGAATTAGCATCAGAAATAATTGAAGCTGCCTTTGAATCATTTAATCTTGGATCCAGCAAAGCAATTTCGGCCTGGTACTGAGAAGAAACTGAACTTACTGCGGCACGCATATCTTCTGAACTGCGGCGCTGAGTATCTGCAAGCTTCTGATTCATTTCTGCAATGCGGATTTCGTACTGATCTTTGATTTTCTTCTGCTCAAGTTCCTTAACACGGCGTTCTGAATCCAGAGCCTTTTCCTTTTCCTGGGCTGCCTGAACCTTTGCAGCATCAAACTCTGCAAGCTGCTTTTTGTACTCTTCTATTTCTTTATCTGCCTGGGCAAGCTGGCCGTCATACTCTTCGTGTATTGCAGCAAGCGCTTCCCTGTATTTTTTATCAGCTTCTGCAACTAATTCTGTATGTTTTCTTTTTGCAAGACGAGTCATAGAATCAATTACGAAAATATCGTTTGTATGTGCGTCCTCAGCAGCCTTAAGTTTTACGGTCATATCACCTTCAATGGTTGCCCGCTTTTTTACGGCATTGTCGTAATTTGCCTGAGCCGCGCCAACGGTGTTCAGAAGATTCTTAAGATTAAGGTCATCAAACTCGGCAACACTTACTGTAATTTCTTCGTTGTGAGAAGAGATCGTTTTTGTCATTATAAAGGCAATTGCAAGAACAATTAAAAAACAGCTGATAAGCATAAGTGCCGAAAAAGGAGAATGATTTTTCTTAGACTTTGCGTATTCCTTTTCGATATTGTATGTCTGCTCAGAAGATGTCTGATGAATACGCTCCAGCTCTTTTCCAAGAAAGAGCATTACTTCCTTATGAATCTGATTTGATTTTTCTTCTTCTGTTATTTTAGCTTCTTTTATTTTGTTGTCATTGCCCATATTCCGCTCCAATCTGCAGGTGCGCCCTTTGTACCCATTCGCTCAAGGAATACCTGAGTGACATCCAGTTCAAGACCTTTGAATATTTTGCGGGCTGTCTTCCAGTCGCCGTCGTAGTAAGCCTTTAAGCCTTCTTCAAACTTTCCATACTGCTCAAGCAGGCCTTGGTCCATTTCGTTTGTATCGAATGGGAAGTAGATTTTCTTTCCCTTTGTTTTTCCCTTTACCTGAACTGTATCAATTTCAATAAATTTATAGCGTGCAGTTTCTGCCGAAACTTCGTCCTTAATTGATTCCGAAACAACTACCGGAATATGGTAGATTCGTGTTAGTCCCTCCAAACGTGAAGCAGAGTTTACAGTATCGCCGATTACGGTGTTTGTCATATGAGACTGACGAGGGTCTTCAAAGTCGTTACGTCCGATTGTTCCATAGAAAACCTTACCGCCGTCTATACCGACACCAACATCTACCATTACAGCCTGGAAAACTCTTTCTTCTGATTCTGTAAGCTTTCGTGTCTTTTCAATTTCTTCGCGGCGGGCCTGCATTTCCTGACGGAGCTCAGCAGTTGCCCTTGTAATGTTCCAGGCAGAAATAACTGCGTTGTATGCCTTAGAGCGTTTCGATTCCATAGTTCCGTAAATTGCAAGAATCGCATCACCGATAATCGAACCAACAATTCCCGAGTTCTCATGAACATTATGAATTACACGATTGTAGTGAACATTCAAAACTTCAATAATATCATTACCCAAAGTTTCCGTACGGTAAGTAAAGCTCTTTACATCTGAGAAGAGCATTGCCAGGTCTCGCTGCTTTCCTTCAAGACCAACATCGCGGCCGGCATAAGCCTTGGCAACAATATCCTTTGAAACGAATTTCTGGAAGGTATCGAGAAGATTATTAACCTGCATTGAAAGCGAGTTGAAGGATGCGGCCATGTAAGTAACATCATCATTCGGTGCCTTTGAAATATCGATGAGGGCAAGCTGTTTTTTCTTCTGCATTTCAATAAGGTCATCTGTAAAGGAACGGAGAGGTCTGAACTCACGGCGGATTGTGATGTATCCGGCCGCAACAAAAAGGAATGTAAAAATAATAATCAGGGCAGAAATGATTCCGTAAATTCTGTAATTGGCTTCTTTAAGATCGGAACGAAGCTCGGCACGAATTATATAGTAGCCCCAATCTTTCTGATATTTATAAACGCCAAAGTAGTCTCCATAAGGAGAGGCAAAAGAAATGGAACCTTCCTCGACCCCATTCTGCCTGTTGTCATTTATCAGTTTAAGTGCCGCAGCATCAAATTGAGGAATGACCGCAAGCTCGTTTGCATCTGCTAAAAATTCAATTCCACCATCATCTGTTACGCCAAGGGCAAGGCTGTTGGGATTTGCAAAACCGGTTCGGGCAACCTTACACATAGTATCAATACTTTCATCTCTGTTTCCGGAATAAGAATAAATCTGAAACTGATTTGATGAGGTTGTGTAAAGCTCTTTCAGCTGGCTCACCATAATCGTGTTGTTCAAATCAATTATCTGACGCTGGGTAAGCTGAAGTGAAATAAAGTTTGTAATAAAGTTGGATAGAAGAATGAGGATAATAAAGATGAGCAGCATCTTTAAGCCAATCGGTATAATCCGCGTCTTTCCAACTCTGGAAAAGATTTTTACCTTGCCAGACACAATGAGCCTCCAAAATAAAATTTCAATTTACGGATTTTTAAATAGATGGGTTTTGATTATCGCAAACGTTGTAGTAACTATAAATTATAAATCAATTGAATAAAAAACGCAATTTTTTTATAGTTAGCCTATGTCGAAAAAAACAAAATCAATCGTCAAATCCGGTCTTGTACTTACCCTCATGACATTTGCTTCCCGCATTATGGGACTTGTCCGCGAAATGACAAAGGCATCCTTTCTAGGTACCGGACTTTATGCAGACAGTTTTTCTGTTGCATTTATGCTTCCTAATCTCTTCCGTAAGCTTTTTGCAGAAAATGCAATTTCCGTTGCTTTTATTCCTACTTTTAAGGATTATCTTGCAAAAGAAGATACAATCGAAAATAAAAAAACAACCCAGGAATTTCTTAATGCAACGCTCACTCTTGTAACCTTTCTTACAGCCTGCGTTGTAAGTCTTGGAATTCTTCTTGCCCCTTTTATCATTCCGATTTTCTGTAAGGCCCCAAGCCCTGACGCAGCTGATTATGCTGCAAAAATGGAATATTACCTTCTTGAGTTCCAGGAAACTACAGTTCTCACAAGAATAATGTTTCCTTACCTTTTCCTGATTTCGGTAGCGGCCTTTTTCCAGGGCGTTTTAAATACCTGCGGAATTTTTGCACCTTCCGGCTTTACTCCTGTTATGTTCAACGGAATCGTAGTTCTTTCAACTTATGCACTCGCTCCACATACTTCAAATCCGGCACGTGCCATGGCAATCGGTACAATTATCGGTGGCTCAGTTCAGGCTATTTTCCAGTGGCCTTTTGTCTACAAAACCGGCTGGAAGACCGGCCTTGCCTCACTGCGCAAAGCTTTTACAAATCCGGGAACCAGAAAGGTTATGGCCCTGCTTGCTCCGACAATCATTGGAATTGCCGCCTATCAGCTTAATGACACAGTTTCTACAGCACTTGCAAAACGCGTAGGTCCAGGAATTGCTTCCAGCCTTCAGTACAGCATCCGATTGCAGGAGCTGATTCTCGGAATTTTCGCAGTTTCAATCGGAACCGTAATTCTGCCGGATCTTTCGGGCTTTGCAAATAAAAAGGACTGGACTCAGTTTAATTCAATGCTGCTCCAGGCAATCAAAATAATGACCCTGATTTCAATTCCGATTACAGCCTACTCGCTGATTACAGGCCGCGAACTGATTTCCCTGCTGTATAAAAGAAATCAGTTTGATGATAATTCTGTTATGATGACGCTGGGGATTTTCCGCTTTCATATTGCAGGCCTGCTTTTTATTGCGCTGAACAGAATTATGGCACCGGCCTTTTATGCCCAGAAAAAGCCAAAGCTTCCGACTATTGCGGGGCTTATAAATTTTGTTTCAAACATTCTACTCGTCTTTATACTTTCAAGACCTATGGGCGGAAACGGAATTGCACTTGCTCTGAGTCTTGCAAGCCTTTTGAACACAGTTTTTCTTTTTATCTTTATGAAAAAAATGGAAGCTATAGAAGTTGGCCGCCTTGCCCGCGGTACTCTGCTCTACGCTCTTAAGATGTGCGTCTTGTCTGTAGTGGCTGCCCTGCCGACTTATTATCTGCATAAGTTCCTTGTAAGGGCTTTTGAAGACCAGACAAATCTGATTGCCTATGGAGCGCCGGTTGTAATTTCGGCACTTGCCTTTGCCACAATCGGAGTGCTGGAGCTGGTGATTACCAGAGATGAGATTGTTGGAGTTATTTTAAGGAAGGTTAGGAAATGAAAAAATATACAAACGATGAATTAAAAGAAATCTACCGTGCCCGCCGAAAGACTCTTGCCAGCGAAATGCAGGCCCGCGGCGTAGGTGCCTGCGTATTTATAGACAGCGAAGAGCACCGAGAACCGGCCCTGCCATATTATACAAACCACCCGAGCGACGGCGTTCTCATAATTTTTTCCGACAGCTATACAGTGCTTGTTCCCTGGGACGAAAACCTTGCCCGCCAGCAGGCCCAGTACGACAAGCTTGTTCCTTACACCCGCTATAAAAACAAGGACATAGATGCAATTCTTGCGGTTCTTAACGTCTGTTACACTCACGGAGAAAACAGTAAGGTTGAACTTCCGCCTTACCTTACCTATCCAACTTACCTTAAGTTTATAGATGCCCTTGCCAGCTACGACTGCCGCTGCAAGGAAGATGGCCTTCATCAGTTTGTTGTAGAAAGCCGTATGGTAAAGGATGAGTATGAAATTGAATGTACCCGCGAGGCTGCCCGCGTAGGCGACCTGATTATTGATGAAATTGAAAAGCAGGTTCGCAAGGGCAAAATCAAAACAGAAAGCGATGTTGCCCTTTTGATTGAAAAACGTCTTCGTGAACACGGCTGCCAGAGAACCGGTTTTGACACCCTGGCCGCAGGGCCTTCCCGCAGCTTTGCAATCCACGCCTTCCCGGGTTATACCGCGGCAGAATGGCCGGCTCAGGGACTTTCCATTCTGGACTTTGGAGTTGTTTACAACGGATATACAAGCGACACTACACTTACAATTGCAAAAGGACCTCTGACGACCGCCCAGGAAAAACAGCTGGAGCTGGTTCAGAAGGCTTATGATGAATGCGTAAAATTATACAAGCCAGGCCGCCCTATCATGGAGGCAGCGAAAAAGGCAGACTCTGTTTTCGCGGCTGCAAAAAGAAAGATGCCTCATACACTGGGCCACGCAATTGGTCTTGAAATTCACGAGCAGCCACGTGTGAGCCCTAGAACTGCCCCTGAAGTACTTTTTAAACCTGGAATGATTTTAACATGCGAGCCGGGCCTCTACGATGTTGAAATCGGAGGTACCCGGCTCGAAAATGACGTCCTCATCACCGAAGACGGCAATGAGGTTATTACTCATTCAAGAATTATCAGACTTTAGAAAATTGCAACCTGCTGGTCTATAAGGGCAATCTGCTCAAGAATGGCATCTGCACTTACACACAAAGCCTTGCAGAGGAATTTGTCTTCAAGTCCTTCTGCAAGTTTTTTCATATCTGAAATTACATGTCTGATAAGATCATTGCTCAATTCTTCTTCGCAGCAGTCTTCCAGCTGACGATTGTATTCTTCGCCAAGAACTCCGGACTTAATGAGCGACTCTGCAGTAAGAAGAAGTCCTGGTTTGCCTGACATTTTCTGAATGATGTATTCAATTACCATGCGCATGCGGCAGCAATCATATGAGTTCTTATCTTTTTCCGGCAGGAAGCTTGAAAGTGTTCTGAGTTTTTTGAAGAGTTCAAGCTCTGCGGCATAATCTTTTGCTGTTTTATCGTCATTGAGGATGCGGCCGATTTTATCAACCATATCATCTGCTGTTACAAAGTTTTCATCTGAAAGCTCTTCGTTTTCTGCAGCTGTTTCTATAAGCGGCTTTTCAGCAGCAGCCTCTTCTGCTTCAGGACTCTCAGAACCGGTGAGGCTATAAATATCATCTACGGTTACGAATGGGTCTGAAGTTAATTCTTCAAACTCCTGTGCGGAGATTCCAACTAACATATCATCATTCATTGGCTCTTCCTCTTCTTCAACTGCAGGCTCTTCAGCTGCTTCCTCTGACTCTGCAAAATCATCTGAATCTAAACCATCCAGAGCTGCCTCTTCTGCGAGAATATCTTCCGACTCATTTGAAGAAATATCATCCTCATCAACATAATCCGTATCACCGAAATCTTCGTCGTAAAGCTGCAGGTCAAAATCATCAGATGGAATTTCTTCTGAAGGAGTTTCTTCCGCAGTAACATCTTCTACAGGCTCTTCCTCTGCAGGTGTCTCAGCTACCGGCTCTTCTTCTGAAGGCTCTTCCACCTCCGGCTCAACTACAGCTTCCTGAGCAGGCTGCAAATCGTATCCAGAAAGTTTTTCTTCGACAGCTTCATCAACAGCCTTACCCACAGCTTCCTGAATCATCTCTTCATTTTTCTGTTTCAGTTCATCTGCAAGTTCCTTCTGCTGCAAAGCGAACTCACGCTGCTGCAATTCAAAATCCTTCTGCTGCTGCTCCATTTCTTTTTTCTGGTCTTCCATCTCTTTCTGCTGCTGCTTCAAATCGTCCATAAGCTTCTGAGCTTGTGAAAGAGTTTCCTGATCCTGATAAGGCTGAGGCTCTGCGGCTGTTTCTGCCTCAGGCTTTGCAGCAGGACTAATCTCTGATTCTGCAGGCGCACTTACAGCCGGCTCTTCATCAGGCGCAGCAGTAGCCGCATCAACATCAGAACCGGCAGCAGGAGCATCTTCAAAATCAGAAAAATCAAATCCACCTTCATCTTCAGAAAGACCACTTTCAAGCGACTCCTCTTCTTCTGCTGCATCCGGTGTCATCATTGACATAAGATCCGGATTTTCTTCATTTTCATCATAAGAGTCGTCTTCTTCTGTAATAGGCTTTGCCTCTGCATTAGGATCATCATCAAAGTCTTCCCAGAAATCGCCCTCCTCTCCGGTAAGTGCCTGCTCAATCGGAGGCGTTGTTTCGAGACCATGCAGAGCAGAATCATCTTTCTCTTCAGCTTCTGAATCTCCGTTTGCATTAAGTGCATCGAGCTGATCTGCAGTTTCCTCATCACTTGCGATGAGACTTGTATCATCTGCAATATTTCCGCCCTCTTCCTCTGTAAGTTTATCTGCATCAACTTCTATAGGGCTTTCACCGTCGTTGTAAATCTCTTTATTTGCTTCGAGTTCGGAATTGATTTTTTCGAGAGCCTTAACTGCAAAGACATTAGGATTCTTCAAACCGATTCCCTTTTCATAAGAAGCCTTTGCCTTATTGAGTTCACCGCGTGCCGAGTTAATTGTACCTAACAGGTTATAACCTTCCGGCAGATGAGGACGGCTGGCAACAAAATTGTCGGCCATCTCTTCTGCCTTTTCATAGTTCCCTGTCTGAATATAACGGTCAGCAGCATTAATCATATAATCTTTATAATGATGATTTAGTTTTCTGATTTTATCGTAATAAGTATTTGCAGCTTCTTCATCACCACGGCAGACAAAATACTGACCATACAAATCGAGAATCTGTACATCTTTTCCATCGCTCTTTTCATCAATTGTCTTAATCAAATCAAGAGCCTTTTCGTAACGCTGGGCAGAAAGAAGCACATGTGCATACTGCTTGCAAACATCAAGATTTTCAGGAGCAATATCAACAGCATCAAGAATCTTATCCATTGCCTGATCAATCTTCATTCCCTTTTCAAGAGACTTTGAAAGTCCTACAAGAATTTCAATATCGTTCTGTTTAAGATCTTCTGCACGCTTAAAAGTTTTTGTCGCATTGTCATAATCAAACTGATTAAGATAAATACGGCCGAGAATACAAAGCATTTCAACATCATCCGGATGCAATTTAATTGACTGTTCTACAAGCTCCTGAGCCTGTTTTGTTTCCTGGCACTTAATAAGCAGTTCACTGAAATCGCGGATTGCATCGAGCCAGCCCGGACGGGTTTTTAAGGCAACCTCATAGCAGCGAACAGCTTCCGGATAATTTTTCATATTCTCATAAACATGGGCAAGGTTATAATTCAAAATAGGATGATTCTGATCTACCTGCAATCCTTTCTTATAAGCGGCAATTGCTTTATCATATTCTTTCTTTGCAAAGTAAATTGAACCAAGGTGATTATGAGCAAGAACGTCGTCGGGGTTACGGCTGATTACAGATTCAAAAGAATCAATTGCATCATCATAATCGCCCATCTCTTTATAGGTAAAGCCGAGATTGTAGTTGATGTTTGGATTAGCAGAAGAAATATCCTGGGCCTTATGAAGAATATTTACAGAATCTTCATAACGTTTGAGTCGGCGGAAAATGGCTCCCAGACTCACCATTGCGTCTGTGTTATCCGGCTTGAAGGTGATTATCTGCTCATAGTAAGGAATAGCCTTTTCATCTTCGCCTGCACGCACATAAATGCTGCCAAGCTCCTTAAGGTATTCGGCGTTAGACTCGTCGTTGCGGAGCAGCTCCTTGTAATAGCGTGCTGCCGTTGCCCAGTCGTGAGCTGTGATTGCATTCTGTGCCTTTGTCAAAATCAAACTGTTTGCCATAGTATTTCCCCTGTTTTATATAACCCTTATTTTAACCTTGCTAATGGTCGTGCAAATACTTCTTTCGAAAGATTTCCGACAACCCTCATATCGTATGCAGACCAGGCTGCAACCGCAAAATAATATATTTTTCCGTTCTCAAGTCCTGTAACTGTATAGGAAGTTGTATTACCAACATTGATTGGCGACTGGCCTTCTATTGCCATACGGCCAAGATATTCTCCCGGTCGTGTTCCATAGTAGAGGTAATATCCGCCTGCTGTATCATCCACCGAATAATTCCACGAAACTGTAACACTTCCGTTACCCGCAACAGCCCTAACCACAAATGGTGGCAGCGGTTCCGGCAGCTCAGTAAAGTCTAGAGAAATAGAAGTAATTGCCGGCGTCTTTTCTCCGTTTCCGTCCGGCATGAGCTCAGCCATAACCTGGAAATAAAGTCCTGTGATTCCCTTGAGTTCTTCTCCGCTTTCAACCGGCTTCCACTCCGGCTCATTTTCTGTCCAGCCAAAAAAGTTTTCACCAGAACGTACGTAGTAGCAGACCGCGGTCTGAGCAGGAACATTCATTTCAGCTTCAAGTTTATTAAGCACCGAACCGGTAGAAACCATAATCGGTTTTGTAACAAAACGGCCGCCACCCGGCTGATACTGCATGTGACCAATACTTCCGGCATTTTCAGCAGACTGATAATCCGGCGGGCTGTAAGGTCTGCGAAGAATTCTAAAATCATCAAGTTTACCGGTATACTCAGAACAAATAGCGACTTCAGAAGGAGTACCAAGATAGACAAGACTAACATCTCCGCTTTCCTTACGATCGGTAGTTATATAAGTTATATCCTCTGTAATTCCATTAACAAGGTATTCAAGAATTCCGGTCTCACAGTCAAAAGAAAGTACATGATAACTCCAGGTATCCGGAATGATTTTAGAAGAGCCCTTAAGTTCAACTTCATTTTTTCCGGCTTCATTCTGATATAAATCAAAAATATTATTCAGTTCCCATTTGATGTGGCCCTTATCAAAAGTGCCGTTAATTACCTGAAATACAAGCTGACCGTCTTCGTTTCTTGAAGATTCCCAGTTGAGAACCATCTCCCCGTTTTCTGCAATCGAAGGACAAAGCCAGAATTCAAAAGAGAAGGATCCCATCAAGCCTTCTGAACCAAAGAAGGTTCCCGGTTTTCCGGAAATTGCAAGACCGCCCATATTGCGGCTAAGTCCGGCAGCCTTTTCATTTTTGGTCTGATTTGTCTGTTGAAAACTATTTCTATTAATTACATAATCGCCGTCCGAAATAGGCATATCTGCGTCTTCAAAATCAATTAACAAATCTGTGTATTCATCAAAAACAAAAGAGTTTGAGGCAAGTTCAATACAGTCATATCCATAGCGGCCCTTTCCTGTTGTAATTCCTTCCTGCTGCATAAATACAGGCCAGCCGTTTTTTCCGCCAAAGAGATATTCCTTTGCAAAAAGTCCAGCCGCACCACAGGCACACATCACAGCCGAAAGCGCTATAATAAGAAGTCTTTTTTTGATACAATTTCCTAACATAACATGACAGCCAAAACTACCGGTGGAAAAGCCGCAGCACGCACAGTCCGCGACGTCCTCCACGAAACAGCTCTGAAAGCTCCTCATTCCAGTGGTGTCTATCTGTGGCGAAACGCAGAAGGCACCGTAATATATGTGGGAAAAGCAAAGAGTCTTAAGAACCGCCTGTCTTCCTATTTTTCAGGACAACAGAGCGTAAAAACAAGACTTTTAATCTCCCACGCCAACTCTATTGAATACATCACAACAGCAAACGAGTACGAAGCTCTGCTGCTGGAAAACAACCTTATTAAAAAGTACAATCCCCGCTACAACATCTGTCTTAAAGACGGTAAATCATACCCTGTTTTGAGAATCACAAAAGAGGATTTCCCAAAGATTTATAAGACGCGCCGCATTTTACAGGACGGTTCAACCTATTTTGGTCCCTTCCCGGATGTTGCGGCTCTGGATACCTTTCTTGATGCAATTTTCAAGCTTTATCCAATCCGTCATTGCAGGACTCTCCGTAAGAGGGATACCCCTTGTCTTTACTACCACATGAAGCAGTGTCAGGCTCCCTGCTGTAATAAAATTTCTAAAGACTCCTACAATTTATACATCGGTGAAATTAAAAAGTTACTTGAGGGAAAAGGTGAAGAAAGAGTAAAGGACCTTCAGGCAGAGATGAAGGCGGCTGCGGCAGCTCTGGACTTTGAAAAAGCGGCCAGATTGCGCGACGGCATTAAAGCCCTTATGGTTCTGCAGAATCAGAATATAGTAGAAAGTTTTGATTCTGATGACCGCGATTATATTGCTTACCACAGCGAAGGGGAGCTTGTCAGCTTTACTGTTCTTAAGATTCGCCAGGGCAAGCTGCTGGGCCGTGAAAATTACCGTGCCGAATCCCTTAACGATGACGACGACCTTATCGCAGAGTTTATGGCTGTATTTTATGATGATGTGGTTACTATTCCACCGCAGATATATATTCCCCAGACCAGCGAATTTGACCATATTTCCCGCTGGCTGCATGAAGAAAAGAAGTCGACTTCCCAGGTAATTATGGTTGCTTCCCGTGACCTGCCCCGGGACGTTGCCGCCATTCAGATGGCAAAGCAGAATGCAAAGGAAGATATTGTCCGCCGCCTGCGCGACCGGGGCGACACCCCTGCTATGGAAGAACTCAAGGAAAAGCTTGGTCTCGACTCTCTGCCGGTTAGAATTGAAGGCTTTGATATTGCCCATATCGGCGGTAAGTGGCCGGTTGCTTCCCTCATCAGCTTCTATAACGGAAACCCGGACAAAAAGAATTACCGCTACTTCCGCCTTCGTACAACCGACGGCCTCATAGACGATTTTGCCTCAATGAAGGAAGCGGTTTCCCGCCGCTATACCCGCCTTCTCAACGAGCAGACCGAACTTCCCGACCTGCTTTTAATTGATGGTGGTATAGGCCAGGTAAATGCGGTTGAAGAAATTCTCAACTCCCTGGGACTCGACATCCCGGTTGCAGGTCTTGCCAAGCGCGATGAAGAAATTTACCGCCCTGGTAACAGCACGCCTATATGCCTGCCGAAAAGAAGCGATGCCCTGCGCCTCTTGCAGCGAGTGCGAGACGAAACCCACCGCTTTGCCACAAGCAGAAACCAGAGGCTTCGCACAAAAGAAAATACAAAATCAATTTTTCTGGAATTGCCGGGTGTTGGCGAAAAGCGGGCCCTTCAGTTACAGCGTCAGTTCCTCACTCTGGAAAACCTCGCCGCCGCTGAAGAAAGCGCAATAGCCCAGTGCCTGCACGTCCGCGCCGACGAAGCCGCAGACATTTTACTAAAAGCCCGCGACCTGGACGCTCAGCGCAAGGAAAAGAAAGACCTGCAACGCCTTTCTCTGGGGCAGGCCGGCACAACAAAAGAAAAAGCCGCAGAAGCAGGCTACATTGCAGACCTGGCAAGTGCGGCTCTGGCGGCGGCAGAAAATCCGCCGGACTACGGCGAATAAGCGTCATTGCGAGGAGCCCAAAGGACGACGTGGCAATCCATTAAAAGAATCTAAAACCTTTGAGAGTTTTCACAGAATTCCGCTCCACAAGCTCCGGGCGGCAGCGGATAATAGGCGGAACAGTTTTTCCGTCTATCTGGTCCAGCATCATCTGGGCCGCAATGTCGGCAATTTCTGTCGTGCTCTGGCGGAAGGTAGTAAGGCCTAAATATTCAGAAGCAATTTCATCATCAAAACCGATTACAGAAATATCTTCCGGAATGCGCAGACCATGCTTTTTTGCATAATCATAAATACCAAAGGCCATCTGATCGTTAGTTACAAAAACTGCAGTTAAGTCTTTGCGGCGCTTTATGAGTCGGGTAAAAGCCTGGGCTCCGCTTTCCTTGTCCCAGGCTGTACTCACCTCGTAAAGACTTTCATCAAAAAGATGATGCTTTTCCAGTGCAGTTTTAAAACCTGCATAGCGCTCCGCCGGTGCTGTAGAAATACCATCAACAGGACCTGAAATATAACCTATTTTTTTATGTCCATGATTTACAAGATATTCTGCAGCCTCATAACCGCCCTGCTCGTTTGCAGTAATTACGGTACAGATTCCATCAAAAACCGAGTTTGTAGAAACGCGGGGCAAATCAGTTTTTACAAAATCTTCAAAATCAGCAGGAGTATTTGTTGCCGGGTTTATAATAATCACGCCATCAATAGAGCGGAAGTTTGCATGAGAAAAATAAGTCATGTCAAAATGGCGGGAAAGGAAAATAATATCGTAACCAGCCGCTTCAATTTTTTCGCGGAAACGGGTAAGCACCGGCGAGAAGAGCGGATGAGCAAAGCCCATATTCATTCCGGTATCATCATAAATTACACCAATAAGATAAGAACGTTTTGTGGTGAGAGTGCGGGCAGTAATATTTGGTTCATAGCCAAGCTCCTTAGCCTTGGACATAATTTTCTGTCTGGTCTCCTCACTCAAAGAGCCCTGACCGTTTAAGGCCTTAGAGACAGTTGGCGCAGAATAGCCCGTAGCTTCAGCAATGTCGTAAATAGTAACCATAGTAAAAACCCCACAAAATATAAAAAAAAAGCCGACCCGGCAGGAATACGGCTTTCCCAAGGTCGGCAATCTCAAATCACGGGATAACATACAGGAGGAACCCGTAATATGAAAAAATAGTTTTTAGGCAACCGGTTGCCTAAGTAAAAGGATAAACCTAAATACTTTGCCTAGGAATAGGGAATTTCCCCTACGGTATATAAAAAAGGAGGGCGGAGCCCCGCCCTACGCGCCCACTTCGTTGGTCGCTACCCCACCCTCCTAGGGGCTATGCCCCTAAAACCCCGTTTTAATCCCCGCGAGTTTGCTAGCAGCTTGCTGCGTACAAACTCGATAGTGAGCGTAAGCGAACGTATAACGCCCGCTATAATTTTTTGTTTATTTTTTCAAAATATCTTGAAATCTGCAAAACACTTCGATATTCTTTCTCCCAATCGAGGCAAATATGTCGCAGATTCCCGGTGTTTTAGAAAAATTGGAAGGCACTTCTGTTTATGACACTTTAATTCAGATGGAAGCCGCTTATGAAAGAATAGCGTGCGAACAAAAGCAATGGTACGACGCTGCGAAGTTTTATTGCCCGGATGGCTGCGGCCACTGCTGCGAAGGCTTTGAGCCAGACCTTATGGAAGGCGAGTTTCTTTACATGGCAGCCTGGCTCATAGAAAATCAAAACGACATTGCCCTGCAGATTGCCCAGAACAAGTTCCCTTTTGATAACGGCAAAACCTGTCCGCTTTTCAATCCGGCTTCTCCTTATCATTGTTCCATTTATAACGGCCGCGCTTTTATCTGCCGCCTCTTTGGAGCTTCAAGCTTCCGTTCCCGCAATGGAGACAAAACCTGGCGGCCATGCAAGTTCTACCCGGAGGATATTCTTGCCGCCCATAAGCCTCCGCTTGCAAAACGCCAGTATTCCGAGAGCGAAACGATGCAGGTCCTTGGTGCGGTGCCGCCACTTATGAGTGACTTCACAGAAACAATTGCGGCATCCTCAAACGGAGAAACAGAACTCATCCGCGATATTCTGCCACCAACTATCCGCCGTCTTTTGTGGCTCATCAACATGAACGACAACGGAAATGATAATCCGAATGGCTCGCCGTCCGGGGCGCCACCTATGGCAGCTTAACCACTTGCCCTTCCATAACATTTCTGATATCTTTTCCAAAGATTTTACGTTTGAGATGAACTAAAGGCCAGAGTCCATAGAGTCCTGCATTACCGGCGACGCCACGGCGCACCGCGTATCACATCTACCAAGTAATTTACTACACATTAAATCATTCTCACAACACACCGGTGGTTGAGTGCTTTGCGAAGCAAAGTGTATCGAAACCACATTTAAGGAGTATCTCAATGAATAAATACGCAAAGCGTTATTTAATCGACGCTATGTCTGGTATGGCTCAGGGACTTTTTGCATCCCTGTTGATTGGAACAATTATCAAAACTCTGGGACAGCAGCTTCTCCGCCTGAATCAGAATGCAGTTTTCCAGTTTCTCGTAAACGCAGGAAACTTCGCTACAGATGCCCATGTAGTTGGCGCCGCAATGGCAATTGGAATCGGCTTTGCAATGGGAGTGCCTGCCCTGGTTCTCTTCTCTCTGGCAGCAGTTGGAAGTGCCGCTAATGTAACAGGTGGTGCCGGTGGTCCGCTTGCAGTTCTTTTGATTGCAATCATCGCCGCAGAAATGGGCTGCCTCGTAAGCAAAAAAACAAAGGTAGATATCATCGTAACTCCAGCTGTTACAATTCTTGTTGGTGCACTTTTGACAGTTTTGACTGCAAAATACATTGGTGCTGCAGCAAGCTCTGTAGGCCGCTTCCTCGTATGGACAACAAAGCTTCATCCATTCTGGATGGGTATTCTTGTTTCTGTAGTTGTTGGTGTTGCGCTGACTTTGCCAATTTCGTCTGCCGCAATCTGCGCTGCCTTTGGTCTTACAGGTCTTGCAGGTGGTGCCGCAGTTGCAGGCTGCTGTGCCCAGATGGTTGGCTTTGCAGTTCTCAGCTTCCGCGAAAACCGCTGGGGTGGAATCTTAAGTCAGGGTCTCGGAACTTCAATGCTTCAGATGCCTAACATCATCAAAAATCCAAAAACCTGGTTACCTCCAATTATCACAAGCGCAATTACAGGCCCTATCGCAACCTGCCTTTTCAAAATGGAAATGAACGGCGCCGCTGTAAGCTCAGGAATGGGAACCTGTGGTCTTGTTGGTCAGATCGGTGTAATTACCGGCTGGTACGAACCAAGCGAAGTCGCAATCGGTCACGGTGCCGCAGCAATTCAGCCGGGCTTTGTAGACTGGCTTGGCCTTGTACTGATTTGTATCGTACTGCCTGCAGTACTCTGCTGGGCTTTGGGACTTCTTTTCCGCAAACTCGGCTGGATTAAAGAAGGCGATCTCGCTTTGAACTAAAAAAGGGGCGCCACCGAGAGGATTTTCCGTCAAAATCCCGAAGATATTTGATTTTGACGGAATAAAACGCCTTTCTCATTCACCCAAAAACTAAGTTTTTCCGTCAAAAATGCAATAAGTCGATTTTTTGACGGAATGTTTTCTTTTATTTCTTCTAAAAAATCTGTAATTCTGCTTTTTTATCTAATCGTTTACAACAATAATTCCGTCAAAATCCCATAATTTCCAATTTTTGACGGAACAATTCTCTTTTTGTCTCAACTCCCTTCTATAAGTTTTCCGTCAAAAAGGCCGCTCTCTATTGTTTTGACGGAAAATTTCACTTTTCGCCCCAAAACTCACGCAGCTTACAGCAAAAATTCCTTAATCAATTTTTCAACTACCCTCGTGTCCAGAGACTCCACTCCGGATTCCATTGTGATTATCAAATTGCTCCCCGGCAAAAAGCCGTTTTCTGCATACAGATTAAGTTTCCCAACCGCATTGTCTTTATAATCTGCATCGTCCATTATTCCAAAATGCTCCCAGTAGAATTTCCGGCGTGTTCTTACATTCAAACATAAAAAATCCGGATGAAAAGTCACCTTTCCTGCATCATCAATACGCTTCAATTTTAGCGGCACTTCATAACAATAAGTCACACCATTTCTCAAGAGTGCATCTGCAATTATCACCTCAGATTTAGAACGCACACGTTCGCCATTAGCTGTGTAATACTTTTGTGAATCCTCCGCAAACGGCATCCCCTCCCCAGCCGCTTGCAGCATCTGCTCCTTCCATCGTTCAGCAAACTGTTCATCACTCAAAGTCACAGGCTCAATAAGCGCTCGCCGGGCAGGACACAGTTTTTCGTATAAAGCCTCCACTGCCTTTCCATGCTCACTTTGCCGCAGATATTTTTCCAGTGCCACTATTTCATGTTTTATAAGTTTACTAACCTTTAAGTCATAATCCTTCTGCGCAAGTTCTGCAGCAAAGTCCCTCCTGTCAGCCGGAATATACTGCCCCCTCGAACTTCCCGGCACCTGTATGTGGTAAAACTCAGGCCGTCCGTGTTTATGAGTAATCTTCAGATGCCCCTGTGGCTGCCCACCTGTATTTTTCTCTGTCACATTTCCTGCCTTTTTCTGCAAGGCCCGCAAAAGCTTCTTTAATTCATCCAGCCTCTGCTCCAAACTTTCCATTTTTTGCACTGGCGACAATTGCTCTAATCTCATGACCACCTCCATAAAAATTCCCTATATATATAATTGTGCAAACCATCACAAAAAAGGAAGTTTTTTGCTAAGGCTATCCCGTTTTTTTTCTTAATCATATTTTATAATCACTCGTTTTTTGCTATAATCATCTGTTGCGATGAATTATGAAAACCCGCTGATTGTTCAGGGAGACCGCTCGCTGCTGCTGGATGTGCATGCACCTCTGGCAGAGGAATGCCGCAATGCGCTTATTCCTTTTGCCGAGCTGGAAAAATCTCCTGAGCATCTTCACACATACAGACTTACTCCTCTTTCCCTCTGGAACGCTGCTTCTGCAGGTTTTTCAGCTGATGATGCGGCTGCTGTTTTGCAGAAATATGCCCGCTATGATGTGCCTCAATCTGTAGTTGCCTGGCTCAAGGAAACTGCAAGCCGCTTCGGAAAAATCAAGCTGATTGAAGGCCCGGATATTGAAGTTCCAGTAAAGGAAGGGAGTGATAAAAAAGTCCTTGAACACCACCTTTATCTTGTTGCAGAATCTCTTCCTATTTTCAAGGAAATTGCCGCAAATCATTCTGTAAAAAAGCTGCTAACGGCAAGCATCGACGGCGACGGTGCACCTCAGTTTTCTTTCCTTCTTAAGCTGACAGACCGAGGAACAATTAAGCAGCTTCTTCTCCAGGCTGGCTGGCCGGTAAAGGATGAAGTGGCTTTAATTGATGGAGAACCGCTTGATGTGTCTCTACGCCAAACGACAGCAGCCGGCAAGAAACTCGAAATCCGCGAATACCAGCGCGGTGCTGCCCGCGCCCTCGTAGGCGACAAGGGACCTGGAACCGGCTTTGGCACAATCGTACTTCCATGCGGCGCGGGCAAAACCATCGTCGGCATGACAATCATGGATCTGCTCAAGACCTCTACCCTCATTATTACAACAAATATTTCTGCCGTTCACCAGTGGATAGACGAGCTCCTGGACAAAACCACACTTACTGCAGACCAGATTGCAGAATATTCCGGTGAATCAAAAACAATAAAGCAGGTAACCGTTGCAACCTATCAGGTGCTTACCTGGAGACCGGACAAGGAAGGGCCTTACCCTCACTTTTCTATTTTCCACGAGCGTCCATGGGGCCTTATTATTTACGACGAAGTTCACATGCTGCCGGCCCCGGTTTTCCGCGTAGTTGCAGACCTGCAGGCTGTTCGCCGAGTCGGTCTTACCGCAACTCTCGTTCGCGAAGACGGCTGTGAAGGTTATGTATTCAGTCTTGTTGGCCCTAAACGTTACGATGTACCCTGGAAGGAACTGGAACGCGACCAGTGGATTGCAACTGCCGAATGCATTGAAGTGAGAATAGACCTGCCCGCTTATAAAGAAATTGATTACGCAGTTGCCACTGTTCGTGAAAAGCACAAAATTGCCAGCATGAATCCAGACAAACTACCGGTAGTTAGGAAAATTATTGACCAGCATCCGGATGATAAAATTCTTGTAATAGGTCAGTACCTGCAGCAGCTGGATGAAATTGTAGAAATGCTTGGCTGTCCTATAATTACAGGAAAAACGCCGACAGCAGAACGCGACAAAATCTACCAGGATTTCCGCGAAGGAAAAATCCGTGTACTTGTTGTTTCCAAGGTTGCAAATTTCGCAATCGACCTGCCGGATGCCTCTCTCGCAATCCAGGTGAGTGGCACCTTCGGCAGCCGACAGGAAGAAGCTCAGCGCCTCGGCCGTATTCTCAGACCAAAAGAGCGCAAATCCCGCTTCTTTACTTTGATTACCCGCAGCACTGTAGAAGAAGAATTCGGCTCTAACCGCCAGAAGTTTCTTGCCGAACAGGGCTATGAATATAAAATTGTAAGATATGATGGAGATTTGAATCTGGATGAATAGAAGCGAAATCTCACGCTGGCAGGAAGCAATTGCCTCTCTGCCGGACAAGCAGTTTTTCAACACAATGCGTCTCTACCTGGGTGAAATCAAAACACCTTACAACAAGCAGCGCCTCACCGAGCAGCTGGCAAGTTTTATTCGCAGGGAAGAAAACCTCAACAGCATTCTTACTCTCATGGATTCTTTTGATGTTGAAATTCTGACAGCCCTCTCCCTGATTCCAAAAGCCTCTCAGGAAACTCTGATACAGTTCTTCAGCGGTGCCTATACAATTACAGAACTTTATGCAGAAATAATCAATCTTACTGAGCGTCTTTTAATTTACACCGATAAAGACGAAATAAGCGGAAAAGAGTTTCTTGCAATTAATCCGCTTCTCAGAGATTCTCTTAATCCTTATCTTGATACAAAAATTATTTTCCCGGATTTTAAGGCCGAAAGTATTTCCATTGATGATGTATTCACAATCTCACCGAATTTTCTTTCTGCCTTTTTGTCTTATATAAAGGTTCGCGGTATTTCCTGCAAAGCAGACGGCACAATCAAAAAAAATGACAAGAACCGTCTTGCAGAAATCTTCCCGGGTAAAGACAAGCTTCTTCAGCTTTTGATGACTGCCTTTGTTAATCTTTCACTTGTTACAGAAAGCGACAAAGGCTACAGTCTTGAAGGTTCAAAAGTAAAAGCCTTTGCCGCCTTGAGTCAGGCTCAGCAGTATGCACTTTTGTGTGCCGCTGCAGTTTCCCGCTTTAGCCGCGACGGACTTAAAAAAGAAGCCCAGCTTTTACTCGACTGTCTCTCTTCGATTCCTGAATCCGGCTTTACACGAGCGGCAATCCTCCGCCTCGCTTTTCTGGCTGGTACCTATACTCAGGACGGAAATGCCCTTGCCAGAAAAAGCCGCTTCAGCATGATTCTCGAGGCTGCCCGCCAGGAAGCAGGAAATGATGCCGTACAGAATGCAGAGCTCCTTGACCGTATGATTGACTGTGCCATGGAGCTGGGACTTTTACAGAAGCTGGGAAAAACGGAAGATGGCCTTGATTTGTATAAAACCGCAGAAGCATTATCAAATGAGAATTCGACACACTCCCTGCAGGAGTGCCCAAAAACCGGAGTTCTCAATATTGATTCGACCTTTACAGTCACTCTTCTGCCTGGGCTTTCACTTTCACAGTTACTTCCGCTTACAGATTTTATGATGATTAAAAAGTGTGAGGTTGTAACCGAGTTTGAAATTACAAGACAGTCAGCTGCCAGCGGCTTTGATGCAGGCTGGAATCCGGATTCAATTTTTGATTGCCTTTCAAACTATACAAACTATCAGATTCCTCAGAACCTAAAAATCAACATTACTGAATGGTACAACTCTTACTCCTCTGCCATGCTTTACCACGGCTATGTTCTTAAGGTTCGCGATAATAACATTGCCCTTGCGGAAAACAATCCTAATATCAAAAAATACATAAAAGAAAAGCTGGCCGAAGGCATTTACCTTTTGAGCATTCCGGCAGGCCAGGACATTTCTGACTTTATTGCAGAAAGCTCTCTAGATTTTCTCGGCAATGTAAAATCATCTGAAACAAAATCAGAATTTTCAAGCTTCCCTCTTTTACGCGATGGTCACAAAATCGGAGTTCTTGCTGCCGGCCTAAACAAAACACAAGCCGATGGCAGCGAAATCAAGAAGACCTCTGTACTCGAAGCAGACAAGCTTCTCAAAAAATTAAAGGGAAGTCTTGCTTCGCAGGATATGGAAAAGCAGCTCAAGGAAAGCCTTACCCACAGAATTTCCAGCCGCCTGATTCTTTCAGAAAATCAGTTGAAAACCGCAGCAGTACGCACAGAAATTCTGGAAGCTGATGGAATGGATTTTTCCGGCAAGGTACATCTGATTGAAGCAGCCGTAAAGGATGAAGATTTAATGGAACTGCAAATGCCTTCTGCAGACGGTAAGGGAGACTTTTTTACAATCGTCGGCCACCCACTTGGCATTTCAAAACAGCCTGGCGAAGCCGTTATGCGTTTTGAAGTTGAACCGACAAAAGAAATTGAAAACTTTTTAGTAAGCCGAATCACACATCTGCGTCGGCTTCGTTTTTAGGATACATTATGGAACTTTACATTGTAAGACACGGCACCACCGACTGGAACGCACAAAAGCGCTTTCAGGGTGCACAAAATATTGACCTGAATGAAAATGGCCGTAAGCTGGCCGCAGAACTAGGCAAACGACTGGATTCAGAAGGTATAGATTTTGACTGCATTTATTCCTCGCCTTTGAACCGGGCTTACGAAACAGCCTGCCTTATCCGGGGTCACAAAATCTATCCTATTATCAAAAATCCTCTTCTTACAGAAATCTCCTTTGGAAATCTGGAAGGGCTTCCTTATGATGACTGGATTAACACAGACCATCCTAGAAAATATTTTTTCACAGATCCAGGCCGCTACATTCCTCCGGAGGGAGGCGAAACTTTTGAGTCTGTCTGCGAACGAACAAAAACTTTTGTTCAAACAATAATTGAACCTCTTCAGAAAAGTCGCCCGAATGCCCGCATTATGATTGTTGCCCACGGTGCTCTTCTGGCAGGCATGATGTGCTACCTGGACGGACATGGAGTTGATAACTTCTGGGGCAGCGGACTCAAGGGTAACTGCGAAGAAACCGTATACACCTTCGACGGAAGAAAATGGACAAAAACCGCCGAAGATCAGGCTCATGAAAATCCTTATACCCGAGGCACAAAATGATTCTAAAAAAATCAGACCCTTCATCAATTGAAAAAACTGCCGACACCCTCCGCAATGGCGGCATAGTAATAATCCCGACAGACACAGTTTACGGCTTCAGCGGAATCGTAGACCTGGCCAACAGTGACACGGCCGCCAGCGACACAAGCGCCACCACAGCAACAGCCCATGCTCCCTTCCAGACCGACGCAAAAATCCGCGCCATCAAAGGCCGTGCAGAAACAAAACCTCTTATCCAGCTGATTGCACAACCCGAAGATATCCGTCTTTTTACAGATGATGATATTCCGCCAGAGCTGCTCGCAAAATGGCCGGGCGCCCTCACAATCATCGTGCACATAAAAGACAACTCACCTCTCGCAGCCACAGCCATCCCCGAATCCCGCACCGTAGCCTTCCGCTGCCCGGGCGACGAATGGCTGCGCAAGATTATTGCCAGCTGCCAGGCCCCGATTTTCAGCACCAGCGTAAACCGCAGCGGCCAGCCGGTCCTCGACACCACAAACGCCATCACACAAGAGTTCGCAAACGAAGTAGACCTGATAATAGACGACGGAGACAAAAAAGGAGCCCTGCCTTCGACTCTTGTAACAATCGAAAACAGGGCTGTAAAAGTTCTACGCCAGGGAAGCGTAAAAATCTAACTTACTCAACTGTAAAACACCAGGCTTCGTCCCAACTTACAGGGTCGATGTTGAAGACTGAAGCAGCCTTTTTTCCACCCTCATTAAGAGCTGTGTAGAATAATGCATATTCACCAGGCTCCAGATTCTCAAGTTTTACTTCATAAGTATTTTCATCAATCTGAGTGAATGGCAGTTCTGCTCCACCATTTTCTTTTGTATTGAATCCCATTATTTCAATACCGGTGGAAACTTTTCTTTCTTTTTTTCCTACTTCAAGTTTGTAAAGAAGAAAGTTTTCTGTTGTACTGGTCTCTCCAAAAGGGGTTGCAAGTTTAATTTTCTTTCCTGATTTAGGGGTAAAAACAAAGATTAAAGAATCACCTTCTGCATATTTTACGCCGGATGTAAGGCCTTTCATTTTGTGCTCTGCCTTGCCAATGCTAAAACCTCCGGCTGATCCTGAGTTTTTGCTGTTTACCAATCTTGTTACTTTTACAGGCGTACTGGTCTCTCCACTCTTTACATAGAGCCCCGGGTCTTCTGCAAAAATCATCATGCACATTGCAAAAGCAACAACCAAAAGTGATAAAGTTTTTTTCATATAGCACCTCCTCGCGCTAAACTTATTTTATAATGATATAACCCATAAGGTCACTACTTATGCTACCACTTTTGTTTTTTCTTTTTATTTTTTTTGTTTATTTTCGTCTTACTTCAAACTTTTTTTCGCCGGCTGTCGGCTTTTTTTCTTCCAGCTCTTTATATTTTTTATAAAGTACTTCCTGGGCACGAACGACCTCTTCCTTTTTACCCCGTACTACCGGCTGCCAGCTTCCGTTTGCCTGAAGCTCCATAGCTCTTGCATTGTCGGCAAAGTAAGTATCGAGAATTGATTTTACATCTTCAAAGGCTGCCTTATCCAGAATCGGGAACATAAGCTCAATGCGGCGGTCCAGGTTGCGGTTCATCCAGTCGGCGCTGGAACAGTAAAGCTCCGGTGTGCCTCCGTTCTGAAAATAGAAAATTCGCGAGTGCTCAAGGTAGCGGTCTACAATCGAAATAACCTTTATGTTCTCGCTCAACCCCTCGACACCCGGAACCAGCATACAGATTCCACGAATATTCAAAAGTACACGAACCCCAGCCTGACTCGCCTTATACAAAGCCGAAATAACTTCCTCATGTGTAAGGCTGTTCATCTTTGCAATAATCAGGCCCGGATTTTCCGGACGGCTGCGTTCAATCTCGCGGTTTATCATTGCGATGAGGCGGGACTTAATGGTAACCGGTGCCATGGAAAGACAGTTCATATTCTGTAGGGTTGAATAGCCTGTTACAAGATTAAAGAAAAGAGTTGCATCATTTGCAATCTGCGGATTCGCAGTAAAAAGAGAAATATCAGAATAGAGTTTTGCAGTCTTTGTATTATAGTTTCCGGTTGCAAGATGAACGTAGCGGCGAATAGTATCACTTTCGCGGCGAATCACCATTAAGATTTTGGCATGAACCTTAAGATTTACAAGACCATAAATTACAGTAACGCCGGCCTGCTCAAGTTCGTTAGCCCAGGCAATGTTACGCTCCTCATCAAAGCGGGCCTTAAGTTCAACCAGAACTACAACCTGCTTGCCCCGCTGGGCGGCCCTCTTCAAAGCATCGATAATCGGGGAATTGCGTCCGGTTCGGTAAAGAGTCATTTTGATTGCAAGCACATCATCATCATCTGCCGCATCAGAAATAAATTTTACAACCGGGTCGTAGCTTTCGTACGGCACGTGAAGTATTTTATCGTGCAGTTTAAGAGTATCCCAATAAGGCTCTTCTTCAGGAAGATCTGCCGGATAAAAATGCTCCCAGGACTCAAAGCTCATCTCCCCGCTTTCGTCTGCTTCACGCAGCTCCATAAGGTCACCCGGATTAATAATCTGGTCTACACGGTAAACATCATCTTCTGCCAGCTCCAGCTTTTCCATCAAAAACTTCTGGATTTTTGTACTTGAAGAATTACAGGTCATCTGAACCGGGAAGGAAGATTTTCTCTGAATCAAAACATCTTCCATAGCGTGAATAAAGTTCTTTCCTGCATCTTCGTCTACGGCAAAGTCTGCATCACGGGTTACCTTAAAGAGCAAAGTTTCTTCAACCTCAAAACCAGGAAAGAGCTTGGTTCCAAACTCAGTAACAATATCCTGCAGTAAAGCAAACTGACCGCCCCGGCCGCCAGCCCCGTTATTTCCCGAAAGCCAGTAAATATTTCGTATTCCGTCCGGCACTTCCACTAAAGCAATTCGCGGAGCATCCTCACTTCCACGGAATTCTTCTGCCCCGGCAGACTTTTTAATACCAGCGATAGGTGCCAGCAGAAAGGCCGCGTAGGTTGTAAGATTTTTAATATGAGGAAAGGCTTCTGTATCTGTACGAAGCGGAGTAAGCAGAGGGAAAATTTCTGAATTAAAAATACCGTTCAGATAATCTGACTGTGGCTGACTATACTGCATTGGAGTAACGTAGGTCAGTCCCTGATTTGCAAGAGCAGGCAGAATATCCTGCATAAGACATTCCTGCTGACTCCGGATAATCTGATGGGCGCGGGCAGAAACAGAAGTATAAACCATCTGAGGAGAAAGCCCCGACACATCAATAAAGTTCGGATTTTCTGCAAGAAGACGTTTTATTGCGGCTACACGAACCTGAAAGAATTCATCAAAATTAGAAGTTACGATAGACAAAAACTGAAGGCGCTCCAGCAGAGGCAGCTCTTTATTAAGCCCCTGAAATAAAACGCGGGCATTAAACTCGAGCCAGCTGAGCTCGCGGTTGAAAAATCTTTCCTGCATCATAATAAAATCACCTTATAACCAAAAACTGACTCGAACATGCCGGACTTTTCGTTGAGGGCAATTTTTTCGAGTACTGTATTTTTTGAAGATTTAGTATGAATTACAATCGAATTGGACTGCAGCTTAATAGAAAAATCATTGAACTTCTGAATATGACCACGGTCCAGGGCATCTGCAATACGAAGAATTGCCGTAAGCTTTAAGATGGTCATGCGGTCAGAACGAGGCAACATAAGGAAACTGTCTTCATCCTGGGGAACCGAATTACCTTTATGATACTTTGCAATTTCTGCAACGATTGTATTGTCCTTGCGGGAAAGTCCAAAAATCTCTGAGTTCCTTATAATATAAGAACTGTGCAGATTATGATTGTCGTAGCGGATAAAGCCACCGATATCGTGAAGAATTGCCGCTGTCTCCAGAAGTGTTCTTACATGCTCGTTGTAGCCCAGATCCTTTACAAGGGTATCATAAATTTTTACCGCAATCATACGAACGCATTCGGCATGCATTTCGTCCCCGTGATATTTACGCAAAAGGTTACGGGCAGAAGCGGTAATCTGAATATTGAATTCCTTCTGCAGCTCTTCGTTTTCAATTGAGTGCTGGCTCAAAATCAAACCATTACGGATATTTGTTTCCGGAGCCAGAAGCTTTTCTGCCTTTGTAAGATGAAGGAAGAGGTCATAAATCAAAAGACTTACCTGCAGAGTCTCTGCTTCGTTGTAAGGAATTTTAAAGCGGGCAACACACTCATCAACAGAATACCCCTGAATCTCCTTTGCAAAAGCCGAGAAATCTTTTTTATCTATTTCCCAAAGGAAGGTAGAAACCGGGCGGCCAACATTCAAAGCCACAAGAGTAATATCAGGGCCTACAGCAATAAACTGGCGGACCTCGCTCAGGTTCAATTCACTTTCAAGAGAACCCTTTGTATTGTTAATTGATTCCTGAACATAACGCTGAATATCAGAATAAGATGAAGTCTGATTTTTCATCTGCTGGTCAATTCGTACAGTACCAAGACGCAGGCTGTGAACTCCGGCCATCTTTCCCTCAGACATCATCATAATTTCGGTAGTAGCACCGCCAACCACAAGAATTACAGTATCTTCGTTTTTAAAAGCCGAGGTCTGGTTTTTAATACAGTCAGAAACAGCCAGATACATGAGCTTATTTTCTTCAATGCCGTCGATAATTCGTACGTGAAAACCGGCCTGTACAAGAATCCGGTCCATAATAGGGTCAGAGTTCTTTGCATCGCGGAAGGCAGAAAGGGCAACACAGGTACATTCAGCAGGAGTAATTCCCCAGGCCTGCAGCTGCTCCCGGTAACGGATAAGAATCTGAATCAGCTGATTTTGTGTATCCTGGCTTATAATTCCGCTGGTAAAAACGTCCTTACCCAAAGGCAGGGGCTTTTCGGAACGGTCGAGAATATTTTGTTTTCCATCACTTGAAAATTCGGCTACGAGGAGGCGAACCCCTGTCGAACCTATTTCAATAACTGATTCAGGGGCTGCCACTGTAACCTCCGCTTATAGCTTGTCGATAAGCATAGAACATTTGCCGCTTGGAATCGGCAATGTCTTTTTCTTCTGATCGAGGATATTGATTGTAAAGTAGTAGAGCTTTTCGCTTTCCATCTGGATTTCCCAGCCGCGCGAACTCTTGTTCGACAGAATTGTGATTAAGTTGCGCTTAAGCGAAAGGTTTTCTATACCCATTATTTCAAGGTTCGGAATAATCCAGTCTACAGTCTTACGAGGAAGGCTGATGGAAAGTCCGATTACGTTTTCAATCATCAAAGCGATTGTAGAAAGGCCTGCTGTAAGAAGATAGCGGGAACGAGCCCAGTCCTTCTTATTGATTTTTGCACGGCCCTCTTTGTTAGGCAGGTAAGCTTCAAAAAGATCGCCTGGCTGCTTGTTTTCGTTAGGCATAAGACCTTCGAGAACAAAGTAAAGGTGACGGATTGCACATTCGCGGGCAAACTCATACTGAGCATATTTTTCGAGGCCCTTGATTACCATAAAGTTGAAGGCTGGCATTACAGAACCGCAGTAGCCGTTTCCGTCTTCGCTGAAGTTAGGGTTATCCACACTCAGTGTTGGGAAAGGATGTTCTGTACCAAAAGTCTTAGGATTATTGAGATGAGCAACAAGGAGATCTGCCTTGTCTGCGTTAGGAATCTCTGCAAGCATAGTCCAGTAAGAGGCAATTGTCTTTACCTTAGTCTGCTTTTCTTCCTTATCAAGATCATAGTAGAAACCAGAATTATTATCCCACATAAGAGAATTAATTTTTGTCTTAAGTGAGAAATACATCTTGCGGTACTGGAAGCTGATGTCCTTATCGTTAAGAATATCTCCAAGAGCCGACATATAAGATGCATTGATTGCCATGCAGGCATTAAAGTCTACAGGGTAATAAACCTTCTCACGTGGAGAGTTTGTCATTGAAGAAGCACTTACAGGAACTGAATACAGTCCGTTTGGCTTTTTAAATGTATCATCCAGCCAGGCCATATATTTCTGAAGGGCTGGCATTACATCCTTGATGCGCTTTTTATTAGCTGATTTATGGAAGAGATTGTATTCTGCAAATGCAAAAAGAGGCAGACCTACACCTTCCTTATTGTCCTTTTCGAGAACCGGCTGATTTGTCTTAACATCATACTTCCAGCGGATAGCTCCAGACTTTTCCTGACGTGCATAAAAATAATCGATATTCTTGCAGGCATCAAAATTCCTGTTTGAATATACAAGGAAGAAAGTTGAGAAGATAGACTCAAACTGATTGATAATCAGCTTGTCTTTTTCCGGATAAATAAATAAGCCCTCTGAATCCTGCTCTCCGGTTTCCGGGTTAATCCACAAAGAAGAAACCCAAGACCATGTCTTATTATAAATGTCTACAAAATCCTGATCATAAAAATGGATTTTTGGAAAATCGTGCTTATTCACAAGCAACTCCTACTTTTTGCGGTTAATAGCGGTGCCTGAAAGCTTAGAGGACAAAACCGCTACATATAATATAACACACTTTTTCGAAAATAGATAAAAAATTTCGCAAAATTATACAAATTTTTTTTTCATATTCAAGGGGTAAGGGCTGATTTTTTGAAAAAAAGTAGAAAATTTCTCCTCTTTCCTGATTTTTTTCAAAATTTACCGGAATCTGCAATTTTTTTTAAACTTTTTTTCCAAAAAACTGCCTAAAACGATACAAGTCTGTCTACTTTATCTGTGGAGGCATTATGCAGATTTATTCGTTTTCTCCCTTCGGATATGAAGGGGCACTGGTTACTGTGGAAGTTGATTTACGCCGCGGGATTCCTGCGACGGATATTGTAGGGCTGGCGGACGGGGCTGTAAAGGAATCCCGGGAACGCATGCAGGCGGCGATTCGTAATTCGGGCTTCGAGTATCCGCCGGAGAGAGTTCTCATTTCTCTTTCCCCGGCCGACTTGCGCAAAGAAGGGGCTGGCTTTGACCTGCCGGTAGCGCTGGGAGTTCTGGCAGCAAAAGCCGTGGCCGATGGCCGTACAGATTTCCTGTCCGATCCTGTTTTAGTGATGGGAGAGCTTGAGTTGTCCGGGAATGTAAGGGCAGTTAAGGGGATTCACGCGGCAGTTTCTACTGCGGCAGCCTGCGGGGTCATGCGCTGCATTGTTCCTGTCCAGAACGCAGATGAGGCCCGCGAGATTTCGGGGGTTCAGGTTTACGGAGCAGATTCGCTGGAAAACGCCTTTCGGGCTTTGAGCGACATTTCCTTTTACGAATCCCGCGCTTCTCTGGGCACAGGAGAAGGGACCCTTCCTGCCGGCTGTACGGAAACTGATGGGGTTTACTTTCCTGAAATTGCGCCTGGCTACGAGTATGCAGAACTCAAGGGGCAGAGGCAGCTGGTAAGGGCCCTGCAGATTGCAGCCGCCGGAGGACACAACCTGATAGCCCTGGGAGCACCAGGCTGCGGAAAGACTATGGCTATCCAGAAGTTCCCGGCAATAAATCCGGTACTGACTACAGACGAGGCCCAGTCTGTTACACGAATCTGGTCTCTGGCAGGCCTTATAAAGCCTTCAGAACCTCTTATAAGAATTCCGCCATTCAGGATTCCACACCAGACAGCCAGCATCGAAGGCATCTGTGGCGGCGGTCCAACCTGCCGGCCGGGAGAAATCTCACTGGCTCATAACGGAGTCCTCTTTCTGGACGAGGCTGCAGAATTCCGCTCGTCCGTTCTTCAGATGCTCCGTGTTCCTCTGGAAAACGGCACCATAACCCTTAGCCGAGCCGGTCGCAGTACAACCTACCCGGCCCGCTTTCAGCTGCTCATGGCGGTAAACCCCTGCCCCTGCGGCAACTATGGCTCACATTCAAAAATCTGCCTCTGCAGCCTCAAGAGCATTGAACTCTACTGGAAAAAGTTTTCTGCTCCCCTGCTGGACCGCATAGACCTTCGTGTATTTGTTGAAAATAAAAGTGAAGAGGAAGCTGACATAGAAGAAAGACCGGGCCTGACAACAACTGAAGAAATCCGCCGGGACATAGCCCGCGCCGTAAAAGCCCAGCGCAAACGCCAGGGAATAAAAAACGCCCGTCTTTCACCTCAGGAGATTCTCGACTTTTGTCCTCTGGACACAGAGGGCCGCAAGCTGCTCGACAACGCAACCTTACGCTACGGCTTTTCGCCCCGCGCCATTTCATCCTGCCTCAAAGTCGCAAGAACCATAGCCGACCTGGCCGGCTCCAAAGACATTACCGCGGAACACATGACCGAGGCAATTGAGTTTCATAAGCTGTGCACAAACCTGGTCCCGGAGCTGTAAGACAAAAAAAGGCTTCCTGAAACAGGAAGCCTTCAGATACCGGAGAAGAGACTTGAACTCTTACACGATTGCTCGCAACAGATTTTGAGTCTGTCGTGTCTACCATTCCACCACTCCGGCGTGATTTGCTAAATATATCAAAAACAGGAGGATAAATCAAGTAGAAATGTGTTATAATAATTATGTGAAAATTGTAGCAAACGCCTTTGAAGGCTCAGATCCAAAACTCGTATTAAAAACTGTTTTCGGCTACGATGAATTCCGTCCTCTTCAAAAAGACATCATCGCAAACGTACTCAAAGGCCGCGACACCCTTGCAGTAATGCCTACTGGCGGCGGCAAATCTCTCTGCTATCAGCTGCCTGCCCTTATTCTTAAAGGCATAACCGTTGTTGTTTCTCCCCTGATCTCGTTGATGCAGGACCAGGTTTCTTCCCTCAAAACAGCAGGCATTCAGTCTGCATTTCTAAACAGCAGTTTAAGCTGGGAAGACTACTGCAAAACAACAGAAGAAATCAAATCGGGTCAGGTGAAAATCATTTATCTTTCTCCAGAAGGACTGGCTACCAGTAGAATCCGGGAACTTCTTACAAGCCCTGAGCTAAAAATTTCCAGCATAACAATTGATGAAGCCCACTGTGTTTCTCAATGGGGCCACGACTTTCGCCCGGATTATCTTGAAATAGCTTCTGTGCGCCACCTTTTCCCTGATGCAGTAATGCTGGCACTTACGGCAACTGCAACAGAGCATGTACGTCAGGACATCTGTAAAAATCTGGGAATGAAAAATCCAAAGGTTTTCATTTCAAGCTTTAACCGCGAAAATATTTTTCTTGAAGTTCAGCCAAAACGGGGCGCAATGGAAACTGTAATCAACTACATCAGAAAACATGCAGGGGAAAGCGGAATCATCTATTGTAATTCGCGCAAACAGGTAGAAGAGATTGCTCAGACTCTGGATAAAAAAGGCTATTCTGCCCTGCCCTACCACGCAGGACTTTCTGACGAAATACGAGCTAAAAATCAGGACTTGTTTATCAAGGATGAAGTTCAGATTATTGTCGCAACAATCGCTTTTGGTATGGGAATTAACAAACCTAACGTCCGCTATGTAATCAATTATGATTTACCAAAATCAATTGAAGAATACTATCAGGAAATCGGCCGTGCCGGACGCGACGGTCTTCCATCTTCTGCCCTCCTTCTTTACAGCCCGGGCGACATTCACAAAATCAAATATTTTATAGATGACTCTGCCGACCCTGAAAAAGCAGAACTTCTTTTACAGGGAATGATTCACTATGCCACCAGCAGAACCTGCCGAAGAAAAGCCCTGCTGGCTTATTTCGGTGAAACTTATGAGAAGAGTCCCGAATCTCCAGAAGGCTGCTGCTGTGACATCTGTTCTTCTCCTGCTGCTGAACTCAAAGATGTTACTATTCCTGCCCAGAAGTTTATGTGCTGTATAATCAGAACAAATCAGAGATTTGGTGCAGGATATGTAACAGACGTACTGCTGGGATCAAAAGCTCAGCGCATAATTGATAACGGTCATAACAAAATTTCGACCTGGGGCATTGGAACTGAATATTCAAAGCAGGAATGGATGGAACTGTGTGACCTTCTGATTGCAGAAAATTATATTAGAAAAACCGGCGACTATAACATCCTCGAATTAACGACAGCAGGAAAACGTTTTGTTGCTTCCAGAGATTCCCTCATGCTGCCTATGCGTCAAACCGGCTTGCGCTATAACACGAATGTCCGCGGAGAAAAAATTGTTGCAGAAAAACCGGCAGTGAATGACGCTCAGGCCGAAGCAATCATTCAAAAACTTAAATCATGGCGAAAACGAAAAGCCGATGATTTGAATATCGCTCCTTACATGATTTTTGGAGACAAAACTCTTCTCGATCTGGCCGCAAAAAAGCCTAAAAACAGGGGCGAACTTTTGAATGTTTATGGAATAGGTCGTCTTAAGGCCGAAGAATTCGGCAGGGCCATTCTGCAGCTTATTGAGGAAAGCTGATTTCACCGAAGTCTATTATATCCGCTGTAATCACATTATTTCCGCTGTTCAGCATGGCCCTACGCAGGCACTTATGCAGCTCCCGGATATTTCCAGGCCAGCTGTATTCCTGAAGCAGCTCTACTGCTTCATCGGTAATCATTACCCCCGGATCAAGATAATTTTCTGCCATTCCCCTTATATCTTCTTTGTGTTCTCTTAGCGGAGGAATGCAGATAAGATTGTCGCAAATACGAAAATACAGATCCTTTCGAAAACGACCGTTGCCAAGCATTTTTTCCAGATTTTCATTTGTTGCAAAAATCATTCTTACATCTGTATGATGTTCTTTACTTTCGCCGATTTTTTTATAGTTTCCTGTCTCCAGTACTGTAAGCAGCATTGCCTGCAAAGAAGTTGAAGCAACTCCAAGTTCATCCAGAAAAAGACTGCTTCCATTTGCCTCTTCAAAATAACCGCGGCATTCACATTCTGCATTTGTATAAGAGCCGCGTACATGTCCAAAAAATGCACTTTCTGCCAGTGTCTCCACAATTGTAGAAAGACTGACGCTTACCATCTTCTTCTCGCGTCTTTCCGACAGGGTATGAATAACCTCTGCAGCAGTTGTTTTTCCGGTTCCGGTTTCTCCAAGAATCAGTACAGGTTCTTTTGAATATGCTGCCCTGAGAATCTGTCCTCTGACTTTTTTTATGATGCTGGACTTTCCCAGAAAATAACCGAAAAAAGATTCCGGAATTTTTTCCTGAGTCAATTTTTGAGAAATATAACCTTTTTTTATCTTTACTGTTTCTCCCGCAACACGCAGTGCAAAATAACGGAAGTAATCAGCATTTACAGGGAAAGGAATTATATATCTGAAGTTTCTTTCCACATACATCATTACCTCAAAAGGTATATCCTGAGGAAGTATACAAATTGAAAACTCTGCGCATTTTTCTCCGTATTCAAGATTTTTTAAATCATAATCTTTGAAAAGCGAAGCATCTATCAGCAAGAGTCTTGTATTTGTTAACGATAATGTAGAAAAACCAGAGGCTATTGTCAGAAGTATTTCATCCGGACACATAGCCTCTATAAAATTTACAATATCCTGTCGCCTTGAAACCAGCGACAAGCTTATAACATCCTGAACGTCAGGCACACTCTCTCCAAAGTGGTACGCCTAATTATGTCTAAAAAGCCTGTACCAAACCAATACAATTATATACCACATGAATGGCAAAAGCAAAAATATTTTGAAGGGGTTATGAAGAACCTCAACAAATATTTCATGTCCTTTATTGAAGGTTGATTCCTTTACCCGTTTTACACGCTCTGAAAAAATTCCGAAGGCATCCTTGTAGTAAAGGAAGATGCTGGTAGAAAAACGGTTACGTCTTTTATAAGGCCAGCAGTTTTTTTCTTTAATTCCGTCACTGAGCAGAACCAGAGAAGGCTGGGCCTTATAAATTGCTTCGACAATATCATCCTCTACAGACTTTGGATAATATCCGCCATAACGACCAATTACACGTAAATTGCGGAAGGTATCTTTGATATTTTTTTCTGCCTTATTGATTGTTTTTTTGCTTGAACCAAAGAGATACAGGGTTTTGTAATGAGAATCGAGAATCGAAAGGATTCTGATTACAGCTTCAAATGGATTATAGCGTACTGGAATATCCTTTTTGAGAAACTTGGCTCCCTTAAGAATACTCTTTGAAATTGGAATAATTAAATCTGCATTTTGAATGCATTCTGAATAAACGCCCTTGTGTCTGGCTTTAAGAAGATTCCAGATTGAAAGAAAAACAATCTGTTTTGTCCCCGGCTTTGCAAGCAGCTCAAGAACTTCGTTCTCAAGATTTTCCGGCTGTATTACATCTACGGGAACCCCTATTAAAGAAATGCGTTTAATTGACATTTATTATACCCCACCTAGTATCATTGACTGAACAGCTGCAATTCCATAAAGAGCCGCTGTTTCACACCTTAATATATTTACGGCAAAATGAATCGGAACAAAAAGACCTTTTTCTTCAAGAAGCCTTACCTCGTCAGGACTAATTCCGCCTTCGCTGCCAACTGCTATTGCAGCCTTTTTGATTTTATCAAGGCCACCCGCCTTCTGCACAGAAACCCTCAGGTTACCGCTGCAGTCATCACGTTCCGAAAGTACAAAGGCAACATTCTGGTGGTTGAGTAGACCAGAGGCCGTATCGAAACCACGCTTCCACGAATCAATTGCCTGCTCCAGGCTCATTGGCTCAGTCACCCGGGTATCCACCGGAGAGCCGCTCTGCTGACGGGCCTCTTTTATAATGCGTTCAAGACGTTCTTTTTTTGCACCTTCAAGAGCCTGGGCAGAACTTTTTTCCGTATATTCACCAATAACCGGAACAATTACTGCCACTCCGCATTCTGTAGCCTGCCTTACAATAAGTTCAAATTTCTGAGGTCTGGGCAAAAACTGAAAGAGCCAGTATTCAACCCTTCCGGAAGTTCCTGCCGCAGAAATCTCTTCTGCCTGAACTCCTCTGGTTATAGTTCCACCGGTAGCCGCACAAATCTGCAGGGTTATGCAACGGTTGTTTTCATCAATCTTTGCAACAGTTGCATTATTCAAACTACCGTCCGGTAGTCTTACACTAATCATATCGCCGGCACGTACCCTGAGTACCTGCCTTAAATAGCGGTAATCCTTTCCTTCCAGCTGAATAAGCCCCTTGTGAATCTGTCTATTTTCTACAATGAGTTGCCGCATCTTGAATTAAAGTTATTTCTTTATGCTGCTGCTTGCAGTAAGACCTTTGCCATCTGTAGGCTGAGAATCTTCAGCCTCTTCCTGAAGCTGACGCAAGGTCTTTGTATTTTTAAGCATATTAGCAAATTCTTTATTCTGAACAGCATTAATTGCAGCCTTAAGCTGAAGGTCGTAATCTAAATCATAAAGAACGGCCGGCTGTGTCTTCTGCACCTGAATGCGGATAAGACGGCGGATAATTCTCTGATCAATAGGATATTCCTTTGCAACCTTAACAGCTTCTGCCGCAATATCAGCCTCTGTCATATTTGGCTTTGCTTCCGCTGCCTTGCTGATAATTTCAGATTTAATCATATCAACATAAAGCTTTTCTTCATCTTCATTAAAGTCTGCAAGATTCTTAATTTCTTCATCCGGCGGAATTCCAATTTTGTCGATATTCATATCACTAGGAGTATAATAGCGGGCCATAGTGATTTTGATTCCGTCTGTACTGCTGAGAGGAATTACCTGCTGTACAGAGCCCTTTCCGTAAGTACGCTCTCCAACCAGATATGCAAGATGATAATCTTTAAGGGCACCGGAAACAATTTCCGAAGCACTCGCAGCACCCTTGTTTATAAGTACAACAATCGGCAGTCCCTGGCGAACTGTTGTTTTATCCTTATTTGCAGAAAACTGTGTATTTTCAAAAAGAAGGCGGCTCTTTGTAGAAACGATTGGACCGTTATCAATAAACTTATCTGCAACATCTACGGCAGAAGTAATGAGTCCGCCCGGATTGTCACGAAGGTCAATAATCAGCCCTTCATAGCCCTTTTTTTCAAAGCTGTCTAAAGCATCCTGAAGGCGCTGGGCTGTATCCGGAGTAAACTGAATAAGGCGGGCATAGCCGATTTTTGTTCCTTCGATCATTCCATACTTTACAGTCGGAACTTCTATAAGGGCGCGAATCAGTGTTACATCAAACTTCATGCTGCTTCCACGCAGAATTGTTACGGTAACAGGTGTTCCGATTTCTCCGCGCAGGTGAGCAAGAACTTCATTCATTGTCATGCTTGGAGTTGGTAGTCCGTCGATTGCAGAAATCAAATCTCCGGCCTGAATTCCTGCTCTGGCACCCGGAGTATCTTCGATTGGAGAAGCAACCTCTACATAAGCAGGCTTACTTGGAGTAGACTCTGCTGCCTTTGAAATTGAAAGACCAACGCCGCCAAAACTGCCTGAGGTTGTATCGTTGAGATCTCTCATGTAATCTGAATCAAGATAAAGGGTATAAGGGTCGCCGATTGCATCAAGCATGCCCTTAAGAGCACCTTCATAAAGGATTTTTGGATCTATTTCATCAACATAATTCTGCTGAACAAAATCAAAAACAGAATTAAGCTTTTTTACATACTGAAAACTGGTGATTTTTGAATCATTTTCGACCGAAGACTCGGCAAAACACTGAAATGAGCAAAGCAGAAAAGCTACCGCAATAATCTTAATGATTTTCTTCATAATCATATATTGTATGACACAAAAACCAAAAAATCTACCTTTTTATAGATAATTGTGGTATAATCAATGCTATGTCACAAATAATACCTATAGCAAGTGGAAAAGGCGGTGTTGGAAAAAGCCTTTTGTCTGCAAACTTAGCAATTGCACTTGGTCAGCAGGGAAAACGCGTAGTTCTTGCCGATCTTGACCTTGGTGCTTCAAATCTTCATCTCGTAATCGGTCAGAGACCGGGAAAAGCAAGTCTTGGCTCATGGTTTACAGAAAAAAATGATTTCCGCGAAATCATTCAGCCAACTGACTATCAGAATGTAAGCTTTATTGCGGGCGACAGCCAGATTCCGGACCTCACTTCGCTTAAACATTTACAGAAAGTTAAACTCATCAAAAACCTTAAGAATATTGATACAGATTATATAATTCTTGACCTGGGAGCAGGAACACATCAGTTTATTCTGGACATGTTCCTTCTTTCTCCGCAGGGAATTATCGTTTCGGCTCCGGCTGTTACTGCAACCTTAAACGGCTATCTCTTTTTGAAAAACGCTGTTTTCCGACTGCTTTATACAACCTTCAAAAAAGGTACTCCGGGCCGCGCCTACCTGGACGAACTTAAAAAAGATTCAGCTGCAATGCAGAAGCTCTACATTCCGCAGCTGATTCAGGGGCTTGCTCAGCAGGATCCTCAGACTACCCAGCTTTTCATTAACCGCATGCAGCAGTTCCGTCCTCGTCTTGTTATGAATATGATTGAAGACCCTAAAGATGCCGACCGCGCCCAGAGAATTAAATCTTCCTGCAATCAGTATCTTGGTCTTGAAATTGAATACCTTGGTCTTATGTACCGCGATATGCTGCAGGACAAGGCCCTTGCTTCTCAGCTGCCGGTTGTAGTTTATAAGCCTCAGTCTGTACTTGGTCAGGCAATTTACCGTATTGCAGACAAGGTGATTTCTACACCAGCTCACGAGTTTGACGCAGAATTTAATCCGGACAGCTTTAACGGCGACAACTTCCAGGATGTTGAAGAAGATGCAAATGAAGACTTCAACTTCCGTCTTTCCGGAATTGATGATATTGTTTCAAGCGGTTCACTTTCCATCAGCGAGCTTGCAGAAATGATAAAGACCCAGCAGTATGAAATTACCCAGCTGCGAAAGGAAAACAACCTGCTTAAGTCTAAGCTGATAAAAGCAAGCCAGCAGGGATTTAAGCTTTAAGGATTACAACATGTTTTTATACATCAACTACCCTTCATGGATTCACCCACAGATTTTCCCGGGTGTAAAATTTCTTGAACTTTTGCGCTGGTACGGCCTTATGTACGCATTTGCTTTTGCTACTGCATACTTTATTCTTCGTAAGGTCTGGACCGAAGGTGCTCTTGATTCAAAAAGCATCAAAACTACTGAAGATGATTTGTTCAGTTTTATTTTCACAGGAATCATTTTTCTTTTAATTGGTGCCAGAATTTTTTCAACTTTGATTTATGACACAAGCGGACTCTACCGCCATAAGCCCTGGCTGATTTTCTGGCCTTTCGATGCATCCGGTCATTTTACAGGCCTTGCCGGAATGTCTTACCACGGTGGTTTTGTCGGCGGTCTTTTTGGAATGCTTATATGGTGCAAAATCAAAAAGCGCTCTTTCCTCAAATTCAGCGATGCAATGGTTTGTGCCATTCCGCTAGGTTATACATTTGGCCGCCTCGGAAACTTTTTGAACGGTGAACTTTATGGCCGTATAACTACAATGCCATGGGGTATGGTTTTCCCTGATGCTGAACGTTTTTCTGCAAGACTCCCATGGGTACAGGACTTCGCTGCAAAAATCGGAATGGAACTTTCCGGCAGCGGACTCGTAAATCTTCCTCGCCATCCTAGTCAGCTTTACGAAGCTTTTTTTGAAGGCATTGTTTTATGGCTGATTATCTGGTTCTGCCGCAAGCATAAAAAATTCGACGGAATGCTCGGTGCTCTTTACGCCGGCGGCTACGGTATTTTCCGTTTCTTTATTGAATACTTCCGTGAACCGGATGCAGATCTCGGCTACAGAATTGCTAAAGATACAAACGCACCTTTGTATACATCAACATCACTCTTAAATATTTCCACCGGTCAGATACTCTGCATTTTAATGATTGCATTTGCTCTTATTTATGCATTTGTCGACTGGCGTCTTTCTAAAAAGGAGAATTAAAATGATTAAAGCTAAAAAAATTGCTCTTGCACTTTCTGTTATCACACTTCTTCAGCCTGCCATCTTTGCCGTAGACTCAGATCTCACAAAAGATATTGTTGCTCTTGAACTTGAGCTTACTAAAATGAAGACTCATGCCGGTGAATATGCCGAGTTAAGTGAAGCTGCCCTTAATCGCAAAATTGAAAGAACAGAAAAAGAACTCGAAAAAAAGAAGGCTAAAGCCAAAAAAGAAGCTTCAAAAGACAAGGAAGCAATAAAAAAAGGCACAAAAGAAGCCGGAAAGGATATTAAGGAAGCTGGCAAAAAAGCCGGTAAGGACCTTAAAGAAGCCGGAAAAGAAATCGGTAATACCTTCAAAGAAATTTTTAACTAAATAAAATCGGTCACTGCAGATGCAAAGAATTTTCAGCTGTCAGCAAGCCTCGGTACTCGAAAAAAAGGCAAAAGAAAAATTTGCCATTCCCCCCTTTTTGATGATGGAAAACGCAGCAAGGGCAATGGCGGAATTCTGCACAAAAGAAAGCCGCCTTGTAATCGTCTGTGGCAAAGGCAATAATGGCGGCGACGGTTATGCTCTTGCAAGACTTTTACAGACAAAGATAAACGTAACTGTTTTTGCTCTTGAAGCCCCTGCTGCCGAGGAAGCTAAAGCTCAGTATGAAATGTGCAGAAGACTTGGTCTGAAAATAATTAATGTTTCAGAAGAGCCTGACTTCCAGATTCTCTTTGAAAAACTATGCAAAACCCTGACTGCTGATGACTATATTGCAGACTGTATTTATGGTACTGGTTTCCACGGTACGCTTTCTCCTGATGTAAAAAAAATCATAGACATTATGAACAAAAGCCGGGCCTGCAAACTTGCCTGCGACATTCCTTCTGCCCTTGAGTTTTCTGCAGATTACACTATTACAATGGGATGCCAGAAATTGTCCCTTTACTCTGACACTGCAAAGGCAGTAAGCGGAAAGATTATTGTAGCAGATCTGGGAATTGCAAGAGATAAATTTGAAGCAGACACAGAAACATCATCTTTGCAGACGCAGGTAAATAATCTCTTTCTGGTCGAGCCCGAAGACCGCGAATTACCATTTCGCAAAAACCGCGCCGTTCACAAGGGAAAGTTTGGTCACACTGCAGTGCTTTGCGGTGATAAATCCGGTGCCGCAATTCTCGCTGCCTCTGCAGCAATGAGTTTTGGCAGCGGGCTTACAAGCCTTTTAAAATCAAACAGCTCCGATTTGAATCAGTTTAAAATTTCGCCGGCCCTTATGATTTCTGATTGCCTTCCTAAAAAGACAAGCTGTATTCTTGCCGGCTCTGGTTTTTCTGACTTCTCAAAAGATACCGCAAAAATTCTGACAGACTGGTTTTACTCTTTTAAATCATCCGGCAGCCGGACTTCACAGACTTCAACGACCTCTCCAGCTGCAGTCCTGGATGCAGGAATGTTGACTTCCCCTGAAACCCCGGCATTTCTCGACAGCTTAAACAGCATAGAGAACGCCAGAATCATTCTTACACCTCATCTTTCGGAACTCAAGCGCCTGCTTGAACACTGCGGAGCGGAAGGAGATTTTTCTATCGAATCACTCGCAGAAAGCCCCGAAGCAAGAATTGCTGCCGGTAATTACCTTACGACACGCTTCCCTCAAAGCACCGTGATTATGAAAAGCGCAAACACTTTTATTGCCTGCAGGGGTGAAATTTTTGTAATCGCAGACGGAGCACAGTCCCTCGCAAAAGGCGGCAGCGGTGACCTTCTCGCAGGAATGGCCGCAGCCCTCCTTGCACAAGGCTACCCAGCAAAATCTGCCGCAATCACCGCCGCAGAACACCACGCCTTGATTTCTCAAAAGGCCGGCTCTGAAAACTATAACCTTACACCGGAAGTATTTTTAGAAGAGTTATAGAAAAAACAAATACTTTTTCTACCAAAAAACGAGATTTTCCGACAAAACATGAAATAAAACTGTCTTTTGTCGGAAAAAATCTTTTAATTTTCCAACAAAAGCACCAAAACTGTTGTTTTTTGTCGGAAAAATTATGATAAAACCTTAAGATATTACCAAATTCAACAGGAAAACTAAATATTTTTCCGACAAAAATACACTAAAGATTGGTATTTTGACGGAAAAATGGCAAAAAACATATTTTTACTGAACGCTGTAAAGCAGATCTTCGTAGCTTGGGAATGGTTTGTACTCTTCGCCGAGGAGAGGTTCAATCTGGTCGGCAATGGCGCGAACTTCATCCATTGCAGGAATTACGACTTTAGCGTAAGCGTGGGCACGTTTCATAAGGTCTGCAATAGCGCGGGTTTCTTCGTGCTTTGCAGCCAGGGCATCTGCCTTGTTTGAAAGATCGTTTACCAGAGTATTCAGCTTTTCCATAAGTTTGAGGCCGGCGTCGCACATTGTCATAACGCGCTGCATCTTGAACTCTGTATCTGCAAGTACGTTCAGGTATTTAAATGCAGCCGGGATGATGTCTTTGTGAACCATCTCCAGCATGGTGTTTGACTCAATGTTTACAACCTGACAGTATTTTTCAAGTTTGATATCATAGTGGCTCTTCATTTCTTCCGGTGTGTAAATGCCGAGTCTTGTGAAGAGGTCTATGTTTTTCTGGTCGATGTAGTGCTCAATTGCCTTTGGAGTTGTGCGGTAGTTTTTAAGGCCGCGTCGTTCAGCTTCTTCAATCCATTCCTGACCGTAGCCGTTTCCGTTGAAGAGGATGCGCCAGTGAGCTGTGATTTCGCGTTTAATAAGCTTCTGCAGGTCTTCTTCAAAATTCTTTGACTGTTCCAACTCGTCTGCAAAGGCGCGGAGTGTATCTGCAAGAATTGCGTTGAGGATTGTATTTGGTCCGCTGATAGAAAGGGCACTTCCTACTGAACGGAACTCAAAGCGGTTTCCTGTAAATGCAAATGGAGAAGTTCGGTTGCGGTCTGTAGAATCCTTTGGAATTGGTGGAAGTACATCTGCACCGATAGTCATTTTAACGCCGGCTTTTCCGTTATAGTCTGTGCCGTCTTTAATTGCCTTGAGAATGGCGTCGAGCTCGTCTCCAACGTAAATTGACATGATTGCAGGAGGCGCTTCGTTTGCTCCAAGGCGGTGATCATTTCCGGCGCTTGCAACAGAGTAACGGAGCAGGTCCTGATTATCATCTACAGCTTTAATTACAGCTGTGAGGAAAAGAAGGAACTGTGCATTGTCGCGTGGAGTTTTTCCGGGTGCAAAAAGATTCTCGCCCAGGTCTGTTGCGATAGACCAGTTGTTATGTTTACCGCTTCCGTTTACGCCTGCAAATGGCTTTTCGTGAAGCAGGCAGATAAGGCCATGGCGGCGGGCTACCTTTTTCATAATTTCCATTGTCAGCTGATTCTGATCTGCGGCGAGGTTACTTGTTGTAAAGATTGGAGCCATCTCGTGCTGGGCAGGAGCGGCTTCGTTGTGTTCTGTTTTTGCGTAGATTCCTAGCTTCCAGAGCTCTTCGTTCAAATCTTCCATATATTTGATAACGCGAGGCTTGATGGCTGCAAAGTACTGGTCGTCCATTTCCTGACCTTTTACTGGGCGGGCGCCGAAAAGTGTACGGCCACACATCTTAAGGTCCTTGCGCTTCTGGTAGAGTTTTTCATCAACTAAGAAATATTCCTGCTCAGGGCCCATGGTTGTTGTAACGTGCTTTGCCTGATTTCCAAAAAGCTTAAGAACGCGAAGGCTCTGTTCGTTAATTGCTTCCATAGAGCGGAGAAGAGGAGTCTTTTTATCAAGAGCCTCACCGTTATAAGAACAGAAGGCTGTTGGAATACAAAGTGTGTGGTCCTTTACAAAAGGATAAGATGTAGGATCCCAGACTGTGTAACCACGGGCTTCGAAAGTAGAACGCTTTCCACCGTTTGGGAAGCTTGAAGCATCAGGTTCACCCTTAATCAGCTCTTTTCCGCTGAAGCTCATTATAATTTTTCCTTCGTCGGCTGGCGTCAAAAATGAGTCGTGTTTTTCTGCTGTAATACCTGTGAGAGGCTGGAACCAGTGAGAATAGTGTGTGGCACCTTTTGAAATAGCCCACTGTTTCATTGCTTCGGCAATCTGATTTGCGGCTTCCAGGTCGAGGGGAGTTCCTTCTTCCATAGTATGCTTAAGAGCCTTAAAGGTTTGCGATGGAAGCATTTCTTTCATAACTGACTGATTAAAAACCAGACATCCAAAAAGTTCAGGAACATTAGTGTTTGACATGAGAAACTCCGTATTTTACCCGATGTGGGCCGCGTCATTGCGTTATTACACTGTCTTTGTCAGATAAATCCAACGATTTAATAATAATGTTTTTTAGATTGCGTTGCAATTAGGATAGTTTAGGAGTATTATTTTTAAAAGATATAATTTTTTTTCATATTCGGAAGTGTGCGTGGGATTTGATTAGTGCTTATTGCAAAAGGCTCTCCCCGATAGCGAAGTGCGAGGGTGCCTGGACATCGGAGAGATGGGGACTGATTACAAACTGTGATATTTTAGAAAATATTTGATTTGATTGTTAATGTTGTTATTTTTCCATCAGCAAAATCTAATTTTGTTAGAATTGGTGGTATGGGACTATTTGTTACTTTATATGGACGATATCTAATAGACACTTGAACATCTTTATAACCGGCAGGCATCCCATTATTCAAATCTAAAATAATAGATTGATTTTGTTTTAGATTTAAATCAGTAAAATCATAACCTTCCAAAACAACCCTTAAAATTGTTATTTGTCCTTTATTAATAATTTGAAGTTTTGGAAAATTATCTTTTTCTTCTTCTGGAGGAGTACTTACAGGTTTTACCGGAGTTGAAGTTGTAGTAGTTGTTTCTTGTGGTACTTCCGGTTCTGGATTATTATTACAACCAATTATTGAAAAACAAATTATAAAAAAACATATACTTATAAAAAATGATTTGTTCATAATTTTTCCTCCTTTATAGAACTTATTCCAAAAGACTCTCCCCGATAGCAAAGGGCGTGACTAACCAACAATGGGGAGAGAGCTTGGAAGCTGATTACAAGCTCGACAATTTATTATTTTAGACTAAAAATCATCATCATCGTCATCCCAATCTGCTGCTCTTTGTGCATCTTGAATACCTTTCATAACATTCATAGACGCATTTACAGAATCTAAAAATAACGAAAGACAAACAGGACAAAGATATATTTTCTTTGTAAAATTAATTCCTAATTGACTAAATGAAAAACGGAAATCATTATTACGTCTAAAACTTTGATTATAACTATCACCAGAAAATCTTAGATATTCTGAATGATTATGTTCTAATTGCGAAATACTTGAATCAAGACCAGAAGCTGTAATTTCTTTTTCATAAAAGAAAGATTTTACATTTTCAAGATTTTCTTTTTTCTTCAAAAGATTATCTTTTTTATATTTATTCTGTCGAAGCTCATTTGAATAACGACTTTCTAATGGTTCGGAAATATATTGGTCAATTACGTCTTTAACAGATTTAGAATTACGAGTACCATATTTAGAATAATAATCCAAAACTATCGAAAGCTTAGGTTCAAGTTTTACAAAATTATTTCTATTTTCTACAACAGCATTTATTGTCATAGATGTATATTCCGGCTTTATCTCTCTTATTTTATTTTTATTTTCATCAGTAAAACCGAGTTTTTCTTTTGTAATCTCAACAATTGACTTTTCAAAGTTTTCATATTCAGCTAATTCTTTTTCAATAGACTGTAAAACTTCTTCTTTTTGTTTGAGATATTCGTCTTCTGTATTTTTACAAACCCAACATATTTTGCTCATATAATACCTGCCTATTATTTTTCTACGTACTGGCCTGCATAATCAAGAACACACTCACAACCATACAATTTATGTTTGTTTGCAAAACCAACTCCAGCAACATCAAAATCTTTGCTCATAATATTTTTGCGATGGCCGCGGCTCTTTACACCATCATCAATTAAAAGTGTGACTACAATTTCTCGTGCAGTCTTTGAACCATAGGAAATGTTTTCACCAGCAGTTTTATATGAACCATACTTTTTCATTCGCTTAAATGGATCACTGCCGTCTGTACCTGTATGTCCGGTTTTATCTGTAAGGCTCTGAGTATTAGCATGATCTTTTGCTGCCTGTGTTAATCCTTTTGATGGATTCAAAACTGAAAGTGGTTTCTGTGTCTGCATGAATTTAATACATTCATTTACAACAGCAACACCTTCATTTGTCTGGAGATTACCACCGTAGATTTTGCCATTAAACTTCTTTGTTCTTGGCTGTATATACAATTCAGCATACTTTGCAGGATTTGTACGAGCCATATTCATTTCAAGAATTACATCTTTTTCAATGTCATCCATGTAATCAGCATCTCTGGCAGTGTCTAATACTGACAAATCCCATATTGATGTATCTACGGTTTCACGTTTTGTTTTAGGTGCTGCAATTTTTGTTCCTGGTTCTTCTGTCTTTTCTGATTCTTTATCTCCGGAAAAGAGATTGGAAATTGAATCACCAAGATTATCTAGTGTTTCGCAAGATGTAAAAATGAATAAAACAGATAATAAAATAAGTGATAGTTTTTTCATTCGTTGCTCCTAATATAATTGAATAGTATTTAATTATAACATAAAGTTTTAATTATGAAAAAAATTGTCAATAAAAAATCTTTAAATTACACTTTAATGAAATAAACTTTATAACTTAATTAAATGATGATAAAATAATATTTAATCATTTTTTTATTCGAATTATTAAATGGTGTAGGAGAATTAGAACTACAATGAAAATTATACATTGTGCTGATATACACGCTGATTCCCAAATGGGAACACATTATTCAAAAGAACAAGCAGAAGAACGTAGAAAAGAAATTGTTGATTCATTTGCCAGAATGGTAAAATATGCAAAAGAAAATGAGATAAAAGTAATTATAATTGCAGGTGATTTATTTGATACAAAAGATACGCAGCAAAAAAGATTAAAACAGAGACTCGGATATATTATTGAACAGAATCCAGAAATTGATTTTCTTTACCTCCGAGGAAATCATGATGAAGATGTTAATTTTCTTACTGATAAAGATGTTCCTAATCTTAAAAGATTCAAAAAAAATAAATGGCAAAAATATAGTTATGAAAATATAGATATTTATGGACAGGAATTTGGAAAGACGATTCAACCAAGCACATATAATGATTTAACTCTGGATTCTACTCATGTAAATATATTAGTAATGCATGGGCAGGTAGCTGAATATCAGCCAAAAGATGGTGCTCCTGTTATTTCGCTTCCAAAATTTACAAACAAAAATATTGACTACATTGCTCTTGGTCATATTCATGAATATAAAAAAGAAAAGTTAGACCAACGCTGTAGCTGGTGTTATTCAGGATGTTTAGAAGGAAGGGGATTTGACGAAGCCGGAAAAAAAGGGTTTGTAGTTCTTGATATTAATGATAATAAAATAGAAACAAAATTTATTTCTGTAGCAACAAGAACAATACATCAAATTGAAGTTAATATCACAGGTTTATTTACTTATGATGAAATAATGAATGCAATATCACAAAAAATTTCAGATATTAATTCTGATGATATTATTGAAGTTCTATTAACTGGAGAAGTTTCTGAAGATTCTGATATAGAAACAGAAGCATATCAATCTTCATTTTCTACAAATTATTATTTAATAAGAATAAAAGATAAAACCGAAGCAAAAATTAACTATGACAAATATGAAAATGATGTTTCATTAAAAGGAGAGTTCATACGACTCGTAAAAGAACAAAATGACCTATCAGATGAAGAAAAAGCAAAAGTTATAATTACAGGTATTAAAGCTTTGGCAGGGAGATTAAATTAAAATGGAATTATTAAATGCACATATAATAAATTTTGGAAAACTTCATGATCAGGATTTTGATTTTAAAAAAGGAATAAATTCCTTTCAATATGAAAATGGGTGGGGCAAAACAACTTTATCTGTTTTCATAAAATCAATGCTTTATGGAATGGAATATACAAGTTCAAAAGATGTAAGTAAAAATGAAAAGCTTAAATATTTACCATGGCAAGGAGGTAAATATGGTGGAAGCCTTTCTTTCGAACAAGATGGGAAAAAATATAAAATTAATAGAACTTTCGGATTAAAGAAAAATGAAGATACTTTTGAATTAATTGATTTAAAAACTAATAAGTTATCAACTGATTATAGTGAAGATTTAGGAAATGAAATATTTAAAATAAACAGAGAAACTTATGGCAGAAGTGTATATGTAACTTTAGCTGAGACACCAGCTGGATCTACAGATATTTCAGCAAAATTAAATAATCTTGTTGAAGCCGATGATGTAACAAAATATGATGATGCTATAGAAATTATTGAAAAAAAAGCAACAGCAATAAAAGCAAAACGTGGTAAAAATGATTTAATTTCCAGTCTTCAAGAAAAAATTGATTTAGACAGAAACTATCTTGATGATATAAAATCTAAAATTAAGCAAAATACTGAATATTCCCAAAAAATTACAGAAATTGAAAAACAATTAGAAACAAAAAAAGATGAATACGATACTCTTACACAGGATCTTTCTAAAATTGCAAAATATGAAAGTAAAATTCGTTATGAACAATTAAAGGAAGACCTTGTAAAAGCTGAAAATAATAAAAAAGATTTATTAGAGTTTTTCAATGGCAAAATTCCTACAACTGATACAATTAAAAATATTGATGCAATTTCTGAAAGATTGACTACAATAGAATCTAACATTGAGAATTTATCTGCAACACAAAGCGAAATAAACACTTATGAATCTTTGCGAAATTATTTTGCTGGAGATATTCCTTCAAAAGAACAAATTAATAATTGTCTTAAACTTGATACAGAGTATAAAAATTATAAACAAACGGAAAGTAAATTAAAACTAACTGCTGATGAAGAATCTGATTACAACTCGCTTAAAAATAAATATTATAATTCAGATATAACTGAAGAACTAATTACCAGTAAAATAAAAGAAGTTGATTATATCCAGAATCAACAGAAACAATTAAATGAAAAACAAAATGAATTAACTGAAAAGAAAAAAGATTTAGCAATCGCTCAAGCTATAAAACCTAAAAATACAAAAAGAATAATATCATTTATTATATCAATATTATTCTTAGCTGGTGGAATAACCGGTTTTATTATTAATAATATTATTTTGGGCATAGCTGGTGTGGTGATTAGTATAGTTTGTATTGTTTTAGGCATTCTTTTTAAATCAGCTGAAAATGATAATTCTAGCTTGCAAAATGAGATTGAAGAGTTAAAGAAACAGGTTTCACTTTTACAAGATGAAGTTCAAAAAAATGATAATAATTTAAAGCTTTTCATCTCAAAATATAGTACTGATTCTTCTTCAGAATTAATTGCATTAACAAATATTAAAACTGAGTTTAATAATTATTTACGTTTGCATAAAAAAAATACAGAATATGAAAAATGGATTTCTGTACAAACAAAAAAGCCTGAAGATTATGAATCAGAAATTAGAATGTTTGCAAAACGATATTGCAAAACAAATGAAATTACATCTATTACAAACGAAATCCAAACATTAAATGAAAAATTAGCAAAACTTGAAGCTCTTGAAAAGAAAGTAAATGCTGATTCTAACAATGGAAAAGCTCAAGCTGAGGAAAAAGAAAAACTTGTAACTATTTTAAAAGAATATAAAACAGATAAAACCTTAAATTATAAAGAACAAGTTCTTCAAATCCATAATGCCCTTACAGATATTAACAATGCAGATAAATTAATTTCTGATGCAAAACAAAATGTATTAGACTTTGAAAATGATTCAAGTAATGATATCAAAGCATTTGCTGCATTGGAGAAACCTAAAAAATCTGCAGATGAACTTCAAGAAGACTTAACACAAATTTCTGATGAAATTTCAAATCTTAATAAAACTATTACAGATTATCAGAAAATTATTGATGATAATTCTACAGATACAGATAAAAAAGAAGATGTTGAGTCTGAAATCGAAAAATTAAAGGATGATATTACTCATTTTACAGCTGAGAATAAATTATTACTTAAAACATCTGAATTACTAAAACAAGCAAAAGAAAAACTAGATGCAAATTATAGTGATCCGATGAAAGATGGATTTGCTAAATATATTAATATTATGGAAGGAAATAAAGACGGACCAAAATTACTTATTAATACGGACTTGGAAGTATCAGTAGATGATAACGGCCAAACACATGAAAGTATTTATTTAAGTGATGGCTATAAAGATATGGTCAATTTCTGTTCCAGAATGGCTCTTGTTGATGCTTTATTCAAAGAGGTAAAACCTCCTGTAATCTTAGATGATCCATTTGTTAATCTTGATGATGATAAAGTTCCAAAAGCTTTGCAACTTGTAAAAGAAATGTCTAAAGAAAACCAAATTTTGTATTTTGCTTGTCACAAAAGCCGAGAGATATAGCCTTAGAAGAGACTCTATTCATCAACCGGAGAATGCATCAGAGCTTAACGTTACACCTGCAGCTCTTTTTGGTGAAGATATGAATCAGGAATACTTCGACAGATTGTATGCACGTCTCGCTACACACTTTGAAAATAAAATCAACTGGCTGCATACAATTCTTTCCAATGATCTTTCACGTCAACTAAACGAACGACTCTCCTATCAAAAATAAGAAAATCGCCCTAACCAATTTTCTGGTATAATCAGTTATCCTTACAAAACTGTCAAAATGGCAGACTTTGTAAGGAGTTTTTTTATGAAGAAGTTTAACGGCTTTATGCACGGAGTAAACCTTGGTGGCTGGTATTCTCAGTGTAATCATACAGAAGAACGTTATGACACTTTTATTAAAAAAGAAGATTTTGTCACAATAAAAAGCTGGGGACTGGATCATATCCGTCTTCCAATCGACTATGAGCTTGTTGAAACTGCTGACGGCCAGAAAATTGAAAAAGGATACGAAAGGATTCGCCAGGCAGCAAAATGGTGTGCTGAAAATAGTCTTAACATGATTCTGGATCTCCACAAAACCTGCGGTTATTCTTTTGATGCTGGATACAAGGAATCAGGCTTTTTTGAAGATGAAAAACTCCAGGAACGTTTTTATAAACTCTGGGAATCTCTTGCTGAAAACTTCAAAGATGTTTTTGCAGGCACAAATAACGAAATCTGTTTTGAACTTTTAAACGAAGTTACAGACCAGGCTTACTGCAAAAAATGGAACGCAATTGCCCGCACCTGTATTGAACGAATCCGTGCAATTGCTCCTGTAACAAAGATTCTTGTAGGCAGCTACTGGAACAACTCCCTTGCCTCTGTAAAAGACCTGGATGCACCTTACGACGAAAACATTGTTTACAACTTCCACTGCTATGAGCCTCTCCTCTTTACCCATCAGGGAGCACCTTGGGTTGGTCCGAATATGAATCCTGATTTCCGCTTCCCGCTCAAGTCTAAATTTGCTGATTATATTACTAAGACTTCTGAAAAGGTTGGCCAGATTGGAACTGCTTTTGGAGCTTTCGCACCAGATGCCACTGTAGATGTAAACTACTTTGAAACTATTTTTGCTGAAGCAGTAAAAGTTGCAGAAGAAAGAAATGTTATGCTTTATTGTGGTGAATATGGAACAATTGACAAGGCTACACCAGAGGACACCCTTGAATGGTATAAGCTGATTTCCACAGTATTCAACAACCACGGAATCGGTCGTGCCGCCTGGTCTTTCCGCCAGATGGACTTTGGCCTTGTCGATGCCCGCCTGGATGAAATAAGACCAGAACTGATAAAATATCTTTAAAAAATGCCTACAATCGAAGAACCGTTAAAAAGCAAGCCGTAAGGGTTGCTTTAGGTTCATCGAAAGAATGGCACAGAGGCAAGCTATGCTTGCCGATTTTTTCATTACAACTTTCCGCTCTCAGCAGCGCCAGGGAGTCCAATATCCTTACGGAAGAAGGCGCCGTCGAACTTGATGGCGCTGATTCCCTGATAAGCTTTTTCCCAGGCTTCTTTGAAAGAAGATCCATAAGCAGAGCAGGCAAGAACACGTCCGCCGCTTGTAAGCAGGTCATTATCGTGACGGCGGCCGGCAACAGCTCCCGCAACAAAAATCTTTGCTGTACTTGCATTCAAAAGAGGCTTGTTAATTGTAATTTCCTTGCCTTTTTCGTATGCTCCAGGATATCCGCCGCTTACCATACATGGCGCAACCTGATATCCAGGCTTCCACTTAAACTCAAAATCTTTAAGGGTACCGTTCAAAATTGCAGTACACATTGAAGTAAAATCAAAATCCATCAAAGGAAGAACTGCCTGAGTTTCAGGGTCTCCGAGACGGCAATTGTATTCAAGAAGCTTTGGACCTTTAGAAGTCAGCATTACACCAAAGAAGATAAATCCCCTGTAATCGAACTTTTCTTTGATAAGACCATTAAGCGTTGGCTCAAGAATTGCCTTATCAAACTGCTTCATTGTCTTGTCTGTAACATCTTCAAGAGGACAAACCGCACCCATTCCGCCGGTATTAGGACCTTTAGCACCATCCATAAGGCGCTTATGGTCGCGGGCAGGAAGGAAAGGAACGATTGTAGCGTTTCCGCTTACAGCATATTCAGGTGTTACAGAAACAGCAGCAAGAACAGAAATCTCAACACCCTCAAGATACTCTTCGATTACCAGTTTCTTTCCGGCATCTCCAACTTTGCCATTGCCCATCATATCTTCAACGGCAGCCAAAGCCTCGTCTACAGTTGCAGCAACTACTACACCCTTACCTGCAGCAAGACCGTCGGCCTTAACTACAATAGGTGCACCGTGCTTTTTGATATATTCACAGGCTTCGTCTTTATTTGTAAAGGTTTCGCTTGCAGGGCAGGCAACACCGTATTCCTTCATGAATTTTTTCGACAAATCTTTACTGCCTTCCAGCTGGGCGCCGGCCTTCTTTGGACCAACAACAGGAATATCAGCCTTCCAGAACTCGTCTGCAAGACCAGCACACAAAGGATCTTCCGGACCAACTACACACATGCGGCAGTTTTCGTGCTTTGCAATAGCAACGTAAGGGTTCTCACCCTCTTTGATATAGTCACAATCTTTTGGATTAATATTTACACATTTAGATTCATAAGCAGTGCCGCCATTTCCAGGCACAACAACTACTTTATCAACAACAGGACTCTGAGCAATTTTCCAGCAGATAGTGTGCTCACGACCACCACTGCCAACTACGATAATATTCATAAAATGAGTTTAGCGTATTTTCAAATAAAAAAAAAGTGCTATTGCTCACGTAAAAAATGCCTGCCGCCAACGGGATGATGTTGTCGTCAGACATTTTTTACTCCACAATCGCACTTTTTTTCCGAGTTCTCATAAAACTCATTTTATGAATATTCTCTACGTAAGCGCCTAAACCTTAAACTCGTCGATTCTTTCAGAGATGTTGTTTACGGCCTCGGTCATGTCTTCGGTAAGTTTGTTCAGGTTCTTAGTTGTTTCCTGGGTAACTTCAGTTGTTGAAACAATCTTGTTGAAGTTCTGGGCCATGTTCTTTGAAGATTCCTTAAGACCTGCAATAGCATCGAGTACAGAAAGAGCTCGGTCGCCGATTTTCTTACTTGAGCGCTGAACACTTACAGAAATATTATTCATCTTAGAAAGAGTTTCGAGCAGATGCTTTGAACCTTCGCTCTGTTCCTCTGTAGCCTTCTTGATAGAATAAACCAGTTCAGAAGTATTATTTGTCTTGTCAGATACAACCTCGAAGGAAGCCTTACTCAAATCGGCACTTTCTACTACCTTCTGAATGTTCTGAGCAATAAGTTTAAGGTTTTCACCAATACTCTTAGACTGAGTAGCAGAAGTATCAGCAAGCTTACGGATTTCTTCGGCAACGACAGCAAAGCCCTTTCCTGCCTCACCGGCATGAGCAGACTCAATCATGGCGTTCATAGAAAGCAGGTTGGTCTGAGAAGAAATACTTGCAATAACCATGTTTGTATCCTGCAGTGTCTTACTCTGAGCAAGGACTGAATTCAAAAGCTCGTTTACAATACGGTTCTTTTCAATTCCTTCTGCAGTTGCAGCATTAAGTTCAGTAAACTCGCCGGCCATCTTGTCGACAGAACCTGAAATAGACTGAATGTTTCCAATCATCTGTTCAATTCCGGCAGAAGCCTGTGTAATAGAATCTACCTGAGAATCAATCATCTGATTAAGAGTTGTAATATTTGACGAAATCTGTGCTACAAGGTCAGAAGTGCCCGTTACACTCTTATCCTCTGCTTCAAGAGTTGTAGTAGCAGCCTGAATTTCGTTTGTAATGTTATTCATCTGAGTTCTGGTTTCATCCAGCTGTTTCTTTACATTTTCGAAGGTATCCTTGAGGTCATCATTTGCATTACCAATTTCGCGTACAGTTTCATGAACAGTATTTACAAAGGTATTTACAGATTTCTTAACCTGTGAGATTTCATTGTTATGATAAATTGTAAGACGCTTTGTAAGGTCTTTATCACCCGTATTCAAATCATCAATATTCTTTTTAATTGCTGAAAACTTAACAATAATTGTTCTGATGATAAAGAGTTCGAGAATCATGAGAATAAAAGCAATTGCTATACCACCTATCAGAGATTCTCTCTGCAAGCGACGTGAAATTTCCTGTACTTCGTCTTTCTCTACAGTTGCAATAACCTTCCACACCTTATTGTTCAAAGTGAATGTTTTTGTATAAACCTGAAGATGATTTATATCTGTCTCTCCAAGAATATCTTCTCCAGCTCTGAGTGCATTTGCATCATCATAAACAGAAATACGGCCGGTTCTAAAGAAGGTCTTTCCAAGGGTGGTGATAGGCTCAAGCTCAAGGAAGCCTACACAACCACCATTAATTTTTTCACCGGTCTTTTCATCAGTAAATTCCGATTTTACAAAAAGTGGCATGGTATAACCACCTGCTGCAGCCATTCGAGGTGATTCAAGCCATACAGAAACATCACTCTTTTTATGATTTATATAGTACTCTTTCTGTAAAATACCTGCTTTAGAGGTTCCGCCTTTTGTATTAAAGGTTTCAGGACCTCCATCCTTTGCATCAGTATTTGTATCCCAGAAAACCATACAATATTCAAAGCCTTCTGGTTTTGGAACTGTCTTTACTCTTTCTTTGATTTTTTCCGGAGAATCAACCTTGTCTACAATAGCACGCTGAAAAACGTTCATTACTGTAACCTGATTCTCAAACCACATTTTTACATTATCTACAGCAGAATCAAGGAAGTTATTAATTGCCTCATCATAAATACTTTTTATTGGAGCCTTGATATTATGAGACATAAACACAATAAATAGTGAGATAATTGCGAGAATTTCCAGAAAGCCAATTACACCATACTTAAAAAGCAGCGATTCTTTACGCTGTTTTTTCTCCTTTTCAGCTGATTTTCCCTCTTCCAGAATTATTTGTTCTTCCATAAGCCTGCCTCAAAATTATAAAATCTGTATTATTTTAAGTATAAATCATTATCGGTAGAAGTCAACTTTTTCATTATTTATCCATTATATAAAAAGGAAAAATTACTGGGCTCTCGGCTTGTGACAATTTGAGCAGCCAACTACATGTACGTGTTTTTTTCCCATTGCCTTGTTAAAAAGACGGGCTGTAAGGCTCTGATCAAGGGCTACTTCCTTATGACAAACCGGGCAGATGCGTTTTAAGCCAGGTTCCAGCCGCGGATAACAATGTGGACAGCCCATAACTATCATAAGCTGGTCCGGAACATTCATCGGACGGTATACCTTAGAGATAATATTTTCCCCTACAAAGAGATTTGAATCGCAGAGGGGACATTTTACCGGCTGCAGATTCTTATGACGGGTATTTTTCTGATTTTTACTATTAGTATATTTGATATACCAGGCAATCAGCGCGATTATTACGCAGACTGCAGCTCCCATTAATAAATAGTCCATAAAGTAATTATACACCCTCAATTCGCGGTGGTCGAGTGCCGCGTAAGCGGCGTATCGAGATACAGGTGGTTTCGATACGCCCGTTGGGCTACTCAACCACCGGAAAAAAAATATAAATATTTTTAATTTTTTCCTAAACTTTTTTTTGCCTCACCCGACAATCAAGTATAAGGGTGGTGGAAACCCGTGAGATAAACCACGTTGTGGTTTGAAACCCACCAATGTGTTTTATCTTATAACCAAAACTATAAGGAGATTATTATGGTTATTAATCACAATATGAGCGCTATGTTCGCTCAGCGTTCCCAGGGAATTCAGGATCTTAACCAGCA
>Ga0247608_10000428_pt1 | contig 69122 bp, 47 predicted proteins | sample 176DNAGHGlowgp2_FD_193490 | JGI IMG/M metagenome (GOLD analysis project Ga0247608, IMG submission 193490) | Sheep rumen microbial communities from Palmerston North, Manawatu-Wanganui, New Zealand - 1766 DNA GHGlow gp2 | ecosystem: Host-associated > Mammals > Digestive system > Stomach > Rumen ... | reverse complement strand
GTGGGTTATAATTACCTTCTTCATCTAACAACATATCAAGGTCTTCTGATGGAGTTGTTGGTATTTCAATTTCCAATATCCACTTCTTTGCAGCTTTCTCACTTATAGCAATTAGTGATTTAAGAAGTTCCTTTTCTTCTTTTGTCACGAAACGATTTAAACATCCTGCTATATCGTGCGCATAATCATTTCTTTTTTCATAGCATTTTTCTAGAATAATGTAGTCGTCATCGTCAATAAACTGGGAATCTGCCATCCACCGAAACATTGACAATTTTGGATTATTCCTACCATTTTTCTTTACTCGTTGAAATACTATATGATTAAAGTCTTTCTCTTTTTCCGTATCTCTTGATGTATGGCATACACCATCAATCCATGTTACTTTCACGAAATCATAATACTCCCCAGTCTGTTCATCTTTTGCAAAACCGTTTGAATAGAATGAACGAATTGTATCCTTCCAATGATGTACGAAATTCTCAAACACCATCAAGAAAAGACTGTAGAAAATCAGTTCTTTCTGTACCTTTTCCTTATTTGTTACTATCTCAAGAAAATCTGTATTCATTCCAGTTCCTTTCTTATTATATGCTATGCTACTCATATTTCTTTTGTGTCTGCTGTTCAGCACAACACTTAGAATTGCGTATTTTTAGAAATAATCAGATTGCCAATATTATTCTGCTGGCAAAAGTCTTCATATTGTTCTATATCTTTCCGAGCTTCTTGAATACTTTTTGCTTCTTTACCAATACCACGCCCCACTTTCAACAAGGCAAGGAAACAATAAGCATATTCTGCTTTAGCCTTCTTAAGCAAGAAAGACTCTAAAGAAATATCTGAGTGTCCTTTTTCATTTATATCTGCTTGCATTTCATTTACCATGTTGTCATAAAATGCCATAATATCACCTATTTTGATTAAGTTATCCATTCCTTTTCCTAACAAGATAAAACTAACTTTACCTTTTACGACTTGGTTACCAACGAGGTCATTTGCTGCTGAAACCAGATCCTCGGCAGATAATTTAAGTAATTCCTTACATGAAGGAAAATCATTGATGGATATAGCATCAGGGACTGTCCCGTATAATTCCATTAAAAAAACCAAAACTCTGTAAATAGCAACTCTTTGATAACAAATATCATCAGTATATTGTGCTCCATTGGCAAAAGTAAGGCAACGCCGGATGCTTCCAAATGTCTCATAGAAAAATTCTTTCAAGCATTTGTTGACATCATGAAAAAAGCCACGATATAAACTTTTCTCTTCTTTTATATTATTTGCTTTCCTGCCACTATAGCTATCACACAATTCCTTAATAGCACAAACTGTTGTTTCTTTATCTTTCTTCAAGAGAAACATACCTTTGAATGTTTTCATTTGCTCACTCTCCTTTCTTATATCCCTCGTAATAGTATGACTGCTCAATGCCCTTGAAGAGGACGTCGCGGTCGTCAACCTTATCTGTTAGGTGGGCACTCAAGAGAGTACGAATTTCCAAGTCGTTGATAGGGCTTCGTTCCATAGCAGAGAGGTATTCGTCCTTGTCAATATATTGCCAGTCAACTACCTTCCCCAAATTCTTATTCAATATGTGGTCTAGCCAGATACGTGTTGCACGACCATTACCTTCCATGAAGGGATGAGCCACATTCATTTCCACGTATTTGGCAATAATCTCCTCAAATGTGCTCTCAGGCATTTTCTCTACAGCCTGAAGGGCAGGAACGAGATACATGCTATTGGCAAAGCGAAAACCGCCTTTGGCAATATTTTTCTCACGTATCTTTCCAGCAAAATCATAAAGCCCATCAAACAGATAATGATGTATCTCCTGTAGGCCCTTAGTAGTTCCTACCTCTATCTTGCTGATATCGCCTGACTCATAAAGTCGTTTAGCGTTTTCCAAACTCTGTTCGTCTATCTTCTTCATATAATTGCTCTTAAAGTCTTATTATTTGCTAATCAATTATTTTTGGACGTATTTTGGTCATTTATAAATAATTGACAGTCAATATGTTATATAGCAATTTTGTTTAATTTCGTTCTTTTTGGACGTCAATTTTGGACGTTTTTTGGTCATTTGATTTCTCCTCTTCTTTTTAACTCCTCCAGACCAATGCCTAAGGCTTTTGTCATCAGTTCGGAATTTTTAATATCTGCATCGCTAATTACATAAATCGTTCCAGATCCTTTTCCACTTTTTGACAAATATCCTTGTACTACAAACTGTTCGATAGTACTTCTGATTTGCCTTCTTGACATGTGGAATCCCAACAAACTAACGAAATCTTTCATCTTGGCTTTTTTGAAGGTGCTAAAATGAGCCATGACCACAGGAAAAGCCTGATTAGCATCCCAGTCGTCTTTTTGAGAGTATTTACCTTCCTCGCCACAAAACTCATAATAACTTTTTGACAATATATAATAAGTGCCTCTTGTCTTTCCTCGCTTTTCAATGAGATTACGTTTCAGCAATTGCTGTATAATATCTTTTGAAACTATCTCAGAATGTCCCTCCCTGATATCATTCAAAGCCATTACCTCAAACACAGACAGTTTTTCTTCCTCAGACAAATCCCTTTGCTCAGAATCTAAGAACATTGCAAATGCCTTATCTTTGATAATTGCAGATAATTGAAGTTCAACACTAAATGGATCACTATGGGAATAGTCAGGTTTGTCTTTGCCCTCAGCCAATGTGTTTTTGATTATCTTATCCACACCTTGTCCTGAACGCTCAACAATTCCCGTTTTTGCCAGAACATCAGCCAGCAATCTGTTTCTTGGCGTGCTGGGAACCCGCAAAATGTTATCAACAGTAACACCAAGAGGGAATCCGCCAATGTTTGTAATTATCATCTTTTGTGGATATTGTTTTATGACAGTTTCACTGTTCCTCCTATAATCCCTATGAGTAATTGCATTATTAATGGCTTCACGAATTACATCTTCATTAAAATAAGGAATATTAAAAATATATGAGTTTTCCCTCACATCTATTTTATCATTTCGTAAGTCAATATCATGCCATAGCATATCTATCATCTTATAAAATGGCTGATGATATTCTTGTCTATTAGTATAAGGAACTAATGACTCTGATTTTCTGTATTCCAAGAATACTGCTGCCTGTGGTATCCTTTGGGTTAAGATTTCTTCTTTACCAACCAAGATGAGGGCAGCATTCGTGACTTTACAATCCCTAATAAGAAATAAGTCACTTAACACTTGTTCGTCAGGCAAGGTCAGAAAATCTAGATTCTTTTGTTTGGTAGCATATTTTTGCTTTAATATACGAATTGCTTCTACGTCTAAATCTTCAATAGTAATTCCTTCACATATATCTGCGGAAAAATCTGGCTCATGCTCCTGAAGTATCTGAAATATCATCTCATCAGACATCGGCTTCAGTTCTTCACCCACGCGCATTAGGGGAACGTCCTCAAACCTAAAGAGTTTTCCGACCGGACGTGGTGGTATGTCTATTACTAAAACACGCCCTATTTTGTTTATTTCATCCTCATACAATTCATAAACAACAGGACGAATCTGAACATCTCGGTAAATATCACTTTCCAATACTCCCAACTGCCCCTCACACTGTTTGGTTCCTACAACTTTATGGGGATAAGCATCTTCCATTCCGATGACAAGATAGCCACCACCCTCATTGCAGAAAGCGGTCACATAGCCAAGGATGCATTTGCGACGCTCGTTGGGTTTCATACGACTGCCACCATCGTAAGCAAAGTTTCCTTGCTCTGCCCTTTTAAACTCAACTTTATCTTCTGATTCTTTGAGTTTCTTTAATTGTTCTATCGTTAATCTTGCCATATCCAAATTAGAATATATTTTTATTTTGTTGATAATCAGATATTTGTGTCCATATTATAGATTAAGCATGTTTAAACCTGCTTAATCTTTAACTTTAACTCTTGTAGTTGCAGATGCAACTCATATTTCTTACGAGTCTGCTTCTCTGTACGGCACTGCTTTTCTAATGATTCTATCTGGCGAAGCAATTTTTCTTGCTGCTCACGATGGATAATCTGTTCCTCGATGGTTTCTTCTGCCTGAGCATCCAAGCCTCCGATGATTGCTACTATATTATTCCAGACATCATCGAGCGTCAAGCCTTGTAAAATGATGGTGGCTTCGTCAGTCGGCATCCATTCTGACTGTTGCAGCCGAGTATGGAAGATGCAGAACTGTGTCTGCTCTTCATATTGCATGGCAAAGACCATCTTCTGGGGAATCAGCTTTTGAAGCAAGAGGATATTCTTTGTGTCATAGTCCTTTCGCTTCAATGCCACTTGCAGGACATAGAACCCTTCTATTCCTTTCCCTTTCGTTAGAGCCGGGACAGTTGCCGATGACACCCTTGCCACCAATGCCATGCGGCTGATGTCTGCATCGAAACGGTCACGCTCAGCCGCTTTGAGATTGAACTTCTCAAAGACAGCCTTCTTGTAGAGCGGCTTATTGATGGCGGTAGCAGGTGGTAACAGGAACATAACTTTATTTGATTACAAGGAAACAAATTAATTCAAAGTCATCAAGCCCAGTGATGCGCTCTTCAAAGAGTTCACCCGCAAAGCCATCGAGGAAACTGTCTATATCCGACTCTTCTTTCTTGGTGACAATAGACTCTATCGCCTTGCCCAAAAGCTCTGAGTATTTTCCCATGCGCAGACCGTCGCGGGTCTCTTTGTTGAAGGCACTGCACAGTTTGACATCAGGTTTGGAAAAGGGTTTGCAGAGCAGACGCATCTTGTCGAGCAAGTCTTTCGGATGCAGATGATCAACAAGCACTTCACCATCGTCTTTGATATAGACCATATAGAAAGGATGCAGTTGGTTCTTGTGGTCTATGTTCACGCCAGCGGTGCGGTTTTTCAAGACAAAGACTGTTCCGGCTGGTGACTGGTCTGTAGCATGTACAACGGCATGAAGTCCGAAGGGGGTATGCTCCACGTCATGGTTGCTGTTGATGTATTCCAGCAAGTCAAGTCGGAACTCATTCAGTCCCAAGTCCATGATGCTGACACCCGTATTCATTTCTTCAAGGTCAACCACATCTTCTTTTAGGCGTTCTAACTGCTGCTTGCGATATTCCAAGTCATCTTTCTCTTCTGGGGAAAGAATATTGTCATCACCTGTGGCAGTAAGCACAGAAACCTTCATTCGGGCTTCCACTCTGCCTTTCAGGTTGATGTATTCATCCAACGTCATGTCGGGCCAGTAGTTGACCAACTGAATCTGTGCATTCTTCGATCCGATACGGTCTATACGTCCGAAACGCTGGATGATGCGCACAGGATTCCAGTGAATGTCATAGTTCAGCAAATAGTCACAGTCCTGCAAGTTCTGACCTTCGCTGATACAGTCGGTAGCAATCAACACATCAATTTCCTCCTTCAAATGCGGATAGACGGCTTCTCGCTCCTTCGATATGGGCGAGAAGAGGGTCAGCACTTTGTTGAAGTCAAGTTTCTCCTTCAGTTTGAGTGTGCTTCGTGCTTCCACGTCGCCTGTCACCAAAGCCGCGTTTAAGCCATATTCTTTCTTGATTGGGTCAGCCAAGCAGTTATACAGATATTCGGCTGTATCAGAGAATGCCGTAAAGATAAGTACCTTTTTGTTATTCCCGTTGATGGGATGAGCAAACTTGTTTTTTAAGTCGCTGATGAGCTGTTGCAGTTTGCTGTCATGCTCAGGCGTAATGCTCTGGAGCATGAGAAGGAGCAGACGAATGATTTCAAGGTCATCCTTGATTTCCTTCTGCCACGATATATAGTCCATATCCTCCAAGAGGATGCGGTTCTTCTTCTTGCCGATGGTGAAATCCTGCTCGTCCTCGTCACCATCCACGCTTTCATAGTCATCTACCGACACACGTCTCTCACCATTTTGGAAACGGGCAATGGCATCAAGCGTCTCTTGCATGTAGTCACGAATGCGAGTCAAGGTCAAGCGGAAAGAATTGACCGATGACTCCAGACGCTTCAACAACTGCATATTCATCAGTCGTTGAATACCTTGTTCGCGCTCTTCTATACTCAGGCGGTGACCTGTGGTGCTTTCCTCTTCCTTGTACTTCCAGAGCTGACTCGGAAGGATAAAGGCAGATGGCGCATAGATGGCCAGATGCAACATTTGCAGTTGCTCAAATATCTCATTATAGTTGATGGCCGTATCAAGGTCGGTAAGATGTGGATTCCTGGATATGGGCTTCAGCCGTTCAGGGAACGTGCCAATATCTGCGGTGTCATAATACTGCTGAATGTGTTTTCGGCTTCGAGCGATGGTGACAGCATCAAGCAGACGGAAGAAATCGAAGTCGAGCATCCTCAGAAGTCTCTCTGTGGTACGCTCTTCTGGTGGAAGGTCTGCCCAGATGTTATAAGAGCCTTGTGCCTGACGGAAGATGTCATCAATGCCCCGATTGGTGGGTAACAGTTTGTCGAAGGCTGCGGATTCGCCTTCGTATGCCAACTGGAGTTGGTTCTTCAGGTCGTTGAAACGGTTATTGACTGGTGTGGCAGAGAGCATGAGAACCTTCGTCTTCACTCCCGAGCGGATGACTTTGTTCATCAGACGGAGATAGCGATTCTCTTTGGGATTCTCGCCGTTCTCGTCTGTGCTCACCTTACCGCCATTACGGAAGTTGTGACTCTCATCGATAACTACCAAATCATAGTTGCCCCAATTTACACGTTCCAAATCGAGGTCGTTACTGCGACCATAGTCACGTGAGAGGTCGGTGTGATAGAGAATGTCGTAATTCAAACGGTCTTTCGCCAACGGATTGTTGACGTAGTTCTGGCGATAAGTATTCCAGTTCTCAAAGAGTTTCTTGGGACAAAGCACTAAGACGGTTCGGTTTCGACTCTCAAAATACTTGATGACCGACAGGGCGGTGAAAGTCTTTCCTAAACCCACACTGTCTGCAAGGATGCAACCATTGTACTTCTCCAGTTTGTTGATGACTGCCAGGGCTGCGTCACGCTGGAAGTTATAGAGTTTATTCCAGATGGCTGAATTCTTGAAGCCTGTTGCCTCTTTAGGCAGTTCGTCTTCACTGATGTCTTCCAGAAACTCATTGAAGATGTTATAGAGTGCCACGAAGTACAAGAACTCAGGAGCGTTCTCTTTGTAGGCATTGCTGATGCTGTCAATAACCTCTTCCGTCACTACTTGTAGGCGGCCGCTGTCGTTCCATATCTGGTTAAAGAGGTCGATGTATGCCTTGGAGAAGGGTGCTTCTGCCTTTTGAATCATCGTGTATGCATTGTTGCCTTTCTCACATCCGAGGTCAACTGTGGTAAAACCGTTGATGGGGGAATAGCTGATGTCATCAAGGTTGATGAAGCCCATCATCTGCTCATTGGTCTTGTTTGACTTGAAACATGCCTTTTCCCTTATCCATTCTGCACATTCACGGGCAATGGCCTTTTGGGTCAGTTCGTTACGGAGCTTCACTTCAAACTCAGAACCGTAAAGCGTCCTTTCACGGTCTAACCTTGGGATGTAGAACTCACGTTGCTGCTTTGGAGTCTTCTCAGTTGTAAACGTCGGCGAAGTGAAAATGAAACGAAGTTCCTTGATGTCCTTCAATGCCTCCTTCAACTCCTGAAAGGCATAGATGGAGAAGCAGGATGCCGCTATGGATAGTCGGCTTCCGGCTTTCATCTGTGCTACGATGTCATCCCGTAGTGTCTTGTTGATGTTGTTAATTAACTCCACCTGTCTCTTATATTGCTTGCCTAATGGCTCTTGGGGTCATTTGTCGCATGCAAACACGATTGTTTGTCATGTGTACATTGCATGGTGCAAAGTTACTAAAAATAATCCGAAAAACAGGTTTTTCTTTATTAAATAAGGTGAAGAAGACGTTTTTACCTCTATTTAATACAGGAAAAAATAGTATCTTTGCAAATGATATCATTTTATAGTATGATGACGGCAAAGCAAGTGATTGAATACATGGAGTCGCTGCGGGATGAGAAGCAGCGAGAGAATCTGATGCGGTTTTTTAAGACTGGACCAGGTGAATATGGCGAGGGCGATGAGTTCCTGGGGTTGATGGTGCCGCAGACGAGAGCGGTGGTACGGGCAGTGTCCAAGGATTTCCTGCTCGGGGAAGTGCCGGAACTGCTGCTGTCGAAATGGCACGAGGTCAGGCTATGCGGGTTGTTGATACTGGTGGCGAAATTCGAGAAGTTGGCGACAAAGAGGCTGATGAGTGATGGTGAGGCTATTCGGAGGCGAGACGAGATTGTAGAGATGTATCTGGAGTATGCAGAGCGGGCTAATAACTGGGACTTGGTCGATTTGTCGGCTCCGAAGATACTGGGAGGCTGGTTGGCAGATTGTCCCTCGAAAGAGGTGCGCGCATACAAGCAGCAGGTAGTGGATGAACTGGCTCGAAGTGAGAATTTATGGCGACAGCGGATGAGTATGGTCTGTACGTGGAAGACTTCGCATGAGGGTGATCCGTCGTGGTGTTTGCATTATGCCGAGATTCATCTGCATCACCCGCACGACTTGATGCACAAGGCAGTAGGATGGATGCTCAGGGAGATGGGGAAACATTGTTCGTTGGATTTGCTGCGGGCTTTTCTGAGACAACATGCGCACGAAATGCCACGAACAACTCTTCGCTATGCGATAGAAAAGATGTCTGAAGTGGAACGAAAGGAGTGGATGTGTTATGAAGGACTATCCTGATAGGATGACGGCGGAGCAGGCAGGGAAATTTGGTGAAGATGTGCTGAACATCGTCAGTCAGATTCCGCGTGGGCGGGTGACAACGTATGGAGCCATTGCTGCGTGGGCTGGATGGCCAAGTCATTCAAGGATGGTGGGACGGATTCTGAGATATTCGCCAGAGGCAGAGGCGTTGCCTTGTCATCGGGTGGTGAACAAGGAAGGGCGTACGGCACCGGGATGGAGTAGGCAGCGCGTGTTGTTGGAGGAAGAAGGCGTATTATTCCGATCTAATGGGCATGTGGATATGAACCGCTTTCTGTGGGAACCGGAATGAGGGCAACAATGTTGTATATCAGCGAGTTATGGTATAAATAAGGTACTATTATTCTGCTGATTTCTAAACAGGAAGTCAGTAGGATTATACCTTAATTCTAATATTGAATCCGTACTTGATAATATAAATTCCAATGCCATTATCTATAACCTCCAAGGTCAACGTTTGCGTAATGCAACGAAGGGCATCAATATCATCAACGGAAAGAAGGTAATTGTGAAGTAATAAAACGTTCACTAAGAACAGAAGTGAAAGTGCAAAAATCGTCTGGAACCTCAGTGTTTAAAGGGGTTTCGGACGATTTTCTTTATATCAATATTTGATACGAATATCACTATGCTTTTTATCAATATCAAACTGAAAGTTTATAGGTCAATATCCACATACATGAAATTCTGTGGAGCGTGGAAGTTCTTTATCACAGATTTTGGGTCGATGGGGTTGTCTAGCTTAACCACTTCACCAATCTTTATTGCATGAGCCATATCACAGTTCTTGAAGTAGGCATCGAAATACTCTTTGTTAATTCCACCATCCTTATGTGTTTTTTCCCACATATAGGATTTCTTATCTTCAATCACTTCATCAATGGTGAAGAAGCCCACAATTTTACAGATGGGCTTGGATGCGTACACATAGACCTTATCCACGTCCGAGCGTGTGAATATCCGCTTGCGGTACTCATACACCTTCTGGCCACTGAGTATCATCTTGCAGAAGGTTGGTCGAATGGATAGGATTACGTTCATTGCGCACGTACATTATTATATTAATAGAGGTGCAAAGTTACTAGAAAAGGCTGAATCCTGCAAATGGATTCACAAATAAGCATAAAAAAATTATCCCCTTGAAATGAATATAAAGAATAATGAGTATTTTTGTAGCGCAATATCAATGTAAGTAACTTATGAAAAGGAATTGGTTAGTGTTCGCTAATAGGGATAAATGTCACCACCGAGAGGCACTTGAAAACTTGCATTTCATTGATTGGACTATGGAGCATAATAATTTCTCTGTAGGCGATATTGTTTATATCTATCCGACAAATGAAGATGGAATTAGGTTTAAGACCGAGGTCGTTGCCAAAAACTGTAAACGTGAAGATGGTTATTATTGGGTTAATAAAAATAAAATAGATTCATACCCTACTTATAGACTTGAATTAAGGAAAGAATACTTTGGTGACAAACTATGTGAGGAACATCTAAGACGGTACGGTTACAAAGGAGGTCAAAGTAAAAGGCATCCTATGTATAATAAACCCGAAATGTTTGCTTATATAGAATCTATCTTCAATGATTCCACCCAAGTTAAAGTATGCGGTGACAAGGTAGAAGAGCAGATTCGTTCTGGTCAATCCTATGGCAATGGTGGCGAAGGTGATTCCCATAAAGAATTAAAAGAGTATATCTTCAATAACCCCAATGTCGTAGGAATTGAGGAATACACAGAGAAAGAAACAGAGCATATCCTATTGTCGGCAGACCGCATTGATGTATGGTTTAAGATGGCTGATGGCTCTAGTATTGCTGTTGAAGTGAAGTCTCACAAATCAACAGAGGCTGACGTATTACGTGGAATCTTCCAATGTGTGAAGTATAAGGCTATCATGGATGCAGAGGATAAAGTGCATCGTATTGAGGCATCCAATTCTTGCATATTGGTTCTAGGAGGTGCATTGACCGAGCATAACAAATATTATAGTGATTTATTAGGGGTCACTGTCATTGATAACGTTATAATCTCAAATTGAAATGGTTAAGCGGTTAATACTATTATTCCTCATGGTGCTTTGTATGACTACCGTTAGTTTTGCACAGACATGTAGAGACAAGAACAATATGACCATTGGAAAGATAGAATCCGATGGAACTGTACGCAATGCCTCAAATATGAAGATAGGCTGTTTTGACAGAGGCGTTATTATGGATGCTAGCAACATGAAGATTGGCAGCATTGATGGCAGCACAATCAGAGACAAGTCAAACATGAAGATTGGCTCTGTTGATAGTGATGGTACTGTCAGAGACGCTAGCAATATGAAAATCGGCTCTGTTGAGAGGAACGGCACAGTAAGGGACAAGTCCAATATGAAGGTGGGTAGTGCTGACGGTGTAAATCCAACCTATGCCGCAGTATTCTATTTCTTTAATCTGTTCAATCGCTAACTTCTTCTGAGTAGTTATCCCTTAAAATACAATATGCTAAAGAGTGTTAAAATTTCTCTTTGACACATTTTTAGTTGCGTGAAAGCTGTTTTTTGGTTGTGTGAAAGCTCAAAAATAGCGAAAAGGTGTTTAAAAAGGTGTTTAATAAAAACGGAAGTCACTGAATATCAGTAACTTCCATCTTACCTTTGTCGGGATGAGGCGACTCGAACGCCCGACCCCTACGTCCCGAACGTAGTGCGCTACCAACTGCGCTACATCCCGATGCTTTCCATGAAAGCGGATGCAAAGATACTACTTTTTAGCAAGAAAGAAGAAAAGAGGAGAGGGGAATTGTTCTATGTTAAGAAACTTTAACAGCCGATGTCCTTAAAAACTCTTAACCGTTCGTGCTTAAGTGTCAACTTCTTTGTACCTTTGCAGGCAAATACAACAAAATGAAGCGCTTTCTATTATTACTAACCGCGATAACTATGATATTTCCTGTCTTGGCCCAGCACGTAATAATGGTCAAGCAGAACGATGCCCAAAGCCTGTTGGATGCTATCAAAGAAGCCAACACGCTGAACGAAAGCCCCGTTTCCGAACCCCTGTTCATACTGATTCCCAATGGTTATTACGACCTTGGCGAAACGGTGTTGACACGCATATCCAGCCACCATGTGTCGCTGGTAGGTCAGAGCATGGAGGGCACCATCATCCGTAATGCTCCCGACAAGAAGACGGAGAGCATCAGCAAGACAGCCATCTTCCAGAATCGCGGCACTGGCAACTACTTCCAAGACCTGACGCTGAAGAATGACTTAGACTATTATGGGTGCGAGCCAGACGGCCGGGCTGTATGCCTGCAGGACAAGGGTCAGCGCACCATCTGCAACCGGGTACGTATGCTTTCGTACCAAGACACCTTCTACTCTGACAACAACGACTGCCAGCACTATATGCAGGACACGGAGATTCACGGTACGCTCGACTTCATCTGCGGAGCTGGCGACGTGTGGTTCGAGCGCTGTCGCATTGTCACCGAGAAACGCAGTCGCGACGGCAGTGGTATCAATATCATTGCTGCACCGCGAACATCAGAAACTCCTTGGGGCTATATCTTCAACCGGTGCGTCATAGAAAGCCACGTGTCAAAGTTCAACTATGGCCGTTCATGGCATACCAATCCACGGTGCGTGTGGTTGCACACCACCCTGCTTTCCCCTGAACTGCTGGTGCCCACCCGCTTCGACGCCGAGGGAATGAAGACGTCGGGCAACTACTTTAAGGAGTATGGCACGACGGATGCCCAAGGAAGGGACATCACGCCAAAGAGCAATGTCGTGACCTTTACCCTGCGCGACCACACGCAACCCTTCGAGACTGAGACCATTATGACGCGCGATGAAGCACGCCGCTACACACTCCGCAAGATATTCCCCGACTGGAAGCCCGACAAGGAGCTAAAACGCCGGGAGAAACAAGCCAATAAACTCATGAAACTAAACGGACTAAGATGAAACGATTTTTTTTATTATTGCTATGCAGTCTGGTCGCACTGTTCGCACAGGTACAGGGCCAGCAGGTGATTAAAGTAAAGCAGGGCGACGCCAGAAGCCTGTTAGCCGCTGTGGCACAGGCCAACAAACAGAATGTCGAGAAGGGTTCCGAGCCGCTCTACATCCTCATTCCCAACGGATTCTACGATCTAGGCGAGACCGTGCTGACCCGCATTACGGGTCACAACATCGCACTCATTGGCGAGAGCATGGAGGGCACCGTCATCCAGAACAAGCCCGACATCAAGACGGAAGGCATCAGCAAGACGGCCATTTTCCAGAACCGTGGCACGGACATCTATTTCCAAGACCTGACACTGAAGAATGCCCTCGACTACTATGCCGCCGGTTCGGCAGGTCGCGCTGTGACCCTTCAGGACAAAGGCAACCGCACCATCTGCAACCGTGTGCGCCTGTTGTCCTATCAGGACACCTACTTCTCCGACAACGACCTGTCGCAGTTCTACTTTCAGGACTCCGAGATTCACGGTACGGTAGACTTCATCTGCGGCGATGGCGACGTGTGGTTTGAGCGTTGCCGCATCGTGACTGAGAAGCGAACCTTGGACGGCCGCGAGGGCCGTAACGTGATAGCCGCCCCTAAGACATCGAAAACCCCGTGGGGCTACATCTTCAACCACTGTACCATTGAGAACTTCGAGTCGAACTTCGAGTATGCCCGCGGCTGGAGCGGTACGCCCCATTGTATCTGGCTCCACACCACCCTACTCACCCCGGAGAAGCTGAACGCCACCCGCTTTGACTACCGTGGCATGCGCACCATCCAGAACGACTTCAAGGAGTATGGTACGACGGATGCCCAAGGACGCGACATCACGCCCAAGAGCAATGTCGTCACCTTCGTGTTGAAGGACGAAAAGAACCCCGTAGAGACCATCCTTACCAAAAAGGAAGCCAAGCGATACTGCGTAAAGAAGGTATTTACGGAGTGGAATCCCGTCAAGCGTATCAAGAAGATGGAGAAACAATCCAGAAAGCTGATGCACCAATCACAGCAGTAAAAAGACGATAAGACAACGACACCCCACAGTAAGCAAGCAAACATCATGGACATCAAGCAACTCTATCAGTTATATCAGTCACACCCCGTCATCACTACCGACTCACGCAACTGCCCCGAAGGGAGCATCTTTCTGGCCCTGAAGGGTGCCTCGTTCAATGGCAACCAGTTTGCCGTACAGGCTTTGCAGAAAGGCTGCAGCTATGCCATCATTGACGAAAAAACGGTTTTAGACACGCTGAGCCAAGAGCATGCCGAGCTGACTGACAGTCTGAAGAACAGGCTCATCCTCGTCGACGACTGCCTGCAGACCTTCAAAGAACTGGCACGCGAGCATCGCCGCCAGTTCGACATCCCCGTGGTGGGCATCACAGGCACCAACGGCAAGACAACTACCAAGGAGTTGATACGCAGTGTGCTAGCCGAACAGTACACCGTGCTGGCCACCGAGGGCAACTTCAATAACGACGTGGGCGTGCCCAAGACGCTTTTCCGACTGACTGACGACCACGACATTGCCGTGGTGGAGATGGGAGCCTCGCATCCTGGCGACATCAAAACACTGGTGGAGACGGCGGAGCCTACATGCGGACTCATCACCAATGTGGGTCGTGCCCACCTGCTGGGTTTCGGCTCCTTCGAAGGCGTCTGCAAGACCAAAGGCGAGCTGTACGACTATCTTATCGCCCACAACTGTCCGCTCTTTGTGAATCGCGACAACGAGTACCTGATGCAGATGACAGAAAAAAGTGCCGACATCTACTACTACGGACAGAGCGACAACCCAGACATTCTGATACGAGGCGAGGTGGTCAGGTGCGATCCCTTCCTCACCTTCCGCTGGCGCGAGCAAGACCACGAGACCGGATACGAGAGCGAATGGATGGAGGTGATGACCCATCTGATAGGTGTATATAACCTTGACAACCTACTGGCAGCCATCATACTGGGCTACGTCAACAACATTCCTTTCGAGAACATCAACCACGCCTTAGAGAACTACGTGCCCACCAATAACCGTTCGCAGCTGACGGTGACCGAGAAGAACCGCCTCATCGTCGATGCCTATAACGCCAACCCCACCAGTATGAAGGCCGCCATCGACAACTTCCGACTGGTGGAAGCCTCTAAGAAGATGGTGATTCTGGGACAGATGGGCGAGTTGGGCGACGTTGCTGACGACGAGCACCGTCAGTTGGTGGACATGCTTGAGGATGCAGCCTTCGATGAAGTGTGGCTCGTGGGCGACGAGTTCCGCAAGGTAGGCAGTCCTTTCCGCATCTTCCCCGATGTGGAGGCCGTCAAGCAAGCTCTGACTGCGGAACGCCCCGAGGGCATGACTATCCTCATCAAGGGCAGCAACTCCAACCGGCTTTTCGAATTGCCGCCACTGCTGTAGACTATCATTGCAACCAGGTTGCAGAAAGTTTGCCGTACCTTTGCACGCAGAAATCAAACAACAAGCAAAAGTATGGCACATCAACATGAACACCACTGTGACTGTTGCCCGGCTGAACACGAGCATCATCACGACCACGAACATCACCATCACGACGATGAACACGGCAGCCTGAAGAAGCAGATTGCGCTGATTGTCGTCACCGTCATGCTGCTCACGGCAGCCGTCATCATCGAGAAGACGCTGGCACTGCCCGCGTGGCAGCTGCTACTCGTCTACCTGATACCTTATTTATTAATAGGCTACGACACGCTGAAGGAAGCCGCCGAAGGACTGGCTCATGGCGAAGCCTTCAACGAGCACTTCCTGATGTCGGTGGCCACCATCGGAGCACTGTGCATCGGTTTCCTGCCCGGTGCCGAGACTCAGTTCCCAGAAGCCGTCTTCGTCATGCTGTTCTTCCAGGTAGGCGAACTCTTCGAGGTCTATGCCGAGGGCAAAAGCCGCGAGAGCATCTCGCACCTAATGGACATCCGTCCCGACGTAGCCCACGTGCAGACCACGGCAGACTGCGACCAGACCAGCGACGTCAGTCCCGACCAGGTCAGCGTGGGTGTCACCATCATCGTGCGCCCCGGCGAGCGCATACCCCTTGACGGCGTCATCATCAAAGGCTCTACAGCCCTGAACACGGTGGCACTGACGGGCGAGTCGGTGCCTCGCGAAGTGGCTGAGGGCGACGAGGTCATCTCGGGGTGCGTCAACCTTTCGGGCGTCATCCATGTACGCACTACCAAGACTTTTGGCGAGAGCACGGTGGCAAAGATTATCAGCCTGGTGGAAAGCGCCGGCGAAAACAAGTCGAAGAGCGAGAACTTCATACGTCGCTTTGCACGCATCTATACCCCCATCGTCGTAATCCTGGCCGTCGCCCTGGCCGTCATCCCCACGCTGCTGGGCGGCCAACTGGCCACATGGCTCTACCGCGCGCTGATGTTCTTGGTGGTGTCGTGTCCCTGTGCGCTGGTCATCAGTGTGCCGCTGACCTTCTTTGGAGGCATCGGAGGGGCCTCGCGCAACGGTATTCTCATTAAAGGCTCCAACTATATGGACATCCTAGCCAAGCTTGGCACCGTGGTTTTCGACAAGACCGGCACGCTGACCCACGGACAGTTTGCCGTCACTGCCGTCCATCCGCAGGACTGCGACGAGCACCAGCTGCTGCACTTAGCCGCCCACGTAGAGCACTTCACCACCCACCCCATCGGCGCTGCCCTGCGCGACGCCTTCCCCGACGAGGCTTCGGACGGCTGCCGCGTGGAGCAGGTGGAAGAGGTGGCCGGCCACGGCATCAAGGCCAGCGTCAGCGGTCGCATGGTGTGCGTGGGTAATACGAAGATGATGGATGCTGTGGGAGCGCAGTGGCACGACTGTCACCACGTAGGAACGATTATCCATGTAGCCATCGACGGCGTGTATGCCGGCCACATCGTCATCAACGACCAGGTGAAGGAAGACAGTGCCGAGGCCATCCGGCAGCTGAAGCAGTTGGGCGTCAGCCGCACCGTCATGCTCACCGGCGACCGCAAGGAGGTGGGCGCCGACGTGGCAGGACGGTTGCAGCTCAGCGAGTACCATGCCGAACTGCTGCCTGCCGACAAGGTGGCGCACGTGGAACGTCTGCTGGAAGAAAAGACCGGCTGCACAACGCTGGCCTTTGTGGGCGACGGCATCAACGACGCACCCGTGCTGGCCCGTGCCGATGTGGGCATTGCCATGGGGGCACTGGGCAGCGATGCTGCCATCGAGGCTGCCGACGTCGTGCTGATGGACGACAAGCCGACAAAGATTGCCTCAGCTATCCGTATTGCCCGCCGGACGCTGGCCATCGCGCGGCAGAACGTGTGGTTTGCCATTGGTGTCAAGGCGGCAGTACTGGTGCTGGCCACCTTCGGACTGGCTACCATGTGGATGGCGGTCTTTGCCGATGTGGGTGTCACGGTTTTGGCCGTGCTCAATGCCACGAGGGCCTTGCGCTACTCTGCCCACAGCTCGCGCAACACCTGAAAACTCTTGAGTTCCGGAAACTGCGGAATGTGCAGCTGGTAGTACGCTAACAGCACTTCCACGATGCGGTTACGGTCGTGGCGCGAAAACTTAAACAGGTGCATAGTGGGAAAGTCCATGCGCATCAGCAGCCGGATGAGGCGGGCCTCCTGAGGCGGCAGGAAATCACGGTGCAGGGGTGCCTCGGCGCAGAAACGGCCCTCGCGCAGGTCGAACATCAGCGAAAAGGGTTCCTCAGTGTGCGCATCCCACACGGATTTCTGCCCGACAGTCGGCTCTGCCTGAGGGCCGCTGACCTCCAGGTTAGGATAGAAACCAAGAAACCGCGACAGGCGCATGAGGAACGTCAGGTGGAAGTTGGCAAAACTCTGCTCGGCCATGTCCAACCAAAGGAAAGCATCGCAGATGTAAGAGAAGAGTGGCTCGTTCTGCTGCTCGGAACGCAGTGCATGGTACAGGAATTCGGCACAGAACAGAGACAGCGCCAACTTCTCGGGCGAAAAAGGAATCGAAGACCAAGCTGTCAGCAGGCGGGCGTCCTTCAGCGCTTGCAGCTGCACCTGCGGACGCTGGTCGAAAGCAACCTCCAACAGTGTCATCGGCTGGAAGTACTGCTTCTTCAGCCGCCCCTTCTGGCTCCTGGGCATCGTGGCAATAAGCGACAGACGACCTGCCCTTCGCGTGAAAACGTCCACGATGAGTCGCGTCTCCCCGTACTTAAAGGAGTGTAGCACAATGGCTTCGGTCTGTTGCAACATGCCTACAAAGGTACTAAAAAAGCCTGAATTGAACAACTCTCTGCTGACGTTTGTTTTACAAAATCACTGAATTTGGTCAGCAAGATTCCTAGCTTGCTGATGGAAATCAGTATGTTTACTGACTAAAGAGCCATGAGCGAGACGGCAAAACCGCCTCCAGGAGCTTCGCGGAGCTTGAGGACATCGCCCTGCTTAACGGTGCGGTGTGTGATGGTGTATGCCTTGGGGTTGGTCTCGTAGTGTGCATCCTTTGCGTCAGCATAGATAGTGCACTGGTACTTTCGGCCCTTGTCGAGGAAATCGAGGTGTAGATTAACAGCGTGTCCGTTCTCGTCGCACTTGCCGCCAATGAACCAGTTGTCGGTGCCCTTGGCCTTGCGGGCCACGGTGATATAGTCGGCAGGCTCGGCTTCGAGATAGATGCTCTTGTCCCAGTCGCAGGCCACGTCGCGAATGAACTGGAAGGCATCATCGTACTTCTCATAGTGTTCGGGCAGGTCGGCAGCCATCTGCAGCGGTGAGTACATGGTTAGATAGAGTGCCAGCGAACCAGCAATGGTGATGCGTGCCCACGAAGTGTTGTCGCTCCAGGTGCTGAGCCTGGTCTCGAAGATGCCGGGGGTGTAGTCCATGGGGCCGCCCTGCAGACGCGTGAAGGGCAGTATGCACGTGTGGTCGGGGCGTGAACCTCCGAATGCCTCATACTCTGTGCCGCGTGCCGACTCGCCACCCACCAGGTTTGGATAGGTACGGCAGAGGCCGGTAGGACGTGTGGCCTCATGCGAGTTGACCATGATGTGGTGGCTGGCTGCCTCCTTGATGACGTAAAGGTAGTGGTTGTTCATGGACTGCGAGTAGTGGTGGTCGCCGCGGGGAATGATGTCACCCACATAGCCGGTCTTCACTGCATCGTAGCCGTAGCGGTTCATCAGCTGGAAAGCATCCTTGATGTGGCGCTCGTAGTTCTGCGAGCTGCTGCTGGTTTCGTGGTGCATGAGCAGCTTGACACCCTTGGAGTGGGCGTAGTCGTTGAGTGCCTTCAGGTCGAAGTCGGGGTATGGGGTCTGGAAGTCGAACACATCACGCTTCCACAGGTTGGCCCAGTCCTCCCATCCTACGTTCCACCCTTCGACGAGTACTTCCTGGAGTCCGTTCTTGGCAGCGAAGTCGATGTATCGCTTCACCTTCTCATTGTTAGCGGCATGACGTCCGTTGGGCTTCACCTTCTGCCAGTCGATGTTGTCGAGCTTGATGCTGGGGAACTCGTCAGTATAGTTCCACGACGACTTGCCGACAATCATCTCCCACCACACGCCGCAGTACTTGGTGGGGTGTATCCACGAGGTGTCTTCCAATTTGCAGGGCTCGTTGAGGTTCAGGATGAGGTTCGAGGAGAGCATGTCGCGGGCATCGTCACTAACGATGATGGTGCGCCACGGTGTCTCGCAAGGCGTCTGCATACAGCCTTTCAGTCCGGTGGCATCGGGTGTCAGATGGCTTACGAAGGTGAAAGGCTGTGGTAGTGGGTAGTTGGACGGTGCTGGATTGGGCGTATAAGTATTGCTGTTACCCATGAGTTTGGTGGAAAGTGCTTTGGTCTCATGGTCCACCAGTTCTAAGTGCATAGTGGCATAGTCCAGGCATGCGGCTTCGTGGATGTTGATGTACAGTCCGTCCTGCGACTTCATCTGCAGGGCTGTCTGCACACCTGTGGGTGAGAATACGGCCACGGAACTGTTGCCCCAGTTGACAGCCTGCTGGAAGCGCGAACGAATCTCGCTGAGGCGTGTCTGCTGGGTTTCCTGTTCCTGAGTGTCGTAGTCACCGGGCAACCACCATGCGGTGTGGTCGCCAGCCATGCGGAACTCGGTGCGCTCCTCTTTAATAAGGAAGTAGTTGAGGTCGTGCTGCTGGGGGAATTCATAGCGGAAGCCCACACCGTCGTCGAAGACGCGGAAGCACAGGCGAATCTCGCGCTGATGGATGGCGGGGCGCATCTGCATGCCTCCGGGACCGGCTTTGGCGGATGCCTCAGTCCACTGTTGCTGCAGCGTGGCAACATACTGGACGTAGTGGTTACGGATGTCGCGTGTCTCGCCCCAGACGGGCTGCCACGTCTCGTCGAAGGTTGACATCTGCTCGCTCGTGAGCGTAAAGCCGTCCATGAGGTCGCGTTCCTTCAGGCCGTTGCTGGCGTGTTTGTCCTTAGCGAGTTCCAGACCCAGATGGGAGGGCAGCACCACGTCGCGACCCTTATAGGTCACACTGTATGTGGGGCGTCCGTTGTCCACGGTGAAGTTTAGCACAATGTTGCCATTGGGGGACTTGACAGTGGCGGCCACTGTGCTTAATGACATTGCTGAGAATAGCAGCAGTAATTGTAAGTGTTTCATATTTTTATGTTGTAAATGTTTATTTAGCCACCCTTTGGCGCATCACGGTTATCTGCGGCCGCTCTGACTGATGAGTTCCCTGACCTCGTTGTTGAAGTCGTCTGCCTGTATGAGCTGCTCAATGGTCAGGTGCATACGGTAGCGCCAGTAATGGCGTGGGTTAGCGGGAATGTTAATGCGCTCGGCGTTCTGGTCAGGCAGGCGGAGGTGCTCGTTGATGCTCAGCCAGTCCTGCACGGACAGCAGACAAAGCATAGAGGGTGATGTCAGCTGTCGGCTGACAATGTCCTCAGCCAGCCAGCCTGGCAGTGGGTGAGGAGCCACTCCGCTGCGTCTCAGCGGTACATTATAGTAGGCTTGCGTCCGCTCCTCGTCCTCGTCCCACCACTGGCGCAGTGTAGGCATGTCGTGCGTAGAGAATGTACATACTGAACGGTAGGGGTTGTGCGACAGTTTCCCGAAGCGCAGGTTGGGGTCCTTGGGCATGGTCTGGATTTCCAGCGACAGGATGCGCAACTCGTTCATTACCCAAGGCACGCAGTCGGGCACCATGCCCAGGTCTTCAGCACAGACCAGCATGCGCGTGGCCTGAGTGAGCAGGGGTAGCTTCTTCATGGCCTCCTGATACCAGAATTGATTGTTGCGTCGGTAGAAGTAGTCGTTGTACAGACGGTTGAAGTTATATTTCTGACCATCATCGAGCCTCTCGTATGCCTGCTGGTATTGCACGGCGATGCGCGGGTGCCATCGGTCGCTGCGTTTATGGTCGACGAGGAATAGTCCGTCGTTGAACTGTACGCCATAAGCCTCTATCTCCTCGCGACTCAACCCCAGTGCCGGTGCAAACTGTCCCATGAGTCCAGACTTCTCGGGTACGGGAATCTCCCAGATGCGGAAGAAGCCCAGCACGTGGTCAATGCGGTATGCGTCAAAGTACTGTGCCATCTTGCGGAAGCGGCGCACCCACCATGAGCAGCCATCCTTAAGCATCTCGTCCCAGTTGTAGGTGGGGAATCCCCAGTTTTGTCCGTCGGCAGAGAACGGATCGGGTGGAGCACCGGCCTGCCCGTTGAGGTTGAAGTATCTGGGCTCTACCCAAGCCTCAACACCTTCGCGCGAAATACCGATGGGAATGTCGCCCTTCAGGATGACGCGGTGCTGACGGGCATAGTCGTGGGCAGCACGCATCTGCTGGTCAAGGTTGTACTGTACGAAGTACCAGAAATCCAGCTCTTTTGCCTCTTGCCCCTTGCCCCTTGCCTTTTGTGATTTGCTTGTAAACACACGGGCTTCTTCAGGCCACTTTTGGAAGTCTGCAGTGCCGTACTTGTCGCGATTGACGCAGAACAGAGCGTAGGGCTCCAGCCACTGCTTATTGTCCTCGAAGAACTGCTTGTACGCCGCGCGACGGCTCACAGACGGCCATTCCTGGAAGAACAGCTCGTGCAAGTAGTCCATCTTCGTCTTGAACATGCGCTCATAGTCTATCTGCGGCAGGGCGTTAAGTTCCTGGCGCAACTGCTCGAAGTGCCCGGCTCTCGCCTTGTCCTTCAGGGCAGGCAGCTGCCGGAAGTCCGTGAACTGCGGGTGGAGGGCATAGATGCTGATGGCATTATAGGGATAGGAGTCCTGCCACGTTCCTGTCATATTGGTATCGTTGATGGGCAGTACCTGCAGTACTCGCTGGTTGGTCTTTGCCACCCAGTCGACCATCAGCTTCAAGTCGCCGAAGTCGCCAACACCAAAGGAACCTTCGGAACGTAGTGAGAAAATGGGGATAACGGTGCCGGCCCCCTTCCACGGGTAGATGGCAAACGAAGCCTGGGGGAGTTCGTATACCACCACGTCGCCTGCCGACAACTCGGGAATTTCAATGGAACGGTTTCCACCCTGTTCCCAGAGTGCCGTGAAGTCAGGCTCGGTGTCGAGAATGATAAACTTAAACTCGAAACGACCACGGGGAAGTTGGTTGGCATCTAAGCTCACTACCCATTCATGACATTCGTGTTCCGTCATGGGCAACGCCTTGGTGACGCCCCATGCTCCCAGAACCTCGGGTTCGCCCACGATGGCAAGACGCTCGCCCAGACGCAGCTGGGGGGCACGCACCTTCAAACGGACGGTACACTGATATTCCGTAGATGGTGATAGGGCACGCTGGCGAGCCAGCACACAGTCGGTGAATGCCGAGCTATACATATAAGCATCTTCAGGAATGTCGAGCCAGTGGTCATAGACGGTGTAGCGTGTCCCCTTGCCGGCAGCAAACTCCAGCCGGTGTGGTTCTACAAGCCATTCGTGGCGCAGTTCGTCATCACCACGTTTTACGCTGTAGTAGTAGTCGATGTACGTGCCCGTCTTAAAGCTCTTGTTGAGTTCAGCACTCCAGTGGTCACCATCAGTCGACTGCATTTTGTGCTGTAACACTTTGCCATCTTCCTCTGCAGGAAGAATATTCACCACAAGGTCTTCACCAAAGGTGGTGTGGTACTCTATGTTGAAAATAATCTTCATAATGATGTAATGATTTATAGTTTTGTCACGATATAGATGCAAACGATTGCATTATGTTTTAATAGAAGTGTATAATCTTTTACTTCTTGTCAGTGATGAGATACACACAGCAGGCTCCGATGACGAGACTGGTAGCTGCAACGAACATCATGGCAGACTGCGTGCCACCCACCATGCTGAACACGAAACCGCCACAGGCAGCCGCCACTATCTGAGGCAGGCAGATGGCGCAGTTAAACAGCCCCAGGTAAGCACCCATGTGTCCATAACCCTGAAGGGCATTGGTGACCAACGTGAACGGACAGGCTAGCATGGCAGCCCATACACATCCGATGAGCAGGAAAGGTATAATCTGTAGGTACTTGTCGCCACAGAAAGGTATCAGTGCGAAACCTAACGCTCCCAGTAGGATGCTTACGCTGTAGGCCGTCTTCATGTTTTTGAAACGGGGGATGAGCGTAGCCCACACTACCGATGCCAGAGCCTGGATGGCATAGAGCACACCCGTCCAGTTGCGTGCTGTCTGATAGTCTTCGGTCTCAGGACTGTCGGTGTGCCATACGGTTTCGGAAACAGCCCCCACCACATACGACCACATATAAAGGAATGCTGCCCAGCAGAAGAACTGCACCAAGCTGACACGCCAGAAATTCTTAGGAGCGCGACGCAACAGGGCAAACCAGTTGGCCTTGTCGTCCTTGTCGGCAGGGGCAGGGTTGTACTCTGCATATTCTTTGGGTGCCCACTCGCAAACGGTGAGGGTGGTATATATTACACAGACAATGAGGATGGCTGCACCTACATAGAACGACCAAATGACAGAGTCGGGTACGACACCTTTGGGAGCTACATTCTTCACACCAATCCACGTAAAGAAGAAGGGGAAGATGAAGCCTATCACGCTGCCGGCATTACACAGGAAAGACTGGATGCTGTAGGCCTTACCTTTCTGCTCTTCGTTCACCATGTCGCCCACCATCATCTTAAAAGGCTGCATAGCCATGTTCAGCGACGTGTCGAGAAGCATCAGTGCAAAAAGTCCGAAGATGAGGGCCATACTCACCGTCATGCCGAAAGACCCTGCGTTGGGTAACAGACACATCACGATGACTGCCAGCGTGGCACCGGCAAAGAGATAAGGGATGCGACGTCCGAAGCGCGTCCATGTCTTGTCACTCAGTGACCCAACGATGGGTTGCACTATCATACCCATCAGGGGGGGCAGGATCCAGAAATAGCTCAGGTCGTGAGGGTCAGCACCGAGAGTGTGGAATATTGATGAGATATTAGCACTCTGCAGGGCGTAGGCTATCTGTACGCCAAAGAACCCAAAGCTAAGGTTCCAGAGACCCTTAAACGGTAAATTCGGTTTTTGTTTCATAACTTATATATTTATTCTCTTATCTCTCAACTATCAACCCTCAACTTCACCTCGTTGTTCCTCGGATGACTAAACGGGTGCGCACAATGCGACGCTCGGCTTTGTCCAAGGGAATGGCACCCTCCACGTGCCCAATCAATATGTCGGCAGCCTCCTCGCCCACCTTCATGCCCCGCTGTTCGACGGTGGTGAGCATGGGGTCGCAGGCTACGGCACGCTGGCCGTTGGTAAAACCACAGATGCTGATGTCGCGAGGCACCTTGAACTTCATGCGCTTGGCGGTGTAAAGAATACCGATGGCAGTATCATCGTTGACGGCAAAGAATCCGTCGGGAACGTTGTCGCTTTTCAACAGTTCAGGGGTAATGGCCTCTGCATCAGCACGATTGTCGCAGATGCGTGTCAGACTCTCGTCGTAGGGAAGCCCGTGTTTCAGCAGGGCATCCTTATAGCCGTTAAAACGGTTTTTTGAAATCTCCAAGGTCAGGGCGGCACCATAGAAGGCAATGCGCCGGCAGCCAGTCTCAATCAGATGACTGACAGCATTGAAAGCTCCCATGTAGTCGTCGACTACCACGCGGCTGGCATTCACGCCCGTACATATTCTATCATAAAACACCAAGGGGACACCTTCGTCCATGAGTCGCTGGAAATGGTCGTATTTCTGTGTGTCCTTGGCTTGCGAGACAATGATACCACACACCTTGTTCTCGTAGAACGACTGGCAAATGCGCACTTCCCGTTCGTAGCGCTCGTTGCTTTGTGCCACCATGATGCGATAGCCGCGTGAGGAAGCCTCCTCCTCAATGCCTGCCAGCACTGACGAGAAGTAAAAGTGGGTGAACTCGGGGATGATGACGCCAATGACCTTCATGGGTTGTACTCTGGAGAAACGCAGCGACTCTGCGATGACGTTAGGTGTGAAGTTGTGCTCGCGGGCATACTGCTGGATGGCTTGTCGACGTTCCAGCGAGATGCGTGGCGAGTCTTTCAAGGCTCGCGAAACAGTAGCCACCGAGATACCGAACTCGCGGGCAATGTCTTTCATTGTCAAGGGTGTCTTCTCTTTCATCGCTGTTTCAAGTTAGTCGTTAAGCATCCAGAACGTTGTTTTATACCATTCTGCCTTTCTGGAGTGCAAAGATATTGAAAAGTTTTATTAGTTGGTTTTCTGAACTTTATATTTATTTAGTATTCAGCATGCAAACGTTTGCATTACTTTAATAACGATTTTGTTTGATAAAAAGTATTAACGAATGAAAAGAATATCTATCTTTGCACCGAAATTGATTTAAATCAACAACAAAAGAGCGATTTTGAACATCAACAATTGATTCAAAGAATCATTGAGAACTATTGAAGACATTATTTAAATACTAACTTTAAAAATTAAATTGATGAAGCAGGTAAACATTAAAATGCCATTCAGGATGCTTGTCCTCGTGTTAGGATTTTTCCTGTCGGTAGGTGCCTTTGCGCAGATTGACGTCAAAGGACATGTTAAGGATGCTCAAGGCGAAGCCATCATCGGTGCCACCGTACGTGTAGCCGGCACACAGACCGCTACCGTCACCGACTTCGATGGTAACTTTGCTTTGAAAGCTAATCAGGGTGCCGAGCTTAGCATTAGCTATATCGGCTATCAGACACAGACCGTTCTGGCTGCTCCCTCACTAGAGATTACTCTTTTGGAGGATGCCACCATGCTGAATGACGTTGTCGTCATTGGTTATGGTGCTGTCAAGAAGAGCGACCTCACGGGTTCTGTCACCGCACTGAAGCCCGACTCCAAAAACAAAGGTCTGGTGGTGAACCCCCAGGACATGTTAGCCGGAAAGGTAGCCGGTGTCAACATCACCAGCAATGACGGTGCTCCTGGCTCTGGCGCCATGATTCGTGTGCGTGGCGGTTCGTCGCTGAACGCTTCTAATGACCCTCTGATAGTTATTGATGGTTTGGCCATGGATAACGAGGGAGTGAAGGGCCTGTCGAACCCCCTGTCAATGATTAATCCTCAGGACATCGAGTCGTTCAACGTGCTGAAGGATGCCTCTGCTACCGCTATCTATGGTAGCCGCGGTTCTAACGGTGTTATCATCATCACTACGAAGAAGGGGCGTGCCAGTTCATTGAAGCCTACCATCTCCTATTCCGGCAGTGCTACGGTCAGCTTCCGTCAGAAGTCTCTCAAAGTCATGAATGGCGATGAGTATCGTCAGTTCATTACTGATATGTATGGTACAGAGAGTATCCCCTATGCTGCACTCGGTACAGCCAACACTGACTGGCAGGACCTCATCTACCAGACAGCCATTAGCCAGGATCACAACCTGACGTTGTCGGGAGCACTGAAGCACCTGCCCTATCGTATCTCAGTTGGTTTCACTGACCAGGAAGGTACGTTGCGTACTTCTGACTTCCAGCGTGTGACCGCCTCGTTGAACTTGAATCCCTCGCTGCTCAACGACCATCTGACGTTGAATCTCAACGCCAAGGGCATGTACGCCAAGACGCGCTATGCCGATGGCGGTGCAGTGAGTGCCGCAGTCTACTTCGACCCCACGCAGAGTCCCTATGGCTTCACCTCTCAGTATCACAAGGATATGCTGGGTGCTTCATTAAGACAGACAGAGACTAACTTCGGTGGTTACTTCCAGTGGCCTGTTGTTGCCGACTACGAGGGTGATACTACATGGCCCTACACCTTCAATGGTGTGGCTAACATGCCCAACCCGCTGGCCTTGCTCTATGCCCGCAACCAGTATGCCCGCAGCCGTTCGTTCATTGGCAGTGCCGATGTTGACTATAAGGTTCACGGCTTCGAAGACCTGCGCCTGCATCTCACTGCCGGTGCCGACATTTCAGAGGGTCGCGAGTTCACCAACAACGAGCGCTTCTACACGGGTTCCATCTATTATGGAAGCCACGGTATGGACAAAATCCTGAAGCGCAATCTACAGCTCTCTGCTTACGCACAATACTATAAGGACTTTGCCAAGATTCATCACTTCGACATCATGGCCGGTTACGAGTGGCAGCACTTCTGGCGCGACCAGAAGAACGACTATGTGGGCATCTATCCCATGACTAGCAGCAAGGGTGGCGAGGAGCGTCCTCATACTCCCTACCACTTCCGTACCGACAGCTATTTGGTGTCATTCTTCGGACGTGCCAACTACACGCTGCTTGACCGTTACATGCTCACAGCCACAGTCCGTCACGACGGTACGTCACGATTCAAGGACCATTGGGCAACATTCCCCTCGTTTGCTTTCGCCTGGAAGGTTAACGAAGAGCCGTTCTTGCGCAACGTCAATGCACTGTCTGATCTGAAGGTACGTCTGAGCTATGGTCAGACAGGCCAGCAGGCTGGTGCCGTTCCCGACTACAGCTGGATTGCCACCTATTCGAAGAATACTGGTACCGACAGCTTCTACCCTGTGGCTGGCGATGGTACGCTATATCGTCCTGACAACTATACTCCCAACCTGAAGTGGGAAACCACCACGACCTACAACATCGGTCTAGACTGGGGACTCTTCAACCAGCGCATCTCGGGAACCATCGACCTCTACAAGCGTAAGACTACCGACCTGCTGAACTATGCTCCCACGAAGGCTCTCTCGGCTTATCGTAATCAGGCTTGGCAGAACATCGGTTCACTGGAGAACAAGGGTATTGAGGCCAGCATCAGCTTCAAGGCTATCCAGAGCAAGGACTTCTACTGGACCCTCGACTACAATGTGACCTATAACAAGAATGAAATTACTGACCTGAGCGGAGTCTCTGAGGATGGTTCGCCCGTTCCCAATACTGGTATTAAGATTGGTACCGACCGCTATCTGCAGTATCAGCAGGTGGGACAGCCCATCAATTCGTTCTATGTGTTCCAGCAGGTGTACGACCAGAATGGCAAGCCCATTGAGAATGCTGTCGTCGACCGTAACGGCGACGGACAGATTACTCAGGCAGACAAGTATTTCTATAAGAGTCCTGCTGCTCCTGTTACCATGGGTCTGAGCTCACGGTTTGAGTATAAGAACTGGGACTTAGGCTTCTCACTGCGCGCCAGCATTGGCAACTACGTGTACAACAACAACGAGCAGGGTATGGCTAACGTCAACCCCACCGAGGTTTGGAAGAGTTCGCTGCTCTATATGAATAACTACACCTATGAGGCTGTGGCTCGCAACTGGCAGACCTATCAGATTACCTCACAGCTCTCTGACTACTATGTGCACAATGCTTCGTTCCTGAAGTGTGACAACATTACGCTGGGCTACTCGTTCAAGACGTGGGACGACTATCTCAACGGGCGTGTCTACCTGACGGCTAACAACGTGTTCACCATCACGAAGTACGACGGTCTTGACCCCGAGGTGGGTAACGGCTTCGACAGCAACATGTATCCGCGTCCCATGTCGTTCATCCTCGGTTTGAACCTCAACTTCTAATTTCATCACATTATATAATAATAAAGGAATCAAGTCATGAAAAGAATGATCAAGAATATAATTCCTGTGACAGCCCTTAGCTTAGTGCTCGGACTGACCTCCTGCACCAAAGACTTGGACGTGGAGCCTCTGGATCCAAACATGGATACTGCAGTGAGCTACGAGGGACTGTTCAACAAGTGCTATGCCACCATCGGCATGGCAGGTAATGGCGGTGGCAATGGCGACTGCGACATCGATGGCATCGATGGTGGTACGTCAGGCTATGTGCGCCAGATGTGGAACTCTAACGAGCTGCCCACCGATGAGGCCATTAATGGCTGGGGCGACGACGGTATCGAGCAGTCGTGCTTCAATACCTACGACGAGTCACACCCCATGCTCAATGGCTATTTCGCCCGTCTGACTACCAGCATCACTTACTGCAACCAGTACCTGTCAGTGGCCAGCGACTATAATGCCACGATGACTGCCGAGGTGCGTTTCCTGCGCGCTCTGCACTACTATCTGCTGATGGATGCCTTTGGCCGAGTACCATTTGCCGAGGAGTTAGGCACCCCCACCATCCTCAGTCGTCAGGAAATTTGGACGTGGCTTGTTGATGAGTTGACCAACAATGTGGAGCCCAACCTGTCAGAGGCTAAGCCCAAGCGCTCCAACGAGAGTGGCTATGGCCGCGTAGATAAAGCTGCTGCCTGGATTCTGCTGTCACGACTCTACCTGAATGCAGAGGTGTACACGGGTGAGGCTCACTGGGCTGAGGCAGCCACCTATGCCAAGAAAGTGATGGACTCTGCCTACAAGCTCAACACGAGCAGCGTCAACGGATGGAGTGCCTACCAGATGCTCTTCATGGGCGACAATGGTGAGAGCGATGCTTACGTTGAGGCCATCTTCCCCATCCTGCAAGATGGTCTGAAGACTACGTCGTGGGGTACGTCACAGTTCCTAAGTGCTGGTAGCTTCGACAGCGACATGCATGCCAATCCCAACGACCCTGAGGGCACCAACGGACTCTCTGGTCAGGTGTGGGGTGGTAACCGCACGCGTCCACAGCTTATCCAGAAGTTCTTCCCCAATCTGGATGCTCCCCAGCTGCCGTCTTACGAGATGCCTATCGCCGCTGGTGACGACCGTGCCATTTTTGACGGTGTGGGCCGCGAGATTAACAATCTGGACCGCGCCACCTTCAAGAACGGCTATGCCGTGGCCAAGTTCATCAACTACAAGAGCGACGGTTCTGCCGGTCACGATGCAACGTTCATGGACGCTGACTTCTTCTTCTTCCGCACTGCGGAGGCTTATCTTACCTATGCTGAGGCTACAGCACGTCAGAATGGTGGCTCAGCCACTGCCGAGGGCATCCAGGCCATCAACGCCGTTCGTGGTCGTGCCCACGCTACGCAACGTTCTGGTTACTCATTGAACGACATCCTTGACGAGTGGGCTCGCGAGTTCTACTTTGAGGGTCGTCGTCGTGTTGATCTCATCCGCTTTGGTAAGTTTGGTGGCAACACTGACTACAACTGGCAGTGGAAGGGTGGAACCTTTGCTGGTCGTAACTTCGACAGCTATCGTAACATCTATGCCATCCCGGCCTCACAGCTGCCTGCTTATAACAACGAGCAGAACCCTGGATACTAAGAAAATGGTAAAAAGGTAAAACAGTTAAAAGTAAAAATGATTATGAAGAATATATTTAAGTCAGCATTGCTCCTCTTAGGAAGCGTATGCCTGTTCGCCGCCTGTGCCGACGACAATGACTCAAACCCAACGCTGGTGATGCCCAACAGTTTCCAACTAAACACCCCCGCCTTTGCACAGGCAAATACTGACCTGCAGACTTCTGCGGCACTGCCTTTCACGTGGTCGCAGCCCAACTATGGCGGATTCCCCGTAGCAGCACAGTATCAAATGCAGTTCTCGCTCAACCAGAACTACACGGTGTCTGTGGCTGAGGCCGAGGCCGACGAGACAGGTGCCACTGTGGCTGACTATGTAGCATTGGATCAAGTGTATAACGGATGTAGCGGTACAGTAGATGCAGCCCTGTTGGCTAAAGGCCTGCAGCAACTCGCTCAGTGGGACGAGGGTGCCGTACCTGCTTCCACAACCGTCTATGCCCGTCTGGCTGCCGACTATGCCAACCAGATTATCTACTCAAACATTGTTCCCATTACCGTTGTTCCTTATTATGTGGAACTGAAGGATGCTCCTATCGAGCTGTGGTTCCTGTTGGGTGCCGATATTGCTGACGGTTCTTGGGGGGCCGACTTTGGTTCTGCTGCTATACCCATGCAACCTATCGAGGGTGAGGAGTATGACAAGAAGACCGGTCGCGGTAAGACCCAGTGGGTGGGCTATCTGGCTGGTAGCGGCTTCAAACTTCGTGGATCTGTCGACGACAACTGGGCTACCCAGTGGGGTCAGGGCGATAGCTTTGGTACCTTCGTAAAGAACGATGGCGGCTCTGGCAACATCTCAGTTCCTGAGGCAGGTGTCTATAGCGTAGAATTAAACACCGCTTCTGACGAGCTCATTGTCACCAAGTACGATGGCACGGCCAAAGTCTTTGACGGTATGGCCATCTCCGGTTCGTTCAATGATTGGGGGGATACCCCGATGACTCCCTCATCCACTGGTTGGGAAAACCACGACTGGTACATCGTGCAGCACCTTGCTGCCGGTGCTGAGATTAAGATCAAGCAGGCCGGCTCATGGGACTTTAACAAGGGAGGACAGCTGGTCACCACAGCCGACGGCATGTATGCCTTCGGTGTAGATGGCGGCAGCAACTTATGGATTGAGGAGGAGGCCGACTATCTAATCCTCTTCAATGACATCACTGGTTTCGTGCGCTTTATCAAGAAGTAGCGTTATTTAACACTGAAAAATATCAAGAATTATGTGTAAGAAGATATTATATGGACTGACACTGATGGCCGTCATGGCATCGTGTACAGATGATTATACCGATTGGGCCTCTCCTCTGACAAATCCGGAGGAAACCGCCCAGAGCGTGACATTTTCCGCCAGCAATGCTGCAGCTGTCAACTACGCCGCCCTGTCAGCTGACGAAGTACAGCTCTTCGTACCCTCTGTGACGGCTACTGTCGACGACGTCACCACTTCCTATATTGCCGTGCTCTACAATGCCGACAAGAGCGCTAATCAGGTGCTGGCTGTCGACAATGCTGACGCTATGGTTGATGCTGATGTCCTCAAGAACGCTGTCGAGGCACTCTACGGCAAGCGCCCCGAGGCTCATGATATCAATATGGACATCACTGCCTACACTGCTGTGGGCACGCAGACCATTTCCAATACAGGATCGGCTGTGCTCAACGTTACGCTGAAGGCTCCTTACATTGACTCCGGTTATTACCTGACGGGCGACTTTGCCGGTTGGAACCAGGAGGGCGCACTGGCCTTCACGCATATTGGCGACGGCGATGTCTACGATAATCCCGAGTTCCAGATTGTGTTCCAGACTACCGGTGCCGACCAGTATTGGAAGATTATCCCCGCTGGCAACTATAACGGCGACTTCTGGGCCGAGGGTGAAACCGGTGTGGTAGGCACTGTTGTTGACGGTGACACCAGCTTTGAGGGTAATCTCACCACCACCAGTCCGCAGGCAGGTAAGATTGCCGAGCAAGGCATCTACCGCATGACCATCAACATGATGAACTACACGTACAAGCTGGAGAAGATGAATTTCACCGAGTTCATCTATGAGATTGGCAACGAGTCAAGCTGGAGCACGGCTCATCCGCTCTACGGTGCTAATTTCGACGGCAAGTACCAGGGCTACTACTTCCTCAATGGAGAGTTCAAGTTCAAGCCCAACAAGGACGACTGGAACGGCGACTGGGGCCAGGAACCCGATGCCGACTATGGCCGTCTGGTACAGGAGGGAGAGTGGAACTGCTGGCTCAACGAGGGCGAAGGCTTCTATCAGATTGATGTTGACGTGGCTGCCATGACCTACTCGCTGACCAAGGTGAACAGCATCAGTATCATCGGTACCGTCAATGGCAACTGGGACACTGACACCGATCTGGAGTACAATCAGCAAAGTGGAGCCTGGGAGGTTACTACAACCCTGTCGGCCGGTGCCATGAAGTTCCGCATGAACCACGACTGGGCCATCTCGTGGGGTGGTGCCAATGGCGACCCCAAGGCCTACGACAACCTTACCCAGAAAGATGGTAAGGACCTCGATGTTACCGAGGCTGGTACTTACAAGATTCAGCTCTTCATCGCCTATGAGGGTGGCAACCGGGTGGTAATCACCAAGCAGTAACGGTCTGATTCCCCTGTTAGGGGACTGGCGACCATGTAAAAGTCATGAGAGGGTATGTCCAAATGTGGGCATACTCTCCTCTTTTGCAATCAGCCAATGTTCATGAAGTGTGAAAGGACTAATAGGGAAATTCGCGAGGCACAACTTATCTTTTGGCCTAAAAACTGATGCTGGTTCGGAAATTATTTGTATCTTTGCACGCTGTATAAGATAATGAGATGATGGACGAAGATTTTGACATCCGACAAGAGCAGTTGTCATCGAGCGAAAAGGAGTTTGAGAACGCCTTGCGCCCGCTGTCGTTCAACGACTTCAGCGGTCAGCAGCAGGTGGTCGAAAACCTGGAAGTGTTTGTCGAGGCTGCCAAATATCGTGGTGAACCGTTGGACCACGTGCTATTGCACGGCCCTCCAGGACTGGGAAAGACCACGCTGTCGAACATTATTGCCAACGAGCTGGGCGTGGGTTTCAAGATTACTTCAGGCCCTGTGCTGGATAAGCCTGGCGATCTGGCAGGCATCCTGACATCGCTGGAGAAGAACGATGTGCTGTTCATCGACGAGATACACCGCTTGTCGCCCGTGGTCGAGGAGTATCTCTACTCAGCCATGGAAGACTATCGTATTGACATCATGATAGACAAAGGCCCTTCGGCGCGCTCGATACAGATAGACCTGAACCCGTTTACGCTGGTTGGAGCCACCACGCGAAGCGGTCTGCTGACGGCCCCCCTGCGTGCCCGCTTTGGCATTAACATGCACCTGCAGTACTATGAGCCCCCGACGCTGCAACGCATCATCGAGCGCTCGGCCAGTATTCTGCGTGTGCCTATTACCACCGATGCTTCCGGCGAGATAGCGCGACGCTCGCGCGGTACGCCCCGAATAGCTAATGCACTGCTGCGCCGTGTGCGCGACTTTGCACAGGTGAAGGGTACGGGAAAGATAGATACCAGCATCACGAAAATAGCACTGACGGCACTGAACATCGACCAGTACGGTCTGGACGAGATAGACAACCGTATCCTGCTGACCATCATCGACAAGTTCCGCGGCGGACCGGTGGGCATCTCTACCATCGCCACAGCCATTGGTGAGGACAGCGGTACGCTGGAGGAAGTCTATGAGCCCTTCCTCATCATGGAGGGTTTTATCAAGCGTACGCCCCGCGGACGCATGGTGACGGAGCTGGCCTACAAGCACTTCGGGCGGAATCCTTATTCGGGCAACATCATGGAACCGACACTGTTTGAGTAAAAGCCTCACCAAGCCCTCCAAAGGAGGGGATGTTTATATAAGGTATTAATACATGAATATGCATGGAAGTGAAATAGAAAAAAACGCCGGTTTATCACATCAATATCCCTCCCCTCTGGAGGGCTTGGGTAAACTTTCCGGTATCTTTGTCGGAAGTTTCAATCCCTTTACCGTAGGACACGACAGCATTGTGAGACGAGCCTTGCCGCTGTTTGACCGCTTGGTCATTGGCGTGGTAGGCGACCAAGTGCACAAGCCCGACATGCCGTCGGCCGAAGAGCGCATCAAGGCCATTGCCGATCTGTACCATGACGAGCCGCGCATCGAGGTGAAACCGTACTATGGCTTGGCCGTCGACTTCGCCAAGGCAGAAAACGCTCATTTCATCGTGAAAGGTGTGCGTAGTGTCAAGGACTTCGAGTACGAGCGCGACCAGGCTGACGTGAACCGCATGCTCAGTGGCATTGAGACTGTTCTCCTCTTTGCCGAGCCACAGTATGCTTCGGTCAGCAGTAGTGTGGTGCGTGAATTGAAACACTTTGGAGCCGACATTAAGCCGTTCCTGCCAGTACGGAGTGAGAAATGAGAAATGAGTAATGAGTAATTATGATTACCTATAACACAGAGGGGGTGGTATTCCCCAAAATCAAGCGTCGCGACACCACCGCGTGGATACGTCGCGTGGCTGCTACCTATGGAAAGAAGGTGGGCGAGGTAGGCTACTTGTTCTGCAACGACGAGCACATCCTCAGCGTCAACCGCGAATATTTGGGTCACGACTACTATACGGACATCATCACCTTCGACTACGACGAAGGTGACACATTGAACGGCGACCTGGTCATCTCGCTGGATACTGTACGCTCAAATGCCGAACTGTTTCATAAGGACTACGACGAAGAGTTGCACCGCGTCATCATCCACGGCATCCTGCACCTGTGCGGACTCAACGACAAAGGACCTGGCGAGCGCGAACAGATGGAGGCTGCCGAAGACAAAGCCCTGTCCCTGCGTTAGTAGCGTCGTCTCTGTGGCTTGAGGCTTAGCCTCAAGCATCTGCTTTCAGTAGCGCCTTCAGTTCGTCAATGCTGCTGATCACCCCTATCTGCTGATGCCAGTCGCCACGGATGACCCCTTTCCGGCTCAGGTCGTCAAGCATGGCGATGACGCCGTCCCAGAATCCTTTCATGTTAAATAGTATCACGCGCTTATTATGGTAACCAATGGTGTGCGATGCAGCCACCGTGAATACCTCGTCCAGGGTGCCTATTCCACCGGGCAGGGCAATGCACACGTCGCTCTGGTCAAGTAGTAGTTGTTTCCTGTCGCTGAGGTTGTCGCTCAGTATCTCTACGTCCACATACTCTGACACGCGTCTCCTTTCTACCACTATCTGGGGCACTACGCCAATGGTGCGCCCTCCAGACTGGTGTACAGCCTTGGCCACGCACTCCATGAGTCCGCTGCTCACCCCGCCATATACCAGTGTGTGACCCTCGGCGGCGAGCCAGCGTCCCAGTTCCTCGGTCATCGTAAATAACGCTGGGTCTATCTGCTCGTTGGCAGAACAAAACACACATATTTTCATATTCATCCTAATAACTTGTTCTTACCGGGCATGCAGAGCCTGGTGTGTTTTTATTCAGCAAAGAGGGTGTGCTTGTTTGAAGCACACCCTCTTTTATCTGAGTCTTTATTAGAAGTCCATCTTGTCCAGCTCGTCGCTGAAGTCCTTGGGCTCATGGTTTTCGTGCTCATGGAAGTCCTCGTTACGCTCACGGCGATCACCGCGCTCAGGACGAGGACGACGTTCGCCACGCTCAGGACGGGGACGGCGCTCACCGCGGTCGGGCCGTTCACCGCGGTCACGGCGTGCTGGACGTTCCTGATAACCCTCAGGCTTGTCTACCAGCACACGGTGTGACAACTTGAATTTACCAGTCTTCGGGTCGATTTCCAACAGCTTGACGGTAATCTTGTCGCCCTCCTTGATGCCTGCTTCTTCAACAGTCTCAAGACGCTTCCAGTCAATTTCGCTGATATGCAGCAGACCGTCCTTGCCGGGCATAAACTCAACGAAGCAACCATAAGGCATGATGCTGCGCACGGTACCCTCGTAGACCTCACCCACCTCGGGAATGGCCACAATGGCACGAATCTTGGCGATGGCAGCGTCGATGCTGGCCTTGTCGGGAGCGCTGACCTGCACCTTGCCAACGCCTTCAATCTCGTCGATGGTGATGGTGGCACCGGTGTCCTCCTGCATCTGCTGGATAATCTTTCCGCCCGGGCCAATGACGGCACCGATGAACTCCTTCGGAATGTCGAAGGCCTCGATGCGGGGAACCTGCGGCTTCAGTTCGGCACGTGGCTCGCTGATGGTGTCGGTGATGCACTTCAGGATGTGCTCACGACCGGCCTTGGCCTGCATGAGGGCTTTCTCAAGAATGTCGAACGACAGACCGTCGCACTTGATATCCATTTGGGTGGCGGTAAGACCGTCCTTCGTACCGGTGGTCTTGAAGTCCATGTCGCCCAGGTGGTCCTCGTCGCCGAGGATGTCGCTGAGCACGGCATACTTGTCTTCACCGGGGTTCTTGATCAGACCCATGGCGATACCCGAGACGGGCTTCTTCATGGGAACACCGGCATCCATCAAGGCCAGCGTGCCAGCACAAACGGTAGCCATCGAACTGGAACCGTTCGACTCCAGAATCTGGCTCACCACACGTACGGTGTAGGGGAAGTCCTCGGGAATCTGACCCTTCAGTCCACGCCAGGCCAGGTGGCCGTGACCAATCTCACGACGGCCTACGCCGCGCTGAGCCTTAGCCTCGCCCGTGCAGAACGGGGGGAAGTTATAGTGGAGCAGGAAACGCATGTAGCTCTTGTCGAGCACGTCGTCTACCAGCTTCTCGTCCAGCTTGGTACCAAGGGTGACCGTGGTCAGCGACTGCGTCTCACCACGGGTGAAGATGCTGCTGCCGTGAGGCATGGGCAGCGGCGACACCTCGCACCAGATGGGGCGGATGTCGGTGGTCTTACGGCCATCGAGGCGGATGCCCTCGTCCAGTATGCAACGGCGCATGGCATCGCGCTCTACGTCGTGGTAGTAGCGGTCCATCATGGCATCATACTCCTCCTTGCTAATCTCGGAATCCTCGGGCACTTCGGCCAGGAACTTCTCCTTGAAATCGGTGAGCAGCTTCTCGAAGGCGTCGGCACGGTCCTGCTTGGGCAGAGCCTGCTTGGTGATGTCGTAGCAAGGCTGATAGAGCTCTTTGTTCATCCGCTCGCGGAGCTCCTCGTCATTGACCTCGTGGTTATACTCGCGCTTTACGTCCTTGCCGAGTTCCTTGCTCAGCTCCTTCTGCAGCTCGCACATGGGCTTGATGGCATCCATGGCAGCCTTCAGCGCACCGAGCAGGTCCTGCTCAGAGACTTCATTCATCTCGCCTTCCACCATCATGATGTTCTCTGCCGAAGCACCGACCATGATGTCCATGTCGGCCTGCTTCATCTGGTCGAAGGTGGGGTTGATGACATACTCACCATTGACACGGGCCACGCGTACCTCACTGATGGGGCACTCGAAGGGGATATCTGAACATGCCAATGCGGCGGATGCAGCAAAACCTGCCAAAGCATCGGGCTGGTCGACACCATCGGCCGAGAACAGCATCACATTGACAAAAACTTCTGCGTGATAGTTAGAGGGGAACAGCGGACGGAGCACACGGTCAACCAGACGGCTGGTGAGAATCTCATTGTCCGAGGCCTTGCCCTCGCGCTTGGTGAAACCGCCGGGGAAACGACCCGCAGCGGCGTACTGCTCTCTGTAGTCAACCTGCAGAGGCATGAAATCTGTTCCGGGAACTGCATCTTTTGCGGCACAAACAGTAGCCAGCAGTACGGTGTTGTTCATGCGGAGCATCACACTGCCGTCGGCCTGCTTTGCCACTTTCCCGGTTTCAATTGTGATGGTTCTTCCATCAGGCAACTGAATACTTTTCGTAATTACGTTCATCTTGAATAATAAAACATCTAAAAATAAATAATCGTGCGTCAATACGCAAAAACTGCGCAAAGGTACACATTATTATATTAAGAAACAAAGAAACCCGCTATTTATTATTGTTTTTTAGGAATTAAGCCACCACACGGCATTGTCTGCCAGCGAATGATATCGCGCACGACCTAATGTTAATCAATGCTAAAGTTTTTGGTAAATCGCTTGCGATATAAAATTAATTGCCTACCTTTGTATCGCAAACGATACAATGTTATAAGTTACAAGAAACGAGTTGATTAGTAAAATCACGCGACACAGAAACGAATTAATAAAACGAAACCGTTATGGAGAAGATTTATGACTTCAAGGCTTTTACCAGCCGTGGAAAAGAGTTAGATTTCGCCCAGTTTGAGGGCAAGGTGCTGATGATAGTGAATACCGCTAGCAAGTGTGGTTTTACGCCCCAGTTTGAGGGTCTGGAGGCCCTGAACCAGAAGTATAAGGACCGTGGGCTTGTTGTCATCGGATTCCCCTGCAACCAGTTCAAGGAGCAAGACCCTGGCAACGACGCTCAGATAGAGGAGTTCTGCCAGTTGAATTATGGCGTTACGTTTCAAATTATGCGCAAGTGCGACGTCAATGGTCCGGCCGCAGAACCCATTTTCGAATACCTGAAACGTCAGGCTCCCACCGAGGATCATAAGGGTCTGAAAGACAAGGCAACGGCCCTCATGCTGAGAAAGCTCAGCAAGAGCATGGAGAAAGACAGCGATATCCTGTGGAACTTCACCAAGTTCCTTATCTCAAAGGACGGCACACAGGTAAAGCGTTACAGTCCAATGACCGCCCCCAAGGATATGGAGAAAGATATTGAGGACTTCTTGGTTTAGGAATAAAAATTGAGATGCACGCCGAGTTTTTGCTTGAGCGACAGATATGCTTTCGCCTGTACACCGCGTCACGGTTGATACAGCAGGCTTACACACCCATGTTCTCGCAGTTAGGCATCACCTATCCGCAATACTTGGTGCTGATGGTGCTGTGGGAACAAGACAGCCTGCCCGTCAACGACATCGCCCACCGGCTGATGCTGGAGACGAACACCGTGACGCCTCTGTTGCAGCGCATGGAGAAAGCCGACCTGCTGCAGCGCCGTCGTGACAAGGGTGATAAGCGGCGCCAGATTGTCAGTCTCAGCCAGAAGGGCAGGGACCTGCAGGAACGCGCCTTTGCGCTGATACCACAGGGTATGCGTGAGCGTCTCAGTGCCTGTCCGCTGAAGGCGGATGACTACCTGCGCCTGTCGCAAGAGTTGGATGCTATTATCGACACACTAAAATAAAACACAAAAGTAAACTGTCAACAAATCAAATCATTATTTTAAAGAAAAGAAAGCGATGAAACGACTATTCTTAACGACTGTGATGATGGCCCTGTGCGCCATCGTCAGTATGGCACAGAACAGTGTCTACGACTTCAAGGTGGTAAACGACGAAGGCAAAGAAGTGTCACTTGCCGGCTATAAAGGCAAGGTGCTGCTCATTGTCAACACCGCCACCAAGTGTGGCTTCACGCCGCAGTACAAAGAACTGGAGGCCCTCTACGAGCAGTATCGCGACCAGGGTTTCGTTGTCCTTGACTTTCCCTGCAACCAGTTCGGCCAGCAGGCTCCGGGCAGTATCCAGGACATCAAAGACTTCTGTACCGCCAACTTCGACGTTCAGTTCCCTCAGTTCGACAAGATTGACGTCAACGGCACGAACGCAGCTCCCCTCTATACATTCCTGAAGTCACAAAAGGGCTTCTGCGGTTTCAACACCGCCGATAAGATTGGCAAGTTCCTTGACGACCGCTTCAAACAGCAGGACCCTGACTACGCCAGCAATCCTGACATCAAGTGGAACTTCACTAAGTTCCTCGTTTCTAAGGATGGTTGCGTATTGCAACGCTTTGAACCCACAGCCACAGCACAGGATATGGAGCCGGCCATCCGCACCGCGCTCAGCGGGGAGTGTTGCAAGAAAGCTGAAAAGGCTTGTTCTACATCCGAGAAAACTTGTTGCAAGGCCGGGAAAGCCAGTTCCAAGGCTGGGAAAGCATGTTGCCAGAAGGCTGACAAGAAGTGCTGCAAGTAACGCATGCTGAAGACCCTCTGCCGACAGATACGCCAGTACCGCACCGCCTCCGTGCTGACACCCGCGTTCACAGCACTGGAGGTGGTGACGGATGTGCTCATACCTTACGTCACGGCCTCACTCATTGACCGTGGCATCAATGCCGGCGACATGCAGCAAGTGTACTTCTATGGGGCTGTCATGATTGGCATGGCGTTCCTCAGCCTGGCCTTCGGCATACTGGCGGGACGCTTCTCGGCATACGCCAGCACAGGGTTTGCCGCCAACCTGCGCTCGGCCATGTACCGCAACATCCAGACCTTCGCCTTCTCCGACATTGACAAGTACTCCACGTCGGGACTGGTGACGCGCATGACCACCGACGTCAATACACTGCAGAACGCTTACCAGCAGATACTGCGCATCAGCGTGCGGGCACCTTTCCGACTGGTGCTCAGCATACTCATGTGTCTGGTCATCGACGCCCGCCTGTCGCTCATCTTCGTAGCGGCACTGCTCATTCTGAGCATTTCGCTCTATCACATCATCTCGCGCGTGGCACGGTTGTTCCAGCAAGTGTTCGAACGTTACGATGCCCTGAACCAGAGCGTTCAGGAGAATATTGCCGCCATCCGTGTGGTGAAAGCCTTTGTCCGCGAAGATTTTGAGAACCGGAAGTTTGCACGTGCCGTCGAGGGACTCTACCAACTGTACTCCAAGGCAGAGAGCCTGATGGCCCTCACCCACCCTGTCATGAACACGGTGGTCTATGGCTGCATCATCGCACTGTCGTGGATGGGAGCTCACTACATCGTGGACGGCACGCTGACCACCGGCGAGCTGACGTCACTGTTCACATACGTCATGTCCATCCTCATGTCGCTGATGATGCTGTCCATGATTTTCGTCATGCTCACCCAGAGTGCTGCTGCAGCCCGTCGCGTGGCCGAGGTGATTGAGGAAGAGGCCGACATCACCAATCCTGCCGATGCCGTGACGGTGGTCAGTGACGGCAGCCTGGAGTTCAGGAGCGTGCGCTTCGACTACACGAAGGAGGAGAAGCACCGCCGCTCGGCACTTTACAATATCTCGTTCAGCGTCACCAGCGGCCAGACCATAGGCATCATTGGCGGAACGGGCTCCGGCAAGTCGACGCTCGTCAACCTTATCAGCCGGCTCTACGACCCTACCCGTGGTGACGTACTGGTGGGAGGGCGCAACGTCAAGGACTACGACCTGACCGCGCTGCGGGCGGCCGTCAGCGTCGTGCTGCAGCAGAACATCCTGTTCAGCGGCACCATACTCGACAACCTGCGCTGGGGAAACACGCACGCCACTGACGAGGAATGTCGGCAGGCCTGTCGGCTGGCCTGTGCCGACGAGTTCATAGAACAGATGCCCGAGGGCTACAATAGTCGCATAGAGCAGGGCGGCACCAACATCAGCGGCGGTCAGAAGCAGCGTCTGTGCATAGCCCGCGCCCTGCTGAAGAAACCCCAGATACTGGTGTTGGACGATGCCACGTCGGCGTGCGACACTGCCACCGATGCCCGCATCCGCCATGCACTGCACACCCAGCTGCAACTGATGACGAAGCTCATCATCAGCCAGCGCATACTCAGCGTCAAGGACTGCGACCGCATCCTGGTGCTCGACAACGGTGCCGTGACGGGGTTCGGCACGCACGAGGAGCTGCTGAAGGACAACGCGCTGTATCAGGAAATCAATGCCATACAGAGTGAAGACGTGGGCGACTTTGACGTACTGGTAAAGAAAGGAGGCCGCACATGAGACAACCCCACTTTGGCGGACCACAGCGCGAGCGAGCCCAGGCCGGTTTCCAGCGGGCCAGCAAGGAGCAGAAGGACACTCTGCTGCGCATGACGGCCTTCGTGTGGCGACACTACCACTGGCAGATGCTGCTTGTGCTGGCGTGCATACTGGTGGCCTCACTCACGTCGTTAGCGTCGTCGCTCTTCACGCGGACACTCATCGACGACTACATAGTGCCGCTGACACAGGTAGACAATCCACAGTACGAGTCGCTGGCACAGACGCTCTTCAAGCTGGCACTCATCCTGCTCTTCGGCACCGTATGCTCCTACGCATACAACCGTCTGATGATCAACATCTCGCAAGGCACCATGCTGCGACTGCGCAAGAGCATCTTCGAACGCATGGAGCAACTGCCACTGAACTACTTCGACCAACGCTCGCACGGCGACATGATGTCGGTGTACACCAACGATGTCGATGCCCTGCGGCAGATGATATCGACGGCCATGGCCCAGGTGTTCTCGTCGCTCATCACCATTGTGGCCACATTCACCTCGATGGTGGTGCTCAGCATTCCGCTGACGGTGGTCTCCGTGCTGATGGCCGTGGTCATGATGCTGACCACCACGGCACTGGGCAAGCGGTCGCGTAATCACTTCCGCACGCAGCAGCAGTCGCTGGCTCGCGTCAACGCATTCATCGAGGAGATGATGACGGGACAGAAGGTGGTCAAGGTGTTCTGCCGCGAACAGGAAGCCGTACGCGACTTCGAAGCCATCAACGAACAGCTGCGCACGTCGGCCTACCACGCCAACCGCATAGCGAACATCGTCATGCCCGTCAACGGCAACCTGGGAAACCTGGGCTTTGTGCTCATTGCCGTGGTGGGAGCCACCCTCGTCCTGGCACCCGGTGTGTTCTTCATCCCCCATTCCTCATTCCTTGTTTCCGGGTTGTCCCTTGGCACCATCGTCGCTTTCCTGCAGCTGAACAAGAGCTTCACACAGCCCGTCACGCAGGTCAGCCAGCAAATCAATAGTGTGCTCAATGCCTCAGTAGGCACCGAACGTGTCTTCGCGCTGATGGATGCTGAGCCTGAAGTGGACGATGGCCGCTGGGTGATGCAGGATGGATGCTGGGTGACGGAGGACGGCAACAGCCGCCAGCCGGCTACCGACAGCCAGCACCCCGTCCAGGGCGACGTGGATTTCCGGGACGTAGACTTCGGCTACAACAGCGAGAAGCAGATACTCTTCGACATCGACATCAACACGCAGCCAGGCCAGAAGATAGCCTTCGTGGGCGGAACGGGGGCCGGAAAGACCACCATCATCAACCTCATCAACCGTTTCTATGAGACTCAGCGGGGCACCATCTGCTACGACGGCATACCCGTCACCAACATCCGCAAAGCGTCACTGCGCCGCTCCATGAGCATCGTGCTGCAGGAAACCCACCTATTTACCGGTAGCGTGATGGACAACATCCGCTACGGACGGCTCGATGCCACCGACGAAGAATGCCGGCAAGCAGCACGGTTAGTGGGTGCCGACGACTTCATACGGCGTCTGGCCCACGGCTACGACACCCTGCTGCAGGCCGACGGAGGCAACCTCAGTCAGGGGGAGCGACAGCTGCTGGCCATCTGCCGAGCCGCCGTAGCCAACCCGCCCGTGCTCATCCTGGACGAGGCTACGTCAAGCATCGACACTCGCACCGAACGACTGGTGCAGCAAGGAATGGACCGGCTGATGCAGGGACGCACCACCTTCGTCATTGCCCACCGCCTGAGCACCATCCGAAATGCCGACCAAATCATCGTGCTCGACCACGGACGCATCATCGAACACGGCTCACACCAGCAGCTGCTGCAACAGAAGGGACGCTACTATCAGCTGTACACCGGCTCAACACAGGCGGGATGACGGTGCCGCAGAGCCTCTTACGGACAGCCGGCGACGGCATACCTTTCAGATAACTCGGCGACTTTGGTAAGCAAATTCGGCGACTTTGGTCGGCAAATTCGGCGACTTTGGTCGGCAAATTCGGCGACTTTGGTCAGCAAATTCGGCGACTTTGGTCGGCAGGACAGCACGGATACGGAGCGAAAACAGCTGCGGACAGCCGACGAAACAGCATCATACAGAAGACGAAAACACGGGTTTCTCAAGATGAAAATAGAGGTTTCTTAAGACGAAAGCCGATTTTTTAGATGTTTTCACATAAAAATTATATAAAAAGAAACGCTGTTTGAAAAAATATTTGTAACTTTGCACCGAATATATTCAAACGAATCTTTTAGTTAACTAAAAATTTAAAGTGAAATGAAGAAGTTTTCCTTTACCAGAAGTATGATGGCTCTGGCTATGCCCCTGACGCTGACACTGACGGCATGTCATAGTGAGCAGGAATACCAGCAGCCCTCAGAGGCCGAGGCTGTCACCATCGCCGAGAAGGCGCTGGGAGTGACCATCGACCCCGACCAGAGCTGGAACATGACCAAGGACGTGACGGCTAAGATATCGGTCAACATTGACTATGGTGAAAAGTACGACGTCACCATCTATTCTAACGACCCGCTGGTGGACAAGGTAGGGTACAAGCTGGCTACGGGCAGCATAGATAATGGCGGCACCTTTACCGCTCAAGTGGTAGCACCCAAGGACAGGAAAAGCCTGATGGTGGGCGTGGCCAATTCGAAAGGCTATACTTACTACAAGAGCGTACCTGTGAACGAGGGGAAACTGGATACCCGTTTTGGAGACCCGGCAACAACGGCCCCCGCGTTTAACACGCCAGCCTTTACGCCGGCATTTGCACCGGCCACCACGCCGGCCTTTGCGTCCAGAAGGAGCATAACCGCACCTAGCGTCCCCGACATCACCATTCCGGACGCGAACTACGTCAACACGTACCTGGACGGAGCTAAAGAGCCTACAGCAGAAAACACCGTCGATAATTACGACAATGGCTACGACGTGGCCGCTACTGAAGGTCATTGGGAGGAAACTGCCGGTGCTATAACCACGTGGCCTACCTTGCCTGGCTTTATGTTTACGGTAGACCCCAACTGGAATAGTTTTGCTGGAAAAGACGAAGACTTGGCCTTCTGGAACAACACGGTGGTTCCGCTGAAGAATGCGTATGACATTGTTACACTGCAAAACGACTACACCAACCATCCTCAGGAATATATTAATACTTATAATAGTAAAATTGATGCATTCTATGCCATTGTCAAAGCGCTTGGAGAGTCCAGGAAACACTGGCTAAATGTTTGGACACAGCCCGTCTATGGCGTGTATACACCGGGTAGTCGTACATGGATAGAGGGTACTGATGCCAGTCGCGTTGAAGACCCGACCTACGTCAGGAAGTTCGTCATCAACCAAGGCAACTCATGGAACGACTACATCAATGTGCTGGAAAGCGAAGGCATTTCGGACGGGAAACTAACCGGATGGGAGCGCACCATCGTCATAAAAGGAACGTGGAACCTGAATAAAGACCAGAAGGTGGGAAGCCGCGGACAAGTGATTGTTGCCAGCGGAGGCGTACTGAACATTGCGTCGGGATGCACGCTGAAACTGGTGAACCAGGCCCGACTGGTGATCATGCCTGGCGCAACGGTGCAGGGGGCCGGCAACATCATGGTGACCAACGGTAACGACGAAGGCTTCGAGAACTACAACGGTGGTACGATTAATATCACCGGAAGGTTCAACAACAACTTCGGAAAATTCTTCAATTACGGAAAATTCTATGCCACCCAGTATGAAGCAGGCGGTCAGGAGAGTAATTTCTACAACCACGGTGTGGCACACATCAAGAACGGTGGTACCGACAGAGAAGCATATCTCACGCCTAACGCTCGCATTTTCAATGCCTGTCAGTGGTATTGCGAAGAGGACATGCGTGCATACATCATCGAGATGACCAGCGGTTCTTACTTCTACGTCGGCGGACAGTTGGAGATGAGCTGTGGCACCGACGGGTCTAATGACCCCACATACGTGGCCATGGCGGCAGGTGCACTGATGCAGGTGGGCGACCTGGACAACAACAATACCTCATGGGTAGGCCCGACCAGTGGCTATGCCGTGGTGGAAACAGGTGGCATCAGCTATCTGAACTGGACGGGAGCAGAGCCTATTACCAGTGGCTACTTCATCAACAACATTGCCGTCAGCGTGGATGACCCAACGGTCGGAGCTGGAAACGGACAGGGAACAGACACCTATGTGGCGCTGCGCGACTATGTACTCAACGGATATGGTTCTACAGGCAACGTATTTGACCCGATAGGAAAGGTTCCGTCACCCGACGGAAACGGCGGAGCAGTACTCGTAAGCAAAGGAGGTGCCGACCTGACACTGGATGCTTCAGCAGGCTTCGTCGCCGGACAAGAGGGATGTTCGCCCGGATATAACGGAGAACCCATCATCATTCCTACAAAGAGTCCCATCTACAGCTATGCCTTCGAGGACTCGCGCGACTGCGACTACGACCTGAACGACGTGGTGCTGAAGGCATACGAGGACGGAAACCACGTCATTCTGAAGCTTGTGGCATGCGGTGCCACGCTGGACCTGCAGGTCCGCGTGTACGCCAATGCCGGTGACGACGGCCTGAGCTACGGCGACAGCTACATCACGCTGAGAGGCGGTAACGGCTACGAGGAGATACACGACATCATGGAAGTGGACAAGGGAACGATGGTAAACACGCAGGCCGGACGGCAGGGCGCTACCAAGAATCCCTACACCTTCTACCTGCTCAAGGAGAACTACGACTACTCGAAGCTGCGACTGGCCATCTGGGTGCCAGAGCATAGCGAGGAGATACGACTGTCGGAAGGCGGACAGGCCTGGGGTACGGGCAATGCACCCTACGGCGTGCGCATACCCGGCGACTGGAAGTGGCCGAAGGAGTTCATCAACGTCGTCAATGCTTATCCCGACTTTGCCACCTTTGCCACCGACGCAAGCAACACAACGGGACAGACGTGGTATAAGAACAACAACGTCGTGGCAGGAAGCGTAATGGACGAAAACGACCTCTAAGTCATCAATCGTAAGCTTATATATATAATAAGGTATAAGGGAAAATGAAGAAAGTGTTATGGATTATAGCGGTCGGACTGGTCATCAGTCTGACCGTTTCCACGACAACATCGTGCAGCAAGGAACTCTTTGACAAGGAAACGGCAGACACGATGAAACTGTTGTCGTTCCATAACGACAAGGTGGATGCCAATCAGAGCTGGCTGCTCATACGCGACTGGACGCTGCAGGTGAAGGCCAACGTGCCGGGGGTGAAGCGCGTTGAAATTCTGTCGGAGAACCCCTATCAGAGTCCCTATGCTGAGATTTTGGCCACACACAATGTCACCGAGAACCAGCAGATAGGCATCAGCTACAGTATGCCCACGCTGTGCGAGAAGGTGTATGTGGCTGCTGTCACTGACGACGGCACATACACCATCGTAGAAACTACTGCTGACAACAGTTCGGTGGTGGACTTCTCTTCTGGGCGGATTGACACTAACGGAACCATGTATGAACTGCGACAGCAGCAGGTGTTCTATTGTTTCGACACTGCATTTCCCGAACCCAGCAGTACATGGGGCTATAACGACCTGGTGCTGAGCGTGGCCAAGGAGTATGTCAACGAATATGTCATGCGACTGAAGGTCACCCTGCGAGCCATAGGCACCACCAAACAGGTGGCAGCAGCCATCCGTCTGGATGGTGTACCCTACGAAAATGTCAGCCACGTGGCTATTGAGGGCAACAACACGTTCGTTCACAATAAGGATGCCAAGCGCGTACTTATCGAAAATCAGGAACTGCTGATAAAGGCCAAAGACGGGTCGGCAGTCATTAATCTCTTCGACGATGCGCATGCAGCCTTCTATACCCAGCAGAACGACAACGGCACCGTGTCGCGATATAAGTTCAACGTCAGCCACGAGGTGGGACCCGAATATATGGGATACCCGGAACTGACGGTCACCTATTATATCAACTTCAACGAGCCGGGATTCTCTGACCGCATTGGATTTCTGAACTTCGACCCCTTCGTCGTCTACTACTACATCACCACACCATGGGAGATTCATAAGTTCAGGTATAAGTTCCAGGAAACCATTTGGGACTATTTTGACGACAACCAAAGTGCATACAAGGATCGGTTTACATGGTGCGTGGAGGTGCCATACAGCCAGTTCCGCTATCCCACAGCAGGAAACTCGCTGGGAAGCTATAAGAGCGGAGCCATCTACGGCACCTACCAGAAGCGCGGACACTCCTTTGGAGAGTGGGTCAGCAACGAAGAGAAAGCACGCGACTGGTACCTGTATCCCACAGAGTCCATGGTCTACTAAACTGCTGTTTAAATAGACAAAAGGCTTGATTTCTGACAACGTTTACGGTACAATTATAATTTATTAACACAATAATTTGCATGTATATATAAAATAATGTGTAAATTTGCAAGCGGATTACTGAATTAATATTAAATAATAACTATTAAAACTAACAAGAGTATGAAAAAGTATTTGATGCTTAGTCTTGCAGCTATTGCTTTTGCAAGCTGTTCGAAAGACGACATTACGTACATCAACCCTGATGTACAGAAGTACGAGACGGCATTTGTTAACAGATTCGGACAGCCCGCCAGCACCCACACCTGGGGCTTCGGTACTGCCGGAACACGTGCCGCTTTCACCCGTAGCCAGGCCGCTCCCGCAGTGCTTGAGGCTGCTCAGCCCTACGATGAAGCGTGGGTCGCTAACTATCTGACTACGGCCAAGGAGCCTGATGCAACAAACTCAACGGATAACTACGACAACACAACTTATGCAACCAACTGGGATGTCGTGAATAATCTTACCGGAGATGAATGGACTCTGAAAGACCAATTGTTCAATTCTGGTAAGAGTTGGGAAGAGCAGTTGGCTTGGATGCTTGCAAATCGTCCCAATTGGCTTACCTACAATGTTGACGAAACTTACGTTACCAACTTCAAGATTACAGGTACGCAGAATGGTTCTATTTCTGTTGTTGCAACTGAGGATGCTGATGGCGATCCCCGTACCGTTGTAGTCACTGGTACTTGGAACCTGACTGCAGAACAGCGTGTCGGTGGTGGCGGTAAGATTATCGTTGCCAATGGAGGTAAGATTAACCTTGCTTCTGGCGCAAACCTCAACAGCGTCAACGAAGCTCAGATTGTAGTGCTTCCCGGTGGTGAGATTTCCGGTGATGGCCAAATCGCATTCTGTAACGGCACTAACAACGAACTGCTGAGTGGTAACTGGGGTACTATCAACGTCGGTACGTTCAACAACAATGGTGGTAATTTCTTTAACTATGGCACGCTGAAAGCTAACCGCATGGATGGTGGTGCTGGCAACAGCCGCTACTACAACCACAGCGTAATTAGCATTGGTGAGACTGGCAGTTCCGCAAACATTCGCATCTTCAACAATTGCCAGTTCTATGTAAAGAACAACGCTCGCATCCGCAACTACGAGGGTATCAATGGTTCAGCTCTTGTTGTTGATGGTCAGCTGATGTTCAGCAGCAGTGCTGATGGTACAAACGATCCTACTTATGTTGGCCTGGCAGGCGGTGCTTTGATTAAGTGCGCAACGCTGTACAACAATGGCACAAGCTGGAGTGGTCCTACCGGAACAGAGTATGCAGCTCTGGAGATTACCGATAAGATCGTCTACCTGAATTGGGAACAGGATCATCCTGAAAATGGTGGTTACTTTGAGAACAACATCTATGTGAAGGCAGGTATTTGGAGCAATGTGCCTGATGGTAATGGCTATCAGGCAGGTGAGACTTCTACTGCTGACTATAAGTTCTTCCAGATTGTTGCTAACTGCCGCGGCAATAATGGCGTAAAGAAGGTGACTGAGGGTACTACCGAGTTTATTCCTAAGGACGCTGACTTTGTAAAGGGTGAGAATGGTTGTACTCCTGGCTTCACCGCTGACGTTCCTCCCATCATTCCCGATGATCCCGATCCCGATGATCCCACTCCCACACCTTCTGAATATGACCTGCGCGTCATGGCTGAGGACTTGACAGTCAGTGAGAACTCAGACTTCGACTTCAACGACGTCGTCTTCGATGTGAAGTATGTAGACGCTACTCACGTACAGCTGAAGGTACTCGCTGCCGGTGGTATCTATCCCATCCGTATTGCCGAGAACGATGCTTACGAGGCTCACGCTCTGCTGCACGCTCCTATGACCATGGTGAACACCTATGCAGGCAACAAAGCTCAGTACACTGCTGATGTCATCACCGTTACCGGTAACTTCGGTAGCAGCAAGGGTGATGCCCAGTTCGGCCTTGGCGTACGCGACATCAAGGTAGAGGTTTCGAAGGATGGCGGTACGACTTGGGCACCGCTGGTGGCTCCTACGGGTAAGGTGGCCAGCAAGATTGCTGTTCCCGTCACTGTCGACTGGTGCGACGAGTATCAAGACATCGACGTGAAGTGGGGCGGCTCGAAGACCTCTGGCAAGTTTGCTGCCTGGGTGGCCAACGAGAGCAACAAGTTCTGGGAGTAATTGAAACATCAAATACTTAGATATTATATCGGAAGGGGCGGCTGCGCGAGCAACCGCTCTTTTTTTTTATCATATAGGATAATAATTTTCATTTTTTATTATTTATATTATTCGTACCTTTGATTTTATCGAAGGTTGACAGCACCTCGGAAATGAAAATAATTATTAATTTATTTTGCATTTCTCTCGGTTTGCACTACCTTTGCATATTGTTATGGTATTAAACTATATTTGGATTGCATTCTTTCTGGTGGCTTTTGCCATCGCAGCAGTGAAGTTAGTGTTCTTTGGCGACTACGATGTGTTCCCCGCCATGATGGACTCTACGTTCTCGTCGTCGAAGACGGCAGTCGAGATATCGTTGGGACTGACCGGTGTGCTGTCACTCTGGTTAGGAGTAATGAAGATTGGCGAGAAGGGTGGCGTGGTCAATGTGCTGGCACGCGTGCTGTCGCCTGTGTTTACCAAGCTGTTTCCCGACATTCCCAAGGGACATCCCGTCACGGGTTCCATCTTCATGAACATTGCCGCCAATATGCTGGGACTGGACAATGCTGCCACGCCATTAGGGCTGAAAGCCATGGAGCAGATGCAGGAGCTGAACACGAAGAAGGACACGGCATCGAACCCCATGATCATGTTCTTGGTGCTGAACACCTCGGGGCTGACGCTCATCCCCGTCTCTATCATGGTATACCGGGCACAGTTAGGAGCTGCTCAGCCCTCCGACATATTTATTCCCATCCTGCTGGCTACGTTCTTCTCGACACTGGCGGGCATCGTGGTCACCTCGCTCTACCAGCGCATCAACCTGCTGAACCGCACCATCCTGCTGACACTGGGTGGCGCGTGTGCCGTGGTGGCAGGCATCATCTGGGGCTTTTCGCAGATGAACCCAGAGTTGATGAATAAGGTGAGTACTACCATTGCCAACATCCTGCTGATGACTATCATCTGCGGATTCATCGTGGCAGGCATGAGGAAGAAAGTGAACGTGTATGATGCCTTCATCGAGGGTGCGAAGGACGGTTTTACCACTGCCGTGCGCATCATCCCTTATCTGGTAGCCATTCTGGTAGGCATTGGTGTGTTCCGCGCTTCAGGTGCCATGGACTTGCTGGTGGGAGGCATTCGTAACGTAGTGGAAGCTACCTGCATCAATGCCCAGTGGGTGGATGCTATGCCTACGGCACTGATGAAGCCGCTGTCGGGTTCAGGTGCTCGCGGCATGATGGTGGATGCCATGACCAACTACGGAGCCGACTCGTTTGTAGGTCGCCTGGCTTGCATCTTCCAGGGTTCTACGGACACGACGTTCTACATTCTGGCCGTCTACTTCGGCTCGGTGGGTATTAAGAACACGCGCCATGCCGTGAGCTGTGGTCTGTTGGCCGACCTGGCAGGCATCATCGCCGCCATCCTCATCTGCTATATGTTCTTCGGGTAATCCGGGTATCTGTGATTTCCGAAATAAGAAATTACTATGAGCAAACTGACAACCATCTTCAAGGACACGGCCATTTATGGTCTGTCGAGCATTATCGGCCGATTCATCAATTGGCTGCTGGTGCCACTGTATACGGCCAAGATGTCGGCAGCATCCGGAGGCTATGGTGTCATCACCAACATCTATGCCTATGTAGCACTGGCCATGGTGCTGCTGACCTTCGGCATGGAGACCACCTATTTCCGCTTCACCAACAAGACCCATACCGACTCGAACGTCGTTTACTCCACCACCCTCATCGCTGTGGGTACGGTAGGACTGCTGTTTGCCGCACTGGTATTGCTGTTCTTAGGACCCATCAGCCAGCTTATGGGCTATGGCGACCATCCCGACTATGTAGGTGTGATGGCAGTGACGGTGGCCATTGATGCTTTCCTGTGCATCCCCTTTGCCCACCTGCGCCAGCAGAAGAAAGCGCTGAAGTTTGCTGCTCTGAAACTGCTGAACATCGTGATGAGCATCGTGCTGAACATCATCTACTTCGTTTGGATGGACGGCAAGGACGTGGCCTACGTGTTCTATATCAACCTATTCTGCACCACCATGCTGGCCTTCTGCCTCATCAAGGAGCTGACGGGATTCCGCTGGGTGCTGGACAAGCAGTTGCTGCGTACCATGCTCAGCTACTCGTGGCCCATCCTGGTGCTGGGCATTGCAGGCATTCTGAACCAGACCGCTGACAAGATGCTATTCCCCTACATCTACCCTGGCGCCGACATGCATGAGCAACTGGGTATCTACGGTGCCTGCTCAAAGATAGCCATGATTATGGCCATGATTACGCAGGCCTTCCGTTTCGCCTACGAGCCTATTGTCTTTGCCGGTGTCAAGGACAAGGACCAGCACGAGATGTACGCCCAGGCCATGAAGTACTTCATCATCTTCACCCTGCTGGCCTTCCTGCTGGTGGTAGGATATATGGACATTCTGAAGTACATCATCGGAGCGGACTATTGGTCGGGACTGCGCGTGGTACCCATAGTCATGGCAGCAGAAATCATGATGGGCATCTACTTCAACCTGTCGTTCTGGTATAAGGTCATCGATAAAACAATCTGGGGAGCCGTCTTCTCCGGCATCGGCTGCGTGGCACTCATTGCTGTCAATATCATCTTCGTGCCTGTCTATGGCTTCATGGCCTGTGCTTGGGCCGGACTGATAGGCTACAGTGTGGCCATGCTGACCAGCTACTTTGTAGGTCAGAAGTACTATCCCATCAACTATCCGCTCAAGGAGATTGCCGTCTACGCACTGCTGGCCTTCGCCATTTTCGAGACCATGAAGGCTTGCAGCATCTGGCATGTGTGGGCATCGTTAGCCATGAACACCCTGCTCATAGTCGTCTTTGTGGCCTACATCGTCTGGAAGGACCTGCCCCTCAGCAAACTTCCCGTGGTCGGCAAATACTTCGCACGATTCACGAAATAATACTATTACAACGCAATATGAAGAAACTACTCTTATCAGTGATGTGTCTGTGCTCCATAGGAGTGCATGCCGACGAAGGCATGTGGACACTGTTTGATCTGCCCACTGCCGTCTACGAGCAGATGAAAGGCTACGGTTTTGAACTGCCCATGGAGCAACTTTACCAGACGGACAATGCCGTCAAGAATGCCGTTGTGAACTTCGGAGGCTACTGCTCAGGTGTTGTGGTGAGTTCCAACGGACTGGTGTTTACCAACCACCACTGCGGCTTCGAGTCCATCCGCCAGCACTCTACGGTGGAACACGATTACCTGCTGAACGGCTTTGTAGCCAAGAGCTATGAGGAAGAGCTGCCCAACGAAGACCTCTTCGTCAGCTTTATGATAGACCAGAAGGACGTCAGCCAGGAAATTCTGCCCCTGCTGAAGGGTCTGGACTACGAGCAGCAGGCAGACAAGGTGGACTCCATCGAGAATGCTTGGCAGAAGCAGATTCGCGCCCAAGACAGCACCCTGCGCGTGGAGGTGAAGCCTTTCTACGAGGGCAACAAGTTCTACTGCACCACCTATCGCGACTTCGAGGATGTGCGCCTGGTGTTCACCGTGCCCAAGTCGATGGGTAAGTTCGGTGGCGAGACGGACAACTGGATGTGGCCGCGCCAGACGTGCGACTACTCGGTGTTCCGCATCTATGCCGACCCGAAGACCAACGGTCCTGCCAAGTACTCGAAGGACAACGTGCCCTACCACCCCAAATCGTGGGCTCCCATCTCGATGAAAGGCTATAAGCCCGGCGACTTCTGCATGATTATGGGCTATCCGGGAAGCACCAGCCGCTACCTGTCGAGCTATGGCATCAAGGAACGTCGTGATGCCATCAATGCTCCCCGCGTACAGGTGCGTGGTGTGAAACAGGACATCATGCTGCGCCACATGCGTGCCGACGAGGGCGTACGCATCAAGTACGACTCGAAGTATGCCAGTTCTTCGAACTACTGGAAGAACTCCATCGGCATGAACAAGTGCATAGACTCCATCGGGCTGATAAAGCAGAAGCAGCAGTACGAGGCCCGCATACGGCAGTGGCTCAGCACGCACGAAGCCCCCGAGGCCCGCGGTCTGGACTTCGACAAGATGGCCACCCTGTATCAGAAGCGCATGGAGCTGACCAATATCCGCACGCTGTTTATGGAGTCGTTCTTCCTGCAGGACCAGCTGAGCTATCGCGCCTGGCGCATCCAGTGGGCCATGCCGGTCAAAGGTCCGAAGTCAAAGCCCAAGAAACAGTATCATGAGTTTGCTGACAACAGCAACGAGTGGGACAAGGCCACCGATATGGAATTGCTGGTGGCGCTGCTGAAGAACTACCGCCAGCAGGTGACGGATAAGGAGTATCTGCCCGATTTCTACGAGACCATTGACGAGAAGTTCCATGGCGACTACAAGGCATACGTCAATGCCCTGTATAACAAGTCGGTGCTGATGAAGAGCGGCAAACCCATCTACTTCAACAAGAAGAGCTACAAGAAAGACCTGGGTGTGAAGTACGGTCTGGACCTCAACGAGCTTCGTTCAAAGATAGACACCGAGCGCCGCGAGCTGTCACTGCAGATCAACGAACAGGAGCGACTGCTGTGTGCGGCCGTGTTGCGCATGGAGCAGGACATGCCCAACTACTCGGATGCCAACTTCACGCTGCGCATGACCTACGGACAGATTGGTGAGTACACGTTGGGAGGCCGTCCCTCAGGCTACTACACCACGGCCCGCTCGCTGTGGGAGAAGATGCAGCAGGCCGACCAGAACTTTGAGTATTTTGCTGAGCCTGTCATGCACGAGCTGCTGTCGCAGAAGGATTTCGGTCCCTACGCTGACCCGCTGACGGGAACGCTGCAGTTGTGCTTCCTGTCGAACAACGACATCACGGGTGGTAACTCCGGTTCACCCATCTTCAACGGTAAGGGCGAACTGCTGGGTCTGGCCTTCGACGGCAACTGGGACTCGCTCAGTAGCGACATCTTCTTCGACCGTCAATTGGCCCGTACCATCAATGTCGACGTCCGTTTCATGCTCTACATGATGGACTGTTGGGGCAATGCCGACAGACTGCTGAACGAAATCGAGAAAAGATAAAACTCTGCAACAAGTTTTCTTTGCGAAAACATAGCGGCAAGAAGGATATGAATGTACAAATAGAAGCGGCATGGAAAGAGCAGTTGATGGCAGAGTTTGAGAAACCCTATTTTCTGCAACTGACCACTGCTGTGCGCCAAGAGTATAGCCAGGGGACATGCTATCCCCCTGGCCAACTCATTTTCAATGCCTTCAATCTGTGTCCTTTCCAGCAGGTGAAGGTAGTCATCATCGGACAAGACCCTTACCACGAGCCGGGACAGGCCCACGGGCTGAGCTTCTCCGTACAGGACGGCGTGCCCTTTCCCCCCTCGCTGCAGAACATTTTCAAGGAGATTCAGCAAGACCTCGGCACTCCTATTCCCCAGTCGGGCAGTCTGGTGCGTTGGGCGCGTCAGGGCGTATTGCTGCTGAACGCTACGCTGACCGTACGCGCTCATCAGGCCAACAGCCATGCTGCGCTGGGCTGGCAGCAGTTCACCGACGCTGCCATCCGTGCACTGGCTTCTCAGCGTCAGCATCTGGTCTACATGCTGTGGGGTGGCTTTGCCCGCTCAAAGGCATCGATGATTAACAGGGACCAGAATCTGGTCTTAGAATCTGTTCATCCCTCACCACTTTCTGCTAACCGTGGCGGCTGGTTCGGTCAGCACCAGTTCTCGCGCTGTAATCAGTACTTACAGCAGCACGGTATCGCCCCTATCCAGTGGTGAAAACATTCATTATCCAACGATACCGAGCACCGATTGCTGACCAAAGTCGACGAATTTGCTGACCAAAGTCGCCGAGTTTGCTGACCAGCGGAATTCATAAGCTGCTCCAAACTGCCTGTCGTTGACAACTCATCCATAGTTAAACTCTACAGTTTTCCCACCTGACAACTCATTCGCGGTATGTGTAATAAACATTCGTGGATGTAACATTTTTGCTTCCTGTGTGTTTCATGGTTTTCTGACGTTACACACAGCTAACTTTCTGATACTTTAGAAAAACATACGTATGCTATAAAAGGTATATATTTGCAGCAGATTTCATTAAGTATCGGTAAGACAAATTAATACTTTTTTAACCAATAAACAAAAACATTATGAGATTTATGACAAAGAAAACAGCCTTGTGTGCGGGGTTATGCTTACTCGGCATGATCAGCACGCAGCAGGTGTCGGCAGCCACAGACAAGGTGGTTTCCGTTCAGCAGGCTCAGCAAGTCTCTGGACGCATTGTTGACTCTCAGGGACCATTGATTGGTGCCACAGTCAAGGAGAAAGGTACCCAGAACGGTACGGTTACCGACTTTGACGGTAACTTCACGCTCGACGTACAGCCTGGTGCTACGCTTGTCATTTCCTACATAGGTTATGAGACGCAGGAAGTGAAAGCTTCTCGTAACATGCGCGTGGAAATGAAAGAGGATGGTCATCTGGTGAATGAAGTGGTGGTCATCGGTTACGGTACGCAGCGTCGTGAGGCAGTGACGGGTTCAGTGGCCAATATCGGTGGCGAGAAGCTGAACCAGATTGCCGCTACCAATGCCGCTCAGGCACTGCAGGGACGAGTAGCCGGTGTGCTGATGACGCAGACCAACTCGCAGCCTGGCTCAGAGATGCAGATTCGTATCCGCGGTCAGCGCTCGCTGTCGGCAAGTAACGACCCGCTCATCGTGCTCGACGGTATTCCCTTCATGGGCCAGCTGTCGGATATCAATCCTACTGACATCAAGTCGATGGACATCCTGAAGGACGCCTCAGCCACCGCCATCTACGGTTCGCGTGGTGCCAACGGTGTCATTATCATCACCACTGTCAAGGGCAGCCAGGGCACTCCGGCCAAGGTGAGCTACAACGGCTACGTCAGCTTCAAGTCTGTGTTCAAGAAGTATCCCATGATGGACGGTCCTACGTTTGCCAAGTTCCGCAAGTATGCCGGCAAATATGAGAACTCACTCGACGAGAGTGACGACACCAATACCGACTGGCAGGACCTGTACTACCAGACAGGTGTTACCCATAACCACGACATCAGCGTAACTGGCGGCACCAATGGTGGCAGCTACAGCTTCGGTGCAGGCTACTACCACGATGAGTCACCCGTTCCCACCCAGGCTTACGACCGTGTGAGCGTTCGTGGTAACTTCGACCAGATGGTGGGCAAGTACTTCCGCTTCGGACTCTCAACCAACAACAGCTATCGCATGACTCAGGGCGTCAACGACATGTATGGCGTGCTGAGCAAGAGTCCGCTGGCAAGTCCCTACGATGCTGACGGCAATCTGAGGCGCTATATCAGCCTGCCTGCCGACGACCAGAGCGTTGTCACCAAGGAGACTGTAGAGCGTGACAAGGACATTTGGCTCAACGAGAACAAGGGTATCGGTTCTTACAACACCGTCTTTGCAGAAGTGAAGTGTCCGTGGCTGGAAGGACTGAGCTATCGCATTAATATCGGTCTGAACTTCCGCTCGTCAAAAGCCGGTAATTTCACCGGACGCGGTGTCAACAATAAGGACGAGAATGCACCCAGCGGCGGTGGCATCACCGAGAACCAGACCCGCAACTGGGCTGTTGAGAACCTGATCACCTTTGACCGTACCTTCGGCAAGCACCAAGTGAACTTCGTTGGTATGTACTCTGCCGAGCAGACCGTCTTTGAGCAGACCGGAGCATCGGCACAGGACATCCCTGCCGACTACTTCCAGTACTACAACCTGCCCTCAGCACTGGGTGAGGTGAACCTGACCAACTACAGCTACTGGCGCAGCGGACTGAAATCCGTTATGGCCCGTGCCATGTACTCTTACGACAATAAGTACATGGCTTCTGTCGCCATCCGTTCCGACGGTTCTTCACGTCTGGCTCCCGGTCACAAGTGGCACACCTATCCCGCCATCTCGGCAGGTTGGAACATTGCCCGCGAGGAATTCATGGAGAGCACCAAGAGTTGGCTCGACAACCTGAAGCTGCGCATCGGTTACGGTGAGACCTCTAACCAGGCCATCAATCCCTACTCGACCCTTGGCGGACTGGCCGTTCGCAACTATAACTTCGGCGATGCCTACAAGGCTGGATACTATGTGAATGCACTGCCTAACGACGCACTGGGTTGGGAGTACTCGAAGACATGGAACTTCGGTCTGGACTTCTCACTCTTCAACGGACGTCTGTCGGGTACGTTCGAATATTATACCCAGAAGACCAGCGACATCCTGCTTGACGTGGGTCTGCCCTCTACATCAGGTGTGAGCAGCTATACCGGTAACATCGGTAAGACCAAGAACAAGGGTTGGGAGTTCTCGCTGAACGGCATCATCATCGACAACAAGAACGGATGGAACTGGGAGGCTGGCATCAACTTCTACCAGAACCGCAACGAACTGGTTGAACTGGCATCAGGTGCAGAGAAGGACGAGGCCAACCGCTGGTTCGTAGGCCATCCCATCGATGTCATCTATGACTATGAGTACCAAGGACTTTGGCAGGAGGGTGACCCCTATCTGGACATCCTGGAGCCAGGCGGCAACGTAGGTATGATAAAGGTGAAGTACGACGGTGAATACGATGCCGACGGAAAGCCCGTACGTGCCATCGGTCCGGACGACCGTCAGATCATGAGCATGGAGCCCGACCTCATCGGTGGTTTCAACACCACAGTAGGCTACAAGCACTTCGACCTGACCGTCATCGGTGCCTTCCAGATTGGCGGTAAGCTCATCTCGGCCATCCACTCAGCCAACGGCTACCTGAACATGCTGACGGGCCGTCGCGGGCAGCTCGACGTAGACTACTGGACTGAGGATAACACCGGCGCTAAGTATCCCAGACCCGGTGGCATCCAGAGCGGTGATAACCCCAAGTACGGTTCTACACTTGGCTACTTCAACGCAGGCTACCTGAAGATTCGCGCCATTACCTTAGGCTACAACTTCGAACACCTGAAGGCCATCAAGGACCTCGGCATCAGCCGTCTGCGTCTCTATGCCACCATTCAGAACCCGTTCGTACTCTTCTCGCCGTTCAACAATGAGAGCGGTCTTGACCCCGAGACCAACTCATTTGCTACGCAGAACACCGCTGTGGGTATCGACGGTTACACTGGCAAGCACGCAATGCCGATTGTTGGCTACAACACGCCTGCTACGCGCAACTTCCTGCTGGGTGTTAACCTAACGTTCTAATAAGGCATCATTAATCATGCATCATATAAAAAAAGATAAGCATTATGAAACGTAAAAGCATAAAATATTTCCTCGCTGCGGGCGTTGTGAGCTGTGGACTTACCGCCACACTCGTTTCCTGCTCCGACGTACTCGAAGAGCAGCCGCGCAGCCAGTTCGACCCGACATTCTTCAATACTAAGACGGGTATCGAGGGCGGTCTGACATCGCTCTATGCTCACCTGCGCTATTTCTATGGCAACGGTTACTACCTGAACGACTGTGAGACAGGTACCGACGAATACACTTATGCACAGTCGGCCGACGGCAACTTCAAGGATGCCGACCTCTCGGGTGTAGGCCAGATGACGTCTACCAGCAGCCGATCTGACGCACTATGGGGCAACGCCTTCGCTAACATCAACACCGCCAACGGCGTCATTGAGAACGGCGAGGCTTCCGGCATCGATGCCTCCCTGCTGGCCGAGGCTTACTTCTTCCGCGCCTTCGACTACTTCCTGCTGGTGCAGACCTTCGGTGGTGTGCCCCTGGACTTAGGTGCCGGAGAGCTGAAGTTCAACACCTCTACCGTCCGCACCTCCGTGCGTAACACGGTGCCTGAGGTCTATGCTGCCATCTTTGCTGACCTGGAGAAGGCTATTGCCGACCTGCCAGATAATCCGCGTCTGAAGGGAACGGCCACCAAGAATCTGGCCCGCCTGTACTTGTCGAAAGCTTACCTGACATACGCCTGGTGGCTGGAGAACCCCAACAATATTCCTACCTATCCTGAGTGCAGCCGTGAGAGCGGACAGGCTCAGAGCTACTTCCAGAAGGCTTACGACGTGGCAAATCAGGCCATCAACAATCCAGGACCCTATGCTTTGCAGCCAACGTTCTACGATGTCAACGTAGCCACCAACGACCGTAACTCAGAGATTATGCTGTATGCTGACCACGACGAGAACGAGAAGTATGGTAACGGCGGTGCCGGCTACGGCTGGGGTAGCGGTAGCTCTCCTGAGAACTTCGCCTACTGGATGGAGACTTGGAACTACACCGAGATGACGGCTAAGTCTGCTTCTGGAGCTGTTATCAATCCCATACAGCGTGAGGCCGTACAAGCTTTAGGGCGTCCTTGGACTCGTATGGCACCTATTGCCGACAACTTCATGGAAGGTGGCGTGTGGGAAGACGCTGTCAAGGCTATCGATGCGCGTTATGATGCAACTTTCACTCTGCGCTATCACACCAACTGGCAGAAGTCGGGTAACACCGAGCCTTATGTGGAGGGAGCCAATGGTATGCACGTAGGCCCCAACGAAATATTCTTCAGCTGGGTGCCTGAGAGTGAGGACAGCAAGATTGACTATACCGTCGGCGAAGGTAACGGAAACGGTAACCTGGGCTTCGGTGTGATGCCTGGCCGTGCTGACTTCGTGGTAGCTGTCAACCACATCAGCCGTAAGAAGTTCCCCATCAACTGGAAAATTGGTATCTATCGTACTGACAATGCCGGTGGCCTGGGTTCAAAGGTGAACGGTGGAAGCCCCCGTCCCTGGAGTATCGCCAAGTTCTCGGAATTCTACCTCATCGCTGCTGAGGCTGCCGTGAAATTGAACAAGAATGCTGAGGCCCGCAACTTGGTGAACGTACTCCGTGAGCGCGCCGGCAAGATGAACTTCAGCCAGAACGAAAACGTGGCTGTAAGCATAGACAACAGTGCTGCCATGCTGGCCGCAACACCTGCCACGATTACCATCGACTACATTCTCGATGAGCGTAGCCGTGAGTTCTGGGGCGAAGGTTATCGTCGCTTCGACCTGGTGCGCACGCAGAAGTGGAAGGAGCGTTCCAGCACCTACCGCATCGCAGGCAGCGGCTATACCGATAAGGAATTGGAGACATTCCATCGCGATATCCCTGATGGTTACTACCTCCGTCCCATCCCGCAAGGACAGCTTGACGCTATGGAGATGACAGATGAAGAGAAGAAGGAATATCAGAACCCGGCATACAGATAGGTTTTTTGATTCGTAGTATTTAGAAGATCTTTTGCTTCATCTCTCCAAGCACTGGTTGTCATTCGCGTGACTTCCAGTGCTTTTTCAATTTTTTTTTGTACCTTTGCACGCAAAAAGCAACGATGAATAATATTCCCCCCATCTTGGAGGTCGGTGGCATTCTGATCTCCTCTGATATATTAACCGAGCGCTTCTGCTGTGACTACGAGAAGTGCCGCGGCATCTGCTGTGTCGAGGGCGATGCTGGAGCCCCCATCACGCTTGACGAGATTGCTGACATCGAAGACTCACTGGATGCCGTATGGCCCAACCTGTCGGCATCGGCACAAAGCGTTATCGACCAGCAGGGAGTGGCCTATGCCGACCGCGACGGTGACATGGTGACCAGCATAGTGCGTGGCAGGGATTGTGTCTTCACCTGCTACAACGGAGACAACTGTCTATGCGCACTGGAAAAGGTATATCGGGAGGGAAGGACGCGGTTCTGCAAGCCCATCAGTTGCGCCCTCTATCCCATCCGCGAGAAAAGCTTCGGTAACGGTCTCATCGGTCTGAACTACCACCGCTGGGAAGTTTGTAAGGAGGCCGTAGAAAAAGGGAAGGCCCTTGACCTTCCCGTTTATCGATTTCTGCGCGAACCGCTCATCCGCCGCTTCGGACAGGAGTGGTATAACGAATTGTGTGCCGTGGCCGATCAGCTGTTGAGATAAGTAGCGCTCATGGGAGGCACACGTTAAGTCTACCAAGTCTTCACCGGCATCGTTTGTCCAGCCTTCATGTTGAAGGTCTTGCGCTGTCCATTATATAATAAGGTGACGGTACCGCCCTTCGAAGCCTTCAGCTCGACATCACGCACCTTGCCGCCCTTCCATTGGAAACTGACCTCGAAACCACCGCGGGCACAGAGTCCGCTGACACGCCCCTCGCTCCAAGCCTCAGGCAGGGCGGGCAGCAGTTCGATGACCCAATGACGTTGCTCTTTGGGGAAAGAACCTTCGTAGTTGACGTACGACTGCATGAGCATCTCGCAGACACCGGCCGTACCGCCGAAGTTGCCGTCAATTTGGAAAGGCGGATGGGCATCCATCAGGTTGGCATAGGTGCCACCGGCATGGCGCGTACCAAGACGCTGGTCGTCTTGAGCGTCGGTAAAGGTCAGCAGCTTGCGGTATATCTGGTAGGCCTTCTCGCCATTATGCAGTCGTGCCCACAGATTGATGCGCCAACCGGTGCTCCATCCCGTGGTCTCGTCGCCCTTCTGGATGAGTGTCTGTTCACAGGCATTCAGATAGTCTTCCTTTGACAGTTGGTTGGGAACGGCGAGCGTGACATCTCCCGGCAAATGTTGCAGGCGCAGATAATGCTGTCCCGGATAGAGTCCGATGAGGTGACTCTGATGACGGTGCCGCGGGTCTTTGTCCTGCCAGTCGTAGTACCATTCGTTCAGGTCGCCGTCCTTGCCTACGGTATAGGGATGCAGCTTTATCAGTGCCATTGTGATGCGCATCTGTTGTGCCTTGACGCGCTTGATGGCGGCTTGGTAGTCTTTGTTGGTTACCTTGTTAGACTTGTGCCATGATGTCATGAGCTTGTTAGCGGTGGTCAGTGCCTGGCGCGTGTTTTCCAGCAGTTCGCGGATGATAGCCAGGTCGGCCGTACCACCATAGCACGTCATTCCGTGATACCCCTTGTCGGTGATGTATTCGTTCTCGGGCGATGTGCTGGGGGCGGTGATGAGTTCTTTGGGATTCTTGGGATTCTTGATGAGCCAGTCCATGCAGAACTCTGCGGCTCCCGTCATCAGAGGCAGTGCTGTGTCTATCAAGTATTTATCGTCACGAGTAAAGAGGTAACGCTCCCACAGGGCATTGACCAGCCACGCTCCACCCAAGTTAAAGTTGGCCCATTCAGGCCACTCCTTCTTCTCGCCGGTAGGATTGGTCATGGCCCACAGGTCGGAGTTATGACTGGAGCACCATCCGTTGTCAATGCCGTAATAGTTTTTGGCGGTATGCTTTCCGTTGTCCGCCAGTGCGCTGATGAAGCCGTCCAGCGGCATAGCCATCTCCTGAAGGTTGGCGACAAATGCTGGCCAGTAGTTCTCTTCCAAATTGATGTTGACAGTATAGTTGCCGCGCCAGGGCGACCACAGATAGGGTGTCCAGAGCCCTTGCAGGTTGGCAGGGACACCCGGGGTACGCGAACAGCTGATGAGCAGGTAACGGCCATACTGGAAGTAAAGCATCTCCAAGTATCGTGGATTCAGGTTTTCCTTCAGCAGTCGGTCGGTGGGCACGGTGTGGGGGCCGCCGCAAAGCATCGGCGTACAGGACGGGGTGTTGCAGGATGTCGGCGTACAGGAGGGGGTGTTGCAAGGCGTCGGCGTACAGGACGGGGTGGCATCGGGTGTGGACTGGCCTAATTGCAGGCGCAGGCGGTTGTAGAAATGTTGATAGTCCTTGATGTGTCGTTCGCGGAACTGGTCGTAAGTGTAGTTCTTAGTGTGCCAGATGTCGTCTGTGGCCTGCTCCAGATAGGGTGCCGCCTCACGTACCGGGTGCTTGTCGAAGCCGTTGAAGCTGGTTTCGTTGATAATGTAGACGATAGCCTCCTTGCCGTCACGGATGGCTAGTGTAGAGTCTGATGCGCTGACCTTTCCGTCGGTCTTCACTTGTAGGATGGTGCAGAAGTGGATGCTTTCCTGCGGGTCGCCTGTGGCATGTCCTGTCTGCGTCAGCTGATTATCGCTGGCTTTTACCTGATGGGGCACCTGTGCCGACATGACGATACGGAAGTTGAGGTTGCCCTTCAGCCGGATGGCGATGAGTTTGTCGGGATGGGAAGCGAAATACTCGCGGGTGGTGGAGGCTGAGCCTCCACATACAGAACTGGCGGGGGGGCCTTGAATAGGACTGGCGGGTACTCCCTGAATAGGACCGGCAGGGGCTTCCTGAACAGAATTGGTTGTGGCTTTGCGCACATAGCTGTCGTGGGCCAGGGCGCGGTCGATGTCCAGCACGCGATGGTATTGTTGCACCTCACCCTTGTTGTCGTCGATGATGTAGACGTTGCCCAAAGGCTGGTAGAACTGCGAGTTGGGGCCCTGTACATGGAGCTGCAACGAGTCCGCCAGCTGGTAGTCCTCGTTAAACAGTGCCTTACGGATTTTGGGAATCCACCGGTTGGCATCCTTGTCGAGATTACGGTCAACGGGCTTCCCCGTCCACAACGTGATGTCGTTCAGCTGGATGAGGCAGGTGTCTGTGCCGCCATATACCAAGGCTCCTAACTTGCCGTTGCCGATGGGCAGCGACTCTTCGAAATACTGTGCGGGACGGTCGTACCACAGTTTCATGGCTGGCTGGTCCTGCTGTAGCTTCTTGTCTGACGTACGCTGGTGCGTCGTTGCCGTTGCGCTTAATGCCGTCAGTGCGATAATAAAAAAGGAGAACCAGCGTGATTCTCCTTTTTGTGTATTAGAAATGGTGTTAAGCATCGATGTTAGCGTAAGTTGCGTTCTTCTCAATAAACAGTCGACGTGGTTCCACATCGTCGCCCATCAGCATAGAGAATATCTCGTCGGCCTCGGCGGCGTTCTCGATAGTCACCTGCTTCAGCAGACGGTTCTCGGGATTCATGGTTGTTTCCCACAGCTGCTCGGGGTTCATTTCACCCAGACCTTTGTATCGCTGGGTGTGCAGTGCCGATGCGTTCTCGTCGCCGTCGACATACTTGTCGATGAATGCCTGGCGCTGCTGGTCGGTGTAGCAGTATTCCGACACCTTCTTGTACGTACACTTGTATAGTGGCGGTGTGGCAATATAGAGGTGACCCTCTTGGATGACCTTCGGCATGAAGCGATAGAACAGCGTCATAATCAGCGTGTCGATGTGGCTGCCATCGACGTCGGCATCGGTCATGATGATAATCTTGTCATAACGCAGCTTGTCAACGTTGGCCTCGCGGTCACCTTCGCCATCCACGCCGAAGCGCACGCCTATGCTCTGGATGATGTTCATAACCGACTCGGCCTCGAAGACGCGGTGCCACTGAACCTTCTCCACATTCAGGATTTTACCGCGCAGGGGAAGGATGGCCTGTGTGTGACGGTCACGGCCCTGCTTGGCCGAACCACCGGCCGAGTCACCCTCGACGAGGAAAATCTCACAACGTGCGGGGTCTTTCTCCGAACAGTCAGCCAGCTTACCCGGCAGACCGCCGCCCGTCATAGGACTCTTGCGCTGCACACTCTCGCGAGCCTTGCGGGCGGCAATTCGGGCCGTAGCAGCCAGCACCACCTTGTCGCAAATCATCTTGGCCTCCTTCGGATGTTCCTCTAAGTAGTTGGCCAGGGCCTCTCCGACGGCCTGCTGTACAGCACCAGCCACCTCTGAGTTACCCAACTTCGTCTTGGTCTGCCCCTCAAACTGCGGCTCAGCCACCTTGATGCTGATGACGGCCGTCAGCCCCTCGCGGAAGTCCTCGGGGGCAATCTCTATCTTGGCCTTCTCTATCTGCTTACTAATCTGCGGGTCGTTGTCGGCATACTTCTTCAGCGTACGCGTTAGTGCGGCTCGGAAACCGGCCAAGTGTGTACCACCCTCGATGGTGTTGATGTTGTTGACATAGGAGTGAATGTTCTCCGAATAGTCAGTGTTATACATTACGGCCACCTCGATGGGTATGCCCTGCTTCTCGGTCTTCAGGTAGATGACGTCATCCACCAGATGCGTGCGGTGCCGGTCCACGTAGCGTACAAACTCCTTTAGTCCCTCCTTGGCGTGGAACACTTCGGGTTCCTTCAGCTTGCCCTCCTCGTCAGGGCGCAGGTCGGTCAGCGTGATGGTGATGCCTGCATTCAGGTAGGCCAGCTCGCGCATGCGGCGGGCAATGATGTCATACTTATATTCCGTAGTGGTGAAAATGCTTCCATCGGGCCAGAACTGCTGGCGCGTACCGGTCTGGTCGGTGTCGCCAACAATCTTCACGTCGTACAGCGGCTTGCCCTTCTCGTATTCCTGTTGGTAGATGTGTCCGTTGCGATAGACCTGTGACATCATGTGGGTGGACAGTGCGTTCACGCAGCTTACACCCACACCGTGCAGACCGCCGGACACCTTATACGAGCCTTTGTCGAACTTACCGCCGGCGTGCAGTACGGTCATGACCACCTCCAGTGCCGACTTGTGCATCTTCTCGTGCTCGTCGACGGGAATACCGCGGCCATTGTCTTGTACGGTGATAGAGTTGTCTTCGTTGATGGTCACCTCAATATGAGTACAGTAACCAGCCATGGCCTCGTCGATAGAGTTGTCGACGGTCTCGTTGACCAGGTGGTGAAGTCCCTTTTCGCTGATGTCTCCAATATACATTGCCGGACGCTTGCGCACGGCTTCTAAGCCCTCGAGTACCTGAATGTTACTCGCGGAATAATTACTTGCATTGTTCTGTTCTTCTGCCATTGTTTTTCGTTTGGTCTAAATAGGTTGCAAAGTTACGAAATAAATGCGAGTTAAACGAAAGAAAAGTGTTTATTTTTTATAAAAAAGAAAGCCGTACTCTCGGTTGTGAGTACAGCTTCCATATACGTCGGATAATGATAATCCTATCCCAGCTTATTGATGTGTGCAGTAAGGCTTGACTTCAGGTTGGCGGCCTTGTTCTTGTGGATGATGTTGGTCTTTGCCAGCTTGTCCAACATCTTCTGTACCTTCGGATACAGCGTAGCAGCTTCTTCCTTGTTAGTCATTGCACGAAGCTTACGTACGGCATTGCGCATGGTTTTTGCATAGTAGTGGTTGTGCTCTGCCTTTTTCCTGTCCTGACGAATTCTCTTCAGGGATGATTTGTGATTTGCCATTTTAATTTAACTGTTTTGTTTTTGATGTTTAACTTAAAGCTTGTGGGTCTTGCGTCGCGCGGACTGCCCTGGGCGAACTTCTTTCAAAGCCCTCCGCCACCATTTCCAACTGTTGCGGTAGCACTTGGCTGTGCAGATGACGGATTTAAAATTCTGGTAGTCCCTAGGAGAGTCGAACTCCTCTTTAGAGAATGAAAATCTCTCGTCCTAACCGATAGACGAAGGGACCGCAATGTCGGCAATGTTTTGATTTTCAATTTACAATTGACTCGTTACACTACACAAAAGCGGGTGCAAAGGTACGACTATTTTTTTAATTCTGCAAATTTTATGGCAGAAAAATATTGTTTTATGTTCTAAATAAAAACTTTTATAGAGTCAACCAGCAAGTGCAAGATGGCTGCAAAGTTAAGCAGAATGTTTGAAAAAGACCTCATTTGGTGTGAGGAAATTTAATTAGGGCACATGCCAACATCCGCGGCAAGAGCTATTTCAAGAACGAATCAGACAAACTGTCAAACAACAATCAAAACAAGGAAGACAACGAAAGTAAATAAGCAAGACAGCAGCACAGTGCTGCCACAGAGCCACAAGGGCATGAACGTGAAGTCAATAGATCTTATGAATAAGATGCGCCTGTTCGTTATGGCGGAGGCATTCAGGACAAGTCTCGGAAGCACTATAGCCGAGAACATGACACCGGACGCCTTTCTCTCCATGCTGCTCAACAGCGAGTGGGACTACCGCTACACGCAGATGGTGAACCGGCTTACCAAACAGGCCGGATTCCGTTACAATGCGTATATGGAGGACATCGACTATGACACGCCGCGCAACCTGAACCGCAACCAGCTGGAACGACTGGCAACCCTGGAGTTTGTCAGGGCAGGGCAAGACGTGTTCATAACCGGACCGACTGGGACTAGAAAGAGCACACTCGCCGAAGCTTTTGCGCACAGGGCATGTGAGAATGGCATGCGCACATATTATGCCAGCGCGCCGAAACTCATGAACAAGCTCAAGGGAGCCAAGGCAAAGGGCACATACGATGCAGACATGAAGAAAATTGAAAAGTCGGCACTGCTGGTGTGAGATAATGAATCATGGTGGCTTGTATGGACGTGCCAATGAGGCAAATTTCCCCAAGGTGAATGATTATCGGAATATCGTAGTGGCAGAGGCTATGAAGGTCTTGGGCTTCGTTAATCGTCACAGT
>Ga0247608_10000427_pt1 | contig 69241 bp, 69 predicted proteins | sample 176DNAGHGlowgp2_FD_193490 | JGI IMG/M metagenome (GOLD analysis project Ga0247608, IMG submission 193490) | Sheep rumen microbial communities from Palmerston North, Manawatu-Wanganui, New Zealand - 1766 DNA GHGlow gp2 | ecosystem: Host-associated > Mammals > Digestive system > Stomach > Rumen ... | reverse complement strand
CTCCCATTTGTCTGTGATTTTTAATTGTTAGTATTAGGTTGATTCTGCTCGAACAGTCTCTTGTAGTCGCCGCGCTCGTAGGCTTGGATTTCGTTCATCACGAATCTTGCGTAGGTGATGGCGTTCGACATCAACTCGTTGAAGTCCTTGATTTCGCCTTGCATCTTCAGCTCCATCTCATAGTGGTAGATGAGTTCCTTGTGCAGGTTGCGCCAGTACTCCTTTTCCCTCTGCTCGTTGGTGTCGGGCCACATGTGCTTCATCATCTGCATCATGGCCTCGGTGTTCGCGTTGTTTTCAGGCTGCTTCGCCTGTTCTGCGGGTTGCGCTTGGTCTTTGGCAACTTCCGTCTTCTGGTCTTTTTCTTCCATGGTGTGTGTTGTTTTTGTGAAACTTGTAGGATGCAAAATTCCCAAACATCAACCGCCTGCAAGTCGTAAAAAGTCAGAAACGAAACTTTGTGTTTGAAAATAATTCCTATCTTTGCCGCAATAAAAACAATCAGCCATGAAAAAATGCTATATCTGCCAAAAGGAGATTCAAGAAGACAATGCCGTCAGGCTCGGATGGAAGTACGACCCTAATCCAATTTTCATCTGCCAAGAATGCGCACAACATATCCAAAATGCACTTGCGCTATCCGTCGAAGAAGAACGCAGGTTAGTCAATCTGATAAACGAACAAATGGAAGCAATCGTATCAGTTCCAAAACAATAACGCCATGACAAAACTGAAACTACCACGCAAACAGAAGAAAGCGTTGCAGCACATCCGCTTCACAAAAAGATGGCTCGAAGAAGAACTTGATGTACTCGTCAACAAATGCCGTCAATTCGGCCAAACCGACCTTGTACAAGCCGAAACAATGAGGGTTGAAAAGCTTCTCTTGCATCCGTACCCCGAAACCAAGTGGATTCGCAAGGTAAGCCACCACCCATTCGTAAGACATATTAAAGAAACCAAAAGTTGGTCTACATTAAGAAGGCTAAGGTCTGAATTTATTAGACAAGCATTAAAGGAAAAACAAAGCCATGATTGCAATTAAGATAATTTTAATAGCATTTGTAGCCGTAGCCGGAATATGCCTAACAGCATGTTTGATAAAAAGAGTCAATCGTTTTTGGGAAGAAATGGATTTTATTGAAAATGAACTTGAAAGGCTTGCCAAAGAACGTGAAGAACTTATGGATAAGATAACCGGGGAAGTTTAATCTCCACCGTTTTTCATCGTCATAATCCCGATAGCACGAAAGGACGATAGCACGCCATAAGTCCCATCCGTCCCATAAGTCCTATTCCAAACCCAGTTTCTCCTTCACTTCGTCCCAGTCGCCCATGGCCTTGTGAGCGTTCTCGTAAACTTTCTCGTTGAACAAGTCATTCATCCTGGCTTTCATCTCGTTGCTGATGGGCTTCTTCGGGGTCTGTTGCATTTGGTTGGCGATGATGGCAAGTTGGCAAGCCTTGATACATTGGTACTCACTGTTCTGCAATGTCTGCTCCAATTGCTTTAACTGCTCCTTCTCGTCGTCGGTCAGGTCTTTCTTCGCCTTAAGTGCCTTTACCGCGTCATATTGCGCGTCGATGGTGACATCCTTGTTGCTGAAAACGACATCTCCGTTGAGGTTCTTGCCCGTCTTGAAGATTTGCAGGTAGTTGAGTATCTCGTAGTCGAGCGAGCCGTACCACTTGATGACCTCGGGGTCGTAGGCACTCATCTTCTTGTAGTCGTCGTTCTTTTCCTTGGCCATCTTGTAGAAGTCACCGCCGAGGCTCAAATACGAGTTGAGAACACCGTACTTGTAGTCCTGCGGGTCGCTGCCGATGAACCATGCGCGGAGACCAGGCACATCCTCTATACTGAACTTCTCTCCGTCGGTAACGCGCTCTATGGTCTTCACCACGTTTTCCACCGTCCTGCCCGTGCCGCCAGCCATGCCCTTGATGATGTGCCACCATGCGGCTGGATTGTTCAGTTTGTCCCAGTTCTCGTTCACGGGCTTCACCTGCCCCTTGTTGAGCCACTTCGAGAAATCCACAAGCATCTGCGGCGTGTTCGGCTTGGCCTTCGTCCACATGGCGTCGCTTTGGTTGTATGGGTTGTCGTACCAAATCTGGCCGCCCATGAAGTTCTCGTTGTTGATGACCTCGGCAATCTCCTTGGTGCCGCCCGGCCAAAGGGTGCGCATCAGCCTGCCGCTCGCCGTGCCTCCCTCGCTGATCTCGATGGGCGACTGCCCGAGGAACATGTCGAGTATCTGACCCGTCATGCTCTGCGTGGTGTTCCACCCCATCTGCTCACGGAACCAAATGTTTCCGAGGGCAAGGAACGGGGCGTACTCCTGCGGCATGGGCTGCGTGACGAACTTCTTCGTCTTTGGCAGGTAGAGGATAAGGTTGTTGTTGCCCTTGTATTGTTGCAGGAACTCGTAGGCATCCAGCACGTCGGCGCGACCGTTGTCGTCGTCGTCGTCATCGGGCGCAAAGAGCGACAGCAGAAGCATATTGAGTTGCAGGATGATGTAACCTTTTGCCACATCCCATGCCAGCACCGCGCCAAACCTTACGCGCTGTTTCGCGTCGCCGTCCCTCGCCATCTCGAACATCTGCGCGATGCCCCTGATCCGTGCATTGAGGAACGGGAACAGCCCCCTGAACACGGCAGCGGCGGTGCCGCCGCCCTTCTTTTGGAAGTTGAGCGTGATGTTGTTGGCGCGGGTCGCGCTTTGGTGTATGCTGTGGCCAGTCGAGCGGTAGGCCATGTAGGCAGCGAAGCGCGAAATGTCCTCGCTTATCCTGCCCATCTGCTCCATGCCGCCGAAGGTCAGTTTCTTCAGCACGCTCTCGCCGTCCTCGCGCTTGCCGTTCATCAGGTCGCGGATGCTCTCGCGCAGTTCCTCCTCGTATTTCTCTGCGTTCAAGGTCTTTATCATGCCCGTCTCGCCGCCGTTTTCCATGAACTCGTTCCACCATTGCAGTATGCGCTCGGCGGCATCCTTGCCCGTCAGGGTCTCCACGATGTTGCCGTTTTGGTCGGTCACCCGTATGCGGTGCAGCAGTTTTCCGAGGTTGGCGGTGTTGCTCTTCGTCCAGTATTCGGTGGCCACCAGTCGCGGAACGGCTCTCATGGCCCTCGCAAGGTTGAACTGCGCCACCTTCCATCCCTTCAGACCGTCCATGATGAATGCGTTGCGGAGCATGAACTGCATGTCGCGCGGCGTGTTGCGGAACGGGAACAATGGCGAATAGGTGGTGTTCAGTTGCGCCTTGGCGCGGGTCAGCCAAAACAGCGGTTTCAGCCATTCGGCGTTCACCTTCCTTGCCCCCTCGTTCATGATGCGGGCGATTTCGGGGTTGCCGTTCACAAAGATGACCCTCGGCTTGCCGTTCATGTAAACGGTCACCTCGTGCCGCTTGGCATACTTGGGCAGCACCTTCGTGTCCTTGTCTATGCTGCTGTCAACGGTGAGGTCGAGCCTGCTTGCGCCTTGCTTCACCTTCTCGCCCGCGGCCTTCTTCTGCTTCATTTCATCTTCAAACCGGGCAAGTGCCTCGGCCACCTGTTCGGGTGTCGCGTCCTCGTCGATGTCGGGGACTACCTCAACCCACTCGCCTTTCACGTTCTGCTCCATCCACATGTTGCGCAGTTTCAGCAGGTCGCTCTTCGAGTTGACGGTCAGGTGGTAGAACTTCAAGCCCACTTTGTTTTTCTCCGAGGCCAGTATCACGCCCTGCATCATCTCCGCGATGGCGGCCAGCGGGTCAGCCGCGAGGCTCGTCCTTCCTTTCATCCGTTGGATGGGGTTGGCAAACTGCCCGATCAGTTCGTCATAGTCGAAATACTCACCTATCGTCTTCGAGTTGAATCCGCGCAGCGGGACATAGTTCTTGAACCGCCCGCCCGATTTCAGTTCGTTGAGGTGCGCCTTGTCAGTCAGTCCGCTTTCAAACTCCATTTGGAGCAGCGCGTCAGTGACGGCGTTGATGGACTTCCACATTCTTTTCAGGTTGTCAGGGTTCACCTCTGCCTCGAAGTCCTTCACCACCTGCTCGGCCACGGCCTTGTAGTCCTTCGGGTCTTTGCCCAGCAGTTCCGCAAGCCCCGTCAAGCCGGCCTTGTCCTCTTCCTCTGCGGTCGGGTCTTTGGCCAATGCCTGCTGGTGGAACCATTCGTTTCTTTCCAAGCCATGCTTGGCGATGAGGTAGCGCGAAAAGGCGTTGTAGCCCTCGTCGAAGTCAAGGCCGAGGTCGTCAATCACCCTGCCCACGGCATTCTTCATCGGGCGCATGAAAGCCTTGTCCATGTTGTTATAGACCGACTGCACCACATTGGGCATCCTGTAGATGGAGTTGAACACATCCTCGCTGTCGCGCAGTTTGCGGCCAAGGGCCTTCTCGATGCTCTCCTGCATCTGCTGTATGGGTCTTGCATAGTCAATCCAGTTGCGCCAAGCCTTCTTCAGCCAGCGCACAGCACCCGAAACCGCCTCCTTCGTGACACCAGTCTTGCGGTTCACCTCCTCGGCAATGCGGTTGTAGTCACCTGCTATGGCGTTATCGGGTCCTGTAATGCTGAATCGTATGTCGTCGTTCAGATAGTCCACAAACTTGTCGTCCGTGTTCAGCGAAATATTAGCGTCGATAACGCTCACATCGCCGTTGGCATCAACAATCACGTTGCCCCTGTGCAGGTCGTTCACCATGTAATACAGGTTCTCATAGTTGCCGAAACCGCCCGACACGTTTAATCCGTACTGCTCCGAAATCTTCCTTTCAAGGAAATCGTTCATGCGCTCCGTGTCAAGCCCGATGGTGATTTCATCCTCAACAACCCATCCCTGCTGCTCGGCATACTCCTTAATCGAAACACCGCTCACATACGGCTGCGAAGCCACTACACAAAGGTTGCCATCCGTATCCTCGGCAAATCCGAGAATGGTGTATGGTGTGTTCGGGAACACCTTGCCAAACATCTCCATGCTCTCAATGACGAGTTGGTTGTATCCGTCGTAGTTGTACGGGCCTGTTGACTTGACGATGGTCTGACCGTCTTTTGAACGGAACACACGGCTCTCGCTGCCTCCTTTTATCTCGTCACCGAAGCCCTTGATGCGCTTCTCGTCAAACCAATAGCCGTTGTCTTTCGCCCATTGCTTGATAAGCCTGCTTATATCCTGTCGGCCAGATGCGGGAACTCCTTCCTCAACACCGCGTCCTGTTCCTCTCTCGTTCCTTCCATCAGCACCTTTTCGTTCTGCCGCGTCGTCCCTTTGACGAGCAAGTTCTGCCTCAACGAATCCCTTAGCGATTGCTTGGGCAGCGATTGCTGGAACCGTCTCGTTTTCATCGCGTAGTTCTCTACTGATTCTCGATACCTGATAAACGCCTCGTCTGACGCTATCGATAACCTCATTGAGTCTGTCATTGTCTATCTCTCCTTTCTCGTTTATGATACCTTGAAACGGGCTTACCATGTACCGAATATCGTAGTTTTCAGGAATAGCAAACCTGTCTTCATCGTATTTATGGACACTGCCATCTTTCAGCCTCACCTCAACATAGCCTTTTTCACCATTATAGGAAATAAACTCAACCTCACCTAATATCCTATGAGTGATAGTATCACCTTCCGAATATCTTTCAAAAGGATTTGTGCCGTTTATTTTTGCTATAATATAGTCTGCATCTTCATTGAAGTAATACTTATCTTGGTCGGTCTTTTTGTTGAAATGGTCTGAAATCCTTATCTCTTTGCCGTCTTTTACGCCATACCAAGAATTTGAGTTAAGGTTCTTCTTGAACTGAACACCAGTTCTCGACTCAATGTATTCAATAAATTTCTTGTCTTGTTCAATGAAAGCATTGTTGTGTTGGTAACCATTTGCACTAATATCTCTCGGCATCGGTTTGGGTTGTTCATTCCCATCCTCTCTCGCCACGCTCTCCACCGAAGCATCAGTCCTCTTCGTCCTATTAGTCCTCTTCCCTCCTCTCGGATTGAACGGGTCGATGCCATTGGTAAGGTCGGCCAGCACCATGTTCGACACCTGATCGATGTTGATGTTGCCCTTCCTGCCCAACAGGGTCTTGCCTACCCAAGTCCAGAACTTCTTCAAGGCATTGCGCATCCTGCCCAAGAGGTTTGCAGCCTTGGCCGCTTCCTCCAAGGTCGGGGCCTCGTCAATCATCCGCTTGGCCTCGGCTTCCATGCGCTCGGCGTTTTTCTTGCCGCTGATATGGGCAAGCACCTCGCCAGCTATCCTGTCGTCGTCCTTCAGGTTCGAGTATTCCTTCATCGAGGTGATGCGCTTCCATTCGGGTGTGTCCTTCAGCAAGCCCTTGATCTGCTCCCAAAGGTCGGGGTTGGTCATCTGCAAAGCCTCCGCCCAAAGGTGGGTGTATTCGTGTATTGGGGTCTCGGCGTTCAGTCCGTCCTTGGTAAGGTGTATCTTGCCGTCGTTGCCGACCCAGCCGCGGATGGTTCCTTTGCTGTCCTTCAGCTGCTTGCGCGAATCCTTCAGCCGCTTCACGTCATCCTCCGTGGCCTCCACCACCTCAATGCCCGCATTCGCCAAAGCCTCACGCACGGCGTTGTAGGCCACCTGTTGCGCATCGGTCCCATTGGTCCCATCGGTCCCATCGCCGATGCTGAACAGCTCCACAGCCCCGTTCTCGCCTTCCCGCTCCTCCATAGTGGAAAACAGGTTGTCGAAACGCTCGTCAATGGCATTAGCCTCTTCTCCAGTGGGATAGGGATAGGTGGTCTCCTCGCCGTTCCACTGCTCCTCGGGAGTGAACGACGAAAGGAAGTCGTTCACCTGCCCGCGCTCGGTCAGCCTGCGCTGCACGTAGTCTTGGAACGCCCTCGCGCCCAGCTCCGTGTCGGTGGCGAAATACTGTCTGTTCGTCTTGTTGTCCAGTCGCTTCGAGCGTCTGAAATACTCGCTGTCGTTCACCTTCTCCATCAGCCCCACGAAAGCCTCGGCCATCTCCCTGCGCACGCTCGCGTCAAACGATTCGGCCACGGTGTTGCCCGTTGCGGGTCTCTTGCGTTCGCCGTTCCTTTGGTTGAAGTAGAAGTCCAAGGCGTGCCACCATTCATGGGCCACGCTGCCCGCGCCCTGCGTCTTGGTCAGGTTGATGACGTTAAGCTCCGGCTCGTAGTGGGCAGCGTTCTTCCCGCCGCCGCCTCTCGCTCCGATGGCAAAACCGAGCTGGCCGCCCAGCGACAAAGCCTTGGGCGAAACGCCCAGCAGGTCGGCCAAGTCCATGAAAGCGTCGTAGGCCTCGTTGAGGTAACGCTGGCGTTCCTTCTGTGTCACATAGTTGCCGAACTCCACGCCACGGAAACCGAACGTGTCCCTGAACTCGTCGGCACCGATGTCGCGGCCCTTGCGGTAGTCCTCGCCCACTCTCGCGCGTCCGCCGCCGAGGTTGAGCTGTGGCTTCCAGCCCTTGCCGCTCTCCTTCTCCTCAAGATACCGGTCGAGCATCTGCTGCGCCTTCTCCTGAAGCTCGTCGTGGTGTTCCTTCTCGTATTTGTATATCGTGCGCAGGTCGAAGGTGTCGTCCATGATGTTGACATATTCCTTGCCAATCTTCACGGCAAACACGTAGCCGTACAGTGCGCCCTGCGACCTGTCGCTCTTGATGATTTCCACCTTGGCCACGGGGCGTTCCTTCTTCTTGGCCTCCTTGGTCTGCTGCTCCACACGAGCAGCCTCGGCCTGAAGCTCGGCCTCGTGTTCGTTGAGGTAGGCGCGTGTCGCGTCAAGGCTCCCCGGCTCGGTCAGTGCCTTCACCTCGTTGCCTATCTTCACGCCTACGTAGAAGCTGTTGTCCTTGCCTCTCGTGTAGTACACGCCCAGCTTGTAGGGGTGCGACTTGTCGTAAGACACACCCTGTTCCACCATGCTCACCACCTCGTCGATGGCTTGGTCAAGCTCGTCCTCCTTGAAGTAGGAAGTCCTGCTCTTCGTCCTCGTCACGTATCTTGGCTTGAAAGGCACGTTCTCGCCCTTCTCGTTCTTCCTGTATGCGGTGTAGGTCGACTTGCTGTCCACGTTCACGGGGAAAATCTCGTACCCCGTAAGGTCGACGTCAAACATGTCGTTGCCCATCTTGTCGTGAATCTTTCCGTACAGGGCGATGTTGGCCTTCACGTGAATCTTGCCGTAGTCGGTGAACACCCAGCCCGAGTCCGTGAACTCAACGTCGGTGTCGCCCTTCTCAAGCACCTGCTTGGCGTAGGCGGCAAAGAACTTGGCGGCTGCCAAGGCTCTGTCCTTGCCCTGCCGCTTGTTCTTCTGCTTGTATTCCGCATAGGCCGCCTGTCTCAGGAACATCACGGCTGCCGCCATCTTCGGGTCAAGGCCCTGCTCCACCAGCTTCTTCAGGTCGAACTTGGGGAACATCTTCTGGAAAGTGTCTGCATCCAGCTTGATTTTGCCCGACATCTGCTGGGCAAGGTCTTTCCTCGCCCCGCCAATCTTCTCGCCCACGTCGTCAATCTTCGCAGGCCCCGCCTTGCTCGGGGTGTTGGCCTGCTTCTTGGTCTCCTTCTTGGGTTCCTCCTCGGTCTTGTCAGTCTTCTCGGCCTTCTCCGTCCTCCTTGTCCTATCGGTCCTATCGGTCTTATCCGAAAGGTCGTAATAGAACTCCCTGCCGCCGTAGTCGGCGGATATTTTCTTCGGCATCAACAACACAATGCCGTCCTCGCTACGCCCGTAATGGCTCGGTTGGGTGCTATGTACTCAATCTCTTTCACACCCATTGCCTCCGCGCCCTGCACAAACTTGAGCAGGTATTCAGGCTCGAAGCCTATAATCTCGCCGTTGGGCATCCGCACCTGGACGATGGCATCGTCCTTGCTGCCTTTCATCAGCTCTTTCACACCAGCAAGGAAATCCCTCAGCTTCGGCAAGTCTATTTCAGCACTGTTCGCCTTTGCCTGCGAAATGACATTCCGCCATTTCATGAACTTGCCTTCCACCTCATCGCCCTTTTCGGCAACGCCTTTAATCTTGTGCGCCGCCACCATCTTGCCCTCCTGTTTCGGGTCGTACTGCGACTTGCTTGCGATAAGAATGAAAGCATCAGAAGCCACGGCATAGCCTTCGGGGTCGTAATAGATGCAGTTCATTATTGGACGCTGCTCGTCACGAGAGGTGAACTCGGGCAGTATCTTTTCAATACTGACTGGTTTCGTTTGCTTTCCAATCTCACCCTGCTTTTCAAGCCCGTCCGTAAACCTTTGTTCAATCTCCTTCTGCTCGTTTCTGCGGTTGCGCTCCTCCTTGATGAGGTCGTTGAGCAAAGAGTCGCCATAGTTGGTATTCTCCATCTCGGCAAGTTTCTCTTCCGAAACACCTGCCAAAGCCTCCCTTACCCTGCCGTATGCCTTTGCTTCCTCATCTCTCGTCGTGCCGTAGTCTGCGGGTTTACCGCTCGGGTCTGCCAGCCACGCGCTCCAAATCTTGTTGGTCGCAGCCGCTTTTTTCTTGTAGTCCTCAATCAATGCGTCAATGTCGGAATCATCAATAGGCTGCTCCGCTGGTGTCTCATCTTGGGAAGTTTTCTCCTGATTTCCGCTGTTTTCCTCTACTGGTGTCTCTTCGGTCTGATTATCAGTCGTATTGTTGTCCTGTCCCGTGGGCTGCGTATTCGCGGCCTCCTGTTCAGTCCCTTCAGTTTGAGATTTAATCTCAGCGGCATCCATCCTTGCGTTGAAATAGTCGTAGAACTCTTTCAAGTAAGGTTTATCCTCTTTGAAGAAGAAGTTCCCAACAATATCAGAATACTCCTTCTCAAACATTTCGTATGTCAGTTCAACTTTCTTCTCAACTCCAAGTTGGAATGTCGGGACTTTCAACGATGCGTTTCTATATGCCCTTTCGCCCTCTTCAAACAAACGCGCCTTTTGTCCTCTCTTCAATCCTTCGGGCGTTGGTGCGTCGTCTATTGAGCCGTACCAAGGCGAAGATTGCTTCTCTTCTTCCGTTTGCTGCGATTCCATCGCGGCCTCATTCTGCCCCTCTGTCGCCTGCACCGACTTGTAATCTGCAAACGCCTTGGTCTTACGATGCGAAGAATCAACCCATTTCTTGAACTCCTCACGGCTAACGCCCGTGATGGTGCCAAGTCCCTGCCAGCCTTCTGAATAGTTGGAAAGGTAGGCTTCCCTCGCCTCTTCTGCGGAGTTGAATCCGTACATCACCTTGTGTTCGTCGAAGCTGCCGTCGGCATTCACTTGGTCAACCACATACACCGTTCCGTTCCAGTCGTCGATATGGTCTGAAAGGAAGATGTCGATATGGTCGCCGTCCACGCCCTCGGTCATGCGGATGTAGCCGTATGAATTGTGCATGGTGACGCTCCACGGATTGCCTTGGGCATCGGTGCCTCTACGGGTCGAGCCAGCGGGGTTCTCAATACTGATGTCGAAGCCGTCAATGGTGACATGGCCCTTCTTATAGTTCCCTGCCTCCTTCTGCGCCTCGGTCGGGTTGGTGTCCACTTCCTCGTTGGCTGCTGCAACCGCCTCGTCTGTGGGTCCAAGTTCCCCCTCTGAGAGGGGTCCAGGGGGAGTCAGTTCTGTCCCTTCCCCAGCCGATTCCATCGGCGGCTCCTCGGTCGGTGTTTCAGGCTCGGTCGTTTCCTCTTTGGATTCTATCTCAAAACCATTTTTACCGACAGGAGCACCAAGAATGGTAACATTGTCTTTTTCAAAACGTTTCTTGTCTGAAATGGTGGCAATAATCTCATCTGCCACTTCTTTTCCAAAAACTTGTTCAAGAGTGAATCCGTCATAAATACCCGCACTGCTCCCGAAAATGACACCATTATCGTCATATTCAAGGACAATGCCTTTGTTTCCAAGAGAAATAGCCAAACGCTTATCACCTTCAGTGCCTTGTGAAAACACGCTTTTTGCCTTATGGTGATTGGCATTTTCGGGTACTACTCTTCCTCCGTCTCCATTATCGCCCTCGCCAGTATCGCCATTTTCTTGAACGCCTGTTCCTTGCTCGGCTGCTGCCTTGCGCTGCTCTCTTGCTGCGTCAAGGGCTTGCTGTTGTTCTGTTTCTGTTCCATGCTGCAAAAGTACTAAAACTTCGTCTAATATTTCTTGTTTTGTTTTCACACCCTCCGCGAAGAGGTCGGTCTGACCTGCCGCGCTCTGCTCCGCCTGCTGGTTATAGATGGAAAGCACCTTCTTCAGGCGGGTCACGCGGTTGTCGTTCATCACATCGGCCAGCATCAACACGGTGGCGTTGGTGTAGTCGGCGGCTGTGGCATCCTCTTCGGTCTCGAACAGTTTGCCTTGGCGGGCGAACTCGCTCACCGCGTCGCCAGCCTTGTATCCGTTCTTACGGGCATTGTAAGCCAGCGCGATAGCATCCGACAACTCGCTTTCAAGGCTGTATTCGCCAAGGGCGATGTTGTTGCTGATTTCCGCAAGGGCGGTTATCACGCTTTGGCGAAGGCTCTTATAGGCCGCAAGTTGGCGAACCGCGTCGGGGTTGCTCTCAAAGGCCTTGCCGATGAGCATGTTTTCAAGGATTTCGCGGCCCTGTGCGCTGATGGCGTCGCCGTCAAACATTTCGGTGTGCTGCATTTGGTTGATGGCCCCGGCTTTCAACAACTCGCCAATAGCCTCGGCGGTCGCGTTGGTGTCGGCGTAGAAGTCGCCCAAGGTGTCGAAGCGGTTGATGCTCCTGATGATGCGCCCGAAGGTGGCATCGTCCACCAGCTTGCCAAGTTTCACGGCCTGTTCGGTCTTGCTTTGGCCTTTCATCTCCTGCTGGTTGAATTTGGCGAAGGTCTCTGCCGTGTAAGGCATCGAGGCATCCGGCACAAACACAACACGGGGATGCGCCATGCCTTCAACCTGTTCAGGGGTGAAGCCGTATTTCGGCGCATACTTCTTCAGATAGTCGATATAGGCTCCGTCGGTGTTCTGCGCTGCGGCAATCTCTCCCGCCATGGTGCGCCCGTTGCCCGAAAGCACCACGCCGTCTTGACTGACCACAACGGGCTGCTGCAAGGCTCTGCTGTCGTATTCGGCGGCAATCTGCCGTGTAATCTGCTGGGCGTTTTGGTCACGCTCATAGTCGCGGTCGTTCACGCTCTGCTCGTTTTCGTCAAGCGGGAAACCCTCGGTCTTGGCGAAACCGTTCAAGGCATCATGTGACGCGCTGGCGGCTCCGCTTTCAACGAGTACATAATGTCCGGCAATGCGCTCGCCGTTGGCAAGTGTGATCTCGTCGGCGTTGCCCTCAACCTTCGATGCGCCCTCCCACTTCTCGCGGATGTTCGGGGCCACATTGTTGGCACCCGTAGCCTCGCGTTCACGGGCTTTGCGTTCCTCCTCTGCTCTGCGGGCCTCTTCTTCGGCCACGGCTCGGGCATGGCGTTCCTCGTCGGCGGCTTGTTGAGCGGCCAGCAGTTCAGCGACAAACCTGTCCTTAACGGCCTTCACCTCGTCCCACTCCTGTTTCTCGGCCAAGGCGGTGTTGTATTCCTCCTGTGCCTTTTGCAGTGCGGCTTCGGCCTTCTCCTCCTTGCCGATGGGGGCATCGTCATAGTCGGTTTGGGCTTTCTCTAAGGCTTTCTTGGCCTTGTCAAGCGTCTTGCTCTTATCCTCGGCGGTAACATCAATCTTGTGGCCCGCCTTATCGCCATATTTCTCCCAAACTTTTTCAAATATCTGTTCTGTGTCTTGTGGCCCGGTTACTTCTTTAATGCTGCTTTTGTCAAACACAACAACTTCCATAGGGATTGAACCAAGAATCTCCACAACATCCTTTGATGAACCATATGCAATAACTCCGTCAAATCCTTGCTCAATCAACCTTTGTGTTTTCGCATTGGAATCTTCATCGTTCATGGCACTATTGATCCCAAACTGAATGTAGGGGTTTTTCAAAGTTACATTAACGGCAAAAACGGTTCCTTTTTTATCCCCAATAAGAGCAAATTCTTCAGCGGAATCTTCATAAGGAGTGAATGAAATACCGTCTGCGACAAAATTCGCTTTTTCTCCGTCAGGCCTTCTGTGTCCGCGCTCCAATTCAAATGGAGATGAAAGTTTTGCCATTGTGCCGTGATAAAGCGTCAACGGCTTACCCGATTTTCCGATTATTGTACCGTCTTCGGCGACATGTTTCCTGAAACTATTGTCAACAAGTATTGCATTCTCCGCTCTCTCAACTCTCTTACGATGTTCTTCATCTTCCTCCTGCTGCTCTTTTTCGGGTTCTTTCTGTTCGTTTTCGGGCGCATTCTGTTCGATTTCGGTGGGTTTTTGTTCGATTCCTTCCGCTTCGGGTTCAGTCCTTTCTTGCTGCGGTTCAACCGTAGCCTCTTCGGGTCTTACCCTGAAACGCTCCCACTGTTCATCCGTCCAGTCGTCAATGCCGCTTTCGAGGTCGTTTCCATCTTGGTCTCTGATGGTAACCACATTGCGCCCATCGGCATCCTTGCCGACAACCACGGCCACGGCCTGCTGTCCGTCATACACTACGGGGAACTCCTGACCGACCTCCATCTGCGACACTGGTGTTGCTTCCACCGCCTCGGCTTTGGCTTCCTGCTGGCCTTCCATACGCTCAGTGAGCGCATTCCTGACCTGAGTGTAGAAGTCAATCTTTTTTGCCACGCCATCGTCAACGCGGGCCGCATTCGCATTACCTTCCGCGTTGATGGCGGCATCATCGGCAATGTCGCGCCCTTCGGCTTGTTGTTGCTGACCAACTGTCATTGCGGCCACGGCTTCGTCAACGCTGGCAATGGCGTTCTCAAACGAGCCGTCCGACACGGCCAACAAGTAAGTGGCCGCTGCACCAACGTTGCTGCCGTCGGCAACCATCCCACCATTTTCGTCGAATTGTACCTTGCGGGCGGCAAAGGCTTTCACCACGTCCCATTGCTGGCTGTCGGTGGCCTCGGCTGCCAACTCGTCAAGCTGCTGCATGAAATCCAAGTCCTCTTGCGCCTTGCGCCTTGAATCCTCATTGGCCGACTGTATGTTGAGCGAAAGACCGTATTCAATCAATTGTCTTTCTGTCAGATACATTATTGCCTTGTCGCTATCCTTACCATAATGGTCGTTCAAGAAAGCATATCTTCCATCGGCATCCTGCCCAAGGTAGGTATATAATCCATCCTCAAATGTTGTCACATTAGGAACTAAGTTGCCACCAAACACGCTTTCCACCGTTGGGACAACCATGCCTTCCTGCTCAAACTGGGCCTGCATCATCTGCGGGATGGTCTGGCCTTGGGCTTCAAGTTGCTCGTCAACGGACATGACGGACTGGATGCCTGTTATGGTTCTCGACGGCACCTGCTTCTTCGTTCCATCCGCAAGCCTTATGGCAATCATGCCACTTGATGTGTAGGGATTGAAATGGATGGTGCCGTTTTCACGGGTGGTATAATGTATTCTGCCGTTGATGATGGTGACGGGTTGCTCGTTGCCTTCGTTGTCCTTCCAAGTGGCGTTATAGATATTGCCGTCCCATCGGTTGGCCATGTCTTCGGCCTGCTTGCGCATCTCGGCTTGGGCTTCCTCAATGGCTGTGTCGTCATGGTGCTTCATGCCAATCTGACGCGCCCTGTTCAGGACATAGTTGACGGCTGCACCCTGTTCGTCTTGGCTCCAGCCGTTTGCGTCCGACTGTTCCTTCAGGTACGAGGAGATGTCGCTGATTTGACCGTTTTCAATTTGGTTGTCAAGTTCGGCGATGTCGATGCCGTGAACCTTGCCAAGCAAGGCCTTGGAACGCTCGACTTCCCTGTTCGCCTCCCTGCGGTAGCCAGCGTTGCCCACGGCGTTCACGGCGTTGCCGCCACCACCGAGCAAGGTGCTGGTGATGGTGACGCTCAACAGTGTTTCAAGCTGCTGCTCACCGCTGAACGACTGGCTGACGGTGCGCTTGAAAGCGTCGCCGTATGATTCCCCGCGCTGGGCATCGGTGGCAAACAAGGCGTTCATCACGCTGCCAAGCTCCTCTTCGAGGAACTCTTCGGGGGCTGAACCTATCTGCGTCAGGTGGCTAAGTTTCTGAGGAACGGTGAAAACATCTTTAATCCTGCCGCCGCCGACATTCTTCATCACATTGTCGAACTTTCCAGCAAGGTCAAACATCTTGCCGTCTGCAAGTCTTATACTCTTTGTGATGTTCTGACCCGAATACTCGGTGAAATTCTCAATCCACGCCGATGCAATGGCCTGATATGCAGCTTGCCCTGCGCTACGGTCATTGTCGAACACATGCAGGTTGCCATCGTTGTCATAATAGATGTCACCAGCGTACCTGCGCTCAAAATCCTCTGCCATGTTCGCCAAAGAAAGCGGGTTGGCAAAGGTTTGTATGGTCGATGACACGGCCATGCCTTCAAGTTTGGGAATCACCGTGCCGCCGATAAATCTTCTCGCGCCGCTGTTCACGCCCTTCTTGGCGTACCTGATGGCGGCTTTCTGCGCCTCCTTCGCGGCTATGCGCTCGCCTGCCTCCGTGGCCCCGGTCAGTCCGCCACCGATGACGAACTGCAATGTGAACATCAGTTGCTCGGGTGCGGTCTTTCCCAACCGTTCCCACATGGTGTTGTTGTCCTCGTAGGCGAAATCCACACCTGCCCTCGCTTCCATTGCGTCATACAATAGTTGTTCGGTTTCCGTGAGTTCCCTGCCCTCGGCGATAGCCTTTTTCAGTTCAAGCATCGCGGCTGCATCTGTCAGTCCTTCAACAGGAAGAAGTTCGTAATAGTTGGCGGTTTCCAGTCCACGGATGAAAGCCAATCCCTTCAACTCGCCGTTTTGCCGCATATCTTCAAGTTGCAACTGCTTCTTGGCGTTGCGCACCTCGTTCTTTGCGGCTTTCAGTTGGTATTGCTCGTGGTTCTCGGAAAGCATGTCCTTCACCAATGCGCCGTTTTCCTTCGGGTACATGGCGTAAGGGTCGTTCACCATTCCCGCGCCGAGCCTGTCAAGGAAGCCCATGAAGCCTCCCCTGTATTTCTCGTTAATCCTCTCGTCAATGGAATTGACGGTCTGCTTCTGCTTCTCAAGGTACGCCTTGCTGCCTTCGGTCTTGCTCCATTCGTCGATGAAGCCGCCAAGGCCCTTCATCTCGTCGTCGATGCCCCTCAACTGGCGTTCCAGTTCCTGCTTTTGCGAAACGGTGAGCGGTTCCATCTCCGTGTCAGCTTCCAGTTGTGCCTCAATCCTGCGCCGTTTCTCCTTCAAGTCCTTCGCCCTCTGCTGTACATTCAGGTAGTTTTCCTCCGTCAGTTCCGTCGGGATGTCATACAAAGGCTGCTGCGCAATCTTGTCTGCCTCCTCCATCGTCACCGTGGGTATAGCGGCCTGTTCCGTCCCATTGTCAGGCGATTCCATCGCCGGAGCCTGCGGCTGCTGTGCCGCCTCCACATCGGAGACATCGACACGCTCGGTGGCTGGCTGCTGCCCGGCACCGGCGTATGTAAGAAACTCGTCGTATGTTCCCTTGCTGCCCAATGTCAGCAACTTGTCATAGACGCTTCTCTTGTTTTGGTCGTTCTCATTGAAGAAGGAAACAAACTCATCATAGGTTCCTGTGCTGCCTGAACTGACGAGTTTGTCGTATATGCTTCTGAGGTTATCTTCCATTTTCGACTTGATTTATTAAAGTTGGAAACCGCCTCCGCCTTGCTGTCCCTGCGCTGGCGGCTGACCGCTTGACGGGTTATTGGTATTGATTGAACGCTGATGGTCTCTTACAAAGGTCTCGTATTCACTCTTGAACTGCGGGTCGCTTGCCATCAGTTGGTTGATATGGGCATTGATGAAGCTGTATTCGCTTTCGGGCTTGCTCTCAAACGGCTGCTGGTGCAGGTTGTCTTGCGTCCTGTTGTACGCCCGCCACACCATTCCGTACACCTGCGCGATGTTGGCATCTGCCTCGGCTTCGGTCTCTGCCCTGAAATCGGTGTTGCCGATACGGATGGTCTTGGTGCCCTTGTTGTAACCCTTTGCCTGTTGCGCTTTTTGGGTTGCAAGCGTCTCCTGATGTTCGAAGCCTTGTTTCTGCAAATATGCTTGACGATTGAAGGCGGTGGTGGCATTCTGACGCTGGTCTTCAAGGTTCCTTTGGTAAACTTCATCATCATGTTGCCATTGCCTTTCTTGGTCGGCATTTTTTTCCTGTCTGCCTCTCTCATGCTGCGCTTGCTCCAAGGCAATCTTGAAGTTCATGTCGTTGGCGTTCCTCACCTCGCCCGCTCTCTTCTCGGCACCTGCGGCCCTCATTTGGGCATCCTGCAAACGCAAGGCATCAATTCTCTGCTGTGCCGCCCTGCGGTCGGCCTTCAGTTCTTTGTCTGCCGTCTGCCAAGTGTCGTACATCTTCTGCGTCGCCGCATCGTTGAAGGTCATGTTGGGCGCACCCTTGGCCGTTCCGCTTGCGTTGATGGCGTTGGCAATCACATTGGCGAAAAGGTTGGCACCCGTCCAAATGGCTCTGCCGCGCTGAATCTTCTTATCCTGCTCGGCCTGCGCCTGCGGGTCGGTTCGCGTCGCCCACTCGTTAATCATGCGCTGCATGACATCGGCCTGCTCGTTGCCCTGCTCACCGTAATAGGTTCCCATCGGCGACTGATAGTCGTATGTCGGCATCTCAACCTTCTTCTCTTCAGGTGGTATGGTGGTGTTTGTTGCCATAGGTCGTTTGTTTTAAGTGTATTGCGGTGGATATGGGTCGTTATAGGCCGGGTCAACAAAGCCAGGAGTACCCGCGCCCGATGCGTCAAACACTTTCGATGGATCAATAACAGCCCCCGGCTGCGTTCCGTTGCCGTCTGCCGATGGCGTTCCCATCTGCGACCCCATAGCGGCCACCCCGTTAATCATGCCCTGCGCCGCCTGACTTGCCGCATTGATGTTGGCAACGCTCTTATCATGCTGCGCCTTCTCCAAAAGGCTGTTGGCTTTGTCGTACTGGCTGCGGAAGTATTGCAACTGCGGCACAATGTTCGCCTCATGCGACCTGATAAGGCTTCTTTGATAAGCTCCCATCAGTTGGGAAGTGACATCCTTCGTGGCCGCCGTGTTGTGTCCGTTGCCGCCCATCACGGCATTTCTGCCAGCCGCCGCCTCGTTCTGCTCCTGAAGTTTCTCGGCCATGTCGGTACTCAATGCGCTGCCGCTCTTGGTGTGGAGCGGGTCAACATTCTCCAAGTAGTCCTCCTTCTGTTGCGCCCTCGCCCTGTCCGCCGCAAGTGAGTTCCTGTATCGCTCCATCGCCTGCTGCGACTGCTGGTTGGCATACAAGCTGATGCCGCCGTTAATCGCCGCCGCCGCCAATGTCGCTATCGCTGCCGCTGTCAAAAATGCCATTGTCGTTTGGGTTTTATAGTGAATGTGCGAAATAACACAAAGCCCAAGGAACCGCTTTCGTAAAAAGTCAGAAATGTATCGCGGCATATCGTATAAATGCCTATCTTTGCACAGCGTAACAAAACCAAGCATGAGCAACCTCGTAACCCTCGACCCCGTAACCCAAAGGCAAGTCCTTATCCGGGCCACTGACAACTACCACAAGGTCATCAATAGAATCGTCGCCGAGATGGGCGAGGAAATCTTCTGCACGATGGGTTGGGAGGAAATAGCGCAGCTCTTCTTCTACCAAGGCTTCACCAACGGAGCCATCGCCACCGTCGCCGACGACGAGTTCCGCGATACCGTCGCCCTCATGGTGGACGAGATTGAATACCAAAAAAAATAATATCCCGCCGCGCCCGGCAAGGTACTGGAATCGGAAGGGCGCACCCCCTCCTTGGGCTTCGCTCCCCGAAAGGGCAGATAAAAAGGCGAATAAATCCCCGTTTTTATGTGACTTTTATTTGCGCAGGAAATCCACGTCCAACGCAAAGCATTGGTTTTGAGGTCGTTTTTATTTGCACGACATGTGACTGAAAGGGCAAATGGATTTGAATTTGACCACTATTTGACCACTATTTGACCACCGAAAAAAATATATTTGGCTGTCTCACAGAGATTCATATATATGTTCGATACATGGGCGCGTATCGTTCCACCCCCGCACCCCCATCCTTGTGGTCGCCCCCATGCGCCATGCCCCTGCCATCATCCGTTCAATATCCGTCGAGCCACACTAAGCCGACAGCCGAGGCAGCGAGGACAGGCGACCGACGCTAACAGGACGATGAAGAGCGCAGCACACCACCACAACAGCACGACAGCAGCAAAACACACGCACACACAGCCAAAACAACCCACCAACGCCAGCGGCCATCCTTGAATCGTGGTCTTTGGTTCGCCTTTCTCCCCTATCGTGGTGGGGTAGGGGAGGGGATAACTGACTGATAATGAGTTACGGCCAAAATTTTGGATATGACGGGGGCAATTTAACATAAGACTGATTATATTTCAAAAGGGGTTTTCTCGTTGATTTTCAGCCTTTTGCGCCATCGGTCAACGATGCAGCCGTGGGACATCGGTCGGGGTCGGGTCAGGTGCGCCCAGCCAAAACCGCCTCTTTCGGAGAGATGTTGGGCTTGGCCTTTTTTGCTTCAAAAAGACTTCAAAAAATCCTTAATCCTTGATTTCCAATGTTTTGACAACACACCAAAGAGGAAAACACCCCTGTTACACACGCGAAGTCTGTCAAGATATAATATATAACGCGCGCGAGGGCTTTCAAAGTCGATTCGCCCCTACTCCACCAGCCATCATCAAAAACATGATGAAAAGGAAAAAAATCGAAAAATCCCCCTTTTCTTTATTTCTTCTTAAGAAGTTTTTTTTTCTTTTATCTTTTTCTTTTATAGGGGGTGTGGGGGAAATTTTCTTTTTCTGTTTTCGCACATCTCTTCAATTCATCGAACTGAAAGACTTTATGCAGAATTGCATCGAGGAATCAATCAACGCACTTCGCGGAATCAGCAACGAGTATTATGCTGAACACCTGGTTTGGTATGAGGATTGCAAAATGGATGACTATTTCAATGAATGGACTGAAATTTGGGACGATGAGGAAAACGAAAAAGTTGGCGAAGGTCTTGACACGATCGCCCACAAGTTCGTTCTCAATGACAATACAAGAGCGGATTTCGAATCTGCTTTTGAACAAGCCCGCGACGCTGCTTTTAAGGCAGCAACCAAAGAACTTGCTGAAGAAATTGAAGGATAAGGAGGACTGAATATGACCAAAGGACCCACCAACAACCCAAACGGCAGGCCGCTGAAGCGCGACGGGCGCAGCGTGGCGACGACCTACAAGCTGCCGAAATCGACGACAGACAAGATAAGAGAACACGCGGAGGCTTGCGGATTCTCGCAGTCGGACGTGATAGTCGAATTGGTTGAAAACTACTTATAATCAATAGAAAGGACAAAGAAAATGAAGTACGAAGTAAATGTAAGATTTCAAGGCTCTGACGGATGGCAGAAGATATGCGACTGTGCCACGATGGAGCAAGCACTTGACGAAGTGAAGTACCTACACACACTCGAAGAAGATGGGGAGTATTACTAATACGCAATATTCGAGCGCGATTAAGCAACTAATTAAATGGTTTTTGGCGGTGTCCTGACGGATGCCGCCTTTTTTTTATTCCAAAAGAGAAACCAACTCCTTGGCCATGTCCTCATCAATATCCCTGTATCTCGCGAAAGCCTTGCTGCCTTCCACATGGCCGCTCAACTTGCCAACCAAGTTCGGGTCCTTCACCTGCTTGTACAGATTGCCTATAAATGTGCGCCTTGCCATGTGAGAGGATGCCACCTCGTTTATGGGCTTCTTCACTTCCTGTCTCGTCAAAGGGTCAAGGATGGTGACGATGCGCGTTATGCCTGCAAGTTTGAGCATCTCCTTGATGTCCTCATTATATTGCTGCTGCGCGACAAATGGGAATAATCGCGGGTCGCCGTTGTCTTTATACCGCTCTATAATGGCCTGCGCCTGCTTATTGAGAGGTACGCGGACGGTCAGCGGCCTGTCCTCTATGGTCTTGCGCGGGATATATTCGACCGCTCCGTTTATGATGTTGTCCTTTGTCATCGCCCAAAGGTCGCCTATCCTGCAACCGATGAGGCACTGGAAAACGAAGATGTCACGCTGGACGGACAATCTCGCTGGCAGTTGAGCCGCCGCCAACTTGTTGCGCTCCTCTATTGTGATGTAGAAAGGTGTCCCGTACTGCTCCGAGCCGATGGAATAGCGGTCGAACGGGTTGTTATGCGTCAATGGATCAATAGGCCACGACTTGGATAGGCCGTTAGCCCAGCGTATGAAGGTGCGGAACTTCCTCATCAGCGTTATGATGTAGTTGTCGCTCCGCTTGCCTGGCTGCTCATCCTTTATGAACTTGGATAGTTCGTGCAGCGTGTGGGGCGTGATGTCGTCAAGGTACAGCCTCACCTTCTTCTTCGCTTCGTACCTTTCCAGCGTGTACAGGATTGTCCTGTAATGCTTCAATGTGCCTTCTGTCAGTTGAAGGTTGTCGCTGGTCAGATAGTTGTTGTAGGCTTCAAGCAACAGGACGCGGCTTGTATGATGCTCTTCTGCGGCTGGTTCGCCCGTGTCGCCATCATCAAAGCATCCGTCAATGACGCTCTGAAGCCATCCCTTGGGCGGTGCGGCCTTTTCCATCATCAACTTATCTGCGGCCCTCCCGACAGCGTTGTCAATCTCTGTGAGCCTGTTTTTGGCCTCCATGAGCAAATTCCGCAACTTGGCCTGCTCATCATCGGCATAACTCAACTTGGGGACGACCACGAAGCCTTTAGCCCAAGTGACTTTCTTGTTGCCGTTGTTGTCGGTGAACGAAACGGGCACGAACACTCCCGTCTTCGCGTATTGGTCTATGCTCCCTGTGTGCCACCTCGCCATCACTTCATAGACGGTGATGTGTTCCGATATTTTCCTTGCTTTCTTTGACAGACGATAAACTAATTTCATGGCTGATTGATTTGTGGGGCAAAGATAGGATAATTCCCCCAATTTCCCCCGTGGTTACGAAAACAAATTAAATCGTATGAAAGTGAATTAAAACTATTGTTGTGATTATCAAATATTTTGTTTTTCATCTGATTATGTTCTTTTTTCATTCTTTCGTCCCAGCCGGGTCACTAAATGACAAAATCCATATCTGAAAACCAGTCAGTTATGGATTTTTCTTTTTCGGTTTACCGCAAAATTCCCCCTGGCGAGCACTTTCTTCATCATCACTCCTTACTATCTGAATATGTTGAAATCACGCTAACGACAGACATTATCAATGCCTCGGCAAGCATGATTGATATTATCACAGCGATGACGATTGCAGATTTGCCCTGCCCTAACATGCTTTGCCATACGGCGACACCATTCCGAATGATGTTGAAAGCCATAAGCCCGACTGAAATCACCAAGGCGACCACATTGTTCTTTACGATCCACGCATACGGCAACATCAGAAGAGTTTGCAATCCGAAAACCACAATTTGCAGGAAGCCGCCAAGAAAAACAAGTACAAGTATCAAGACGACTGGATGCAGCGTTAAGAACCATGCCAACGGCAAAACCGTTATCAAGTACAACAAACCCGTGAAGATACAGGTGTAAACGATTGCGGCCAGCACTTGGCCAACTACTTTCAATTCTTTCATAATGCTATAATTTTAATGAGTTAGTTTCCATTCGTTTAGGTTGATTACACGGCACCCGACACTTTTTTGGGCTGTTCGTAGGCTTGAAGACGCTCTTTAAGCATCGCTATCGTTGTGTTCAGGCTGTCGATGGTCTGCACAAGCGTGTTGTTTAGAACGTTTCCAAATTGCACCTGCAACGCCTTCGCGCCCTTCTCCATGCTCCCCTCTCCCCGCAAAAGCCATTCTGCGGATAGGTCGGGAAACAATTCAAGCATCCCAACTACAGTTGTGAGTGATACACCACTTCCGTCTTCTCTTAATTGCTTGCTGATAGTCTGCTGATACATTCCTAACTTGTCAGCAAGCGCGTTTTGTGTTATATTTTTACTTTCTAACACCTCGATAACTCTTTGTGTAACAGCATTTTTCATAATATAGTTATTTAGATTTATTCTAAATTCACTTTTTATTGTGATTTTCACAACTTTTTTATTGCAGGTAACAAAATTAGTTGTACCTTTGCGGCATCAATTCTTAATCAATCAACCGCAAAGATAGAAATAATCATGGAAAAGGAAACCACAAAGGACGAAATTAAGAAGATGGAAGTCGGAGAGACGGCTTCCTTCCCCATCGAACGCTTCGCGGTTATCCGCACCTACGCCTACGAGGTCGGCCTGCTGATGAACAGGACCTACCGTACGGCGATAGACAAGGAAACGAGAACGATCACTGTCGTCAGGGAAGCCTGACACCATGATGATACAGCGGAGCTGGCTTGACCGCAAACACATAGCAAGCCCAGCCGTGAAACCCGGCAATGTCGAGAAGATGGAAGCAGGTGAAACCCCTGCTTAGCTTACGGAAGGCATCAGTGATGAACGCAACAAAGCGGAGAGACAAGGGCTGCTGCCCCCTCGGAGAAGATGCACCTTTTATTTTTATGATTTCGGTGTAGTTTAATCAACTGGTAAAACAACACGGCAACTTGGTAAAATCTCTTCAAGTACGGGGTATGCGAACAAGAACGAAACTCAGCGGAAAGAAGTTCAAGACAGATGCTTTGCAGGTTCGAATCCTGTCACCGAAACACAAACCGCCCGCCAAGGCCTCCGCAGTCTGCGGCCGTGGGAAGGTACAGCGGGCAATTGGGGCGGGATAGGCTGCTACGAGGAGAGGCAGCAGTGCATGATGAACCGCGAGCGGACAATGAAACTTAGGATTACTCGCGGGTCTGTTCGGCACCTACCACCATTGCGGGGTTCGACTCCCCGACCGCCCACTTGAAGGGCTGCAAGTCTTTTTTGTTGTCATAGATTCAAGAGTTTTGTTTTTAGGAAAGATTTCAAATTTCATCCCATGTTGCAGCCCTTCACCACAAACGTACTTTTGCAATCACACGGCATTGGACCGCAAAAGCAGCCGCGAGGCTCCACATGGCGGACGGGCATGGAGGCAATGCCGCAACTCATCGTAAATGTTTGATTTATTATCCATCCTCCATGCCCTTTTTGTGACAATCCACTAAAACTTAACGATATGGAAAAAGAAGAAATCCTCAAACAAGTGAACTTCGACCTCGAAAAAGCGAAGCAAATCTACGCATGGCTGAACGATAATCCGACAGCCGAAGAAGTCACCACAAGCACAAAGAAGCCCGTCAGTATCCACTACGACGAAAACGGCAACGCCGACGGCATTCTTATCCAAACGCTTGACCAAAGTTTCATCCTCGACCTTCACGATGCGGAAGGCGGCAAGCAGATGAACTGGAGGGATGCCATGAAGAAATACAAGATGCCGACCATTCAACAATGGCTTCTTGTTATGGTCTACAAAGATGAAGTCAACAAATGCCTCGTAGAAGCAGGAGGCGATGAGTTGAAAACAGATGATGGCTACTGGAGTTCCTCGGAGTATAATAGTGACATCGCATGGTACGTCGGCTTTACCAGTTTCGGCTCCGACAACATCAGCAAGAACAGCAGTAACTATGTGAGGGCGGTCGCGGCATCTTAATCTTATTGGGCGCGGCTTTGACGCCGCGCCCTTCATAATTGACTTAAACCATAAGAATTTATAAGATGAAAAACAATGGAATCTTAATCCTTGACAAAGTCCAAGAATACATTTTTGGAATTGTCGGAGCCGTGGCACTCTACGGAGTGATCATCAAAGGCGCATGGTGGCACATCCTTACCGTTGTCGCCTGTGCAGTAATCGCAATTGCATCACAAGCCGATGCAAAAAAGGAAAAGGCATATGGTAACATGGAGATTTGATATTTTTCTCAACGGACGGTTCAAATGTACCATGAGCCTGCGCACCCTTTCCTGTTGGATATTCAGCGAAGAAGAGTTGGTCGCGGAGGTTTATAGTCGATACCCGTCGTTGAGGGGTAAGAATTGGAGCTTCTCATAGCTTACATTTTTTTCATTTTTTTCAGGCACATGGGCGCATGTCCGTGTGCCGCCGTCTAACGGAGACGGGGCGCGTTTGTACTTTTGTTGACTAAGTTCCTTTCACTCGATTATTTATCTGTAATATCGTTTATTGTTCCCGTCTCCGTATCATGGGAAATAGCTCAGCCGGATAGAGCGACGGTTTTCTAAGCCGTAGGTCAAGGGTTCGATCCCCTTTTTCCCAACCACCATAGAACTTTCTTTTTCATATTTCCGACTTCCCGCCTTCTCTCAGCGGGAAGTCTCTTTGTGTGAAACAACAAAAAAACATCAATATATGCCTATAGAACAACAAATGCAGGGCCTTGATTCAATCATTGAGGCCATATCGGACAGAGTAGCCGATAAAGTATGCGAGCGCATTGGCGAGAAGGCGCAAAGCAAGGATGACGGGATGATGACGCGCGATGAGGTGTTGGAATACCTTCACATCACGGACGCAACCCTGTGGAGATGGGAACGCAAGGGATTACTCACACGCTTTGGGCAATTCGGAACCCGAATCTATTACAAGCGTTCCGATGTCGATAAGGCATTGGAGAATAGCAAGAAACACTAACCATATAAACATTATCACGATGGAACAAGAAAAGAAAGAATTGGTCCTCAAAGCCATTAAAGCTCTCAAACCGACCGACAAGAAAGAAGATTTCTACAAAATGGCAGGCGATGTACTCTCGCAAGACGAGGCAGACATCATCTTTGAAGCCTATCAAAAAGGTTGCTTCGAGTACAACACAAAATTATGGGCGATGGAAAGCAAGTATCAAAAACTTGCCCTTGCCATTGCGGATAATATGATTAAAAACTGATGCTATGGAAAACATCTTTGATAGAATCAAAATCGCACGGCACGAAGAAATACCCGACATTGCTCATGAAAAGTTCATTCAAGTCTATTCACAAAAGTTCGGTGAGCAAAACGCCGAAGCTTTTTATGAAGAGCAACGCGGATTTTTCCTCAATGAACTGACATCAGGCTCGTACAAGGAGCTGCTCAAGGAAGCCTCGGGCATATCCATTTACTTTGCCTTTTTATTCCTTGCAATCAACAACCTTTCGCTTGAAAAGGGACTTTCAACGACCTGCTACCTTGAATGCAAATCGGTCAAGGTGGGCGAAAAGGTGGACGAGAAAACCAAGAGAAGCACAAACATCTATGAGCGACACGCTGTAATTTCTGTGACTGGCTACGGAGAAATCGTACTTCGCCAACGTGCCGGGCAAATCCGTTCCGTCGACAATCCTAAGGTTGTCTATGACTGCGACAGCCTACGTTTTGGCGAACGCGATGGTAAATCCTTCCTTGAATATGAGAAGGCCATCCCACGCCCGGCAGGGGCCAAGATTATTGCCTGTTATGTCCGCATCGTCAAGGCTGACGGCACTGTTGACTACTTCGTACTTGACACTGACGAGATGGTTCGCCTTCGTCAGTATTCGGGCAAATCAAATTGGGGCAAGGCAAATGCTCTCTACGGAAATCAACAGGATTGCTCCGACATTGACACTGGCTTCCTGAAATCCAAGACGGTCAAACACGCCTTCAAGGGCTATCCGAAACTCAGCATCGGTGCAGGTGGTGCGTTTGAATCAGACAAAGACACAGACCCACAGCCTCAATCCGAACCTCAACCAGTTGAAGCGCAAACCAACGGCGTTACCGTTGAAACTTCTGACGATGATCCTTTTAACAACTAATCATTTATAACATTTAAATCTTAAAGAAATGAACTTTGGAAAAGCAATTGAAGCCTTGAAGCAAGGCAAGAAAGTAACCCGCAAGGGCTGGAACGGAAAAAAGATGTTCCTTTATTATGTCCCCGCGTGCCGATATACGGCAAGAACTGAATTTGAAAAGAGCATAGCCAACGAGGAGTGCAATGTGCAATATGGCCCGTACATAGCCATGAAAACCGCTCAGGGCAATGTGGTGCCTTGGTTGGCATCACAGACTGACATGCTCAGCGAGGATTGGGAAATCGTCGGAGAGTGCGAAAATCCTAACAAACAGCCGCGCTTTGATTCAATGGAGCATAACAAGATGGGCGAAGAAGTAGATTCTATATTGTCCTCAATAGCCAAATGGGCCGATGGTGACAAAGAAAAGCGTTCTTTTATCCTGATATGTTCCGACACCGACCTGAAGAAAGACGAGAAAGGTCACAACTCGCAATGCGTGTTTGCAATGCAGGGCAAAGTAGAATTGAACGAGTTTTCTCTTTACCAAATCTTCAACAACAAGGATGCCAGCTTTTCAAAGAAATGGTGAAGAGAGCCATATTTTTAAGCACGATGAAAAAACTCACCAGCAAAGAATGACAAGACAATGGACAACCAACTTCAGGTTATCACCAAGCAAGCAGCTGAGGTGACAATAAAGGCATCGTCCATCAAAACGGACATCACAACTGCCATCACAGAAAACAACAAGTCGCTGCAAGCCTGCATAGAGGCTGGCGAATCCCTTCTTGCGCAGTCAGAGAATATGACTGACGAACTCGATGCGCAGATTGCAGCTTTCATCAAGAAAGCCGCGACCACCAAGAAGACTATGGAAGAAAAGCGTAAGGGCGTGACCCAAGTGTTTGACCTCATCAGGTCTGGCTTCACAAAAATGGAGGCTTTCCTTGACGCAAAGTCAGAAGACAGCATCATCAACAAGCTCCAAAAGAAGCGCAACGAATATGCCGCCTATAAACTTGAGCAACAGCGCAAAGCCGAAGAGGAACGCCAGCGTCTTGCCCGCATCGAGGCGGCAAAGACGCAGCTACACAACGATGTGATTGCCATCTGCAACCAAATCGTAACCGAGAAGACGCAAGATGCTTTCAATGCCCTGTCTGAGAAATACCGCCTTATGACGCTTGACAATGCCGAGACGGTCAAGAAGGAAATCACAGACTTCCCTACCGAAATCAAGATTTCAGAACATCTTGCAGCCCGTAAGCCTTCGGTACCCCAAGAGGTTGACCCCGAAGAAGCGCGTCAGATCATGAACGCTGCCTATCGTGAAGTCAACGCACAGCTCACCCAATCCTATGCCGAATCCGTTGCTTCAGACAAACAAAGCCTTTTGGACATCTTTGATTCCAAGATTGCCGAACTCCAGGAGCAACGCCGTCTTGAAGAAGAGCGCAAGCGCAAGGAAGAGGAAGCCCGCAAGGCCGAAGAAGAGCGTAAGCGCAAGGAAGACGAACTGAAGGCGGCAAGGGATGAAGAAGAGCGAAAGAAGCGCGAAGCCGAATTGAAAGCAGCCGAGGAGGAACGCAAGCGCAAGGAGGAAGAAGCCCGTAAGGCCGAGGAGGAACGGAAACAAAAAGAAGCCGAATTGAAAGCAGCCGAGGAAGCAGCCGAGCGTGAGCGTCAGGCAAAACTTGACGAGGAGCGCAAGCGTCTTGAAGAGGAGGAACGGCTTCGCAAGGCCAGCGCACAAACGCAAACCCTTTTCGACATGGCTCCGACATCCGCTCCTGTCAATGCCAAAATCTCACAGCACATCGAAATCGACGACCCCGAAGGGTTCATCGCCATCATTAAGGCGTGGTGGACACACGAAGGGTCCAAGCTCACCCTTAAGGAACTCAACAAGAAGTTGGGCTTCATGGTCAAGGCTTGCGACAAACTGAAGAACAAGGATGACATCACCGTCATCGACAAACATGTTCACTATGTCGAGGACATTGTAGCAAAGTAAACCAATGGCAACAAATCCATTCGACCCGTATTATTCGAGAAGTGAGGTTAGCAATTCCGACCTCACTTCTCTTAAATACCAGTTGCATCCACAACTCAACTTCGTCAAGGACAAAGACCGAAAGAAGGCCTTTCGTATGGGTTCACTTGTGGATGGGCTTGTAACAGAGCCGAAGACCTGCAACCATTTCAGGCTCACCGTCGGAGAGGAACAGTACACCAAGGAAGAATGGGAATGGGGAAAGAAGATGCTAAACGCCTTGCGCAAACAGGCTAACAAAGACAAGTTCCTTGATTATGTCCTGAAAAACGCGGAGACACAAAAGGCTTTCGTCAATCCCTCACAGCATTTCGATGTGGGTTGTTACTCTTTCGATTTGCCGACACGCTGCCGTTTCGATTGGTGGCTTGGCACATTCGGAGGCGACTTGAAAACGACTTCTGCAACATCTTACGACCAGTTTCTTTCGGAAGTTGACTTTGTGGAATGGAACAGAAGCCGTGCCTGGTACATGGATCTTACAAAATCAATCAATCCAATGTATGGGAATCAGGACTTTATCTACGCAGTATCAAAGAAGAATTTCAAAGTGTTTTTCCTCAAAATCATTCGTGGTGACGAGGTTTATCTTCGTGGCAAGGAACTTTATGAGGATTTGGCTTTCAAAATGTATTTGTTTGTATGAAACTTTAGATTGATATGACAAGATACTCTTTATATCCTTACCAAGAAGCCGGTGTCGCCAAGACCCTTTCCATGAAACGCTGCATTAACGGCGATGAGATGGGATTGGGGAAAGAACAACCGTATTCAGAGCCAGTTCTTACGCCCAACGGATGGGTTCCAATGGGCAACCTCGAAATTGGAGATTGTGTGATCGCTGCCGATGGAACGGCTGCGACCGTCACAAACATTTATGAGCAAGGCGTGAAGGACGTTTATCGTCTAACCTTCTCAGACGGAACTTATGTTCGTTGTGGACTGAATCATCTGTGGAATGTACGCACATTCAATGATGCTTTCCGTCATGGTAATGACCATTATCGGACACTTGAACTATCCGAAATCATGAAGGATTATAAGTGTCAGGTCCACGACAAACGCTATCCAGACAAAGACAGATGGAATTACAAATATTCTATTCCAATTTGTATGTCGGTACGTTATACTCCACTGAAGGACAAACTCCCAATTCACCCCTATATCCTTGGTGTTATTATTGGCGACGGTTGCCTTACAAAACATGGCGTTACAATAACAAAACCGAACGATAACATTCGCAAACGTATAGAAAAGTTTCTCGATAACGGTGATCATGTGAGCGAGTTTGAGTCAGACGGAATGACATTCCATATCTCGAATGGACAAGGGAAACAATGCGCAACAAAACTCGCATTGACAAATCTTGGACTCTATGGACTCAAGTCAAAAGAAAAGTTTATCCCGAAAGCATACCTATATGCTTCCATCGACGAAAGGAAAGAATTGTTGGAAGGCTTGTTGATGACAGACGGACATGTAGTCAAGTCCGATGTTTGGGAGTATTCCACAGCATCACCACTGCTCGCGCAAAATTTCTGTGAACTGGCTCGCTCATTGGGTTATATCGCCCGTTGCTGCCAACGTGAAAGTTGGTATGAAAAAGAGGGCAAAAAATTTCTCAATTATCGAATTTACATCTACGGCAAACAAGCAAGGAAAATCCGGTCGATAGTCAATATCGAGAAAGAGACTGATCAGGAACTACAAAGATGTATCTATATCAATCATCCAGACCATCTTTATATCACGCGAGATTTCATTGTGACACACAACACAGGCCAGGCCATTGTCAGCGTGGCCCGTGCAAAGGCCACTCCTTGCCTCGTCATCTGCCCAGCCTCGCTCAAAATCAACTGGCAAAGAGAGGTGGAGAACTTCACCGACCTTCGCCCGCTCATCCTCAACGATGCCATCAAGTCAACGTTCCCTTACTTCATCGGACAAATGAACCTTTATGATGTGGTCATCGTCAACTACGAATCGCTCCGCAAGTATTTCGTGGTCAAGGCCGAGAAGGGTGCCAAACTCAAAGACATCGTTTTTCAGGACGTGATCAAGCTGTTCAAGTCGGTCATCATCGACGAGAGCCACCGATGCAAGAACCCGGCCACCGCCACCGCCCGTTTCTGCATGGGCATCTGCCACGGCAAGGAGTACATCAACATGCTGACGGGTACGCCTGTGGTCAACGACACGATGGACCTTGCAACGCAGCTCTGCATCCTTGGACGCATCAACGACTTCGGAGGCTATTCCAATTTCGTGAACACCTACAGCGACGGCAAAAATCTGTCTGAACTCAACACCCTGCTCCACGATTCATGCTACTTCCGTCGCGGCAAGAAGGAGGTACTCAAAGACCTTCCCGACCTGACGCGCTCCAAGGTCATCACAGAATTGTCCAACAAAGAGGAATACGACCTTTGCGAAAACGACCTGCGCACATGGTTGCAGGAATACCGCAACATGTCTGATGAGGAAGTCCGCAAGAAAATGCGTATGCAAGCATTGGTCAAGTTCATGAACCTGCGCAAGCTGTCAGGCCAAGGCAAGGTTGAGGCGGCGGTTTCCTTCATTCAGGACACATCGGAACCCGTCGTGGTGTTCGCCGAGCATCACGACATTGTTGATGCCTTGCTTGAACAAATACCCGATGCCGTCTGCGTCACGGGCCGTCAGAACGCCGCACAGAAACAGGCGGCTATCGACGCATTCCAAGCCGGACAACGCCGTGTAATCATCTGCTCAATTAAGGCGGCTGGTGTCGGCCTGACGCTCACAGCATCATCAAATGTGCTTTTCATCAACTTGCCATGGACCATGGCTGATCTATCGCAATGTGAATCGCGCTGCCACCGCAACGGACAAAAGAACGCTGTCAACTCTTGGATACTCATCGGCAACCGTGGCGAGCAAGGCACCATTGACAGTTACCTCTACTACCTCATCATGAAGAAAGGTTCGATGGCAAACCAAATCACCGGGGCCGTCGATGACGCGCTCAAGGATGAGAAGTATTTCGACGAATTGGCAGATTTGTTCATCAATGGTTTGAAACAAGAGTATGAAACAGATTGAATTTTCAAAAATCAACGGCAAAATAGACGATGTGGAGGCACTTCACGCATGGGTTGACCGAAACCTCAAATGGCTGATGAACGGTCGCCACGCGCTTGTTTTGAAGAAAGCCGTGCGCAAACGCTCCATTGCCCAAAACCGCCTGATGTGGCTCTGGTTCGCCTGCCTTGAATCGGAAACGGGACAACCCGCACAAGACATACACGACTATTATTGCCTCAAGTTCCTGCCAAGAGATGTGGTCGACCTTTCCACAGGAGTTTTGACGAGGGTCGGGGGACACACCTCGACACTTTCCACGCAAGCCTTTACAGACTTTCTCAACCGCGTACATTCAGACGCGGCCACGGAATTGGGTATCACGCTCCCCTCGCCCGACGATCCCGCTTGGTCTGAATTTGAGGATGAATACAATGCCAAACTAAAAGATTGCAGATAGTCACATGGATAATAACGGATGGATAAAAATACACCGCAAGCTGCTTGAATGGGAATGGGCAGACGATCCCAATATGGTCGCGCTGTGGATTCACCTGCTGCTTAACGCCAACTTGACGGACAAGAAATATCGCGGGAAAACCATCCCGAGAGGGTCGTTCAAGACCAGCTTGAATGAGTTGTCCGCCGAAACTGGATTATCCAAGCAAAAATTGCGCACTTGTTTGGAAAGGCTAAAATCAACACACGAAATAACACAGAAAACAACACACGAATATTCCATTATAACAATCTGCAAATATGACACTTACCAACTTGTAGAAAAAAAGAGCAACACACCAATTAACACACAAGGTAACATTCAAGCAACACACGAGCAACACACGAGCAACACACCAATAATAGAAGAAGGAAAGAAATTAATAACTTCTTATAAAAAAGAAGAAAAAAGCGATTGGGATGTGTTGTTTGATGTGTGGCTGGAGTACAAAAAGCAACGAGGCCAAACCTACAAAGGCCAAATGTCAATCGAAAGGATGAAAACAAAACTCCGCAACTTGTCTGGCGGCAACATTGAAACCGCCAAGGCGATCATTGACGAGGCTATGGCAAACAACTGGTCGGGATTCTTCGCACTCAAAGACCAACCGACCAACAATGACAATTACAAGGGCGACAGCACCTTGGGAAACGAGTTTGAACGAAAAATGTAACCATGAAAGCGAAAAAGAACATTGACCTCAAAACCATCATCGACAAAGCCATTGAGCGAAACAACAACACCGTGGCTCCGTCGCGCTTCTACCTGCCTTACGACTGCGAGTTGGTAAAGACGATGCTGGGGGTGAAATACAAGGCCGAGGTGCTTTCACGCATCCAGCCCGAGAATTACAAGCAGTTGGACGAGGAACTGAAGCAGAACATTGGCGATGTGGCCAAGTGGCTTTGCAATCCGCAAAAGCGCCCCGGGCTTCTGCTCTTCGGCAAGGTTGGCACGGGCAAGACCACATTGCTCCGTGCCATCTGCGCTACCATCAACGAGGTCTGCGAACGCGACACCTACGAAAACGGGAAAAAGGAAGAAACACTTGACAATTACAATTGCATCAAAATTGTCAAGGCAAAGAGTGTTATCAACGATTATGTAGACCCGCAGTCGCGGCCCACTTACGAGAAGATGACGAAGGTGGCTTTGATGGCCATCGACGAGCTTGGCGTTGAGCCGATGGAATCTAAGTCTTTCGGCAATGTCAGCGAGCCGCTCATTGACTTGTTTTGCGAACGCTACGACCGCCAGCTTTGCACCATCGTATCTACCAACCTCGGCAACGAGGAAATACGAAAGAGGTACGGCACCCGACTTGCCGACCGCTTCAGCGAAATGTTTGCAACCATACCATTCAACGGACAATCTTTCAGGAAATGACAGACGAACAACAAAACCAAATAGCGGAAATCAACCAACACATCCGCGACGGCATCAAGACCTATGCCGACATCTGCCTGTTGGCCGATGCAGACCAATGGGCGGTCAACCTTAACTATTTCCCTACTGACATCATGAACGCCACGCTGATATTCCAGCATGTCTGTTCCAATGTCGGAATCAAGAAAGGCCTCATCGACGAGGAACGCGCCGAATTTCTCGGCTCAAAACTCCGTAAGCTCGTCCTCGACATGACCGGCTTCGACCCTGCGTCCATAGCCGCCGATGCGGACAAAGAAGGAAAGGAGGCTACTGATGGCAACGAAGATTAACGACACGGTGGAGTTTTTCGGCAACCATTATATCGCCGTGGAATACAGGGAACGACCAGCCGACTTCTTCCCTACCGACGACGACCAGCAGTGCCGCGTATGCCAGCTGGCCCCGAACTACTGCAAGATGAAGGACGATTGCCACGGCGACCGTCCTTTTGTTTTCGTGAAAGCAGAACATGTGATGGCAATGGACTATTTGAGAAACAATCTATGAGAATCGGACTACTTGACATCGACAGCCACGCCAAGGTGAAGAAGTGGGGAGCGACCATCTACCCCAACCTTGCCTTGTGCAAGATAGCCGCCTACCATCGTCAGCGAGGCGACACGATGGAATGGGCTATGCCGCTGTTTGAACATTACGACATTATCTATCGCAGCAAGATATTCAACTTCACACCCGATGACGACAGAACCTACGACACTGACCAAGAAATCCGTGGAGGGACTGGGTACGACATCACTTCTCGATTATCAGAGGAAATTGATGACTGCCAGCCTGACTATTCCATCTATCCGAGTGTACCATCCGACATATCATACGGCTTCCTCACCAGAGGCTGTCCGAACAAGTGCCGTTGGTGTGTGGTGCCAAGAAAAGAAGGAGCCATCCGACCTTATTGGGACATTGAAAGAGTCGCCAACGGAAAGAAGAAACTCGTCCTTATGGACAACAACATACTTGCAGCAGGTGACTACGCACATGAGCAGATTGATAAGGCGATACACCTTGGACTTAGGATTGATTTCAACCAGGCTCTTGACGCGAGATTGGTTGACGAGGATTTTGCCAAGCAGCTCGCACAAGTCAAGTGGCTCAACCATAATTGTATCAGGTTTGGTTGCGATACTCATAAGCAGATTGAGGACTGTGAAAGGGCTATGGAAATGATTGTAGGCTACGGCTTCACGGGACATTTCTTCCTCTACACAATGCTCAATGACGACTTTGAGGAATGCTACAACCGCCTGCGCTATTGGTGGGAGAAACAGCAACGGTATAGAGAACAACATCTTGCGGATGTTTTTCCATACGCACAACCATACCGCGATCCTGACGACCCGAAGCGACCGATACCAAAATGGCAAAAGGATATGGCGCAATGGGTAAACAAACACCAAATATTTCAAAAAACATCCTTTGACGACTTCGAGCCGCGCAAAGGCTTCAAATGCAGAGAATACAAACATCACTTAAACACATAACACAATGGAAGTTACAGCAAAGTTAATCAGCATTTGCAATGCCGCCGAAGGCACTTCTGCAAAAGGGCCGTGGCGCAAAGCCACTGCGGTATTTGAAACCCAAGAGCAATTCACAAAGACCATCGCCGTTGACTTCTTCAACACCAAACTTGAGGAAGTCACCAAGATTCCTATTGGCTCCGTCTGCATCGTCAAGTTCGATGTAAGCAGCCGTGAGTTTAACGGCAAGTGGTACACCAACTGCAACGGCTTCGGCATAGAGGCCGAAGGAGCGCAGGCAGCACCGCCGCAACACGACTTCGACAAGCCGCTGCCGCCTATCAACCAACCGACAGAGGAGGAAGAAACGGATCTCCCTTTTGATTAACGCCGCCACTGCTTGTCGGTGGCGGCTAAAAATTCACAATGTTCAATAATTTCAGAAATCAGAAAGATACAATAGAAATGGGACGAATCTACAACTTCCCCGCCAAGCGCGAGGAGATAGAAGCCTGTTGCGATGTACAGCAGCTCAAGGAATGGCAACACCAGTTTGAACTGTCGCTTGGTCAGATGGAAACCGACTACGGCGGCATCGAGAATGTTCCCGAACGCCTTTACAAGTACGCGAAGGCCAACGAACTCAACCTAAAACAAATCAAGTTCAAGATACGCAAGCTCACTGGCCCCGTTACATCGGCTGGCGCACTCAAGGCATTCCACGACACCGTGAAGCAATGCCTGCCCAACGAGTACGGTGGCATCGTCGAGCGTGTCAAGAGGCAACTCGGCAAGGAGGACTTGGACTGGGACGAACTCATCAAATACCGCAAGAATGGCCGATGCTAACTACGACAGGCTACACTCGGAGATACTAAACCTCAAACGCCGCGTGTCGGATTTGGAGAAAACCGTCTATCGCCTTGGACGCGAAAACTACGAGCTGCGCAAAATGGTTATCGGCAAGGAGATAGACGAGTATCTCGCGAACTACAAACCTAAAAACAAGAATCAAGATGGAGCAATTCAGCATTGAAAGAGCGAAGCAGGGCGGCATCATCCAAACACGCTGCGGCTTCAAGGTGACCAAAATATCCTACGACACTGGAATAGAAGAGTTCCCCATCGCCGCCGTGGTGATGGAAATTGTTGTAGAGAATGAAAGACGCAGGCGCAAACGCCGTCTGCGGAACAAGCACGTAAAGACACATATCGAACCAAACATGGTCCTCTACCATGCCGACGGTAGGCTCTACGAGGATAAGGACGACGACTTTGATTTGGTAATTATGGAGGAGCAGCCATGAACAAGACTAAAATCGCGTGGACTGAACGCACATGGAATCCAATAACTGGGTGTTCCAAGATTTCCGAGGGCTGCCGCCATTGCTATGCCGAGGTCATGGCCAAACGGCTGCAAGGTATGGGGCAAAAACGCTATGCTAACGGTTTCACCCTGACCCTTCATCCCGAAGCCCTGAATGAGCCAAAGAAAATAAAAGAACCGAGTATGTTCTTTGTCTGCTCGATGGCCGATCTTTTCCACAATGATGTGCCTTTTGGATTCATCGACCAAGTAATGAGAACCATCGAAGCAACTCCACAACACACCTACCAATTGCTGACCAAACGGACTGATAGGATGAGAGCGTATTTCTTCTGCTCGGGATACCGCATTCCGGGCAATGTCTGGCTTGGCACTACCATTGAAAGTTTCGATTACTTATGGAGAAAATCCGCACTTCAACTTATGCCAGTGCCAAATGTAAAGTTCCTATCGTGTGAGCCTCTTTTAGGCGATTTGGGCGCACTTAACCTTCAAGGCATTGATTGGGTCATTGTTGGTGGAGAAAGTGGACCACAAGGCAGGCAGATGCGCAAGGATTGGGTGTTGAACATCATGCGCCAATGTGAGGAGCAAAATGTGGCATTCTTTTTCAAGCAATGGGGCACTTGGGGCGAAGATGGCTTGAAACGAAACAAGAATGAAAACGGATGCCTGATTGACGGCAAGATTTGTCAGGAATGGCCGAAGGTATGGAAAGGAGGTGAGCAATGAAACAGCCAAAGCCAATTACAGCATTTCGAATCCCAGATGCGGAACGGCATCATTTCGCCTCTTCGCGTGAACTGGTCCGAAAGCTCGACATAACGCAAGCCTACGCCTTGCGTAGGCTCAACACCGGCATACCGTGCAAAGGATGGCTCCTGTTTGACGACAACCACGCCAACACGCCTGAAGCCCGCGAAATGCTCCGTGCAGTTTGCACCGACTTCGACGAGAAGATGGAGCAAATAGAGGCACGGGCAAAAGGCAGGGAAAACCCTGACGCACTTATTTCTGTACGTATAGACAGCAAGACCGTGATTCTCGTAAAAGCAAAGAACTGGACACCTGACTATGCGGAGCGTTACCGCGCCAAGATGCGCGACGCGCAACGCCAAGCCGCCAAGTACTAGCCAACCGATTTCGTAAAGCAAAACAACCACATGCTGGACCATAAAAAGTTCAAACAATGAAAACCTATACGATTACCCTTTCAAAAGTTTTTCCATCCAAGCACCAGCAACACGGGAATCCCACCAACTTCAGGCAGTTGTACGAAGAAGGCGAGAAAATCCACACCATCAGGGCCAGCTGTGAACTGTGGGAAAACAGATTTGAGAACATCCTTGCTGGCGAAGCGGTCTTATCGCTTCGGCAATGGTCGGACAAACCATATTACAGCAAACAGGAACTTATCAAAGACTTGACCGCTTCCGACATGATAGGCGTTCAGCGTCTCATATTCCTTGACGGCGACATCAGCAAACCAAGAATCGTGTTGCCGCCTAACCTATTCCAACCAAACGAAATCCTTTTGCCTGTATCAATGAACACCCTCGCCAAAAACGACGGCTTGTTCTTGGCAGACTGGCTTGACTGGTTTAGGAGTTACGACCTCACCAAACCAATGGCCATCATTCATTTTACCAAATTTAGATACTTATGAGCCAATACAAAATGACCATTCAGGGCCATGTCCCGTCAAAATCCAACTGCTATAAAATCATCACCATTGCAGGACACGCTTCGCTGGCAAAGCAGAACCCGCTGAAGGAGTACGAAAAACTGTTTTACCTGCAATGCCCATGCCGTGGTGCCATGATTGGCGGTTACTTCTCCATCGAAATAAAAGTGTTCCATGAGAACAACCGCCCCGACCTTGACAATGCCATGAAAATCCTTCTTGACTGCCTGCAAACCTGCAAGGTAATCAAGAATGACCGCCAATGCACGGAGATACACGCCTATAAGTTCGTGGATAAGAACAACCCTCGCGTAGAAATCACCATCACCGAAATAGAGTTATGAGGATAGGACTTATTGACGTTGATAGCCACGCCAAGGCAAAGAAGTGGGGCGCGACCATCTATCCCAACCTTGCACTTTGTAAGATTGCGGCCTACCATCGCGCCAAAGGTGACACCGTTTAACAACAAAAATTGAAATGCCATGCTACGAATCATGTGCGATATGCAAAGCGAATACCATGTAGAGCAACGCAACGGAGAAACTTGGGAAGTCATTTCCCCGCCATTAGGCAAGGGAATGGAAGGTTTCTACAAAGCCAAGGAATGGCTTGAAAGCCATCGTTAGCCTAAACTGGCGGTTCTTTCTTATACAACTTCCTCAAAAGGTCATCCATCTGCGTCGTGCAGCGATCCAAATACCTTTGTCTGAAGTCGGGCCTGACGCTTGCCAGCCAGTCGGCCATCATCCAGTCCACGATGAACATCTTGATGTTGTCCTCTACCCCGTCGGGTACGCTGGTGGCCATGAAGTCAAATTGAGCCATGCCGTTGTTCGCGCTTGAATCGGACAGAAATTCGTGCATCTTCTCCCTCAGCTTCGCGCAAGCCTCGTTCCATGCGCCGTTCAGCGAATCGTCAGCCTGTTTGTCAATCACAATCTCTTCGAAGTCTGAAACGCCGTCATTGCGGAGGAAAGTCCGTGATGCGTTGGTGCTTTCAGCGTGTAAGATGTTCCTGATAGCCGTTCTTTGTATCGTTATCGTTGCCATATCTCATTTAATTAGGGTTAGTCTGTAGGTAACGGTCAGCCCTGCCGCCCAATCCCCATCAGGATTGACGGCACCAAAGGCCGTGAATGTGGTGTGCGGTCGGTTCAGGTTCAGCTTCCCGACGGCGAAAGGCTTCACGGCCTGTTCGTGCCACATGGCTCCCGCGCCCAGGTCAAGTGTAAGGTTCGGCATCTTCGATACCTCGTAGGGCTGTTTGATTATCTGTGTGGTGTGGTGTTTGTATGCGACAATGCTGTCGATTTTCGCCTGATAACCACTATACCATATATCTAACAGGCTATCCACCTGCGCATGATGATGCTCGTAGGGCAGTACCACAAGCACGGAATCATGCACCGTATCAGTGTTCTTAATATAATAAGGAACAGGAACGGGCTTTTCTTCCACGCTCTTGATGGTGTCGGGTGGCGAGGGTATATAGGTGGTGTCCCAATGGTCGATTGTAATCGTATCGGGGACGAGTGGCTGTATCTGCCTGTCGCGCACATGGTAACCTGTGAAGAAGGTTGCCAACAGCACGATAAGCACAAGAACCACCAATGCTATTATCTTATTCCTCCGATTCCACATACTCAATTTCGTCAATGTAGGCCCACTTAGTCCACGGGCGGTTTTTCAGTTTGGTCTTGACCACTCCATAGGCATGGCCACGGGCTTCGATGACTTCTCCGTTACCAATATACACGCCGACATGCTCCTTCATAAAGACAGCGATGCCTGGCACCTCGGGGATGGTATCAATGAGGCCCTTGCGCTTGCAGTGGTTGTAGCACATATCCGCGCTCATGTCACTGAAGCCGTTGGCACAATAGACATAACGGGTTGAATCGGCATTGTCCGTCCACATATAGCCCTTAATCAGGCCGATGCAGTCATGCACCTTCTTCCCGTATTGCTGGGGATAGTCCTTTGCGGTGTAATAGCGTGGGTACGCCTTTTTCCTGTTCTCATGCAGGGCTTTTGTCGCCAGCTGCCCGAATGTGCCGTACCAATACGGACGGCCAAGTTGAGCCTTGCAGTACGCCACAAGGCCGATGTTAGTTTTCTTCTGATTCTTGTTCATAGTCTTGCGGTGTTTCTGTGGTTTCGTCTTTGTTGAGGTCGCCAACGGTCACTTCGGTCTTGCCGTGCTTGACCTTGGCATCAAGACCCTTGCGGATGGCAATGTGCGCCACTTCAAGTGTGGCGAACGCAAACAGCAAACCGACGGCAGTCAAGATACTGCCGTCAATCTTTGCCAGTGGCGGCGTACAGAACCCCGCCACGATTAGACCAATACTTAATATGAGGCAAACCCAAAACGCTGGGTTTCGCATGGTTGCTTTTTTCACTACTTCGGCCATTTTTATAGTTATCCTTATTTGTCTGTTTGACAAATGCAAAAATGGAAAACTTGTAAGGCTCAAATAGCGTAAAAAGTCAGAAACAGGACTATTCTATCCCCAACACGGACTTTGCCGTTGATTTGCACATCGAACGCCACTCCTGCATTTCCAAAAACTCCTCAACCACTTCCGTGCCATCTTCGCGTGTGGCCAGCAGGTAGTTGTTGATGACGGCCTGCATCCTGTCATTGGGATATTGCGCCGTGATCAATGCGTTCACGATTCCGTCATAGTTCCATCGCGTCATTGGAACCGAAACGGAATAATAGGAGTATCTGCCCTCTTCCCTACCAACCTGCTCTTCTACGCAGAAATTTATCGTCCGGGAAGGTGTTGCTGGGTCTTGGACGAAAGGAGCGGGTAATTCGTCGCTGTAGTTCTTGTTCATATAACAGATAGTTTGAGAGTTTGTATTTGCGTTTAATCTTCACTACATTCAGATTTCCCTTCGTGTAGCAGACTTATTCAATACTCTATTTGGCTGCAAAGATACTCAAATTATGAGCGCGGCGTCAAAGCCGCGCACAAAAGATTAAAATGCCGCGACCGCCCTCACATAGTAGCTGCCGTTCTTGCGGTCGTTGTTGGAGTTGAAACTGGAAAAGCTGACGCTCCATGCGCCGTAACTATAATACTCCGAGGAACTCCAGTAGCCGGACGACGTAAATTGAGCAAAGAGGTTGTCTGCATACGCCTGCTTGAAGATGTTTTTATTTTCGGGGGTGTTGGAGTAGCCTTGCCTGTGATACCAGCACAGTCTTGCAAGCAAGCCGTTTGCAGGAAGGAACCAGTTGTGAGCCTTGAATTTTTCGGCCAAGACGAAGTCGCCCGACACGGTAGGCTGATAGGCGTAGGCCGCACTTGCAGCCGGATAATAGAGTTGAGTCCATTTTGCTGTGTTCGTTTCCGAATAATGGCTTGCCATGTAGCTTCTCAATGTACCCATCAGGCTTGCAAGGCTCTCCAATTCAGTTTGTCCGTTGCCAGCATGAGGGGTGTCGAGAGGGCCAAGACGGTCTTCCAAAACTCCATTATCAGGGTCAGCGGGGATCATCACCACACCGTTGTTCAGAATCTTGTTACGATGCTCAATGATTTTCAGTGTCTTGGCATAGCCGCTGTTCACAATGTCGCCTACCGAATAGCCGTCACCTGCAAGAGCGGCCAATGAAGCATCCAAAGTGCGAGCTCCGATGTCGCCGTCTGCATACGAACTACCAGCCACATTGCCACCAGTCACACCGTCACCGTTGGCCACATTGTAGGCGTAGGGCTTGAATCCATGGTTCTGAATGCCCAAGGTGCTTGTTTCGTCACGCATGTTCGCATCGTTGATGGTAGAACTCGATGCGCCAGTGGTCGTGAAGTTGTTGATGGTCGGAATGTCGTAGAATGTCGATGTCGTAAGATTGGCTTCAGGGCATTTCAACGCATGATAATAGTTGTTTCCGTCCGCTGGAACCAAGTCGTGAATACATCTTGAAGCATATTCCGCCTCGTTCGTATTCCTATACGAACCCCATTGCCATGAAGTGAATGTCAATCCACCACTGCTTTGGCTACCCGTGGCCGACACATTTTGCAGTGCCACCATCAAACGCTTCTGTTTGTCCTGTGGATGGAACAACTCGGCAACGATATTGCCCTGCGAATCCTCGGGTGCAAGGTAGCAGCAAATGCCAATCACCTGTTTTTCTCCATCGTAGGTGTTGGGCGATGAATAGGTGCCGTCATGGTACACATAATCGCCCAATGCGGCCTTTCTGTTGTACAATGATATTTCCTTCGATACGGTTATCATGCTGTATGTACCATCGTAATAGGTGGTTATCATGGCCGTGACCGTTGCCGTATCGCTGAAATTTGACAATGATTGAACCGTCAGGACTCCTGTAACGGGGTCAATAGTCGCCTGCGTGTACTGCAAGCCCGAAAGAGACCAGCGTATCTTGGTGAAGCCGTTTACATAGGTCGAGTTGGGTACGATGCTGAACGGGTATTCCGTACCTCCGTCGTTGTAGAAATTTCCCTTGATCGAAGCCGATGCAACCTGTCTTTTGGCATAATCCAGCAACAGGCCCTGATAGTCTGCGCTGGTCGCATCATCCACATTGCCCCATTTCTTGTTGAACTTATCCTTCAAGGGGAAAGTGACCGCATTCTGCGTCGGGTTGGGTTCATTGATGCCGATGGTGCCGTTGATGTTGATGTTCTGAAGGTCTGCCATCCACGAAAGCACATCTACCGACAAATCCGTCCACGCCAAATCCCTCAAAACAAGCGTGTTCAACTTCTGTTCCGTCTGCTGGGCCTCGTATGTGGCTACCACTATTTGCTTCGTAGGAACCAACGGGCATCCTGTAACGCTCAACGATTCAAGCGAGGCGTATCCTTCCATAGTCAGTGTCGTAAGCGATGGTTGTGCCGCCAAGGTCAGCGAAACGATGGTTGCAGGAAGATGAAGCGTTGTCAGCAATGATGATGCTGGTATCAATGCCGTTGCTATCGAGGTTCCGCGCAAGTCTATTGATTCAAGTCTCGTCAATGAGGAAAAGTCCTTTGTCCCCGCAATGGTGCTGCATCCTTTAAGCGAAAGCCTTTGCAGGTTGGGTGTGGAAAGGTTAATCGTGCCTGGGGCAAACGATGTGCTTCCATTGGTAGGCTCGGCTATAAAGTCCGTCAGGCGGTTGCCTATCACGGTCAAAGTGTCATTGTGGCAAACCATGTCGCCGATATTGCCAATCTTGCGGTAGTAGTTTAATGCGGCAAGGCTCACCGATGAATCACCGCTAATTTCACCTGATGTTGACACCGTGAATCTGTATGTTTCGCCCGGGGCCACGCGCACATGTGGGTCAACGGTCACACGGTCTTTTGCTCCTGTTGGATATAGCCATTGGTGAGGCACCACCTCAAATGTGTATTCTCCACCGATATAGCCGCTGCCGGGCGACATGGAAAGTGCCGCACCGCTGTCTTCAAGTCCGACAACACCGCTGTTCACACCGCTTGAGAAGTCACCCCAACACGCATAACTGGCAACAAGCGCAAGTCTGCGCTTCATATATTGTCTCTCGCTCTCCAACTGGCTACCTACCTGTTGCGTGATGGGGTCAACACCACGGGCTTGGTTGCCGTAGGAGATATAACCGAACGACTTCGGCCATTCATATCTCAATCTTGCTTGTTCAGCATAAGCCACTTCTGGGAAATAGTTCTGTACCGAGAAGAAATACTTTTCAAGGCATCCGTAAACGCTGATGTCGTAGCCATCTGTGGCACTCACCAGCCCCGACATGGCCGTCAGCACGGAACGCATATTGGAGCGCAAGCCTGTGCCGATTTCCTCGTATGCAACTTCAAGGAGATTGAACAGCGACGAGCCGCTGCCTTCATAGTCCGTCTGAGTCTTGTATCCGTTGACATAATCCGCTTGGTCGTGGATGCGGTCAAGGAAATACACCTTGGTCTGTCTGCCGTTGTTGTCGGTCTTCAGGATGGAATCAAGGTCATCTTGGTCAAGCCAAATCACACCGCTTACAGGGTCATATTGATAATAGGTGTTCTTTGAGCAGTTGTCAGTACCCGCCATGAAGAAGTTGACGAGATTGTAATGCGTCAAGTGGTTCTGAACATGGCCGACCGAGCCGAAATTGTCGGCTCCGTGCTGGGCAATGGCATGTCTAAAGATGGTGTTCAGTTTGGAATAGTCGCCATAATCGGGGCCAGCCACCCAATTAGCGTATGCAGCTGCGGTCATGCCGTCGGTGGTCAGGTTGCGCACACCTGCGGTATAGGTCAAGTTCTCTTGATCCCATGTACCCGCGTCTGTCCATCCGTCGTTGACGAAATCGTAACGCAACAGATGGAAGGCGTAATAGCCCTGCGTACACCAATATTGGTGTTTCTGCATCTCTGCCATTTCCGTGGCCACATCGTTGTCGGTGGCGGCCTGCGTCCTCATATTCTCCCAAGCCAACAAGAAGGCATCTTTCGTGCCGTTGTAGTAGCGGAGCGAAGTGGTGTGGCAATAGATAAAGTTCACATAACGCCTGAAGATGGTGTCGTTGATGGCAATGGGGTATTTCTTACCGTTAATCTTCTGCGTCGCTCCAAGTCCGTACTCAAAACTCTTGGTGCCGTTGTAACACCATGCCTCATCGTCGGGATTGTAAACAACATTCTCATCGGCTGGCACACGGAAGTCACACAGCGGCAAGTTGTTGTTCAATCCCTCAAAGGCAAAAGTCCTGTCATCTGCCTTGTATCCGAACACGGCTTTGTCAAACTTGCCGTGGCCGAAGGTACACATGCCCCTGAACTCCACCTTGCCATTGTCTTGCGGATGCTCGGTGAAGAAAAGGAAGTTATCTTCATAGACCGAGAATCTTGCGCCTGCCTGTGTCAACGAGTTGCCTCCTGTCACGGCCTGCATCGTGTCATGATAAAGACGGGTTGCGGCCATCTTGTGGCTCTGCATGGGCGATGCGTAGTTGATCTTGTTGACCAGCTTCGTGCATTTGGGGCCACCAATATAGGAAGTATAGAATTGTCCGTGGTACATGCCCATCTCACCGACATTATCACTCCAGCCGTTTCCGTCAAACCAACCGTCCACCACTTCTATGGTAACACGGGCTTTCTGCTCGTCGGTGAGCGAAGCGTAACTTGTGCCTTCGATGCGCTCTCCGTCGAGATACATCGGGTTGGCGCAATCCTCGCCAGTACTCTTCGCGGCTTTCCAACCGAAATCGGAATGCACCTTTGAGAACGGGATGATGATGCGGAAGGTGATGCCGTCCACCTTTGTCTGCTCGTTGTTGTCCCAATAGGTGTTTGCGGTAGAGCCTTGGGGGGTGACCATCAGGCATTTCGCATCGCCAAGCAAGCCGTTGATGTAAGCCAAATAGGCGGCTTTTCCTATCGTGCCGCTCAAATTCGGGTTGTCATGGTCAATGCGCCAATAACAGGGATAGCCCGGGTCTTTGCTCTGATTGAGTTTGTATTGGTCTTGGCCAACAAGTGTAAGGCAACGGAATCCCGCCGCCTTGGCCTTCTCGTAATCTATTCTTCCGCTGGTGGTGATGGCATTGCGGGTTTTCATGGCCCGCTTCTCTTCTGCCGTTGGCAACGAGGCCACACGGTTTTGCCTCACCTGTTCGGCTGATAGTGCGGAGCGGTAGCACCTGATGCCGTAAATGTCGATGTCGGCGTGTGGGTTTCCTATCTTGATGCCGCCGTGTCCGTCACCTTGGCACCATGTACCCGCTGACGGGGTGCTTCCAAGTTGGGCATAGACCAATTCACGCTCGGGCTTGCCGTTGACATACACCTTCGCCAACGAAAGCGGATAACTTGTGGCTCCGTTCAGCGTCTGCTGCCATGTCAATTCGTCTGCTGCCTTGGTGATAACTTCGGGGTCTATCACAATGGAAACATGGTTTCTCTTCCCCTCTTCCCATCCAAAGTTTTGGTTGTCGTTGCTTTGGTTGCCGACACACTTGATAAATCCTTCCAACGGCAACATGCGCAATCCCAAGAGTTCACCCGCCACAGTTTGGCAAATGTCAATGATAGGCTCATCCTCTTGGGTAATGTTGCGCACGGCGAAGTCAATGTCGATGGTCAATTCTGCCTCGCCGTCAGTCTTGAACTGCGAAAACGGCTCATAGTATATAATAAGGTATTCTCCAGCAAGCACCCTCAACACCTTTTGGTTGTTCGAATCCGTGATCCAGGTGTCAATGTTGCCGTTGAACCCTGACCAAGAGGAAGCAACCACCTCGCCCGTCCGCTGGTTGATGATGACAAACGGGTTGCTCTCGCTGTTGTTGCGGTTTTTGGGGTTCAGCACGAAATGCGCTCCGGCAACGGGGCTGTAGTCCTCCGAGTTGTCAACCGTAATCGTGATGTTCCGCTGGTGTATGCTCTCAAACATGAAGTTGATGGGCGTATCGTTCGCACCGTAGCGGAATATGCGGAGATAGGCCGTGTATTCCGCATCGCTGCCCTCAACCTCAACGGTGGTGTCAATGTCATAGATGGTATTGGAGCGTACATTGACCTCGCTCCTCATGTATTCCGTATTGTAGTCGGTATCGTTCTCGCAATAGTCGGTAAGACGGATGGAGATGGGCATTGTGTCGCTACTTGCCACAGTTGGATCGTTGGCATCGGGAATCCAAACGGCGTAACTCGCCAATATCACCCTTACGAAGTTCACCACGTTCTGCTTCACCTGCTGAAGCATCAGGAACGGGGCTGTCAAGTCCGCTCCTTCGGTTTGGGGATTGACCACCATAAAGCGGCTCACAACGACATCACTCGACAATTCGTTGCCGTCGCCGTCCTCGCAAGTCACCCATGCCGTGACGGTATGGATGCCGTGCGTCAATATGCCGATGTTCTGTTTCTCCACCTCCGACCATGTTAATGGCGATGTGGTCGGATATTCCGTTGAGGCTGGAATGGTCGAACTGTTATAGGTATAGGTACCCAAAGAGCCGCTGACCTGCACATGCAGCACTTTGTCAACGGCACCGCCTATGGCGAAACTCAACGGGAAAACGCCGTCTGCCGCCATGATGGGGCGGTTGATTGCCACCATGTTCTGGATGGTGAGCTGCGTATAGGTTACATTGCTCCAAGTCTGCCATGCGCTCTGCGCCGTTGTCACCACATCGCCATTGTCGTCATAGACAGTATAACTTGCCCTCACCCTGATTTGCTGTGGGTTGCTGGTAGAAAAGTATTGGCCGATGTCTATCTCATCCCAAACGGTCGTGGCTTCAAGGTCGCGGCTGTTGATGTATTGTGTGCCTACTGTGGTCCAACTCACACCGTTGTTGATGCTCCGCTGGAAGGTAAGCGTACCCATCAGGCCAGCGTTCTCTGTAACACCGTTGTCGGTCACGGTGCCGCAAAAGCGAATCTTGGCCTTGAAATCCTTCGTGATGGAGATGATTGGTTTGTCGGTGGCATTGTCTGTATGCACGAAAAGACGCGCCGAATAGGTCGCGCCTGTGGTCATGGCAATCTGCGTTGGCAAGTCCATAAGAAGCAAACTTGCGTGTGCCGAGGGGTCTGACATGTATGTTGTCGCATCGGCCTCGGTCGCAAAACCAAGGATATGGATGTAGTTGTCAACCACCGTAGTCTTTAATGACCCCAACTTTAATCCAATCACCGACTTCAACAAATCCTCAACACGCGATTTGTCGTAGCCGTATTGGCCTTGTGCGTCAGTACCCGACCATGGTGTCGTTAAATCGGGTATCGGCTCGTTTATTACTCTTCTTCTTGCCATTGCCTTTTGTATTGTCGTTTACCATGAATCACCGTGAAACCATCCGTCACCCCAAAACCATCCGAGACCTTCCCTGATGGCTGACCACACCAATCTTGCGCCCCTGCGTATCTCCACAAAAGCCAAACGGCCTTTGCGAACATCGACTATATCTTTTCTACCAACACTACTCATACCTCATCCTCGTATATGAAATAGAACATGTTGTCATCAACAACATCAAGGTTGTCGTATTGTTCCTCCGTAAGCACCAAGTAATGAAGTCCAGGTATCACGCCTATGTTGATACCATTGTCCAACTCCACTGTTACTGCTGGGCCATTGGCAATGTCAGGCTGTCCCACCTCCAGCCCTTCGGTCAGAACCTCTATATCTATAGTATGTCTGTCCGCGCTCATAGAAGTTGGTTGTTGTGGCGTTCAGCAAAATCAAGTGTTACAAGGCTTGTGCAGTGGTAAACCTCTGTCAGTTGATCGTCAACAACACTCACTTCAACATTGTACGCACCAACAAGGTTTACGCTGTCCTCATGGCTCACCTTCCAAATGTAAATTGGTTCTACCGCACTCGCGTCTCGTATAATGCTGCCGTTGCTGAGTTTGGCCGACAAAACAGGTTTGCCTTTCGTGGTATAGACACCAACAATAAGGTCATAGCCTTCGGGAATAACTGACTGGATGCCGTTTTTCCTGTAGGTGAACCGCAACTTGTAGGTTGAGCCTTGCGTAATGGGTATCCTGTTCGTAGCCATGGTTCTACTCCGCCTCCTGTTCAATATCAGAACTGACAACGCTAACGTCGTCAGTCAATTCGAATGTAATCTTCCTGAGTGTATTGGTCTTTTGGAACACCACGGGTATCTTGAAGGTGTATTGCGCATCGGTGCCGTATGCAATGCTCGATTCAAACATGATGCCCGTATGCACTGTTCCATTGGCTTCCGTAATCGTGAAGCCGTTGGTCCACGCCTCGCCGTTGTTCATGTCGTTGAGGTCGGTGTACGACGTGCCGTCGGCCTCCGTCGCCTCAAGGAAGTTCACATTGGCATGGCCGACCATGTAGTACAAGCCTCCCGCATGGCCAATGGCGTTCACGGTGTTGCCGTTGCTGTCCTCGAAGCGGTCTATCGCCATGATGACACCTGCGGCACTCTGCACCACCTCAATGTTGGCCTGCCCTCCGTGGTCGGCTTCAAGGTCAAACTGTTTCGACCTCTCGTCCCTACCAGTGTGTGATTGCACACTGAATGACAATTGCCCATTGCCCGACAAATCGTCATGGTCGTTGATGGTCACAAATCCGTATGCCGTGCTGCTCATGCTCCCTCCTTATCATTCATGTACGTTTACCTCCCAATCATCATTCGACAGCACATCAACATCGACGCTGCTTGAACCGTTGCTTTGGCCGTTGGCACCGAAGGTGATGGTCTTGCTGGTCGTGCCTGTCGTGTCAACATAGATGTAGCTTGAACCTGCGGCTTGTATGATGTTGGCCTGCCCCGTCACTCCAGTTGATCCTGTGGCCGTCAGGGTGCAGTATCTTGAACTGATGGTGGTGTTGGCTGCAATGGTGATGACGATGGAAAAGGCGATTTCCTTGGTCGCGCCCGGGTCGCCCGCAAAGGTCTGTCCGCTCACGGCTTGGTTGCCAGTCGGCGTAATATCGCCAGCGGGTTGGATGCTGAAGTAGGTCGGCAAGGTGCCGATGCCGTCGGCATCCACAGTCAGGGCGAAGTCAAGTCTCGGGGAGTTTGTCCTGCCCGTGATGGTGATTTGACCGCCTGCAGCCGTGGCCGCATACGACACTTGGTCGAAGATGATGTACTCGGGCAGCGGCAGCTGTATGAACTCAATCTGCGCCGTGGGCGGGTTCTCGCTGTCGTCATCCACGGTTACGGTGGTGTAGCCCCTGCGCTGCACACGGCCTTTGTAGGGGCCGAGGCAGGAATGGGTAAGGTAACCGTTCCCTGAAGTCGCTCCGTGGTCGTTGACCGACATCCAATCTACATCGTTGTATATCATTGCTCGTTTTCTTTATTGTTGTGTGGTGTTGAATCTTTCTCCGACAGGCGGGTTGAGCCGTGCGTAATCCGGGTCGATATAGAAGGGCTGCACCGCCATGCGGTCGTATTGCGCAGCCTCTTGAGTCTTGCCGATGCCGCGAAGCACATGCGCCGTGATTTGGTTGAGGCATGGGTACTTCAAAGGCGCGCAGATAGAGGTGTACTTGTCGCCGTTATAGGTCAGGACGTAAGGCTCGGGGACATACTGGCCGAACATCATGGTGGCCACGTTCGAGGTGCAGGAATACAGCTCGGCCATTGCGATGCCGTTCTGATGCACCAACGCGCCTATCGGCTTGGTGTTTGTGCCGCGTAGGTAACGGTTGCGTTGCTTGCGGTACTCCGCGCTGTCCTCGTTGACCAAGGTCTGTATCGGCCTGTCCCAGTCGCTCATCTGCAAGGTGACGAGACGCAGGAAGTCTGACGGCAGCACGAGGAAGTATTTGTAGTATTCCAGCTGGAGCGTGCGCTCCGGCTCTCCCTCGCTCACATCCACCTCCCAGCTCGGCACCGTGCGGACGATGACATTCTGCATACCCCCTTCGGGCGGGAAGATGAGCGTCTTAGGCTCGACGACAAGCACCATTTCGTCCTCGTCGTCCCTTCCCGCGGTCTCGCAATAACACGGGAACTTCTCCAAGGGATAGCCGTCTTTCAACAGCACGTTGGGCGCGTCAAGGTGCATCTTGCGCACCGATGGAAGCACAGCGGCTTCTATCTCCTTATCCAAGTCCTCCACGGCGTTGTCCGATTGCACAAGCAAAGCGTCCTCGTTGTTCGACAACTCGTCCAGCCTTGCCTTCACATACGCCTTAATATCGCTGAAATAAAGGGGTAGCATGATTCTTTTTTACTGGTTTACCATTTCATGTTCGGCAACTCGATGCCAAGCTCCTTGACTTTGGCCTTCATGGCGTTGGGCGATGAAACCTTCTGACGGTCGCATCCGCATTCCTCCACGAGGTAGTCGCGCAACTGTTGAATGTTCACGATGCTTTCCGGGGAAAAGGCTTTCTTGGCCTGCTCCAGCGGAATCGGGTCGCCATCGGGCAAGATGTGTCTGCCGTACAGGTCGCTGTGTTCAATGGCGCGCTGCACAATCTCGTTCGAGGTCTGCATGGTGGCGCATTGGTTCAGGCGCATGTTGCCGTTCTCGAAGTGGCAGGTCACGTCAACGCCTGCGTAGGTCAGTTTGATGATGGCTTCGTTGATGCGCATCTTGTATCTTTTCAGGTATGCCATATTTCTCTATGTTTTTGTGGTGAATGATTTGTTTTATAAAAGAGGACAGCCTGCCTCTCGGTGGAGCGACAGGCTGTCTCGTTCGGGTTTAGGCGGCAAGTGCGCCAGAATACTTCTTCCAGCTGGTGGTGCTGGCGTCGTATTGGATGATGTCGCCCGCGTTGAAGTTCAGGGCGGAGTCATGCAGCATAATCAGCAAGCCGTCAACCAGTGCGGCAGGTGCCGTGCCTTCGGCTACATCGGTGTTGCCGATGAAGTAGGCACTCTTGGCGGCGGTGGAGCCGTCGTAGTCACTGCCGGTGTGGGTGCTGTCCATGCTCAGGTAATAGTCGGCGTTGCTGACCGTCACCTTGTTGTAGAAGTCGTACACCTTCACGTTGTCGTACACGGTGTCCATATGGTAGATGACGTTGGCGGGGCCAATCAGCATGGAGTTGTATCCACGCAGGCAGATGCAGTCAATCTTCACGTGGATGTCGCGGGTGGCTTCCAGCGGCTCCTTGCCTTGCTTGCTCAAATCCACCGTGGTCTTGTCGCCTTTGTTGGGCTTCTTCCAGTAGTGGGTGGCATTCTTCATGTCGATGACCATGGCGCAGTCCTCGTAACCCATTTCGTCAAGGATGGGACACAGTTTGAAGTTGAAGGTGCCGAACGAGGTCTTGAACTTCGTGATGTTGATGCCGAAGGTAGTCTGTTCTGTCAGGATATTGGTCTGTGCCACCTTGGTGAAGTCGAGGTTCAGGAGCTGTTCGATGAAGCCGTAGGAGCAGTACACCTCGGCCACGTTGCTCATGCTCCACTTGCCGAACTGCATTCTCTGCATGGAGATAAGGTCGCGGAAGGTAAGGTTGCCGTTGGTGCAGTACTTCATCAGCAGCTGCGTCAACACGCCTTCCTCGTAGTAGCAGTTCACGATGCCAAGTTCCTCGTCGTTCTCTTGCAGCACGTTCGGGACACCGCAGAGCTTGGTGCGCTCGTTTTCCTGGCGGAACACCATCATGCCGTTGTCCTTGATGTCCTCGGTGAAGAACGGGAGTTTCTTCTTCTTCTCCTTCCACTCTTCCTCGATGGTGGTGTTCATAATCTTCTTTTGCAGGTAGCAGTCCACAAGGACGGGCTTGGTGTTCTTCGGCGACACGGCCAACTGTGCGGTGTGGCCAGCGGTGGCCATCATCTGCAACTTGGTGCCTACCGGCATGGCGGGAACCTCGTACTGGCCGTTGGTGTAGTAGCCGTTGACGGGGATAAGGGTAATCTTCGCGCTGGTACGCGACACAACCTTCAGCACCAGCTCACCCTTGACGGTGTTCTGCTGGTCTTGCGTGTAGCCGTCAACGCCTTTCACATGGACGGTCTGCGAACGGCCGAACATACGCTGGGCGTCGCCCGAGATGTTGTAACCCGAACCCGTGCCGATGGTCAGTTCAACGACACCCGTGGAGGTCAGGCTGGTAGCCTTCTGCAAGGTGCAGTCCATAATCGGGGTGGCCATAGCGGCGTGTTCCTGTTTGTAGTCCGTCACCTTCTTCTGTCGGGCAATGGTCTCAATGTCCGTGGTCAGCGTGTAGTTGAACGGTCGGAACTTGACGATAAGATTATCAATCTCGTCATCGTTGAAGTCCTGGTCGCCTGTTATGCCAGCCTCCGTTGCGGGTGTCCCCGAAAGGTCTGTGTCAAGGCCTTTGGTGTCAGGACTGGCGGTCTGCGACTGCGGAGCGTCGGTCTGCGGCGTGGGAGTGGCAGCGGCCATCGACAGGTCGGCACCCATAAGCAACGCCACGAATGTCAGCAAAAAGCTGAACAGCGAAAGAATCTTGAATTTCTTCATTGCTTGTGATTTTATTGGTTATTACTTAGATTTGTTGTCATGCTTCCTCCATCTCATGCGAGAAAGGATTGTAGAATCTCTTCTTCTGCACAGGTTTTGCCTCGGGAGCGGCTGCGCCTTGGCCTCCGTCAAAGGTCGGCGGGATGCCCTCGGGGCCTTGGCCCTTGGCCATCTGCGTCTGCACCTTGGCGTTGTGTCCGGCAATCTCGCCCTCCTCGCGGGCAGCAGCCACGTCGTCGTCGTGGTTCATGCCTTTGTTCACGAGGTCGAACAGCTCCTTGGTGAAGATGCCCTTCAGCACATTACCAGCGAAGTCGAGGCATTTGCCCCAAAGGGTGGTCGCGCCTTCCTCGTCGATGCCGTTGTCGTTGCAGTAGGAACTCAGCTCCTGAAGGCTGACCTGAATGTTGGCGTCTCCCTCCTCACGGAGTTTCTTGCTGTCCTCGATGCCTTTCAGGTACTCGGCTTGCGCGTCGGCCAGCTTCTTCGCCATTTCGGGGTCGTTACGGGCGGCGGTGATGTCCTCGTCGGAGAATCGGGCAAGGAAGCTCTCGATGAAATTCTTGCCTTCCATCATGTCGGCCACCATGCCGCCATATTCGGGATGTTCGTTCACCAGCTTGCGGAAGTTGCCGTCGTTGGTGCGCAGGCGGTCGTATTCGGCGTTGCGCTCGTTCATGCGTCCGTATATGGCTTCCTCGTCCTCATAGTTGTCGTCGGGGAAGTCAGCCTTATAGCGTTCCATGAAGGCTTCGCGGTTGCTTTTCTTGGGAGTTTCCTCCGTCCCCCTCTGAGAGGGGGTGCCGCTTGCGGCGGGGGAGTTTTTCTTTTCTTCTTTCTCTTCCATTTTGCTGAAAAATTGAATTTTTGCAAAAATCAGCCACTTTTTTTACGCAAAATCCGTAAAAAGTCAGAAATGATTTATATCTTTGCAGCGCAATTCCCAATCAATGAGGCACCGCGAATCGGTGTATGGGTTCAGGGAACGCTACGACGACCTGAATAATGCTTACAAAAAGGCGTTGTCCCAAGGGAATTACAGTACCCAGTACGACGCTATGGCCGTGGCGGTCAACATGCCCAGCAAGCGTTTTTGGGTTTCCGAGGAAAGACTGGTAGAGGTAATCAACGCCTTCGAGGGCGGCAAGGACTTGCGCGTCAACCCGAAAAGCCCGCGCTACGAGATGTTCACCGAGCTTTACCGCCGCTATCTCGACTACAAAGTGGAGCATCCCGGCCTTTCCAAGATTGAAATCTGCTCCGAAATCATCTACCAGCCCGCGCCCAAGTTCTACATGAAGCCTTCTTGGGCTTTGAAGATTCTGTATCGAGGCCGCGCCAAGCGTCCACGTCATCACCACCATCGCAGAAAGGACGAGACTGTATGAAAGACTGGAACGGAAACAAGAACAGCGTATTCAAGACCATCGGCGCATCCAACCATTCCGACAAGGAACGCGAGTCGCAAGACTACTACGCCACCGACCCCGTAGCCATCGACAAGTTGGCAGCGGTGTACGAAATACCGCACTATGTATGGGAGCCTGCTTGTGGCGAAGGACACCTTTCCAAAAGGCTCATGGAACGCGGGCATCTCGTAGCGTCAAACGACATCATCAATCGCGGCTATGGCGAAGTGTGGTTTGACTTCTTCCACTTCAACAACCTGCCTTATGGCTTCCAAGGAAAGGATAACGTCTGTATTCTCACAAACCCGCAATACAAGTCGGCCACCAAGTTCGTGGAACACGCCATCGAATTGCTCCCGCACGGCCAACCCGCCATCATGCTATTGAAAACAACTGCATTGGAGGGTAAAGGCCGTTGGGAAAGGCTTTACAGCAAGGGTTATCTCAAAGCCGTGTACCAGTTCAAGAAACGCTTGCTTTGCGCCAAGAACGGCGACTTCGACGGAATGAAGGCAGGCGGAGGCAGTGCCGTGTCCTACGCATGGTTCATCTTCGCAGATGACGGAAACAATGAACCACCCAAAATCTATTGGATATGATGAAGCCTAACCAAGTCATATTATATGTGTTAGTGCTGGCCTGTGCTTATTTCGGCTTCAATGCCGATTGGGGCTACATGTCCGGCTCCCCGTGGTGGACGCACCTCACTTTCCACTTCGCCCATGGCAACATCTTCCACCTCGCCGCCAACATGCTGGTGGCGTTCCTTTTGTTGTTCAACCGTAACGATAAGTGGTGGTTGTGGCCCGTGTCGTTCCTTGTCGCTACGGCTTGCTCTTTCATTATCAGCACACCAAAACCCACAGTCGGATTGTCGGGAATGTTGTTCGCCTACTACGGCATCATCTTCCTGAAAGACGGCGCACAATGGAAACCACTCCTGCACACCATCATATACATGGCCGTGTCGAGCCTCTTCGTAACGCGCATGGCCGTGGGGCTTCACTTCATCTGCCTGTTTATCGGTGTGCTAATCGGCGGCTTCATGGATTTGCACAGGGCGATAAGCGGAAAGGTGAAGATGTATGACTGATGAAGAGAGACTGGAAAAGGAAGTACAGCAGATGCTCTTTGAAAACCAAAAGCGTCTGAAGCACCTCGAAGCGGACTACAATCCAATCACGGGCGAAGGTGCCGACATTCGCCATCCCTCCACCAACGAGAACATCTATTGCCGCAAGCGCGTCGAAATCCCCGACCACATCATTCCTGTTGAATGGCTCCCATACGAGACACGGAAAAACCTTCTTTACAAGGCCGTGATGAAATACGGCAGCATAGCCGAGTACATTCGCCAGGAACTCGAAGAGGAACCCGACGATGACATGATTCAGTTTACGCAACGCTCGCTGATTGAAGTACGCTACCGCACCGACCCTTTGTGTTGGTTCTACAACGAATGGCGCATCAAGGACAAACGCGGTCAGACCGAGAACCTATACATTCAGACCAAGGCGCAGGAGATGGAAGAGGACGACGATGATGATGAAATCAATATCAGCAAGTCCGACGAGGACGGTTCACTTATCCCCTTCAAGCTCAACTGCGCCCAGCTCATGTTGCTTGCCGTGCTTGAACGGCAGCGGTTGAAGGGTATGCCTATCCGCATCATCCTTGCCAAATGCCGCCAATGGGGTGGTTCCACACTCATACAGGCTTACGCGGCATGGATTCAGCTGATGCTGAAAAACTCTTGGTATTCGGTCATTGTCGGTCAGGTGGCATCAACGGCAAAGAAAATCCACATGATGTACGAGAAAGCCATTGGCCAGTACTCGCCTTGGCTTTTGAAGCTGCCCGATGGGGAAAAGTTGCGTTTCTCGCAATATGGACGAAGCGCAAACGACTTCCGCATTACCTACGGCTCCGCATCCAGCCCAAAGAACGCGAGGGATGCCGTCGTCACCATCGGTACTTACGAGCATTCCGATTCGTTGCCGAGTGCCGATATAGCCGTGGCGCATTTCTCCGAGTTGGGTTTGTGGAAAACCACCGAGGGCAAGACCCCCGAAGATGTGTTCAAGTCGGTGGCTGGCGGCGTTGGTCCGTTCCCGCTGACCATGATTGCCAGCGAATCAACGCCCCGTGGTAGCGGCAACTTCTTCGCCGAGGAATACCACCGCGCCAAGAATGGCGACAGCGCGTATGAAGCCGTGTTCATCTCCCCTGCCTACAACCCATACGACATCGTGGAGGTGGCCAACAAGAAAGGCTTCGCCCGCTGGATTATCCTCAACAAAGACCGCCGCGACAACCCCGAGGAAATCTTCGGCCACAAAGGAAAGCGTTGCCGCGTGTCCGGCGAATACATTTGGAAGATGTGGACGCTCGGCTCGTCGCTTGAGAACATCATGTGGTATCTCCTGAAGCACCTCGAACTGAGCCGCCACAGCGACATGGCATCCGAGGCCCCCATCGACGACATCGAGGCTTTCAGCAACACCGACAGCCTTGCCTTCGACATGTACGACATCGAGGAAATGGAGCAACGCGACGTGAAAGACCCGGTGAAGGTCGGCGACATCTACTCCGACTACCGCCTTGGCAAGGAGGTGCTGCAAGGCTTCAAGTTCGAGGAGAAGGCATCGGGGACGATGAAGGTGTGGGAAGAGCCGAACCCCGTGTTGATGACCGACCAATACCTTGTCATCGTCGATATTGGCGGCAGGTGGAAGAAGGCCGACTGGAGCGTAATCCGCGTCCTCGACCGCTCCGAGCTTGCCACGGGCGGCATGGAAAAGACCGTGCTGATGTGGCACGGCCATGTGCCGCACGACCATTTGGCATGGAAAGCCGTGCAGGTGGCCATGTGGTACAACAACGCCCTGCTCGTCTTTGAGTCCAACACCCTCGAAACCAAGGACAAAAACCGCGACGTTGAGGAAGGCGACCAGCTGGAATACATCCTTACCACCATCAACCGATCCTACCGCCGCCTCTTCAAACGCCGTTCCAAGAAGTCCGAGGACGTCAACCAACAGGGCGGCTCTTGGAAGTTCGGCTTCCATACCAACCGCGAGACCAAACCGCAAATCGTGGACTACCTCGACGATGCCATCCGCAACAAGAACTACATCGAGCGCGACGCTGGCACCATCAACGAGTTCAAGACCTACGAGCGCATCGACGGCGTGTATGCCGCCATGCCGGGCTGCAAGGACGACCGCCTTATGACGGCAGGCATCGGCCTGCTCATCTCACGCAGCCCGAAATACGGCCTGCGCATACCCAAAGTCCGCGACCGCGGCAAGCTGACCAAGCTGAACCGTCCGCACCACGACTACCACAACCAACACGCAGAAGCATCAATGTAATACCATAAGACTATGAACTGGTTCCAAAAACTACGCCGCTACATCATCATCAAGACGGCAGAATCCTACTACACAAAGATGTCCCGCCAGTGCGTCGAGCTGCACAAGCAGACCCGCCAGCACCACTACATCATCATCGACCCTTGGCTGGGCAAGAAAATCACCATCACCAACCGCGCACAGTTCCGCACCATCAAGCGCGCAATCAACGACAGCGGCACACGCATGATGGTAAAGGACAGGTACGACAACACGCGCAAGCTGACCGACGCACAGTTCCAAATCTCCGACTTCGAGAAGCGTATTCGCGAACTCAAGCACAACCCCGAGAAGAATGCCGAGGCAATCCGCGTCTTGCAGGAGCAAATCGAGGCACAGAAGAAACACTATGCAGAGGCAAAGGAAAGACTGAAAAACGCCGAGGTGATATTCACGGATTCCTCCATGCCCGATGTGCATAGCGGCTGCTTCTATTCATCCATGCTGCAAACCGACTTGGAGAAACTGCAACGCAACCCAGTCGAAAACGAAAGGGCCATACACAAGATGGAGAATGTTATCGAAGCCCGTCGCCGCGCCTACATCAAGTGGACGCTTGAACACGCCAAGATTCGCCAGCGCAAGACCCGCAAGCAACGCCGCGAAGAGCGCATCATCCGTCGCGAACTGAAAGCAATGCAGAAAGGGCAACAAAAAACCCACCGCCAGCAATGACGGTGGGGAAAAACAATCAACTCACCCATGAAAAAGAATCATCTTCTTTGTCCTGTCTGTTGCGATGTCATCGCAACTTATTCGTCAGTCTCGTCTCAAAGTCAACAGTCAGGTAAGAATACCTCTCGTTAGGCTTCAGGTAGGTATATACCACGAAGATGAAATACTGGTAACTCATCCCTCTAAGGGTATTGATGCGCCCGTACTTCACCCCATCCCTGCTGCCATACAACGCCATCTTCACGAAGCTCATGCTCGCATAGTTGGTGTATCGGTGCAGCACCCGCGTCAAGGTCTTGTACTCGTCCGTACCGAAGCGGATAGGCCGCGAAACCAAGTAGCCGTACTGGTACAACTGCTTCACACTGTTCTCTCCCTGCACCTCCATCGTCTTGTATAGCCATCCATCATCGTCTTGAAGGTACATTTCCGTGTAGTTGTTCACGGCGTCACGAATGGGCTTCACTTTCAGCAAGGGTACACCGCTGCTGCGCTGCGCCGGAAGCTCGTTGCCCGGCACGACCTCCACTTGGAAGCTGTCAAGGTTGGTGTATATGATCTGCTTGCTCCACATGCCCGTGTTCATGCTGTAAACATACTGATAGTCAAAGTTGGGGTTCAACAGCAACACGCGGTGATGCGCGTAATCGTAGGCAAGGAAGCCGCTGGCCGCAAAGTCGCGGAAGTCGGTGTCGTCGCTCGTCCGGCCTATCAGGTTGGCGAAGGCCCCAACATGGTAGTCCACATCTGCCAACTCACGCATCGGGTTGAAATGCCTGCCATTCATTGCCTCGCTCAAACAATTGATTTGCGTACCAGCAATGGCCATCACACCACGCTGAGTAAGGAACATCAAAGCCTGTCCCGTCTGCACCAAGGTAGGCTGCGAAAGTCCCCGAGGCTCACGAAGCACATCTGCACTCACGGCCTGTATGCCGCCAAACTTACCCTCTCCGTCAATCATCACAGCAATGATGCCGTCCGAACAGAAAACATACAGCGGGTACTGGCCCCATTGCCCACTCGACACATCAAGCGTGTTGGCAGCAATGCCGACAACCTTTGTCCTACCAATGTCCTTGAAGTTGGTGGCAGGGAAATGGAACGGGTTGGCCACGCTGCTCATCGCTATCGTGTTCGGCATTTGGCAGTAACGGTCTTGGGAAGGTTCGGGTAAGTCGCCCATCCAATCTTCCAATCCCGACAATGCCTCGTTTAGACTCTTCAAGTCGGGCATCAAAGCGTATGCACCATTCAGACCAGTATGCTCATGCATGGGTAACACCTTCTTGTTGTTGCCAACTTCTATGACAACACGTTTGCAATCGGGGTCTGGATAGTAGATATAATGCCCGAAATCAAACAAACCGATGTCATTGTAATGGCTTCCATCGTTGCTGTTCCATCTGACAACAATAGTCTTTTCGGACTTTTCCACTATGAAATAAAGGTCAAAATAGAAAACATCGGGTGCTTTGAAACGCTTCGCGTCCTGATACCAAAGCGGTGCCTGCAACTTGATATTTCCCAATATCAGCCGTTGGTTGTAGTTGTAGTTCACGCTGCCTGTCATGCGGCTACGGCTCACATAGTCGTCGGGCAACGTCGGAAGGGTTTCGAGACGGTCAAGCAAGCCGTATTCGACTTCTTGACCGAATCGTCTCTCTGCCGTCCATGCTTCAGACACCTCGTGTAAATCATAGTGCTTTACCCTAAAAAAGAGCGATGTATTCTTGATTTGATTAATCATCTCTTGTTGTGAATACTCGGGTAAAGGTATCCTCCTATATTTCAGTACAGGGTAATCGGTTTCATCCGGTTGTATAGTGGCATCATAGTCAAAAGCATCTACTGAGTTTTCGGTGAAAATTCTCCACCAAGAAAACTTCGAGTTTTTGCTATAACAATTGCCATAGTCCTTAACCGTAGTATCCTCAACAAAACCCGCTCCATTACTTATTGTTTTCTTGAAAGTGTAAAAAGAATCGGGTACATGATTGATGTCGTCCCAATAGCTTTCGTTATAGCTGTATATTGGACTTGACATAAAAATATCAACACCTTTTATAATATCCTCCCATTCACTCGGGTCTCCATCTATAAAACCATTGCATTTCAATAACAATTCCAAAGCTCTAAAACGAACTTCTTCTGTCATTACGGAATACTTATGCACATTATCACTATCATCTAACCAATGGTCTGCGGAGTAACCCATAACCGCAAGCAACGGGCATTTCAATGTTGAAGGAACCATCAACAATGGTGCTGAATGCATTGCATAGTTCCCGTCAAACATTCTGATAGCATATCGAACCATAAATGGGAATACAAACACATTGTTTTTTCGTGCGTTTGAAAGAACCGTTGCAATATGAGAACGAACCCCGTCACGGAAAAGTTTCTTACTTTCAACGGAAGTGTTTGCCAATGGAATAGACTCGCTATTACTAAGATTACTATCACTCGTCCATGTAGCTTGCATTGCTACACCACCACCTGCTGCATTATCGCCGCTTGGGGTTAATGTTGTTGTCTTGGGGTCATATTCTTTAAGCCAATATCCAAGTTGTTCATTGTTCGTTCTATTGAAATCAAACTCAAACACAGGCTGCGGCAACTTATCCCCAAGCCATTTGTATGCGCCATTCTTATAGAAGGCATAGTGAGTGCTTTTGTCGGTGCCTATAATCAGGGTGTTACCAATGGTTTCAGCCCATTGTATTTCTTCCATCGGTATGCCTCGCGTGAAAACTACCGTGTTGTTTGCATCCTTTACATGAATGGTGGTCGTCACGGTATTCCATACGGCAAACACGAACTTCTTCCCATCGGTTAGGTTATGAACGGCAACAAGTGTCTCGTTGCTATACACACCTTTCAAATAGGTCTTCTCCGGCATCTCAATAGGCTTCAGTTCCCCATTCTCGTGAATGAGGTTCACGCACTCCAGCAAGTCGCCGTCCTGCCCCGTGATGTCGCTCGGGCTGTGCCGCAGGCCCTTGAATTGTATGTTCTGCCTCGCCATATAATCTACTTTTATTCCTCTTGCTTCCCCCTCTCAGAGGGGGATTAAGGGGGAGTTACGCTGCTTGTTTCATCGGGTTCATCAATCCGTTCATCAGTCCGTTGCCAAGTGTCTGCGCCTGCTGCTGCGGCAATCCCTGCTGCAACGCCGCCAGCTGCTGTGCGTCGGCCTGTTGTTGCATCATGGCGGCTTTCTGCTCGGCTATCACCTTCAGGGCCTTCTCCTTGAACTGCTGCGGCCAGTTGCCAACCTGCAACAATGCCTGTGCATCTATCGCGCCCTTCTCGAAGATTTGCAGGGCCACTTGGTTGCTCACCGTGGCTGCGGTCTCCATGTCGTCGCTGTTGATGATGGTGACTTCATAATCCAAGTCCTCAAGCAAGCGACGGTCGAAGCGTCTGACCTCGCCATACGACGAACCATAGGTGTTGATGGGTCTGCCATCCTCCCAGTACTGGTTGATGATGGAGAGCTTCGTATAGGCCACGCGCTTGGTGAACTCGCTGAAAGCCTCCAAGACGGCACGGAGCATGGTGTTCGAGTTGGCCGCCTGCTGGGCGTACAGCGAACCCGACTGTCCCGAAAGGGCGTCCTTGCCTTGTGCCGCGCCGTGAACGCCCGAAATATCCTCCATCAAACCCAACTGCATCGAAAGGGCGGTGTCGATACCCACGTTGGTAGAGGTGTTCGACACCTGCTTTGGCGGCTGGCCTCCCAACGAGCTGTCCCAAAACACCACACCGTCCGGGTCGCTCCATTGCTGGCGAATCTCCTCCTGCGTCTGCTCGTCGTTTTCCTCAAGGGATTGCTTGTCCATGAGCAACGCACCTTTTGCGGTGGCACGGATGGCGATGTCGTTCAAGGTCACAAGTCGGTTGATGTACTTCTGCTGGGGAATGACATCCGCGATGTAGCTATGTACTTCTCCGTTCACATAGGGATATTTGGCCACGGTGATGGGACAACCGCACTCATAAGGCGACACATATTCATCAATGACGGTGGCATGAGGGGTGAGGAACTTCACGTACCAGTAGGTATCGATGAACTCACCCGTTCCGTCAAACATGCCATCCTTGCCGTATTGTCCATAGTCGATGTAAACCACTTCATCATCCGGGATGCCAAGCTCGATTGCCTCCTTCCGTCTGCGCTCGTTCTCTTGCAGCACCGTAAGGCCATCGTATTCGTCAAGACGGAACTTGTCAACGCTCTCCACCTTGAACGGGTCGTTCAGTCGGGCAGGGTCGTAGCAAAGCCACATCGTCTTGATTTCCTTCGTCCAAATCTCGTAGAAACGCCAGCGGGTCGGGTCGTTGTTGGCGTAGAAGTCGAGGTATTCGAGGCGGTTGCGCTCGTTGTTGTCGATTTGGTTCTCGCGCATGTGCTCGTAGGCATGGTTGCCATACTCTTCCTTGATGTCGCGCATTGTTTTTGGTCCGATGCGGATGCCGAACTTGGCAAGGAAATCCAACGGTTTCACGTCATGGATGATGCCGATAAGGCTGATGTCCTCCATCAACGGGTCGTTCATGGTGCATTCAATGGCTACCTTACGAGGGTCGTAGAGCTTGGTCTTGCTGTCGTATCTTCCGCTCGATGTGCGCTCATACGATTCTCCCATAACGGCAATGCCTCTGATAAGGAAGTTCTCGACGGCATTGGAAAGCTGCGTACTCATGGAGTTGTAGCGTCTGCGCCAGTTGGTGGTCAAGGCTCTTGAAAGCATTTCCGCACCCGGCGCACTCTCGCTGTTGAACGGAAGACAACGCGGCTCCGACTTCTGACCAAGGTAGTTTCCCTTCACTGCGGTAATCAGTCTGCGTGTCACGTTGTTGGTCAACGGAACCTTGCCACGCTTGATAAGGTACGCCCTTTCGGTCATCCACTCGCCATCGTAGTAGGTCAAATCTCCCCATTGGTCGCCATACACAAAACGGTGGCAACGTTCGCCTTCCTCATGCACAGGGCGGTCGTTTTCCCATGCAGTCTCCATCCTATGCAGCAAGTCGGGGTCTCGATGCGTGTCGTCCGTCTGCTTCCTCCGTTCTGCAACGCTGTCAAACTTCGGCTTGTTGCCTTTCTTCGGCATCACCGCCGACTTCCTTATATATTTGGTTTTCGTAGCCATATCTCTTCAAATTATGTCTTTTCAGATAAGCATTATCAACAATCCCACAACGGCACCTATCAACGTGGCAACGAGGTCTTTCCATGACGGAACGCCTTGGTGGCCATAGTCCCACCACTCCTTCGACAACGCGGCCACGGCGGCAGCGGCAAGGCCGAGAAACCACGACACAAGCGGGATGCACCGTAGCGCAAGCAGCCCGTAGGCCACCTGCGCTATGACCATGCCGCAAATGAAATGCAGAAGCTTGTCAGCCTTGATGCTGTAAAGCCATTGTTTCAGCCGTTTCATAGCGTCGCCCAGCCGAAGATAATGCTAATCAGTAAAGCGATGCCAGTACCGATGGCGTTGCCGATTGTAATCGGAAACCAATACCAAGGCGTCCACTTGTCGTGCTTCACAAGTGCACGGATTGCCTCGATGACAGGAAGCAGAACGAAGCTGCCAAGTAGCAGCACCATCAGCAGGTAATACATGGCGTCGCCTTTCCATCCGAGGGCGGCAAAGACCGTAACGAGGATGGTTGAGATAAGGATGCACCACAGATGCACCACGTTGGCCTTGATTGTGTCGCCGAGGCAAACGGCGTGCTCGTTGAGCCAGATTGCAATTTTCTTCATGATTATCTCCTTTATTTTTAATAGGTTCCGTTCCAAATTCTATGTACCACGCCCTTCCTCAGCTCGCAAGTCCACTTGATTTCCCCAAGCAACTTGTTGGCCTTGGCCGTCGTGTATTCCGTGTCGCTCACGCTCACCTTCTCCAGCCATTGGCAAATGATGTAATGCACAATGTAATTCTCCATCTTCGTCTTTAGCGACTGTTGCAGGGTGTTTCTCCAGTTCTCGGGCATCGAAAGATGGAACACGTTGCCAATAGTACCCTCCGTGATGTCCTCGCAACCGCTTACATACGGCTCGATGCGCCGCGTGATGTTCCCGATAGCCTCGTTATAATACTCATAGACAAGGTTCCTGTCCTGCTCAAAGTCAATCTCAGGCTGCATGTTGTTCACATACTGGGTGTTCTGCCCGTCGAAACGCGCCTCTGCCATCTTGTTCAAGGTGCTTACGACAGTCCCGACGATGGCGTCGCGCCCAATCGTTATGTCAAACTCTATCGGTACGGGTCTGCGGAAAAAGTTGCTCATTGCGGTGTCCCTTTCTTGTATAGTTCATTCATGAGGTTTGTGACATCTGTCTGAAGCCTCGTTATGTATATCGCCGCCTCGGTGGGCGCGCTTGCGTTGTACCAGTCGGCCAGCATACCGTCAAGGATATAGGCCTTTGCCGTCGAAAGCAAGGTGTCCGTGTTGCCTGCCCAACGGCTGGTGACGACGAACGCGACGGTCACGTTGTCGCCCGAGGTGCTGATGGTGGCACCGAAGTCGTGCATCAGGCCGGCCACCTCTTTCAGGCGTTTGTCGAAGTTGTTGTCCACCAACAGCGCGTCGGCGGCATCGTCTATCCTGTCCGATTTCACGTTACGCACAGCCTTGGCGTTGTCCGCGCCCTCTATGGCGTTGGCATACTTGAATACCAGCACTTCAAATTCGGTCTTGACCCCTGATTTCGATATGACAATACTTTGGTTCATCTGCGTTCCTCCTTATGAGACTGCGGGTTTTCTCAGCGAATAGACGTTCTTTCTTATCTTCTTCTCGTCCTCTGCAAGGCGGTTGCCGTACATCGGGGCCTCGTTGGGTGCCGTGGCGGTCAGCCAGTCGTGCATCATGGCGTCGAGGATATACTTCTCCATCGCGGCCTTCAGCGTCGTTTGGCTGCCTCCCCAGCGGGCCGACATCAAAAGCGTTACCACCTTCGAGCCTGCCGTTTGGCTCACGTCTGGGGCGAAGTCGCTCAGGAAGTCGATGGCCTCCTGTGTCCTCGCCTCCCATGAATCATCAATCACGCGGGCATCCACGGCGTTGGTGGCCTTCGACGACTTGGTGTTATACACCAGCTTGAAGTTTTCCGCGTTCTCGATGGATGATCCGTATTTCCACAGCAATGTTTCCATCGAAGTGGCTATGGTGTCCTTTAATATGGTGATGACAACGGTCTGCATATCTCTAAACTCTAAACTCTAAACTCTAAACTCTAAACTCTAAACTCTAAACTCTAAACTCTAAACTCTAAACTAAACAAACTCCCCTGCCTCGCTCGTCACGGTCACGGTGGGCGGTTTAAGTGAATAGATGATGCTGCGTATCTGCGCCTTGTTCAGCTCAGCCTTCTGCCTGAAGCTCTTGGCAGAATCGGGCTTCGTCTCGTCGTACCAGTCTGCCAACATGCCGTTCTGAATCAGTTCCAGCATGGCGTATCTCAGTCCGGGCGCGTTTGGCGCGTAGTGTTCCCAGTTGCCCGGCATCAACAGGACAATCGTGGTCTCGTCCGTGTTCGACACGGTGGGTTCTGCCGTGAGGTACTCCCTCACTTGGTTGACGGCCTCGCCGAGCCATTGGTTGTACGAGTCGTGCATCAGCCCTTGGTCTGCCGATTCCTCGTGGTCGGCCTGCAGGTTATACACCTGCTTCGCCACATTGGGTTGTTCCAATGCCCTGCCCTGCTTGAAGGTGGCGCGCTCGAAACGCTTCAAGGCATCGGCCTCTTTTATCATTATGGTCACTTGCTGCGACATGGCTTATGCGGTCTTGTAATACAACTTGCGTTCGGCATCCTTCAACGCCTGCATCGCTTTTTGGCCGTAAAGGTCGGCTTCCTGCGGCAAACTGAGGCTTAAAAAGTCAGAAATGACGAGGTTGACGACATAATCCTTGCAGTCGTTGTCGAATCCAGTGCCGTTGTCCGCAGGCCATTTCGACGAAAGCGTGAACGAAACCCTCGTCCTTTTCAACTCCCCGCTGCCTGCCGTCGTGATTGTACCATTGTACTTTATGAAGGCCGAACGGATGTTGCCTATGGCCTTCTCTATGCTGTCCAAGGCGATGCTGCGGTCATAGCCGAGGTCGGTCAGCTTCACCACATTGGCCAGCTTGTCGTTGGTGCCGTTGTCACGAGCCTTGCCGAACTTGAAGGTACGCGCCTCCACCTGTTTCAGGATGTCGGCATTGCTGATTTCCAAAGTGTGCGTCTGTGTCATTTCGTGTCGTTTTCGTAGGTTCTCTTTGTCTTCTCAATCTTCTGTTGCCAAGCTGGCTTCCCTTCGCCCTTCTCGGTCTCCGCGCTCTGCGTCTGCAACGAGGGTATCACCTTGTCGACCAGCTTCATGTACAAGGTCACCGCCTTGTCGTGCTCGCCCTTCTCCATGTAGGCCGCGAAAGCGGTCTTCATGTCAGAAAAATGTTCCGCGACAAAGCCCATAGCCTCGTCGCGGAACGCATCAATCCGTTTGTCCTTCGCCTTTGCCATGACGAGGCGTTTTTACCCGAAAATCCAGTCCTCGAAGTACCAGTACACCTTGTGGCAGTTGTCGCCCATGTCGTCGTCATGGAACCAAAAATGCTTGGCAATCACCATGATGTCGGCGGTCGAGTGTCCAGTGTTGGCAAGGTCGTGCGCGAAGGCGTTGGCCGCAACGTAGGCATCCCACTTGCACTCCTCCTTCTTGCTCTCGTCCATGCCGTCAAGCAGCAGGCGCGATGCCTCGGCCACGGGAACCAGTTCGCCCTTCACCGTGTTGCCCTTCGCGTCCTTGTGCCACATCTCGTCCACCATCTTCTCGGCAAGCCACACGTTGATGTGCCTGCCGTTCATCGCCTCGTATTCCTTCTTCAGGAAGTCACGCGCCATGTCGGGGTCGGCCTTCCTCAACTGCTCGATGAGGCAGTCCACGCGCTCCACCGCGTCCCACATCTTCGCCTCGCCACCCTTAGGCGAATGCTTGATGATTTCCTTGTATGTCATTCCAAGTTTCATTGTCTTATGTGTTTAGTTTTTCATAAATCTTCTTCAGCATGTCGCCTTGCTCCTTTAGCATCTTGCCTTGTTCCTCCTGCTGCTTTTCTATGGTGTGGAAGCGGCTCTCGGTCTCCTGCTTCTCCTTGAAGGCGGGGTCAAGCTCCGATTTCAGTTTCTTGCACTGTTCGTACTCCTTCTCTACCTTCTCCTTGTCGGCGAAGTATTGCTCATCCTTGGCAATGGTAGCGTCAATCTCGCGGATAACGCCGTTGATGTCGGTGGAAACAAGCATGTTGCCCACACCACCCACGCTCGCGTTCTCGGCGAATTTGTAGGTCTCGGTCTTGCCGTTAGCCTCGATGGTCACATCAACCACCATATTAGGCATTGACGGCATGGTGCCAGGCTGCGGCATCTGCTGGGTGTCGAAACGCGGCTGTCCCACATTCAGCACCTTTCCTTGGCAGTATTTCACCCCGTCGCTCTTGTCGAGCAGGTGGATCGGGTTGTTCGGTCTTAATTCCTTGAATGTCATGATTGTGTTTTTTTATTGTTCGGTAAATGAAAAGTCGGAAAGGCTGGCGGCGAAGCCAACCCTTCCGAACAATAATTGGTTTAGGCACCTGCGCTGGCCGAAGCGGGCGTAGTCTTGTAGTTAGCGGTCAGCAACTGAATCTGCATGGCCATCGCATTCAGCTGTTGCTGGATTCGCTGCTCTCTGGCAGCGGCGGCATCATTTTGGCGCAGCAGGTCAAGCTCCGTTTGCAGGCGGGTCTTCTCGGCAACCACGTCTTGGTAGCGGGCGTTCTCCCAAGCCTGACGGAAGGCGGCGACCTCTGTGCGGGTCAGTCCGTTCTCGACGCGGATGGCAGTCTTGATGTCGTCGGTTTGCTGGATGGTCTCGATGCGGCCTTGGTAGCCTTGCTCAAGGATTTGTTTCTGCGTGGCGCAGCAGCAGTCCTTCAGCTGTTGGATGATGTTCAGGTTGCCGAGGTTGATGGCGTTCTGAACGCCCATGAAGCCCATGCCTGTGTCGGAACCCACGCGGACGATGTTGGCGTTCACCGTGCCGATGGCCTCACGGATGGCGTTGGCGTCCACGTTCAGGTTTTGGGCCAGTTGCGAGATGGCAAAGCCGTTGCCTTGCACGGCCTCGCGGGCGATGGCGTTGTTGTTGTTGTCGTTGATCTGGTTCTGCATCGAGGCAAGCTGGGCCTCGATGTTGCCGTTGCGGTTGCCGCCGAAGCCGAAGCCGCCGTTGGCAAACAAGGCCAGCATCACCAGGTACATCCACGGGTTGTTGTTCATCATGGCCATGGCAGTGGCCGAGTCCGTCCCTTGATGGGGCAGCGTCAGAAGATTGATTGGATTCTGATTTTCTCCCATTTGTCTGTGATTTTTAATTGTTAGTATTAGGTTGATTCTGCTCGAACAGTCTCTTGTAGTCGCCGCGCTCGTAGGCTTGGATTTCGTTCATCACGAATCTTGCGTAGGTGAGGGCGTTCGACATCAACT
>Ga0247608_10000426_pt1 | contig 69297 bp, 60 predicted proteins | sample 176DNAGHGlowgp2_FD_193490 | JGI IMG/M metagenome (GOLD analysis project Ga0247608, IMG submission 193490) | Sheep rumen microbial communities from Palmerston North, Manawatu-Wanganui, New Zealand - 1766 DNA GHGlow gp2 | ecosystem: Host-associated > Mammals > Digestive system > Stomach > Rumen ... | reverse complement strand
CTATTACTGTTACGCCGGTTCCTATTATTACAGAGGTTATCTTTTTACTGTTTAAAGCATAATAACTTATAGTTTTTACTGTATCCGGAATCTCCACCTCTCCTTCATATTCATTCGAATAAAAGGCGTAGCATCCTATACTTGTTATCCCTTCAGGTATGACAAGTTCTCCGGTAAATTTACAGCCATTAAAACTATTGTTTTCTATTTTTGTTAAGTTTGTAGATAATGTTAGACTTCCATTCAGCCCACTACAGTTATAAAAAGCTGAATCTCCTACACTCGTTACTGTATCAGGTATAGTTAAATCTCCTGCTAGTTTTTTACATCCGGAAAAAGCCGATGATCCAATCGTTTCAACTCCATCAGGTACAACTATATCCCCTGTTAGATTCTCACATCCACTGAACGCACTTGACCCAATTGTTTTTAGCGCTGATGACAGGCTTATACTTCCGTCATATCCACTACAGTTTTTAAATGCTCCTGTCCCTATCTCCTCTACTTCATCCGGTAAATCCAGATCTCCGCCTAGTGATTTACATGAGGCAAAAGCATAGTTATCTATCTTTATCAGACCTTCCGGGAACGTTACTCTTTCTATTGTTGTATTATTTCTGAAAGCTCCTACACCTATTTCTGTTACTCCGTCAGGTATAACTACTTCATCGCTATCCCCAACATAAGCTGTAAGAACCCCATTCTCTATTACAAAATCTTCACTTCCCAGTTCCCTGATTCTTGTCTGAGTTCTTAAGTAAGATCCGTATTTATTACTATAACTACTATAGCATCCTTCACTTACATATATTGTTGTAAGGTTCTTCAGATTATCCCCAAACAGAATTGATGCATAACTATCTGAAAAATAATACGAACTTGTATATCCCTCCCGCGTTATATTTGGAGGTGTTGCCCCCTCGAAAGTCATCTCTGTTATTCCTTCACAACCATAAAACGCATATCTATCTATTACTGTTACGCCGGTTCCTATTATTACAGAGGTTATCTTTTTACTGTTTAAAGCATAATAACTTATAGTTTTTACTGTATCCGGAATCTCCACCTCTCCTTCATATTCATTCGAATAAAAGGCATAACCTCCTATACTTGTTACCCCTTCAGGTATAACAAGCTCTCCAGTAAATTTACAACCACTAAAACTACTACTATTTATTTTTGTTATATTCGAAGATAATGTTAGACTTCCATTCAGCCCACTACAGTTATAAAAAGCCGAATCTCCTACACTCGTTACTGAATCAGGTATAGTTAAATCCCCTGTTAGATTTTGACACCCAGAAAATGCCTCATTTCCAATTATCTTTAAAGTCGACGGAAAACTAACACTTTCAATATTAATATTGTTTTTAAATACAGCTCTACCTATTTCTGTAACTCCTTCAGGAATAACTATATAATTATCAGTTCCGCTATATTCAGTAAGAACACCATCAACAATCGTAAAACCCAAGCCATTAGTCGACGCCTGTGTTGATTTTATACTCTTCTGCGTAATCGTCTGCCACGAATCCGCATCTGTTGATGTAGAATAACCAAAATCGTAATCTAAACCTTCTTTAACACTACGCGCATATTCACTTTTGGTTTCCGCCTTTACATTAATACCTTGTAAATCAACACTGGAAAGAATGATCAAAAAAGCTAATATTATCGCTAGTATTCTTTTATATATATTCATTCTACCCCTCCTATTGGAGCTATTATTCAAATACTTGTCTACAGATTATCAAGCCATGTGTGTCCAACTCCTGTCGCCATAGCAAACCATCTGCCGTCAATATTATATATGTATACTAGTCCACTAGTACCATAAGTTGTTGATTGCAGTACTGTACATGATTGAACACTTGCAGTAACGCCGTAGTCATCTGAAATCACTTCATCTTCTATCGTTTTCAGTTTTTGAAATGAGTACTCCTCGTAGATAGTGTAATTTCCCTCAACTACGCTTTTTACCTGGGGATAGTATTCTTCTTCCCAATAATCAACATCTTTGCAATTACTTATATATATACTCCATCCATAGTCTTCCCCAACCTCTTTGTTACATAAACCTTTGATTATGTAATAATCAGCAGATAGTCTTTTTGCAGTTTCTACATCTCGAGTATCCATCATCTCGGTAAAAGCACTATAAGCCTCCTCATATGAATCATACCCATATATCGGATAATCATTCATCGATTCTTCAAACATTCCCTCGTCGATATCTTCTTCATACGTATAAGAATTATCCTTATTTGTTGCAACTGAAGGATCATTTGATTTAATATTAATTAGTAACACAATTACTAAAACTAATGCAATTATAGTAATGAACATTGGAATAACAATACCAAGAAACATCCCCATTGATACGATAGATTTTGGTTTGCTAAATTCTGAACTATGTGTATTATTATATGTAATCGGATTGTACATAGAAGAACCACACATAGGACAATACTTTAAATCATCTCGAATATTTGCTCCACAGTTTTTACAATACATGTAAACCCCCCCTTTAAACAAACACTAAATTTATGTCAATAAAACCATAAATCAGACACCATAATAATCAACTTCAATCTAATATGATCTGGCTATCATTAATCTTCCATAACTAATTCATCCGGTTCATCTCCGTAGCCACCTTCAGGAACTGGCGGCACACTTTCGCTATCGTCCATAGGTTCATCTCCGTAGCCACCCATTTCTGTATTTGTATCCGATATTCTTTGTATAAAGGATTCCTCCAAATATTCGGAATACTCATATTTTTCAGAACCAACATCGTAAAATATCTCAAGATCACAATCGGCTCCGGCATCTAAACCGGTAATACTACTCGCCGAAAAGAATGGATAAAAATAAGTTTTACCATCGCTTTCATCAACAAGAAAAACAAGATTTCTTCCCATCCCCGAATTATTTATTTGATTCTTCTCGTTTGAATCCGGCGGAAGTGCATCAACCCAATCATCATAATAATTATTTACAGCATATACCACTTCATCTTGGCCATCAGAATCAATATCTAGAACAAGTTTATAATAGCGTAATCCCCTGTTATCCAAATGATTTTCAAAATAGAAAGCAGCCTGTTGACAATCGCAATTGTAATCCATACTACCGGCACAATATATTACATCATCGGAATTTATCTCTCTTATATCCAAATCCGCCACATTTTTATTAAGCGTGGCTTCATCTATTTCTTTATTGTCCCAGGAATATGTATATTCCAGTTCGTTATCGGCCATCTCATAATTCATACCGCCTAACAGATTCCAGTCATTATCCTTAAATGTATAATACCATTCACCACCCACGGCAGCGGCCCAATACTCATCATAAAGGTAGACTTTATAATCCTCCGAGTTAATCATATACATATAATCATCCGCTCCGGAATAGCCTTGTTTAGATAGAATATAAGGATCCAGAAAACTATTTACACAATACAAGGTTTTTTCATTATATTGACCATAAACCGTCATATACAACTCGGGATAACCATCCACGTTATCGTCAGCTAAAACAGCTTCATAAGTCTCAAAAGAATTTGTAGATAGATATAACACTCTAGCTAAAACCATATAATCTACCAAATACATCGGATCTAACTCGAAATCCTCTGATACTTCTTCCTCTTCACTTACTTCTTCTGTATCATTTTCATCGCTGACAACAGATGATTCTTCCGTTGTAATAGTATCAACTACATCTGTAGTTTCAGAAGCCTCAACAGCAGATTCCATTATATTGTCTTTCTCAACATTCTTTGTCATTTGCTTACTAACAACAATCACGCAAATGATCACCACAACAATAGTAGCAAGTACAGAACTTAAATAAACTATAAGATTCTTGTGACTCAAACCCTTTTGAATATTCTCACAATTGTTTTCCACTTGGTTATCTGTTTTGTTATAATCTATTCTTTTTCCACAATTTGTGCAAAATAGTGCACCCTCAATAGTCTCATCATGATTACAATATGGACATCTCAATTATTATACCTCCCCTAGCAATACTTTATATATCAAATAACAAAAATAGGCACCTATGGTAGGTGCCTAGATACTATCTTGCAGCTGACTACCATTTTACAGGTTCTGGAGCTTTGTGCCATCACGTTTCCATGATTTTACTAAACTATTGTGTTTCCCTTCCTATCACTTAGCTATATTCTTGATTTTATCATTATATAGCGCCATCTACAAGCACTATATGCCATCTAGCAATCCGGATTTGTATTGATATCATCATGAGATGTCTTGCTTTCAGGAGTTTCCTCTTCTTCATCATGAAGATCTCTCTTCATCTGACTGCTACTAATCTCCGGAGTTCTTGAAAGGTACACAACCTCAACTCCTTCATCCTTAAGGAAATCGAACTTACCTTCCCAGTCATCTCCGATAACAAAAGTATCTATATGATACTCATGCATATCGTTCTTTTTCTGTTCCCAGTTCTCCTCCGGAATAACGAGGTCAACATATCTTATTGATTCAAGCAGCTGCTTTCTCTGCTCATATGTGAAGTATGTTTTTTTATTCTTTTCATTTGTGTTGAACTCGTCGGTCGAAAGAGCCACAATCAGATAATCACCAAGAGCCTTGGCTCTTCGTAGCAGGTTAATATGTCCATAATGTAGCAAATCATAAGTTCCATATGTGATAACTCTTCTCATTTATAACAATCCCTCTCTTTCCATATCACTATACTAACTATTTATCATCTACTCAAGTGTAATAGTGTGTGGCGCCCCATCAAAAGTATAAACTAATACACCATTTTCGATAAAGTAATGCCCATAATGTAGTAAATCATAAGTTCCATATGTAATAACTCTTCTCATATATTATTTACCCTCCGTCGAATACACTTGAAGTTTTTCCATAACATAATCAACAGTTCTTATCGCACCTTCTCCTCTATACATCCAGGTTTCCTGACGAGCTGTCTCTCTGTTTTCCTCAAACTTTTTACTTTCTATACACTTATCTATAACTTCCTTTATAGACCCAACATTCTCTAACGTGAGTTCCATTCCGATTTTCTTTATTGTCGAAAAAGTCCACAATTCATCATCTATCTGATAACAATCATATGGACTCTTATCAAAATCGTAGTCAGTATAAATAATTGGTTTATCAAAAACCAATGCATAGTCAAAGAACACACCGGAAAAATCCGAGATAAGTATATCAGACTTTTTTAACACCTCAAAGTTATCATTATCTCTATTCCATGACAGCTCATCTCCATCCGGATACTTCTTCATCAGCTTTTCTATCAACTCTTTATCAGAAATAAACGACTGAGGATGAGGTCTGACGACAATGTTATATCCCGTATCTATCAAAGCATCTATCAACTTTTCTCCATACTTAGAAAGAATACCACTCTCTCCCCAGGATGGTGCCAGAAGAACAGTTTTTGTTTCACTCTTTTCCGTATTCTGCTTTGTTCCGTCCAGGCGTTTCTTCATCTCATCCATAAACGGAATACCAACATACTCTATTTCCTTCTCAGGAAGATTTCTAAGCTTTTCCAGTTTTCTAATCTGCTCACCCTGATATTCTCCGGACAGAAGGATAGCATCATAAAAGTCCAAACCAAACATTCTATAAAGAGTTATATCATTTGGCGCATGAGGGATATGTATATAATAATCTACATCCTTTGATCTCTTCCACTGGAAAACATCTAGACTAGGCGTTGTAGACAGGACAACATATGCCTTAAGCATATTCAATTTAGAGAAGGCTTTATTACCTGCCCCGATGAATTTACACTCTATATGTTCATACTTTTTTTCGAGCGCCGGATCATCATCGGAAGCAGTCATATATACCACTTTTTGATTTCTTTTTTCAAACTCATCACATATCGGCTCGAAAACATTCCAGTATCTTTTACTATCCGAAAAAATGACTATAGGTAATTTTTCATCTGCTACGTCCTTGGCTTTCCCGCCGCTCGCGATGAATTTCAGTTTAACAAAAGCATTTCTCAAAAAATAGAAGCCTGTACCAAGAACACCTAAAAGTATAGTAAAGAGCATACTTCCGGTTCCCGGATCTATATATAATATCATATCGCTACTTTTCTCCTAAGCTTAGTATAATCCTAAATAACTCCAGTTGTTTGCATCATGGACATTATCATGAACAGAATACCAATATCCCGGCATATATGTATTGCCATTATTCTCATCTATACTCCATGTTTTTACAAACATCACCTCTTGATCCCCGTTATTCTTCATGTCATTGGTAATAGGTGTATTAGTAAAAGGATTAACCGGATTATCTATCACCCCATCCATAGCCAGTGTAGGCACATCCGCATTTGACATCAGGTCATCATTTTCCGTGAATCCTTTACTGTCGAAATCCTTGACCATCAGAGCACAGTGGAATGTCTCCATATCATGATCTTCAATAACCATATCTTCATCCTGATATATAGTCCATCCATGATCGGAAACAATGATTATTCTTGTATTATCATATACGCCCTCTTCTTTAAGATAATCAAACCATTCGCCCAACTCCAGAAAACTAGCCATGTTTATGTGATAATGAACCAAGTTCTCTTCATCTTCTATGCTGATACTGTTGCCTTTATCATCAGTTTTTATCAGCGTATCATTGTAATACTCACTGTTATCCACTTGATACGAAGGCACATAGTCCGGTTGCTGAAGTATACATGGATGATGTGTTGTTTCGTTACACATCATAAGAAAATGATTACTATCATCATTCTCAATCTTTGTCATAGAAACAAGCTTATCCAGAACGTTGTATGAGTCAACAAATCCGGCATCCAGTCCTTCTCCGGCATATAGTGATGACCTTATCTGAACACTGGCATCTACACTCTCTTCACCGGCTTCTATCTGTTTAGCAGTCGAATAATAATTTCCGTTATTATAAATCGAAGATTGTAAAACTACGGGAGCGCTCTTAAAAATACCGTAACAAACCAGATTTCTATTGAGTACATCTTTTAATCCATCCGTACTTACACTACTATCATTCACTTTTCCCATAGTTATATATGCTTTGATATTTGGATAATCATCATAAATACTAAGATCCGGGATCCAGTTGTAGTTAGCGTATGTCGGATCACATACTGTGACACCAAAGTCATTTTGATCAAACAAAACAGGCATTACTTTTAATGACTCATTATGCTTTTCCTTAAGTGAAACATCACTTCTCTTATCCATCTCATGAGGAGTATATTCGTATCCTCCAAAAACTCCCGGCAAGCCAACATTTGTCGTTGTCGCATAACTGAAAGTATTAGAGTAATATGTAAATCCATCAAACTCTTCTTTTAACTCAGGTCTTTCATTAAATATATATGGTATATAATCTCCGACCATTCGATCCATCATCAAGACCACTACATTTTTGCCTTTTTTACTTAGCTTGTAAATCGGCAGTTCACCCGACTGGTCTATGGTTTCATAGATTTTTGTATACTCAGTATTTATTTTTCTTATGTTGTTTATGCCCATAAATCCAACAGCAATTATTCCCGCAAGAATAACCGGAACCACAACCTTGTCTTTCAACTTCATTATGAAGTGAACCGCAACCATTATAGCTATTATCACCAGTATATTTATAAGCATTTGTTTCTTTGAATACGAAGGTGAGTTATCAAACTGGAGTCTTGGAGACAGATTACCTAGTTTAGTTCCAAAAAACATATAATCAACACTTGCTATAACGGCAATTATCACAAATGCTTCTGCAAAAATACCTCTGCTTTTTTTGTCAGCGAGATAATAGAATATACCAACCCAAACAACAAACAATCCAATAGCTATGATCAAACTGTTGATCACATATCTGGCAGGATTATAAAGATTCGTTATATTAACAAACTCAGCTGTCGATGTTACGACCACTTGTGATGTTATAAGTAGACCTATAAGAATAGCAAGATATATAACAGAAAAAACGAATATTCCATTGGGATTATCTATACTACTTTTTCTTTTAATCGACTTTCCATTCTTACGAATTACATGTATCAATAATGGAACTTGTAGAAGTACACAGATTGCAAACAGAACAATCTTTTGCCTCAAGGAGTATATTCCTCTCGCAAGGACTGCTGCCGCAACAAGAATTCCGAAAGCAGACGAAAGAATACATAAAACTTTTCTAGGATTCTTCAGTTTATAGAAAATATTTTTAATTAAAGAAAATAGATTATTGAGAGTCCAATAGAAAACAAGTCCCGAAGGAGAATTATAAAGGAATACCAAAAACACCAAAGCCACAGCGCACAACTGTACTTTTGTTTTCATAGGTGATCCTTTTGCATAGATAAGACTTGAAACTATGTTGATAAGGGTCATAAGAATCGGCAAAAGATTTATGCTTATACCGGAAACGTTTATCAAACCATCTTGAAGTCCTAGGTCATTTATTGGTCCAAACGAAACACCCTTGATCAGTTCAAGATGCGATAAGAAATGATAAGCCGCAATAAAAAACGGAATCTCAAGAAGCAGAGAAAACGATCCCCTTAACGCATAGATAGGCTTATAATCGTTTTCACGATAATAAGCCTGCAGCATCATAAACCTCTCATCACCTTTGAAGGTTTTGCGTATATGAGAAGTCATATCTTTAAGTTTTTTCTCTCTTTCCTGCTCTTCCATCTGCAGGGCGTCTGCCCTCATGTATAAAGGCAAAACCAAAAAATTCATAGTCAAACTAAGAGCTATTATAGATAGCCCCGGATTAACTATTACACTGTTGGCAATCGAATAGATGATTTCGAAAACCAACTCGAGTGGTTTTATTATTAAAGTATACAGAACAGTCAAAAAAGACATCAAGTTTTCTCCCTAACAAAGATTTTTTTAATAATTAACTCTTTTGATATTTTGTTTACAACAAATGCTCCAATTATAGTTACAAACACAGTTATAAACATACATACGATAACAAGTGGAATACTGTTTGGTTTAAAAAACGGAACAACCAATAATATCACAACATGATGAACCAGAAACATTTCATACGAAACTGCACTTAATAGTTTTATCACTTTTTTTAACACTTCATTTTTAACAGCATACACACCCAGAAATGATAAAACAAAAAACAAGCTTATACCCGTTATCTTTTCTAAATACATTACTAAAAACGGGATCTTTATAACAACCAACAAAACAAATAATATAAACGAAACAATAGTCAGAGGTATTTTATTCCATAATTCATATTTCATAATGTATATTCCCAACGAAAATGAAAACACACAAGAAATCAGATTATGATATGGATCAATAGCAAATATATCCGAGAAACTTGTCTGCCAAACATACAAAAGAATTACAATTAACGGATATACCCACTTTGTTTTTTCAACCAAAAGTACGATCAACGGATACAAAATATAAAGCAGAATAATCGCACCCAAAAACCACTCGCCGATGATATAATAGTTTGGTGTTATATAATAAAAATAACCATCGACACCTAAAATCGACAAAACTAGTTTTAGAGGATTACCCTTCCAAAAAATACTTTTATTTAGAAATGCATTCACAAAAAATAGCGGGATATATACCAAATAAAAGGATGGATATATGCTCTTAATTCTTTTTACAAAAAACAACTTATAATCATCTATCGAACTATTGTGGTAATACAACGTCATTCCGGATAGTATAAAGAAACACGTAACCAATACTCTTCCCCAATATCCATTTTTAAAAGCATAAAATGGGAAATACAATGTCTCGTTTATCTTTCCGGAAAAATGATATATTACTATTCCAAGAGCACAAATAGCTCGAACAAAATCAAGTTCATATAACCTTGGCTTACTCAAATTCTCATCCTCACACAAGCATCATAAGATTTTTATAATTCATCTATCAGCGTGATTATATCCTTTATAGACATAAGCCTATCATCCACTTCTTTAGCTCTATGATATCTCAGTATATCCTCTGCAGTTTTTTGCATAGCAGGGAATGCGGATCTTGTTAACTGATTGGCATAGATGACTATATTAACGCCGTGCTCTGCCAGTTCTTCTTCCGTTATAACGTTGAATGATGAAGGAACAACGACTATAGGGGTTGTTGCATCTCCTTCTCTGAACTTATCACAGAACTCAAGGATCTCTGCAGGATCTTTCTTACGGCTGTGGATCATTATTCCGTCAGCACCGGCCTTCACAAACGCAAAAGCTCTCTCCAACGCATCTTCCATACCTCTTTCAAGTATGAGGCTCTCGATACGTGCTATGATCATAAAGTCATCAGTAAGCTGTGCCTTCTTACCGGCAGCTATCTTAGCACTGAACTCTTCTATGCTGGCCTGAGTCTGTTCTACCTCAGTTCCAAAAAGACTGTTCTTTTTAAGTCCTGTTTTGTCTTCAATAATAACAGCACTTACACCCATTCTCTCAAGTGTACGAACGTTATAAACGAAATGTTCTGTCAGTCCGCCTGTATCTCCGTCAAGAATGATTGGTTTAGTAGTAACTTCCATTATGTCATCGATAGTTCTAAGTCTAGATGACATATCGACCAACTCTATATCAGGCTTACCCTTTGCAGTACTGTCACACAGAGAACTAACCCACATAGCATCAAACTGATCAAGTTTTCCTTCGTGCTCCACTACAGTTTTCTCAACAATAAGTCCTGTGAGACCGGAGTGAGCCTCCATAGTTTTAACAACGGGAGTCATCTCTATAAGCTGACGAAGTCTCTTACGGCGATACTCAGGCATAGCCAGCTTCTCACGAAGCTGAAGATCTATCTTCTTTACATTCTCGTTATATGTATACGGAACATCTATCAATTCTCCACCATACTTGGACAGAAGTTCCTCTACATGATCTCTTATAGCTTTTTCAGGACCTTCCTTCCAGTTATCACCATGAAGTACATATGCAGGCTGTATAAGCTCTATTACATCATCATAGAGCATATCATCCTGGATAACCACTTCATCAACTCCATCAAGAGATCTGTAAAGCTTTACTCTCTCTTCCTGAGAAATGGTCGGAAATTTGTTATATCTTATAAGTGCCTTATCGGAAAGAGCTCCGACAACGACACGGCCATACTTCTTAGCATTCTCTATTATGTTTAAGTGTCCATCATGGATAATATCTGTACAGAAACATGTATATACTGTTTTCATCATCTTCTCCTTTTTGGGGACAGAAAGATCTGACCTTTGTGTCCCATTTTAATAAACCACAGGTATCTGAACGCCTGTTTCTATTAATGCGTCCTTAAATACTACAAAGAAATCTTTTATATCATCTTCATCTATCGCTCCCAGAGCGCAGAGTCTGAAAGTATTTGTAGTAGATATCTTGCCCGGATAGATAGTAAAGCCTCTCTCATAGCAATAATCATGAACCTTATCGAAGTCCCAGTTAGGATCATCCGGATATATAGCTGATGATACGAGTCCGGCTCTCAGTTCAGGCTTGATAACCTGTTTGAAACCTAACTCTTCTAATCCTGCGTTTATAGCATTGAACACTCTGGTATGACGTGCCCACTTAGCTTCCTCACCCTCTTTCCAGTACTCTTTAAGTGCCTGGATAGTAGCATATATAGTCTGTACCGGAGGAGTGAAGTGCATCTCTCCTGTTTTCTCGAAGAACTCATACTGAAGATATAAGTTACAGTAATAAGAACGCTTAGGGAAATCCTTTGACTTCTCGATTATCTCCTTATTACCCACCACGAAGGAAAGACCTGTAAATGCCATAAGTCCCTTCTGTGCCGAAGCCATACAGAAGTCTATGTTGTCCTCTTCTATGTTGATCGGACGCATAGCATATGTGCTTGTTGTATCTACAGTAAATATAGCTCCGTACTTATGAGCCAGAGCACCTATCTCGCGAATAGGATTAAGTATTCCCGTTCCTGTCTCGTTATGTGTCGTATGAACAAGTCCTATATCAGGGTTTTCTTTCAGCGTTTTCTCCACAACCTCCAGGTCCGGCTGCTCATCTACAGGGAACTGAAGATCAATATGCGGTAGTCCATAATACTGACAAACCTCAACTGCTCTGGTACTGTAAGCCCCGTTATCAACTACGAGAACCTTCTTACCCTCAGGAAGAAGTGAGTTAACACACACGTCTATGTTGATGGTTCCGGATCCACAGAAGAGCACACTTGTATACTTATCAAGATTACCGTGTACTATCTTCACCAGGTCCTCTCTAAGACCTTTCATAAGGCCTCCGAACTCTTTCTCTCTCGGACATATATCGGGAACTATCTGAGCATACTTAACAGTATCTGTTGTTGTAGATGGTCCCGGATTTAACAGTATATTTCTTTTAATTGGTTCCATGGTATCCTCCTTATACATCGTATGTTTTATCTATCTCTTTTAATTCTCTGAAAGTATCTATCTCAACTATATCTTCATCGAAGCACTCTCTTACTTCGACAGCATAATGATCTTTGCAATAAACCAGAGGAACCTGCTCCCAGTATCTTTCCTTACCTCCCGGAGATGAGAATACAGATGATATATCATCCGAAAGCTTTTCTCCGTCCTCTTTATTCCAATAGGATATTCCTACCATCTGCCAGCAGTTTTCTCCGCCGACCTTTTCTTCTTTTATGATTCCATCCTTAACATCGAAACACCAGTCATCAGTTCTATCCTTCTTTATTGCCAGGAAATCGGATGTATAATGGTACTTCTTTATTATATCCGGATTACTTATCAGGAGGTCCGCCTCAAGCACATATGCGTTAGACAATACGTGTCTCGCCACAAGTGCGCTGGATATGTTATTAGCTTCGTTATATACGGGATTCTCTAAGAATTTTAACATCGGATACTTATAAAGCAGCTGATCAAACTGCTCAGCCAGGTATCCGCGAACGATATATATTTCTTCTATTTCCGCTTTAAGACATGCATCTATCAGATGATCTATTATGCGAACACCGTGTACCCTCACCAGAGGTTTCGGTGTATTGAAAGTGATAGGAACCATACGAGATCCAAAACCCGCAGCGATAAAGATAGCCCTCTTGGCCCTATATGGCTCCATGGCAGCTATACCTTTATCTGTTATCGAACCATCCGAAACAAAACCTTCCTCGGTAAGTTCTTTCATAGTTTTGTTGATCGTTCCCAGCGACATATCAACTCGATTTTCAATTTCGCGTTGAGTCAGTGGCGTTTCTGAACAAATAAGAGTCTCCAGAATATCGAACTGTTTTCTTGTAATTCCCATTATATCCGCCTTTCTATAAGGTTTCTCCATCGAACAAACAAAAACTAATCTTTGTTCAAAACAAGGATTAGTTTTTGTATTTTTAAAACAATATCTATTATACACGTATTGTTTTCATTATCAAGTTTTATTTTGTCAGTTCTTTATACATGTCACTACACTTTATCAGTTCCATCTCAAAGTCCTGACGATTCTTCTGGACAGTCGTCTGAAGTATGAGTCCCGCGAAAAATGCCTGTATAGCAGCAATCATTATAAATCCACACATGATCATAGTCGGGAACCTGTTAACCAGGCCGGTTGAAACATACTGCATAAACACAGGAATAAACAGTCCTATCGAAATAGCAGCCAGTATAAAAGCAATAATACCGAAGAAAGAAAGCGGCTTATAATTTCTAAACAGTCTGCCGATAGTTTTTAATACCTTAAATCCATCCGAGTAGGTATTCAGCTTTGACTCACTACCTTCAGGTCTGTCTCTATACTCTATAACCTGATTCTCAACAAACATATTCTTGTCTATCGCATGAATACTCATCTCTGTTTCTATCTCAAATCCTTTTGATAAAACAGGAAAAGTCTTAACGAACTGATAAGAGAAGGCTCTATATCCTGTCATAATATCCTTTATATCACTTTTGAAAAGGATATTTATACTCTTCCTAACAAGTGTGTTTCCGAAATTATGAAATGGTCGTTTGTTCTCTTCAAAGTATGTAGACGATAATCTATCTCCAACAACCATATCTACCCTACGATTTAAAACAGCATCTACCATAGGTCTTGCAAACTCAGCAGGATAGGTATCATCACCATCTATGATAATGTAGCACTTTGCATCTATATCCCTAAACATAGATCTCACAACATTACCCTTGCCCTGTTGATATTCATATCTGACCGTTGCACCGGCTTTTCTTGCTATCTCATCAGTGCCATCGGATGAATTGTTGTCATATACGTAGATTGTTGCCTCAGGAAGTTCCTTCTTCCAATCCGTAACAACTTTTTCAATTGTCTTGCCTTCATTGTAACAAGGTATTAATACAGCTATCTCTTCCAAAACTAACTCCTTAATCATATATTTTCTACTTGGTTGTACTTCTCTGACAGATTATAAAATCTATTAATGATAATAGCAATCGGTTTAGGCCAAAACTTTTCAAACATCTCCAGATTCTCTTTTTTTCTTATTCCACCATTTAGAGCAAGTGAAGTTGTCGACCCTTCGTGAATCCTGTGATAGCAAAGCTTTTTAGGTATGTATATGATATCGCCATCCTGACTATATACATCCTCCAGCATCTCCCAATCCTCGCAACACAGGAAATGGTTGTTGAAAACCGGCAGTTTCAGGTTTCTGACCGCATATGTAACAGACGGACAGATAACCGGATCGCCCAGCGATAGTGTCCTCCTTCTAAGATACTTGTTCTTTCTTACAAAACCAAGTCTCATCGGAAGGAGCAGAATGGTCTTGATACGTATCATGGTTGACGCATGGACCTTTTTCCCTGCCCTTATCTCGCTATAATCAGTAATAGCAATAAGAGGCTTCTTGGCATCCTTCATTCTGCCAATCACCTGTCGAGTATACTCGGGTTCATACATATCATCCTGATGAGCTATAGTAACAAACTTCGTCTTACTTACACTGATCGCATAATTCCAATCCTCGGTTATACCTGTTTCCCCTGTGTTGATAAACATTTCCAAATCATATTTTTTACAAATATCATATAGAAAGTCATTAGGAGTATGGGTCACCAGAATAATATCCGACTTTATAGTTTGATTCTTTAGTGATATGATACACTCTTCCAGAAACTCGCTCTCTTTATATGCACATATAGCGAATGTATGAATTCTCTTCTTCAAAACAACTCCTTATTACAAGTTTTGTATCTTATCTCCAAACACCTTCTTATACATTATAAGTATAAACTTAAAAATAGGCAATCTTTCGCAATAATTCCATCTTACTTCTCTTAAAACGTTTATCATTTCATGCTTTAAGGTTTTTCCGACGTTTATCCGCTTCTTATCGGCAGATAAAGCATCGATCTTACACTCCGTACCGGATATACACGAATCCAGAATATCCATCATCATAGGTATACAGCTTCCTATGTTTGAGAAGTGGCCATCCGAATAATCCTGTGCTTCCTTACGATACTTTTCGTAATCAGAGATGATATCCGATATGCAAGTATTTAAATCTTCTTTTTTAGTTTTTATAACAAAATCATACTCATCAGATGGATATCTGCTAGGAGTAACATCCGGTATGAGCCAGTTAGAAACGGAAACAGCAGGTTTACCCATCATTACAGATTCGCACATAGTGCTGGACTCCTCCGAAACGAGAACATCCGATACCATTATCACATCAAGTATGTTGACCTTCGGATCTATCTGTATAACTCGAGGATTATCCTTATGTAGGTCATACATCTCTTTTATATTTTTTAACTGTTCCGTATATGAGTCAGGCCATGGCGGTTGCTTGACCAGAATATTTACATCAAGTGGCAACATCGCCTGAACAAACTCATCCTGTTTATTATCATTTTCCCATGCAGGAGCATAAAGTATAGTAGGCTTTTCAGGATCTATACCAAGTTCTTTTATAAACTCTTCTTTTTTATCATTATCCAAATATGCGGACACTCTGTCAGCCTTTGGCCATCCGGTCAGATATATACCTTTTCGAGGGCGAGTATAATATAGAGACGAACACTTCTTCCAGTTTTCAGCCCATACCTTATTTGGCAAAAAACCTATATCGTACTTGTTCCATGGCTCTCTCATCCATGTATCCGGCCAGTTTCCATACTGCTGAGTTATGTCATGCAACATGATGACAGAAAACTTACTATACTGCGGAAAGTTGACATGATCACAATACCAACCAATATCGCACTTAACAAACTTATTATTAGTCAGTCTGATCTTATAACCTCTGGTTCTCGCTTCCTCGGCTATCATTTCTGCAACTTGTTTCTGGATAGAATCAGCATATATAAAAGTAATCTTCTTCTTAATCATTTACTTTTCCTTTATTTTCCTTCATGCTACTAAAGAGGTTTATTATATCATTTCTTTTTACAAATCCTACTATCAACAAAACAACCAATAACAAATATCTTACTATATCAATCTTTAAAGTAAACAGACTTAACAGTGTAGCCACAAAGACTATAAAGGACATAAGAAATATCCATTTATAATTATAAACCGGCTCCTTGATATCCTCATCTTTACAGACTTTTCTCATGAATACAAAATGCATAAACATAAAGAATATATAACAAAACAGAGTAGTATATGCTGCAGCTATCAAACCTACCATAGGAATGAAAATAGCGTTTAAAATTATGTTCATTATGGCTCCAACGCAAGAAGCCACCATAATATACTTGGTCTTACCATAATAAAACTCTATACTGCAGAATAAATCATATACAAAGGTAAAGTATAAGCCCAGGGCAACAACAGGAATGATATAGATGGCCAACTCATAATCCTTATACTTATTTCCGAATATTGTGAAAATCCTGACTATTTCCGGAGATAATAATGATAAAAGCATGGTAATGCTTCCGATAAGAATACATAAGTATATGGCAACCTGATGTAAATCCTTATATAACTTATCTCTGAGTTTTTCATATGTCCACGGAACTCTCGCTCCGTTTATGGAGCCAACAAGAACCGTCATGACCGAGGCTATCTGATATCCGAATCCGTAAACACCGGCATCAGCATCACCACAGAATTTTTGTATCATAATCCTATCCGACTGCCCCAAAACAATCAAGGAAAGATAATGAGGTATAAGCGGCATATTGAACTTCAACGCATAAGACCAATACTCTTTATCATAGAATGTTCTTCCAACAACAAAATAGTAGATGTAGAAAAACAAGCCAACCGTAATCTGTGATATCAAATATCCATAGATAATCGCATAGGCTTTCAGATCAGTCAATACAACTAATGATACACTTAAGGCAGGAGTAAATATAGATATCAGAATGGTGACCAGCACCATAGTTTTGTATTTATACTCAACTCTCTGTCTGGTAAGCCAAAACTGAAGTGATGGATAAACCAAAAAGAAAGCAAACAAAAGTAGCATGGATAAGGTGTTATATCCCATCAGTTTTTCAACAGAATTTCTGAAAACTATAAAAATTAAAAACAGGACAAACGTCGTTGTTGTTCCAAGTCCCTGCATAGCCGATGTATATCTATCCTTAGAACCCTTGATGTCTACCAGTGTTTTTGTAAACACACCGCAATAAAGATTCAGTGAAGCAAAAATAATCAGTATATCCTTCCAAGATTGAAAGGTTACCCATCGTCCATACTCTGCTTTACTAAGAAAATAGAGATAAACAGGAACCATCAAAAAGGCCAAGCCATTCTGAAGGAAGTTACAAATCGTATACCATAGAGCGGCCCGAACCTGAATACTCATGCTTTTGTATTTTTTAATAATATTCATCTAACGGTTCCTTTTGGATATCGATCCACGCTTTTTATCTTCCTGACAATGAATCTATATATTCTTTCACAACTCTTAGAATCTTCGTACTTCAAAAACCTATCTCTAACCTTGTCCCTCAATATCTTGTTTTTATCCGGATCATCCAGGTTTTCTTTTATATACATCACCAGATCATCTACCGTCTCCGGAGCATCTCCGCAGAGAACGTCCTCTTTCGAATAGTACAGTCCCCTATCATCCTTTGAATAATATTCATAATCATAAATATAATGAATAACCGGTCTATCAAGAACCAGATAATCAAAAAAGCAACTGGAATAGTCTGTTATCAGCATATCCGCCGCGGCAAGTAGTTCAGGCGCATTGCAGTCAGGAATATTGAGTATCCTGTCGCTCTTATCTGATCCTGCCTCAGTCTGATCTTCGTAATGTTTCTTTTCAACAAGAACTATACCTTTCTCTTCTAAGTAATCTCTGAAATCCGAAACCATAGAATTGAAAGAAAAAGTCTCCGCCCCCGAATCTCTAAAAGTAGGCATATATACAATTATCTTATTAATATCAGACTGTGGTCCGCCCTTCTCTGCTATCAATTCTATGATCTTTTCACGAGCCTGTGAAACCTTCTGATCATCATAAAAGAGAGAGTTTCTAGGATAGCCTGCCCTTATAATGTTTCTTGTTCTCAGGCCACCCGATGTCTTTAGCACTTTAGTAAACTCATCTGATAACGAGAGGAAATACTTGGCCCTTGTAAGTAAGAAACCACCCTTTATTATAAAGTATTCCGTCAGTTTACTCTTATCTATCGAATCTATAAGTATCTTCTTCCATGGAACTCCGTGCCATAGATTAACAGTAATCGCACCGGAGAAATAATCAGCAGCTACATCAGTGAAATCGCCAATTCCCTGGTTCATTATTATAACGCCTGCTTTTTTATATATATCGATACTTGACTCATCATTTCTATCTATAACCTTCACTCTTTTATCTAGCAAAGAGGTGTCAACGCCGCTATTAGCAGCCCAGTATAGTTTTATACCCGGGTGATTCTCGGCAATATAATTTGCAAAATAAAGAGAGTTATCACAGCACCTGTTACCAAACCATTCGCCAAATAGCCATGTCTTATAATCTCTTTTGCCAAATCTACTTCTGACGGAAATCATCAGTTTCGAAAAAAGGCCATTCATATTTTTTGTATCATTCATACACTATTCTCTTTCATGTTCAATCATTCTTCGCCAAAAGTTTAAGTATAGGAAGCAACAAGCCCGGCTTTGAAGACACAAAGAAAAGCAAAGTAGCCAGGTAATAAATAAATCCCTCTCCTTTTGGCTTTCCAAGTTTTATGATATAACCCACAAAACCGGGATATCTTTCTCGTAGCCAACGCATTATAGACAAATACTCACTTGTTACACTATCCTTATGACTATGTCTTACCGAGTATAAAAAGTTATGACATATAGATCTTAGGAAGAAATACTCTATAAAACTTTCGTTTTCTTTCCCCATTTCCTTTAGTTTATCATACAGAGCATTATAAAGTCTAATCTCGTCATATCCATTATCCAGAGATGTATGCAACGTATTTGATACTGACTGATCATTAAAAAACCATTTATAACCAACATCCGGTATGATACATATCTTATCTGTTAATTGGTAGGCCAATACATTGAAGTATATGTCCTCCCCGATATTACAATCCAGGAAAGCTATATTATTTGATACTAAAAACTCACGTCTATATATATGTGCCCAAGGCATAATATTGGGATACTTTCCCCAATCAGTATTTGGTGTAACTCGTCTGGATAGTATCTTGCCACTACTTGATACTCTTTCATAACCTCCAACAACTATATCAGCCGAACTAAGTTCTGCAGAATAGAAGTAACTATCCAGATAATCATCAGATATGAAATCATCCTGATCGATAAAAGCAACGTACTTGCCGGTTGCAACCGATAAACCATAGTTTCTGGTCTTAGCTATACCGGAGTTTTGTCTGGTAATAATACGTGTCTTATCTGCCAGATTATCGTATTTTTTTATAAGGCTTTTGACATACTCCTCGGAATCATCGGTTGATCCATCATTTATGATGATCAATTCGTAATCTGTAAAGGACTGTCTGCTAATACTCTTCAAGCATCTCTTAACAGATTTACCTGCATTATATAGAGGAATAACTATAGATATTTTAGCCATTATCCACCTCAACTATAGATACTAATAGTATCTGACACATCCTATCCACAAACAATAAACATTAATTATCAGGAAAAACATCAGCACCAGACTATTAAATCTTTCCTCTCCAACCTTTGAGAGAACTACGGTTTTTACAGGAATTCTGGTAAGAATATATAAGGTCGGGAACAAAACAGGTATAAGATATCTTCCCTGACATCCGGCCACATAGTTCGCACCAACAGGTGTAAACGATATATACATTGTCGTAGCACAAAGAGCACCTACACCAATATATAGGAGTATTGCCCCTATACGATACCATACAGGAAAGCTTCCTTTTTCGTCTCCATGAGAAATTATAGAAGCGACTATTACCACGATCAGTATAGGAATAGCCACACCAATCAAGCCATTATATCCCAGTAGATCAATATAACCATTTGTCGACTTATTGATCTTATAAACATTCAGATAATCCCTAAGGAACCCGATCAGAACCAATATAAAATCTTTAAAATGAGCAAATATATACTCGAACTGTCCCGAGGCATTTACATCACTACCGCCTCTGTAGTCTCCCGTTCCGGGATTGGTAATGTTATTGATATAAATCACCACAAAAGGAGCCACTATAGATAGCGCAACCAGGCCTCTATATATCCAGCACTGCACTGTACTCTTAAACTTCTTCCTTGAAAAGAAAATAGCAGGTACAGCCATCACAAAATATACAGGCTTGGCAATAGTAGAGAAAAAGAACAGTAACGGTATAAGAACTATACTTTTTATCTCCATCTCCGTACCAAGGCTCTGTCTCTCATAGAATACAAAGGAAAACCCTAACATAGCCAGTGCAGTCAGCCACACATCATATGTATAACTACCCGCCAGAAAAGCTGAGGTTGGTATCAAGGCGATGAGACAAACTAACAGTTTTCCGTACTTCAAACGTTTCATCGCGAAAAAGCAAATCAACGTAAAAAACAAAGCCTCAAACCATCTACCCATAATAACAAGAAAACGGTAAGGAACCTTTAAACCTCTGGCAAACGTTATGCCTATTGCCATCGGAAGATAAGCTATATCCGAAGCACGCAAACTATAATCATCTACCTCTTCAAAGAAACCTTCTCTGTAAAAATCATCATAAAACTCGTTGTTGAAATCCGAGGATTTCTTATCATAAGTGCGTTTATCAAGCGCAACAGAATAATAATAGTAATGGATCTCATTATTCGATAATTCGTTTTTATGATCCAGTATATGAGAAAGCTTAGAAGAAACAGCAAAACGCTCCTCATCGTCCCAACTAACACCATTACTTACAGGCTCCACAAACGCATATAGTGAGCTGATCAAAAGAATGATAATCACTCCATACGATTCAAGTTTTGCGCTATTTCTTATCAGACTAAACAGAAGAATAGAAATTCCCCAAAGACAAAAACTAAGAAGCAAAATGGTTTTGAAATTGAAACGAACCACGCTCCCAAATATTGCTATACTATTAATATCTAAAACTTTTATAATCAATCCTGCCAGAACTACCTCTATAGTTCCCACCAGCAAAGAAAAAAATAACCCCTTAATTGTCGTTTTATTAAATCGTTCTTTTAATCCATCAGATGCCCCAATAAGCTTATCCATAAACAACCGCTTCTTATATACAACTATAAACAAAGCAGTTATTATCAGTATACCAACGCCAAACAGTAAACACTTCTGTTTCCTATTACTATACGGCATCGCGCTTCCAACCTCGTATATATCCATGTCACGATCTAGACTGATAGATATATAGGCCGCACTAGAATCAATATCTTCAATGAGAATCCACCTCTTCCCCTTTTCCAATGTCATATTTCGTTCTTTGATAAAGCTTTCCGAGGAATCATACTCTTTAACTATAAAATCTACATCCTCATCATAAGCAGAAAAAAGGGTAAATAAAAACTCAGTCGTTCCTTCAATATGTCTAAACGTTACATATCTACCAGGACTGTCGTTCATAGTTAGAGTCTTCTCATCCAAATCATATCCCGAATAACCTGTCATATGATCAGCCGGATTATGAGTATAATCAAAAAACTTGTGACCACCGGAAACAAAGGAGTTTGCAAGTATCAAAAAAACACCTAATGTAATCAGGCAGAAAAAAACAAGTATCAAGCGATATTTTCTTATCTCAGAATTCATAAATAAAATACCAATCTATAATTATTTAGATCCTTTCATGCCCAGTACGGCACCAAAAGTTTTAAATATAATCTTTACATCAAGCCACAGCGAAAAATTTCTGATATATTCATTATCCAGTCGCACAACCTCTTCAAAGTCAGTAATCTCAGAACGACCTGAAACCTGCCACATACCGGTAAGCCCCGGTTTAATAGCAAGCCTGCTGAGGTGATGCATGTCATACTGCATATACTCATCTAGTGTTGGCGGTCTAGTTCCAACAAAAGACATATCCCCCTTGAGGATATTCCAAAACTGAGGGAACTCATCTATACTAGTTTTTCTGATAAACTTTCCAATAGGCATAATTCGAGGATCGTCATCCATTTTGAACATGAATCCATCCATCTGGTTTTGTTCCATCAGTTCTTTCTTGCGTTCCTCTGCATCCATATACATAGAACGGAACTTATACATCTTAAAAGTCTTACCATTCTTACCGACTCTCTCCTGAGCGAAGAAAGCCGGTCCCGGAGACTGAATCTTTATGATAGGCGCAAAGATAAGATACAGTAGCCCTGTAAATACTACGCCAACAAAAGAGACAATGATATCAAACAAACGTTTTATAAAAAGTTCCCCCGCGGTACCTGTGCTTATTGTTGAAGAGATCAAAGTATAGTCACCTAAAGATTCAACCGAAGCATTCGAGATATTTCCGAGTTCCATATCCAGACCAAAGTAAACGGTCACACCCATGCTAAGAAACTCATCTACCATCTTCTTGTTATAGTAGGACTTTGCAAGAATATACGCATAGTTAACCGAGTTCTCCTTTACAAACTCAAGAATGTTATCTTTATCAACCAATTCTATTTCTTTATCTTTTAATATCCATTCTATCTCGTCATCATCACCACTATTATCATCAAGTAAAACTACACCAACATACTTATAAAAACCAGAATTATTCTTATCGATGGTTCTGAAGAATTCAATAAAAGAATCCCTATAAGTTATTATGATAGTATTACTAACATTCTTTCCACTGCGGTATCCGGCCTTGATCTGATACTTTCTAAAGGTCCTCAAAAATGTCATAAGAACTATATCTATCACAAAGAATAAACCTATAGCAATACGGGAATACACAGCACTCATCTTCAATGCAAAAAGAATTCCAAACACAAAAAGTGCCATGTAACCATTTGTCATGATTACATGCCACAATTCACTGAAAAAACCTCTTTTTAGAATCTTACTATGTATGCCACTAAAAAAGAGGACAGTTAAATATATAACAATAACCGCAAGACCGATATTACGATACTCTTCAAGCTGATAAAGACCCTGAACGTCATCAAATCTGAAAACATAGGCTAATATAAGAGAACCAGCCACAGCTATAATATCTAATAGTATAAAATCAATGTGTTTAGTACGGACACTTTTTTTACTCTGCACGGTTAAGCCTCCAGATAATTATTAACTCGTACATTATAACTCATAGAAGGAAATAAAACAATTTCTTTACATCATTCATCCACTCCATCAATAGCTTTAAACGTAGATAAATCACAATAAAATTATATAATTTACTGGAAACCCCTCTTCATTAGTTACACAATTCGTCAATTTTATCATTGATAATAGGGCTTAAAAACACTCGTCATCATAAACCAATTCTTTGATAATCTCACCACTTAAAATTTTTTCAATTTTACGAAATCCGCTTTTTCCATAATGTAACGGAATTCCACTTTTAGTATAGATTACCGCTTTATCAAGCGGAGTCTCGTCTATCTCCTCGTCATTTCCAATCACTTCCCATTTTATCTGATTGACATCAACCATATCAGAAATCATTTGATGTTCTTTCCCTGAAACTGTATTCTTCACCTCAAATTGATTACTCAATTCACAGCAATATTCCTCCAACGAACCAGTTAACGATTTGATAGGAATAACATAATTTGCGTATGTTCTGTAATCAGACTCATATTGTTTCATAGAGACACGCCCTGCTTTTATCGACATATACTTAATACCAATAATGTCATCCATCTTTTCTTCCAAGTAATATTGAAGAACAAATTGCGGAAAAATATATTCGGGTTTGAACGGATCATCCTCATTCTTAACAGCAACAGAACAAACTGCCATTATTGGCCACCATCTCAAATAATCGTCAAATGTCAAATTCTCATGTTCTGTTTTCTTATTGTTATCCTTCGCTATAAGTTCCTTATAAAAGGCATGTGGATGAACGCAAAAATCTATCACTTCATAGTCTTTAGTTTTATCTCTTTGAAGAATCTCTGCCACTTGAAATTGTTCCATCTGTGGTCTGTCAAGTTCCAACCAGCACACATAAGAAGATGCCCCCAAATATAAACATGGCAATCCAGGAAAACTATATCGCTGTGTTTTTACTTTACTTCGAAGACTATATTTTATATGAAACATTTCATCAGTCGAATAATCAATATTATTGTTATTAATTCTTGCTCTATATAGAGGTTCTTTAGGCAATACGGTTTTTACCGGCAATCTTCCTCTGGTTTCATATTCAAACGCCTCCTTAAAAAGCGCATAAGCTTTGTTTTGATGCCCAAGATAGTATTCCTCATACATCTTGGAAACCTTTCCAATAAATAAATCTATACTCTCTCGAAGAGACACGTCGCCAATATTATTACTCATCAAAAAATCACGATACTCAGATAGTCTATCTACAATAACCTGTTCACATGACCCCTCCGAATAAAATATTGGCAATTGTAAAATCGAATCATTTAAAATATTATAATTATCATTTAACATAACAAGTCACCTAGATGATAAATACATCTATAGATAATTCTATATAGCATAAGGTACGGTGTCCTATTTTAGCGAAACAACTCTTCGATTTATCCATACTGGAAAACATAAATACCGAATAGGTTATTTCGTCATTCAAGTATCATATCCGTTAAGGAGTGCACGTTTCCAACCTCATGTTAATCTCATCAATCCAATCGCCATTTAAACTCTCAAGTCTTTCAAATAGTGTATTAATGTTGCTATTTCCCAAAACAGAATCATTTGTTCCTAATTCTGAAATCCTCTGACGCATTGTTTTGTAGTTATCTAATGTGATCAATTCCATCATTTCTTGTACCTGTTCTTGTTTACCCTTATAATTCTTTATTCCGGTACATTCTTCTATTAATGGTGCATTTACAGGTTTTGCAGGGCTCTTAATACTCTTATCAATCCAATGTTTTATTACTATCTGCATCGTACAAGGATTTACAAAAATCACCACACTATCTGCAGCATCTTTGATACCATGAAAAGTATTAATCTTTTCTTTTATTTCTTCATACTGTTCATGGGGCTTTTTCTCCGTATCACAAAACACCAAAACGAGGTCATATGAATCATTCTGATACTTATCTTGATATCTAGCAGGAACATTGCCATTCCCGCCCGCATCTACTAAGGATACATCATAAATTGCTTCCCATACGCCTAACGCCTTTAGACGTCCTAGATATTGATATTCTTCATTTCCTTCACGATCTTAGATGGGAGAAGAGAAGGAACACAAGTTCTATATACGATTGATGACAATCCTCTAGATAAATTAGATTAAATAATAGTCATTTAAATAAGGGTCTGACAGAAACACACTACCAGACCCTAATCTTTGACTCTAAAGAGCTTTGTATATCCATTTTATCTAAGGAGACCTTAATAATACATAGCTATTATATTTTTACAGACTTTTTCACAGACTCGAAGTAGTCAGTGATTATCCGGTATAATTTCAAAGGAAATAATATTTTCCTTTATCTTTGATAACGCTTTTTCTTTTCCTAATAGCTTAATAACATTTGCTATTTTTTTATTCTTGTCTGTATCGTCTTTATAGTAAATACTCACTGAATTATCACCATATAGTAATTCCCTTAATATATCTTCATCACTAATATCCAATGAATGGCCAATAAATACTATAGGTCTACTGGTATAAACACCATTTTCTTCCTTCATCAGAGAATTAATATTATCAGTGTTATTTATCAATCTTTGATAATACTTTTTGAAAGCTATATCGTCATTAGAATCATCATCATTGTACCCCAGAACCATATTTCCTTTACCAAGTTTACCATGAATATATGATACACCTTCGTCACATGTGCCATAAAGCTTTTCAAATGTATCGGTGTAATTAAAACTAATCACATAGCTCGGATCTATTTCTTCAATAAATCTAATCTTCTTCAAATCAAAGTCCCTATCGCTCGGTTCGACTATCATTAAATAGTATTCCAATAATTTGATCACACCTTCAAGTTCTTTTACTAATTCTGATATTATTTTATCAATATTAATAAATCCCCAAGTATCAACAAATTCACTTTTAAGAATAAACTCATCACCAACTTGGCTCAAATTAAAACACTTTAAGGTTCTTAGCAAGCGGCTCGTACGATAGGGGATCGAGCTAAAACGATACCTATATTCAACCCTTCCATGTCTAGTATTATTTCCGCTCTCTTCATCGACAAATTCAATTAGTGCTTTTATCAAAGCCTTCATATCATATTCTAAATCTATCCAGTTACCTTTTTTAATGTTTTTGTCGTACAAACTAATAAAGTACCGAATCAAATCCGACCTCATATAAGTTGGAAAACATCTTTCAGCACCTTGTACAATTTCATCACTAAGACTAGTCCTATCGGCCGATAATTGCTTTAAAAACCCTAGAAAATGAGCGTATTTTGTTTTGCGTCCATGCATTAAATCAAATCCATTACCTATAACAAGTATATTATCGCTCATTCACTTTTTCACCCTATCTTATACTAATAATCTCTATCTCTTCTAATTTGTTTGAAGCCTAAAAAGACTAATCTTTGAATTATAAATAATAACTATAACAAAAACACCATATGCAAAGGAGCACTGTGGCAAATATATGGGCTTCATATTCATCTCAAGTATGAGAATCGTAATACTTTATAGTAATCCCAGCCCAATCTACTTGCATTGTTTCACCTAGATTATGCTGGACTCGCATTGTAGCTTTTATGTTCCTTGCCCAGTGACGATATTTATACAACTCAGCTAGGGTCTCCTTTATAAAAACGAACGAAATCTATCATTTATTATTTATATAAATCCAACTAGTTGCTATTAAAAATCGTCCTAATAAAAGATACATAAAATAAGCTACAATCCCTGCCATAAACGTTGTGCCTCCCCATTTAACTAGATCAAGCAAAAATATCCATGGCGTATCATGCAAATCCAAAACCCAGTTTTTCAATCCCCATAAACTGTAGGCAAATCCATTATCATGAATTAAGTAAACCATAAATGTTCCCTTACCAAAAAAATTTATGATTTTACTATTAGGTATGCTTATGCGCTTAAATATTTCGAATAAGCTTACTGCTATAGCAATGATAACGATATCTCTATTACCAAAAGAAAGAATACTCTGTGTAAATACCGCATCTGGATTATTAAAATCAAAACTTTCAATAGCTGTCTGTGTTATATTATAGCTCGAAATATATAAAATTACATTTACACAAATGATTATCATTCCAAAGACAAAAACTCTAACATTTTTAAATGGATCATACCTTTTTATATATCCACCTAATGTATACAAAAACAGTCCAAGTATAACTGTTCCGAGTCCTCCACCAATACCCTCTAAAATGCTATTAGACCATGAAAACGAAACAGCAGCGAACATAATAATCAATAATACCATATATGTTTTTTGACTTAGCCCTATTAAATACTCATTTAAAAACAGCGTACCACAAACTATTACAATAAAATAATATCCCACATACCACGACATATTATTAAAATTGAATGCTTGTGCACTTATAAATACATCAGTATAGTGATTGACCACCCAATTGGAAACTAACACTAATATAATTGCTGCAAATCCTAACTGAGATAATAGCTTTTTCGAGATTGAAATTATATTTATATTCTTACCTTTTTCAACCATAAAAAAGCCAGAAATCAATATAAAAACTGCATTTCCTATCGGTCCCCACTTCATAATGCCTGATACAAGATAAAGCTTTTTATAAAACAATGGATAGTTAAATAAATCACTACTTATCTTTATGGTTTCATCACCACCGTGAAGTTGAATATTAACACAATGGGCAACAATATGATGAATAACAACCATAAACATCGCTATAATTCTAAGCAATTCTATATTTGAATTCCTTCCATTTTTTACTTTAATATCATTTTTCACGTAGCACTAATCCTCGCTTTTATTATTAACGAACACAATTATAAAGTAGCAACATCAAAATCTTGCACAACATGTCCTTTCAGTGTTTCAAAAAATGTGAAAAATCCGGGAATATCAGCCATAAGTAAATGTATAGCCATTATAGAAAATGTATTATCAGCCAAAAAATCAATAATATAATTATATTGATTGCTATACAGGAGAGCGCCACCAATCCCAGCACCCCCAGATTATTATCAAAGATCTTTTCCACATATTTATGAAATATAAAACCAGAATGAAAAAACGGCAGGTAAAACATCAGTCTCACAAAAAACAATCTATGATTAAGAAGCATGCATTCATAACTGAGCGCTCCATTTATGCACGCAAAAAGTGCTAATCACCCTATTACTATCAATAACTCAAGCTGTTTAAAATCTATAATGCCATTATTAATATCTTTTACAATTCTCTTTAATATAGAGTATGTGATAAATACCCAGAAATACGTTATCGCATACCACATTAGTCCATTGATATCAACTAAAGGGTTCAGAAATAATAGTTCTACTATATTTTCTTAAGGTAATCTCTCTCCACCATTTCAATCCCGCAAAGTTAAGAAGGAACGCGATTCCCCATCCAACAAATGACCAGAGAAGATATGGGATTAACACTCTTCTAACAACTTTACCAACATTTTCTCTGAGAGTATTAGTTTCTTTAAAAAAGTATCCAGAAATAAACATAAACATTGGCATATAAAACGAATTATAAGGAAATAGTGATGTCATCAATCCCAGTTTTTGTCCACAATGATCATCAACTACCATTACAATTAACAACGCCTTCTAAAACTGAAACGTTTGATTTCTTGTCTTTTTTTCAGTGGAGACGATAGTTTTATTATTCTTCATTGAACAATTCCATTTATAACGTCAGAACTCACCTCTAACGCCCTAGCAATAACCTGATCCATATCATAATACTTATACTCGCCAAGTCTTCCACCAAAGATAATCCTTTTTCCTTCAGTCTCAAGCCTCTTATTCTCCTCCTCGGCAAGCTTCTTATATTTCTGATACAGTTTTCCATTCTTTTCATCATTAACAGGATAATATGGTTCGTCTCCCGGTTTCCACTCAGAACTATACTCTCTTGATATTACAGTCTTCGGAATGTCATTACCATTCTCATCCTTTCCAAACTCAAACCACTTATGCTCGATAATCCTAGTCCATGGAGTCTCTCTATCAGTATAATTCACTGCAGCATTGCCCTGAAAGTTTGGACTGTCAAGCAGTTCATTCTCAAAACAGACAGATCTATACTCGAGATTTCCAAGTTTATAATTAAAGTATGCATCAATTGCTCCGGTATAAATAATAGTATCTGCCAAAGCATCATACTCATTTTTATTCACTAAGTAATCTACCCCTAGTCTCACCTCAGCGTCTCCAAGCATATTGGCAACCATTTTCGTATAGCCTCCAACAGGAATTCCCTGATACAATGCGTTAAAATAGTTATTATCAAAAGTTAATCGGACCGGCAGACGTTTTATTATAAACGCCGGCAAATCTTTACAGTCTCTCCCCCACTGTTTCTCGGTATAACCCTTGATTAGTTTCTCATAAATATCCTTACCAACTAAAGAGATAGCCTGCTCCTCAAGATTCCTTGGTTCAGTTATTCCAGCCTCAGCTTTCTGTTCCTCGATCTTAGCAGCAGCCTCTTCGGGAGTTACTACACCCCACATCTCATTGAAGGTGTACATATTAAAAGGAAGCGAGTAGAGTTCCCCTTTATAGTTAGCAACAGGAGAATTTGTAAATCTGTTAAATGTAGCAAACCTCTGTACATAATCCCACACCTTTTTGTCATTAGTGTGGAAAATATGCGCCCCATACTTATGGACTTTTATTCCCTCTACATCTTCAGTATAAACATTACCAGCTATAGTATCACGTTTATCAAGTACTAATACTGTTTTTCCAGCTTTACGTGCCCTCTCAGCAAAAACTGCACCATATAATCCTGCCCCAACTATTAAATAATCGTACTTCATATTATATCCCTTCCTTTTCTTGTATTTCCGATACAATTATATCGTCTGTACGTCTTAAAACAATTACAACTACAATAGGTAATGTACAAAATGCCGAATAGATATATCTGAACTCAGAAAATACCGGAGTTGCAATAAGTAAAGATAAAACTATTGTTATTATTGGCAAGGATACAAAGGCTCCCAGTTTATCTTTTCTTATTATAGCTATCATAAGCATAAATATATCTATCCAAACAAAAAGGCCAATACACAAAAACAATCTCAATCCTTGAACATTTGTAAATAACCACAAATACTCATTAAACATTCTATTAAACGAAGAACTCTTTACATTCCTTTCTATTCCCAAATCATTATCACGTATGTTTAAATCCCAACGCCAAAACTCATATCCCGCGTTCCAATATCCTCGAGTCTGATCAATCCATGCTCTTAGATAAACCGTAGGATATCTTAGACCTAGGGACATATATAGTCTTATATATTTTTCCTTATTATCTACAATTAGTCGCTGATTGCCTTTTTCTCTCACTAGTGCCTTAATAGGATCTGACACTTCAGAATTATAGACTTCCGAAATACGATCAACTTCTATGACCTCTTCCAAAGCATCAGCTTCCCATTGATTAATCTCGTACCCCTCTTGGATTACTCTTGATATTTGCTGCGCAGGTATCGATAAAGATTCAATAGTATCCGGCTGAACCACACCTAGTTCTTTTAATACCAAGTGTTTCATAATAAAGCAAAACAGAAGAACACCCAAAAACACAAATAGAAATCCTTTTTCATTTAACTTCCAAATAACCGCAAACAAAAAAGATAAAACTACGAAAACAAAGAATCCATTACTCCTGAATAAACATATACCTCCCCCAGAAAATATAAGAATAGAATAATTAATATACTGATTCCCTATCATCTCCATACATCTATATATAAACGTAACAAATAGAAGCACGAAACACCCAAACATTATGTCCTTCCATATAGTAATAGAATATATTATATGGTATGGCATAAGTAAGAAAAACAATAGAGATAACACAATTATCCATCTAGGTGTTTTTAAATGTGACATTGTGCTAATGGCAAAAGAAAAACATATGGACGTAAATATAATCTGAAAAAAACAATAAGTTGCAACAGCAGCATTTATATCATTAAATAACCGTAGCCCTAACGAAATAAACACTTTAATAACCATAGTATGATAATAAGGATGATGGTTCGTATAATTTCCATTTAGTATTTGTGTTATTTGTCCAATACTATCATTTGTTAGTTCTCCTGGGTATTGACATAAAAACAGAACCAAACATCTTGTCAGCACAAACAGAAAAAAACTAATAATAAAAATACGCATCGGGCTAGTTGACTTATCTACTTTATTCCAAGTAATAATCTTTAGATTATTAATGATGGCATTAATAATATGCCAAAACGCTAAATATCCACCCACGAAAAATATAGTCGTATTTATAATGCAATAACACCAATCAAATAATAAACTATATTCTTCAGATATTTCAGTAAACCACCATACTTTATAATTAGCAAAAGATACCATACAGGAAAACAGAATTGAAAATACAGTAATTATTATATTCTTCTTAAATCTAAAGAAAGAATCTCCTGTTATAGAATTCTTATAACAGCAGATTCCTGCAATAACCATAATAAAAACATAACAAATATAATAAGCATCACTGTAGAGGAGTTGGCCTCCCCACAATAATATAAACGCCAATTGAATAAGCATACACAACTTGGAATTAATTGATTTTCTCAAATTATGCATAAACACCCTTTGTTATCTCCTCTAATTTACCAGTCTATCGTATTGCTTCTAAAATCACTAATGTATATTCCAATAGATGAGACCAATTGGTGGTACACCCTGCGCGGAATATTCATACTTTTTGACGGTTCTCCAATCTACATCATACTTTCGAGCTAATTCAGCAAAGATAGATTTGATATTGTTCAGTTTAATAATTCTTAATAGAATGATAAGTCTTTGATCCATGGGCCCCTCCATGAATAAGTATATCACTCTGAGCGGAAACCTACATTTTTCACTAAAACAACATTTATTACATTTAACAATTTATTATTCTAGCTTTAATAAAAAAAGTATAATAACTTGATATTGGTGGGATAGGATTTTGTAAAACCTCAGAATTATATGTGCTAATGAAATAAGATATATTGCTAGAATTGTGATTATACCTAATAATTCTATATCTTCACTTTCTTAACAGATTACTCCGCCATTTTACTATTCCTTATTTATATAATACCATATATCTTTACATCGATTTCCATGGACTATACTCTTTATCTTCTAATATATCCGCTATTCTCTCACATGCATGGCCATCGCCATATGGATTACAAGCGAGACTCATACGTTCATACTCACTCTTATCCTCCAATAACAATTTGAAAGACCTATAGATTGTCTCCTCGTCAGTACCCACTAATTTCAAGGTTCCAGCATCAACACCTTCAGGACGTTCTGTTGTATCACGCATTACCAACACGGGAACTCCATAGCTCGGACATTCTTCCTGAATCCCTCCAGAGTCTGTCAGACACAAGAATGACCTCGCCTCAAAGTTGTGACAGTCAATAACGTCGATAGGCTCAATAATATGAATCTGATCGCAGTCTCCAAGCTCTGAAATTGCCGCTTCTCTAACTACTGGATTCATATGAATTGGATATACAGCTTTACACTCAGGATGCTCATCCAACACTCTTCTTATAGCTCGGAACATATGACGCATAGGCTCCCCAAGATTTTCTCGCCTGTGAGCCGTTATAAAAATCAGTTTAGCTTCACCAACCCATTCTAATTCTGGATGTGTATAGTCATCTCTCACTGTATACTGCATCGAATCGATAACAGTATTGCCAGTAACATATATGTTCTCAGTTTTCCGACCCTCTCTAATTAAATTATCGCGACTTAATGGTGTTGGCGCAAAATTATATTGACTCACTATGGACACAGCCTCCCTATTGAATTCCTCGGGATAAGGACTGTAGATATTATAGGTTCTTAGACCCGCTTCCACATGGCCAATGGGAATCTGTAAATAGAAACAAGCCAAAGCAGTCACAAAAGTTGTGCTCGTATCCCCGTGTACAAGAACTACATCCGGACGCTCTTTTTCCAGTACATTTTTAATACCATTAAGGACTCCGACTGTTATATCAAAAAGAGTCTGTCTTTCTTTCATGAGGTTTAAATCATAATTTGGTACGACTTCAAAAGTGTCCAAAACCTGGTCGAGCATCTGACGGTGCTGGGCAGTAACACAAACTACTGTTTTTATCCCCGGACGTTTTTTCAGTTCCAACACCAGTGGACACATTTTTATAGCTTCCGGTCTAGTACCAAAAACCAACATTATTTTTTTCATCTGATAAGCTCCAATAATTACATTATTTATGTTTACAACAATTAGTCATCAGGACCCACGTTTATATCGTCATTATTAGTTGAACTTCTGCCATCTATAAAGTTTGCATCATATAAATCCACACTTATTTGAGAGCTTAATATTTCCGCAGTCCTTGGTAAATACTCCACTTCAATTCTTTCATCTTTAAGGAAATCAAGCTTCCTTTTCAAATCAACCTCCCATAGCAAAAATATCAATATGATATTTATACATATCACTTTTTTCTGTTGCCAATTCTCTACAGATATTACAAGATCAACATACCAAATGGACTCAACTAATTGTTTGCGTTGTTTATATGCGAAACAAGTTTTCTTGTGTTTTTCATTCTAATTAAACCCATTCGACGTAAGAGCAAAATCAAATAGTTACCTAGAGCTTTTACTCTACGAAAATGTTTTATGTGGCCATAATGCAAAGAATCATATACTCCATATTTAATAACTCTTTTCATTATTAAACCCTACTTTAAAAGACAAGGTAATCATTTTCCAAATATAACATTATATTTAAATAACAATACTTTCTTACCAGATCCACTCTTCACATAGAATCTAAACAGACTTATTATGATGTAAATAGTTTTTGTATGGTGTATCAAAATCGACAAAATAATAATTATGATAATTCTTTCGCTCTTTAACTGGCGGTAATTTCATATAATCCCCATATAAAATAGACAAATAATCATCTATTTTCTCAGGGCCAAAGAACTGAGCCTCCTCAAATTTGTACAATGTAGGAACACCAAAAACCTCACATGGAACCACCTCTTTCTCACGATAAGCACCCAAAAAATTGGCCCAAAATAAAGGGGCGTGTTTTTTGTTTAATGTCATCAGTTTTTCCAAAATATAATGCAACCATCTCAAACTTATTATCTTTTTTATTCTTAACTTCATGTTATCAAAAAAAGTTTTCTTTTTTTCTGAAGAACAATGATCCATAATAATAGAATGTACCTTCCAGACCATTTTACAACGAATTCTTTCTAAGAATGATTGAGATAAAACTCCATCCAGAGGGAATATATCGATATAAATTCCTTCATAATAGTTTTTATAGTTTTGTTCGATTAAAGTAGTATTCTTATTAATCAATTTAACAAAATGAAACGGACTGTTTGAGGTGTTTCTGTAATATCTTAATTCCATATAATTTGGTAGCCATTTCTTCGCATAATAACAAAAACGGTCATAATCTTTCCTAGGTATCCCAATATCCATATCATCGTCCCATGGTATAAACCCCTGATGTCTTTTTGCGCCCAAACAGGTTCCTCCCAGCATATAATATGTAATATCATTCTTTATGCATACATTATGAAAATCTTTCATCATTTTATATAATACATCTTGTAAATCTCTAACATTTATTTCCATAATATACAATTTCAACCCTTTCAAAAATCTTTTGTAACACAATAATAATTAAGTTATATAATCATCTAAAACAAAGCGCCCAATTCAGATTATATCGATACTATTTCATCATTATGAGTCTCGAACGAACATATCTCGCTCCCACTATAAGTCTGTATTCTAAAAGTGCTATTTGGGATATTATTCTATTTATCAGTTTTGTAAAACCTGACTTCGAATAATACATATCCAAAACATAGACTCTACTTTTCCACATCTGTGCCTCAATTTTATATGCACTTTTAAAACTTTTGGATATACTCACAGAATGATTATGTACAAATGTTTCATTTGGCAAAATATAACTAATGTAGCCATGTTCTCTTAGCCTTATCCCCAACACTGTTTCTTCACAAAACAAAAAAATATTTTCATCATACATACCTACATCAATAAAATCATCTGTTCTAATTAAAAGCCACGAACCAGCTACGCAATCACACGCAAAAGGGGTTCCTTTTTCGAAATCTTCATCTTTATAAAAAAAACCCTTTATAATCTTTCCAACAAATAACAAAGAAAACATCAAATACTGAGAATAACTCGGGATTCTCCATACACATCTCAAAACCTTATTTCGTTCTTTATCTAACATAAGCGGGACCGCAACTGTAACATTGGGATTATCATCTAAGAATCTGATGCAGTTAGCAACAGTCTCTGATCCAATGATAACATCCGGATTACTAATAACGACATATTCTGGATTATATTTATCTTTCGCATATTTTACTCCATAGTTATTACCACTTCCATATCCTCCATTTCTTGAAGCTTTAATAACATCAATTTTGTCATTTTCACTATTTTTTAGCATACTATACGAATTGTCCGTGGAACAATTATCGACCACAATTATTTTATCAATTGATGAATAATCTTTGATTTTATTAATATAACTGATTGTAGTTTTATAATCATTATAGTTTAATACTATATAACAGAGCATAATTATACCATCCCTCATTTTATCAATATTAATCAAATCAAAACAATTATGAAATATGAAAAAATTCCGGATACAAATCTATATACCTCTTTATATTATCTATTCCGATTTCCGTTGCTTCTATAAATCTGAAAGTATTGGTTATGTCATCTCTTCCAAACAAGTCTTCTCCATTTTTCAAACAGCTTTCGATATATTCATCTTGCGATGAATATAATTCCATCTTCTTTACAATCTCAGGTCTATCGTCAAGAATAGTATTTAGCTTTTTCTTTACATTTTCTACCCCGCCTAAATATGAAAAGTGCCATCCACCATCTTGAATACACGGGAAATTATATCTTGCAACACGCAATGTCTGTGGGAATAACAAATTAGAATACTTACAAATGACTGTTCCAGCTATATATCCATTCGAACGACAATTCATATAATAATAATGATTTCTCATTCTAAGTAAAACCGGCGTCTTATCCAAAGCACTCTTGAGATTCATTCTCCCCTTCAAAAACGTCATTAATTCTTTACGATTCAAAACAGATGCCGTCCTCAGTATGCATCTTTTATTCATTCTATAATTTCTTCCCCATTTCGAATATACAGAATAACTATCCATATTTGATAATATATTAGGATATGGGATTTCATCTACATCAGACAAAAGGATAACGTCATCCATATTACAATTAATCAACGCCTTTGCTATACAATTCCTTTGATGTCCTTCTATTGACCAATCGCCAACTCCCTTCCATTCAGGAATATTATCACTATTTACATATATTATCTTTTCTTTGTATTTTTCAAACTCTTTTGATCTCTTTTGAAACTTATATTCTTTTTCTTTCCCCCTAAAAGTTCTATTGATTTCCGAAACAACAAAAAAATCAACATAAGGGTTTAATAATTCCATTCTTATTTTTAATAAATCTATCTCATCATTGATAATACAACAATCGTATACTGCCATTCTTTTCCTTTTAATGTTTAATTATAAACACCTTTCCCCTTTCTAACACTGACAATAATCATCTGACTTCATTAATAATATTTGATTCATTTTTTTCTCAATATACCTAATATGCTCATCTTTAATGATACAATACTACTATTATGTGAACTGATTAGTAATATTAAATATATTACTGCAGACAAACACATAAGAAAAACAGCCCGAAACATTGCTTGATTAAATGATAACTTATTAAACAATCTCGAAATAAGAAACCACGCCAGTATGATTATTATAGAAATTAAACCCGAATAAATATGTGGCACTTTATCTAATAATCCTTGCATTTTATATTTTTTTTGAGAAACAGCCAAAGCAACTATAAAGCAACAAATCTCAGCTATCAAAGTCGTAATAGAAGCCGCAACAATTCCATATTGAGGAATCAAAATAATATTTAGAATAATATTTAGAGACGCAGCTATTATTGTTCCATATAGCATCACTTTCTCTTCTCCATGAATAATCAAAACAAGGCTATAATAAAAGGATCCAAACAAAGCAAAAACCATCGCAATCGCAAGCACAAATAACACTGTGTCTCCTGATAAATACTCAGTATGACCAAGTATATAAATAATATCCTTCCTTAAACATATCATGCCAATAGATATTGGCAATACAACCAATACCAACGATGTATATACTCTATTTAGATATTCTTGATATTTACTAACATCATTTGAAAAATAATATGTAAGTCGAGGAATTGCAGTCGAAATAATCGCCGATAAAGCTATTTTTATAATACTATATATTCTAACAGAAAAAGAATAAATACCCACTTCATAAGTAGATAATACAAATCCAATTATTATTATATCGGAGTTAACATATACTACACTCGCTATGGAACTACAAAAAAACACAAACATATGTTTGATATGCTTATTTATATTACATTTTATTACTAATTCTATATTTACATAACCTCTTCTATGAAAAACATTTAATACCCCAATAAAAACAGTTGACAAAACAGTAATACCGCAGTATTTTATCAGATCACTTTCATTATGTACAAAAACAAAAATCAGAATAATAGATATAATCTGGATAACTATATATCTGAGTGTTAAATAACCATAATCCTCAAAAATCTCATTTATCCATTCTGTTCCAATGGCAGTAAAAATCATAGAGATACTAAGGATAAAAATGCATTCCTTGTATAGAAATAGTTTTCTGCTAAGCATCACAATCGCAAGTAACACAATATAAGATATCAGAGTAAACAGTATATTTATCGAAAAAAGTTCTGAACATAATTTATTGAGTTCTGCTCTATTATCCCTTATTTTTGATCCTTCACGTATCGCATATGTTGTAATTCCCATAGCAGCCAAATATGACAAGTACGATAAAACCGACGCTGCAAGATTATATACACCAAACGCATTAACACCTAAATGTTGAGAAACGTATGGAAAAGTTATTAATGGGATTAGCAATGACAGGATCTGCTTTATAGAATTAAGCATCATATTCTTTTTTAACGATTTTTTTTGAATTTCCAAAACGGCGTTCTCCCACAAATTAATGCACCCATTCTTTACCCTCACTTCGAAAAACAAATATACATTAACTTATTATATCCCGAACAATTTCATCTAAATCGAACACTTTATTATATAATCTACAATTGTTACTAATCTCAGAATAATTCTTTTCAATTGTTTTTATGCTTTTTACTATACTATTCGTATCTCCAAAATCACAACACTCACCTATATTATATCTTTCAAACGGCCCCTTTAATCCCATGACATCTGTTCCAATCATTGGCACACCAAAAGCGCAATACTCAAAAATCTTATTTGGTGCACAATACTGAATGTTAAGCGGCGATATAAATGGGTGTTTAGAATTTGGATAATATGGTAACAATCCAATATATGCATGTTTTAAAACATTTAGGTGCGTTGGCGCGGTAAAATAACCAAGGTATTCTATATTATTATACTTTTTTTTCAGGGATTCAAACTCATTTTTTTCAGAATCATCAATTTTTCCAACTATATATAAGCAATACCCTTCTCCTAATTCGTATAACGCTTTAGCAAACATTGATAGACTTCTATCACTCGATAAATTACCTAAATACATTACTATCTTTCTGGATTCATTTTTTAACTTGTTTTCAGCTTTAATTATATGGTCATCTCTAATACTCAAATCAATAGAATATGGTTTATTGGGTAATACAATCGGAGTCTTCTCTAATTCCCACCATGTTTTTTGGATATATGCTCTATTTATTTCCGGCACAACAGTTTTCCAGGCTTTTTGGGCATATTTTTTCAATGGAAATCTAGGATATTTTAATCCAACTATGTAAGGATAGCTTTCTTCTAATTCCATCAATTGCATAACATGCTTATATTTTAATACTAGATTACCTAAACTACGAACCGAAATATCTGTCGTCGTCCAAAGAATATCCGCCTTACGCATTAATTTTTTAACTACGTTTTTTGTATATAGTCTTCTGAAATAATCTCGAAATAATTTAGAAACCACGCCTTTACCTTTAGGCGTCGGAACCTCGTACATTTTTAAGTTTTGATTATCAGTAATTTTCGAAGGAGCTTTTTTTGTACCATAACTAATGAGGTACACTTTTTTATTGTTATTCAAAAGATTCTCCACCAGACTTAAAACCGGAGGATATGAAACCAGATCCATTAAATGAACTACAACTATTCTATCCATAGGAACTCTCCTTAACATACATAATCTCCATTTATACTAATCACCAAATGTCAATAAGTTAGTCCCATAACCACCTATATACATTATAAAGTAAATCCAATAAACAAAAGATATTATTGAACTGGAACAAATCATAACAAACCTATTACTACTTTTTTTTATAACAGTCAGACACCTGAACATATATAATATAATAAACAAATCAAAGAAATATGCAATTCTTAATGCTTCATAAAAAACCCCATTGAATAAAACAAAGTATCTACCCAAAAGAACAAACGCTAGCATCATGTCATCTACAAAGGAATACTTTTTCATAGCTTTGATCATAACTAAGGGAATAATAACTAGACTTGTTTTTATTATTATATCTGTACTTGGTATATCTCCAATATTTATTCCATTATGAAAATAATAACTTATATAGTATCCATATCTTGGATTAAGTCTAGAAACAACTGCCGCTATCCTTGTACTAAATGTCGAAAATGATAAATAAACAAATACTAGTGATCCGGCAAATATTAAGCTAAGTTTATTTTTTTTTCTAGAACAGTTTATTAGAAAACAGACCACAATTAATGAAGCAACGAGTATTGTCGACGAATGAAATAACTGTGCAATAACTATTAGTATTATTGTTCTGATATATTTTTTTTCCACGGCTAACACAACAGCCAATAGAACAAAGCTCATCGCAATACTCTGTCTCATTCCCGACAAAGAGAAATTATAAAACAAAAAATAGAATACCACGAATCCAAGTACTAGAGAGCCTTTGCTTCTACTTTTAACCATTGCAATAGTAAGTGGTACAATTACTAAAAACTCTATAATAAAAAAGAGCAACTGTATACTTCCTAGTTTACAACACGTAAACATTATTACAGCAAATAATACTTCTGGTATTTGAAGATTAACATATTTCCGAAACTCAGATAAACCTACACTCTCCTTTTTTCCATACTCGAAATTGTCGACTATATAAGTCCCTACATCGCCACCTACATTTGCACCTCTAAAAGCAGCAAACAAACACGGGATTAATACCGCTATACTAAGAAAAAACAATCCAATACAGAGCTGTCTGCTTTTGAAAAGAGTTCCATCTTTTTTATATAAATACTTTTCAGCTATCGCAACAAAAACCAATGACGATGAAAACATAGTTAAATATATCACCACTGATGCAATATCCAAATGATTATTCATTCTATTTACCACCGTTTATTAAGCATTATTACTCATCAAGTTCTCATATAATAAAACTATACTATCTACTACATTAGTTATATTCCACGAGGAGTTAATAATCTTATTATCAGTATTATCGATACGTCTCATCCTTCTATTTAGTATAAGATCAGTCCATTCATCTATATTTTGCAAGTCCACTCTTTTAACATTTTCATTAATCTCTATTTCATGAGATACACCCGTCGAAGCTATTATCGGTAGTCCATTTGTTTGAGCCTCGATACTTACTATAGGGATTCCCTCATATATTGAAGGAAGCACTAGAACGTCTAAAGCATTATAGTACTCCCAGATTGAATCCTGGGAATCCAAAAAAATAGTATTTCTGTTATCTTTTGATTTATCTACCAACTCTTCCTTCATCTCTCCATCTCCGATAAATAGAAAACGTAGATTATCATTGTCTCTTAGTTTATTCGAGATATCGACCGTAAACTTCTGGTTTTTTTCTTGAGTGAAACGTCCTATATGTCCCACAAGATAATCATCATCTGATATGGATAGTTGACTTCTTATCTCATCCCTTTTTATAGGATCGAACGAGAAATCATTAATATTTATACCATTATTTAGTACATTAATCCTGTTCCATGTTGAACGAGGAAACTTCATTTCACCCGCTTCTTGCGAACAGGCGCAATAACAATCAACATTTTTAAGAAACTTCATTGAAAATGCTGTTTGAATAAGCTTATGCTTTAGGTTATTGACTCCCGTACTGTGTGAATGGACAACCACCTTTTTAATACCACTTTTTTTTGCAACCTCTGCCGAATAAGCCAAGGCAGATATCGATCCAGAATGAATATGAACCAGATCATATTTATGAGTTTTTAAAAACGTTTTTAATGGTTTTTTTATTAGACTTCTGCTCTTTCCAGGTCGAAAATCCAGATTAAGTTCATATATTCTTGAGTTATTCTTTTCCGCAATCGTTTTATACTTATTACTATCACAATAATATAAAGTAAGAACATCAATATCTAATTCATCTAACTTTATATTATCCAGCACATTAAATATAAAAGCTTCCTGCCCGCCATACAGTATTGGCTCACATGTTAGTTCTAGTACTTTCATTATTAATCCCTTCTATTAATCCGGGTATTCAATACTTGGATAAAAGTTTTTGCCTTCACATGTACCTTTTTTTATTATTTGAAGTTTCTTCTTTTTATTATCTGCCTTTAATATAATTCTAACCCTGTGAAGAACATTTCTAAGCCAGAGATAAAAAGCTCCGTCTAGTCCATCCTGTCGATATAGGACTACATCATTTCGATACATATAGTTAAACCTGTCTATTCGATCTTCGGGTGCTGTAATGATATTTGCCCCGACATTTATCGGACACCAGTGATTAACAACACTAGATGGGACATAGTAACTCTTTTTAACTTTAGATATTCTCCTTGTATATTCCCAGTCGTCACCCCATATAAAAAATTCTTTATATGGAAGTCCATACTTCCGAACGGTGTTTACTCGAAGGAAAAGAGAAACAAATGACGCATATTGAATAGTTTTCTCATTTTCAAAATCTTTCATTCGTTTCCATTTTGTTTCTTTTTGGACGTTCATTACGCATATAGAGTCGTCCTTCCATAAGGCCTTACTGGAGAGGAATCCATAATCTTCACCATATTTTTGGTCTGTCCTTCTCAACTCTTCAAGCGCATTCGAAGTAGGTAACGTATCATCATCTAAAACCCATACTGAACCATATCCCATCTCCGCCGCCTTTTTTATTCCATAACTGAAACCACCGGCACCGCCGAGGTTTTTTCCGGTATTATAATAGAGTATTTTCTCTGAAACGATAAAATCATTAATAGATTCTCTTGTTCCATCTGTACTGGCATTGTCTATTATTAGTATATCTAGCACATCCTTGCTGGTTTGCTCCAATAAACAATCTATACATCTCACCAACAAATCTTTACGATTATACGTTACTACGACTGCTGCAGTTTTTTCTTTTATAGATATATTATCGTTCATATTTAAAAACTACCCTCATATTTTTTTCCAATAAACTTGGCCTTAAGAAATGCCCCACCTTTTTTCAGCCAGTTTATTTTTTCCATATGTATAACAGGGATTTCTTTTACTTCGGTGCTTTTAACTCTTCCCTCATTAACTACTTCCAATAACCATACATTGAAAATTATCTCGCTAATTCTTCCATAGTAGCGAGAGTGGAATGCCGTAAGTCCTTCCTCGCCCAACTCTTCTCTTAAAATAAACAATATATCAAATAACCATTCACAGTAATCGTCGAACAGTTGTTTTTCCATAATCATCATATTAAACATATAGCCCCATCTTCTCTTTACGGCTATATCAAATGATCTTGCATAGTTTGGATATTTCTCTTTTATTATTTTACGTGTCTGATCAAGCTGATTTATATAATGTGTATGCGCATAATGACTATACAGAGTTTCAATCCAATATCTTCTTTTTTTAGGGACAAATATTCTAACATGGCCTAAATCATTCTCTATTTCCCATTTTTTAAGTATCGCATCCCATTTGTTTTTATAATGAGGATGGAACGAAAAATGCCGACGATAATGAGCCAAACCTATATAATCCGAATCAAGGTTTTTCCAAGCCCAGTATAGTCCAGTTAACTCACAAAAATATGGATTTAAACTAGATATATTCTCTCCTTCATCATCACGTTGATATCCTATACTTTCCTTTTCATAAGCACCAACCTGAACGGGAATATACATAGAATCATTAGGCATTTTATATTTTTTATGTGCAGCTATTATTACTTTTACAGTTTTGCTCATTAGTTACATTCCTTCAGAATCATCTATATACTCTCATCTCCGGAGAGTTCGTATCAAAAGAAACAGCATCAATCACTTTCTGTTTCTCTAAATCATAAACTACAATATTTAAACCTCGAACATCATTGGAATACTCTTTTCCTCCAATTATTATCGAACTGATATTCCCACTATTAAATCCGGCACTTATAACACTATAGTCTATACCATTAATACTTCCATCAATAGATGTCTTCTCAACATCCAAAATATCTTCAGTTTTCTCGGGTGTGATTACCGCACAAAAGCTCTGTCTATACTTTCCTCTCAGATCGTTTGATATACCAAGATTCTGTAAATCTTCTGTCAAAACGGATGTAATAGCTTCTGACGCTTCATCTTTGGCAGATATAAATATCGCCATATTATCCTTCTGATTTATTAACTCATTTAGATAATAGTGAAAATATCCACTTCCATACTGTATAAGATCTCCGCTTTCATCATAATACTCTGATAACTGAAGTACACCTGAGGAGTCGTACGTTTCTCTCATCGTATGATATCCCAAAGGAAGTGTTGCCGAGTTATCGTTATCATCAAAGTATTCCCTTTGAATTACTGATCCATCATCTAAATATTCCTGTGTATAACCAGCATAACCTTCACTTAGCATTATCGGGTTTTGATCTACACCAAGGTAAGTTACTTTTATCACTTTTCCCGAATCATCTATTGTATTGTTAATACCTGCATAACCGGAATTATTAAGGATTAGTTCTCCTTCTGTATCATAAAACCTTTCTTCTTCAACTATACTATTAATATTATAAGAAAGGGTTCTTTGCGCGTACCCGGTGTCTTTTCGTATTATAGGGTTTCCATCAACCCCACAAAAGGTTTCTCTGATTAGTTGTCTGTCCTTATTGTACTCACTTTTCTTAATGGAGTATCCCGACGAAGATTCTGTTGGTTTTCCGTCTTCATTGTAGTATGTAGTACTTGTTATTAATCCCGAATATGACCATGTCCATCCTACAGAAGAAAAACCATATTCAACAGTATATATATCATCATTCTTATCATAATAAGTCTCTTTACTTCGATAGCCACGTTTATCATATTCATACTTTGTAATAGAATATCCGTATTCGTTAGTTTTAATATTCCCATCTTTGTCAAATGAACACGAAGATGATATTTGCCTTAAATCGTTAAAAGTCCTACAATTCTTCGGTACTCCTGAAACCTCATATATCAAATAATCATTACTCTGGTAATATGGTGTGTATCCTTCATTTTCAAAAGCATTTTTTACACTATCTAAATTGTTGACAACAATATAGTCACAGGACTGACTACCCGCCATTGTCATAATATTAGTTACATCTGGCTCGTTGCTTCCCAACGCTACTCCTAAGGAATTAACACTCCTTCCATATGGTGTATAAAACTCCGCTGCCTCTTGTCTAATATACGAAGATAATGATTCCGGAACTGCTACACATATATCACTCTCGTCATTTAAGGCTTCGACTATACTATCCAAATCCCTTGGGATTTTCCCCAAATTATCAGCCTTCTTCATCCAGTCAAGTTTATAAACATTAGTTCCAAAATATCCAATCAGTATACATATGCAAACCGTGATAATCAGTTTTGGAAAACCTTTAACTTTTTGAACAATTATCATAATCCCATAGATCATACAATAAAAAACCGGTATCATCGCAAACATTCGACAATAATAAGGTATATGATCCCAAGTAAAAATAGATAAAAGCTTTTTAAATGTTATAGGATTAAAAAGCATCAGATGGAAAACAACCGCATACCATCCGAATATAATACGTATACTTTTTCTTTTCTCAACACATATTATTAATATAATGCTTATGTAGAATATCCATTGGAAAGGCCCATTTCCCCAATAGGTCTGATAAACGGTTTTAAAAAAAGAAAGCATTTCTTTCATTTACAATCCTCAGATTAAAAATCTATCGATCAAATATATCAAGGCATAAAAAGCCGGCATAACACTGGCAGATACTATATATAGTAAGTATTTAAACTGACGTTGAGGCCTGATAAGGCTCAGTACAATCGGAATAGAAACATTTAAAACAATGGTTACAGTACCTATTAGAGTACATGAGGTAGCTGCTATCGATAGTAAACAATATAATAAACAATTATACTTGTTAAACTCTTCCATAATCGAATCAAAAAGGAGCGAAAAGACCAAAGGAGTCAGGCTCACTGCCAAAACGGCCTTCCCCTGATAATTAGGGCCAAGCAATCGAAACGTAGTCGAATAGTGAGAATAGTGTCCAAAAATATAAAAGACCGCTAATAGAATAACAAATATAAGCTTATTATCTGTATCTTTAAAAAGAACATTTGCCATAGCCCAATATACACAATATGCAAGAATCGTATAATAGACCTGAAGAATCGTATGCTCAACAATAGTAAGCGATAATCCCGATAGATATGACAGTGAAGCAGGAAATATGAGGGACGACTGCATAGCTCTATGAATATCAAACCTATCTGCTATTCCTGTAGCATAATTGGTTCTGAATAAGCGCCCCGTATTTAGCGCATCACTAGCCCATGTTACATACCAGCTATCATCATATGACATATATGTTCGATCCATACTAATAGCTTTCCATATCTGAAAACTTATTAACAGAATTGCCACAACAAGATATACCCACTCTAAGCCATTAATCCTCGGCTTTTGTAGTTTTATTTCATCCTTCCCAAACTTGATGGATACCAGACATGCAACTATCAGCAATAGAACAAAAGTCCACGTCAGAGTTTTGAGTGACATATCAAAAAAAGCCATAGGAAAAGCTAATAATTGATACAGGGCAAGTTCTATAAAAAAACCTATAGGGAATATGAAGGCTTTATTTTTTACTATTTTTGTCCACGGCAATCCTAAACATAACGGAGCCACAACTAAACAAAAAATTAGCATTATCATTCTCCGGATTATCTAATTACAATTGAATTCGGGGCCGTCGAATAATTCAATACTTCAGTCCCACGATTTTCAAAGTATTCTTTAAGAGGACCGGCATCATAACCTAACTCTCCCGGCTCTAATAATTCGTCAGTTGAATCAAAGAAAACCGTCTTTGGAGCAATAATATTATCATAAAACTCTTTTGTCATACCCCAATTACCATGATGTCCTGCCTGGATATATTTAACGTCGGCTAATTCGGCCTTATGTCGTTCTATGATGTAATTCTGCATCTCGGATTGAACATCGGAGCAAAAAAGCATCTTTTCTTCTTTTCCTTCAACGGTAAACACTAACGAACCATTATTACAAAGATTTACACTTGTACCGTCTACTTCTTCATTCCAGCTGTGGAGAACTGTGAACTTAAGCCCCAAGCAATCAAAAGAGTCATTTTCCTTTAAGATCGTCACATTATCAAGTTTGCTTATTACCTCGCAATACTTATCACACGTTTCAAAAACATCATATGGTTGAGCCGTTTCTTTATATCTATCATAGTTAAGATTTGTAACATATACTGTGTCGACGGTTATATCGCTATCCTCTGACATGATTACATTGAAGGCTCCTGCATGATCGAAATGCGGATGAGACACTATCCAAGCATAAACATGGTTATCATGCTCACTTATTGTTTTTCTAATCTGATCCGCATCATCCTCATAACCCCCATCGATAATGATCAGTCTTCCTTTATTGTCTGTTATCGTATATATCATTGCTTGTGTGCCTGTTTTTGGAGAGTATGAAGTAACAGTCCATTCTTTGACAGGTCTATTCATTAACAAGACAACTATAAGTGATATAAGTATTATTGTGAGGATAACGCTTATAATAATAATTCTTTTTTTCATACTTGTCCTATCTACGCCTTACTCCACAAACGATAACTCCCGCAATAACAGAGCTTGTTTTTTCTATTTCATTAATTGCCACAGATATATCCGTGATTTTAGTTCTTCCAAAACGTGACATTATAATTACCTTGTCGCTATAATCCGCTACAATTGATGCTTTCGCATATTCTTTTATACTATTAGTTATCATCAAGATGTAATCTGTTTTTTCTAACTCTTTGCTAATAGTACTTTTTAGTTCTGTAATAACAATATCTTCATTAGATAAGGTTTTTGCCGACTTGCCTATACTTTTCAGTTCATCTACAACTTGATCGATCATCTCGTTATCTACAGAATAATAATCCGTAGGAACAAAAGTAATAACCCTAGTATCCTTTAATAATGCAATATTATACGCAATTCTTTTATATTCTTCCAATCTCTTATCCCGCAATTTGGGAACAACTCCAAAGCACTTTGAATCTATATATTCCAAATCATCTAAACTTCTTATTGAATCGCTGAAAATATAAAATAAAAAGAATAATCCGGCCATCAGAACAAAGCCCGCTAAGAATCCTATACATCCTTTTTTGATTATTTCTTTTTTATTTATCTGAGGAGTCCCCATGGCGTTTCCCTTCGGAAGTGTCGGCCAATCCACCACTTCGGCATGATCGATAAAACTATACTGATCAACATTATTAATGAACTTATCAACAACTGATTCAGCTATTCTATTTGCTCTTTGTGGATCGGTATCAGTTACATTTACCTGCATCATTCCTGCGCCATCAAAGAAACAACATATAAGCCATCTGAGCTCATCAGTAGTAATATCACTCATATCATTGTAAGAATGGAGATCCAACTCGTCTATTATCTCTTGTAATGACTGATCACTGATAACTAATTGAGCCGCATCGCTTTGTCCCCTAACTGTCATCATATTAAAATCTATATTTTCTTTCCCGTCAGCATTATCATAATTATAGTCTATATATATACGTGCTGTAGAATTACAAGCACCTCCGGGTAATTCCGCATAAGAATATGGTGAAGGAGATGTACTTGGGGCATAATATGCAGCTTTGTTCTGTGCGATAATTGTGTTGATTACAGCTCTGCTTGATGATCCCGGAGTACTAGCTACCACTTTCTGATTTTTATAACTAAGTCCTGCCGCAATAACCATAAATATCACCGAAACCAGAGCTATAATCACCGCTTTCTCCAACATATAAAAGAACATATCTCTAATATTAATAGTTCTTTCTTTTTCACATATGTTTTCCATAGTGCAAAAACTCTCCTTAATTTATGATTATAGATTCAATGCTGTTTTCGTTTCTATTTTCTAATAACGGAAGTCTTTTATTGCAAATCGGCTTAATAGTATACTCACCTTTTTGTATCCGGTTCCTAGAAACTCTCGCCCTGAACCCACAAAAACTAATACAGTTTTCGTCTTTAAATGTTTCAACAACATCTTCTCTAAGTACATGGGCTGTATTGATGATGTAAGACTTTTTCTCTCCCTCTAGAAGGATTTTTGTATCAAGATTTATATTGTCGTCAAACCCTATTTTTAGTGCCCACCCCTCTATGTATGTACACCAGTCGTTACGTGCTATATCTATTCCATATCTGATTGTATCATCAACTTCGTAGTTTGATATTTCTGATGTATCAATAGTTTTTATAGAATAGTCATTATCCATCTCATAATTATTCGAAAAGTCGCAGTCAACCTGGGTTAGGTTCACATTGTAGTATGGATCCTTACGTCTATATTCCGGATGCTTATTATATAGATTATCCTGTTCAGCCATAAGCCTTTTGAACTTTTCAGGATCTACAGCATCATCGCCTCTGCTTATTGACTCATGATGATATAATACTGCATCATTTCTAACAACATTATAGTAACCGGACTTTCTGAGTCTGAAACATAGATCTATATCATTATATGCCACAGCCAGATTCTCATCAAATCCGCCTATTTCTTCAAACTTTGCTTTGTTAACCATGAGGCAAGCTGCCGTAACAGCTAAGACGTCAAAGTCCAGACGATTCCTATTAAAGTAATACATCTCGGAATCATCCATCTTGGCAAACTCATGTACCGGACCGCTCTCTATACTGATCACACCGTCATGCTGGATAAGTGTCGTTTCCGGATATAGCAGCTTCGCTCCTACAGCTCCGGCATGTGGTATCTGCGCCTGACCCAGCATTCTGTCCAGCCACTGTCCATCATCTATCTCTATATCATCATTAAGGAACAGTAAGTATTCCCCTTTTGACAGTATGGCACCTATGTTGCACATACGTGAGAAGTTGAAGTCCATCTCTTCATAGTGATATCTGCACTTGTACTTGCCACAGATTCTTTGATAAAGCTCTCTATTCTTTTCGGAGCTACCGTTATCGACTATTATCAGTTCATATTTTTTATAATCGGTTTTTTTAGCCAGAGTACCTATACACTGTTCCAGGAGACCAGGGTTGTCCTTTGATGGTATGACTATACTAACCAGAGGTTCATCCTGCGGGATATATCTGACTCTATATTGATAGATATCCTCTATCCATTCCAGGTCGCCTGTCAGTCCTCTTCTTTCCAGGGCGTCTTCTTTACAAGCCTTTGATCTGTCCTTTACATATCCTTTAGATTCCGGATTTGCCGCTGTAGACTCTTCTCTCTCTCTCCAGTGATACAGAATCTTTGGTATATGACCAACCTTATCAGTTAATTCAGTAAATCTAAGGGTCAGATCATAGTCCTGACATCCATCATATTCTGATCTGAGGCCATCTAACTGTCTTACTATTTCAGTCTTATACACTCCCAAGTGTGAGGTATACATATATGACATCAACGTATCAGGCGACCAGTCCGGTTTGAAGAAAGGATCGTGGCGTCTGGTTCCGTCATCATCTATCTTATCTTCATCACTATATATGAAGTCATACTCAGATTCGTTAAGTTTCTTTACTACTTCGTATAGTGCAAATGGAGCTAAGGTGTCATCGCAATCCATAAAGGCTATATACTCACCATTAGCAGCTTCAATACCTGTGTTAGTGCAGGCAGAGATGCCTCCGTTCTCTTCTCTGTATATAACTCGTATATTTCTTCTAAATCTACTTTTCTTTTTAAGTGTTTTTCTAACACTCTCGTAATCCGAACAATCATCCACAAGTATGAGTTCCCAGTTTCTGTATATCTGATTCTTTACAGAATCTATACATGGTATGAGATGTCTATCCTCTACATTATATACCGGAACTACTATAGATATGAGCGGTTTATATTCGAAGTATTCACCTGTTCTATACTCTGCCTCTCTTCGTTCTATCCATGACTCATAGTCTCCGAGGACAAGTTTCACCAGTTCATCATATCTTCTCTTATCTAGTTCTGCCTTATCAACTACTTTTTTCTCTTTTATCAGGACATCTATTTTGTTTCTTGTATACTTCAGTCTGTTTTTTATCCTGTGATATAGATAGATAACAAAACTATATATACCATAGAACGGGTTTTTGATGCATCTCTTGAGTCTGTTGAGATTATCTGTTAATGCATTTATCTGCTCTATGTGTTCCGCAAGAAGTTGTGAGTGTTCTTCGAGATCCCTGCTTATTTTTTTATTATCTGTTACCAGCGAATCTATAGTTTCGTCTTTTTGGATAATTATAGATTCTTTCTGATCTATAACCGATTCTAGATTACTTATATGTTCATCCTTCGAATCTATCAGCTGGTAAGCCTTCTCGGAGGTAACCATACGCTTCTTGTATCTTTCCAGATATATGTAACGGACATCCTCTCCGTGTACCAGGTACTGGAAGTCCATCTCCATATCTGCGTAAAGCTTTTTGTCATCTTCTGATAGATCCAGAATCTTAATAAACTCTTCGATGGTAGTTTTCTGATTTAAATATGACTCATTCTCCTCATATAGATAATGAAGCATTCTGTACTTTATGAAGTCTACCGGTACCGGGAAGTCCAGAACCCACTCATAGTCTATACATACTATTCCATCAGGTGTTCTGATAAAGTTGCTGAAGATACTGTCGAGGTTGCATATCTTGAAAGCTTTACCTGTCGGATGTTTGTCAGGGAAGACTTTGCTGAACTCTTCTGTTTCTTCGAAGTCGCAGATATACTCTTCCTTTACATCCAGGACTTCGTCCATGATGGAGAGGAGTTTCTCCTGTATCTTTTCTATGGAGTCCTTTGAAAAATCTATGTTGCTAATGATAGACTGCCCCTCAATAAAGTCGAAGGAAAGTCCATTCTCATAATTACTATAAGGTATAGGTGTTATCTTGTTATAATAATCGCCCAGTTTCAGATAGCTTTTCTTGATGGCAGTTATCTGCTTCTCGGCAGCCTTTGTAAGCGGAAGTTTTATGACTTTTTTAGAATCACCATCAGAGACTATGCGTGTAGATAGCTGATATTCGGGTCTTCTATGGGAATTGTACTTAATGTATAGAAGCTGTGACATTTGTTATCTCCAAAACTTGTCTCTGATTAATCTAACTTACTTATGAGATGCTACAACTATGAAGGAGTTGGCATACTCTTCAAACTTTCCATCCTTTATGACCATGTCGTAGGCCTTGATCTCGTCTAATGATAAGACCTTGTCCTTTATGAAGGATGGGGATACTGTACTGATACTACCTGCTTTCGGAAGGTTCTTTGATGAATATATCTCCATTGGGAAGACATAGTCCGGTATAGGGTAGTATCCCTGTTCTATCTGGAAACCTTCCATTCGGAGGAGGCCTATCAGCTGCATTCTTGAATAAGTGTTTGGTCTTTCATCGCCGGACCAATACTTGATTCCGTATTTGTTTTCGATGGCAAGGAGTAGTTTGCCATCGGGCTTCAGCAGTTTCTTGGCTGTTTTGAGCTTGTCTGTTGTGAAGTTGCCGATGATAGTTATGTAGTCATACTTGCCATTCACTATATCTGCGTCTTTTTTCGTGCTGTCTGCCTGAGTTTTGTCGTCCAGGCTCTCCATATGTCTACGGACCTTGAGGTTGCCCTTCTTGGCGTTTCTCGCGATGTTGACGGCACATTTTTTCTCGTCCTCGTCTATTGCCACTACTTCTTTGACTCTGTCGCAGAAGAGGCTTGTGAGGGCGCCGCACTCGGCTCCCAGCTCAAGGAGTCGGGCATCCGGGTTGAAGTCATACCATTCGAATACATTTTTCCTTATATTGGAGAGGTTGTAGAGGTATTCGTACTTGTCCTCGTGAGTCAGGAACTCTTCCAGGTCTTTTTCAGTTTTTACTATGTTTAAGAGGTCTTCGTAGATACCCATACTGTTAACTCTTTTCTTTATACAACCTTTTCTATAGTCGCCTCGGAGTTCATGTCGTAGAAGCCGACTGTATTCTTGTCTGATACGACTGTTATATTCAGTACATCATACATCCTGTCGTGAGCTACCAGGTCTCCGTTGATGAAGCTGGTGCAGCTCATGGAGAGGAGGTACTCTCCGCCCTGCAGGTTCATATCCTGCGTGAAGCTTGCGACGTATATATCTCCCGGTTGGGCTGTTCCGACGCTTACTTTCTCATACATGGTGTTGGAACCTGTTATATCCTGACCCTTCAGGTTTTTGAAGGTGTAGGTGAAGATAGGGTCTTCTATCTCTTTGTTGAACTGAACCTTCGACTTGATAGTGAAGGTTGAGCCCTTAATGATGTTTGTTGTTATATTGCCCTCGTCGTCGAAGATACCGAAGTCGATGATCTTCGCATCCATCGCGCCGTACTCGTCGAGGTTCGGGTTGATGTCGAGGTGGGATTTCCAGAGGCCATCCGATGTTGTGGATGGAGTCGAGGTAGTTTGTGCTGCTTGCTCGGTGCTTTCTTGTGAGGTGTCTGCTGTGTCACCTACTGTGGTTTTTGCCTCGGATGAAGTTCCCTCACGGCTTGCGTCATGGGCTTCCATCTGCTCCACCGTCATACCGGTCATTATCTTCTTATATTTGTTTATTATATCTATCGGCGTACCCTCTGCCACGTTCTTGCCGTGATCCATGAGAATAGCTTTGTCACAATACTTCTCTATACTTGAGAGGTCGTGACTTACGAAGAGGATAGTTTTGCCTTTTTGTTTGAATTCTTCGAATTTTTTGAAACACTTTAGTTGGAAGAAGACGTCTCCGACTGAGAGGGCTTCGTCAACTATTAGGATCTCAGGGTCGATATTAATAGCTACTGCGAAGGCCAGTCGTACAAACATACCTGATGAGTACGTCTTTACAGGCTGGTTTACGAAGTCTCCGATGTCTGCGAAGTCGAGGATGTCCTGGAGTTTTGCATCTATCTCTTCCTTACTGAAGCCTATCATGGTGCCGTTGAGGTATACGTTCTCTATACCTGTATACTCCATGTTAAAGCCCGCTCCCAGCTCGAGAAGGGCTGATATACGGCCGTTTATGGTTACTTCGCCGGCTGTCGGGTTCAGAACTCCTGTTATGATCTTCAGGATTGTAGACTTACCTGCACCGTTAGTACCTATGATGCCCACGCACTCGCCTTTTTTGACGTCGAAGCTGACGTTACGTAGAGCGAAGTGCTCTTTGTACTTCTTGGCCTTAGAGAGTCCGAGAGACTCCTTGAGGCGGTCGGTTGGTTTGTCGTACAGTTTATATAGTTTTGAGACGTCGTTTATTTTTATTGCTATTTCGTCTGACATAGTTATACCTAATTATTTATTATAACACATCTGCAAAGTGTATTTTGAGTCTTCTGAAGACTTTAACACCAAGTCCGAAGACTAAGATGGTTATCATCCAGAAGTATATGGTCCAGAGGAGTGTATCTCCCTGCCAGAACCATTCCTTATCTAACATACTGTCTCTGAATCCGCTGACTACGTAGTACATAGGGTTCAGTTTAAATATCTTGAGCACCAGTGGGCTCAGTATGTTATCTGCGTTCCACATGATAGGTGTCAGCCACACTCCAACCTGAAGGATGAAGATGTTGATAAACTGTCCTAGGTCGCGGAAGAATACAACTATCGCAGAACTGAGATATGAGAGTCCCAGTACGAATACGAAGTTACAGATTATGTAGTATATCAGCTGCACGGTGTATATAGTTGGGTGATAACCCATACATGTGCAGAGTATAAGCGCAAATCCTATAAAGAAGCAGTGTACGAAGAAAGCTGACATAACCTTCACAAATGGGAGGATGTCTATGTTGAACACCACTTTCTTGACCAGGTAGTTGTAGTCTGTCAGTGCATTGGTTCCGCCGTTCAGTGAGTCTGAGAAGAAGAACCATGGTATGATACCCACTACTATGAAGAGAACGAATGGGTATTTGCCAACGTTACCGGCTTTAAGTCCTACAGAGAAGACGAACCAGTAAACAAGTATTGTTACTATAGGCTGTATGAATGCCCATATCATACCGAGGTATGATCCGGCATACTTTGTCTTGAAATCGTTCTTAGCCAGTGTCATCGCGAGACGCCTGTTCTGGTATATCTCGACAGGAATATCTATCAACGAGAAGAAGTGAAACAGGACATAGATAGCTATGATGTCCATGATGGCACAGAGAACTATATCAAGTATTAAGGTTTTTGTTTTATTAGCTTCCTTGTACTTTTCGAGGATCTGATCCTTATGATACTGGATAAGCATGTTCGGATTGCCATCACCTGACTCTACTATAAGCATCTCTACCGGTTCTTCCTCGGCACTTCTATACTCTCTGCTTTTCAGAGCCACGAAGTTCTCTTCTTCGGCCAGCTGTGTCAGAGGTATCTCATACTTATAATCCGATAATTCTATATACACCTTATAGACTATGGTTTTTCCCTGAATACGTCCGAAGTCGAATCTCAGGTTATCATAGTTCAGTGGAAAGTCGAACTTAAGCGTCTGCTGATATCCGGTTGACAGTTCGCCGGCAGAATCCTCTTTTTTAACATCTTCCAGCATCTCGCTGTAACCGGTGTAAGCTACTGTCTGGCTGTTTGCTTCGGAGAAGTCTTCTCCGGCTTTCGAGTAGTATATCTGATACTCGTCATCTTTGTCGCTGAGGAGTTTGACAGTGAAGGCTGCGCCCTTAACGTCGATGTCGGAGTAGTCTATCTTCCAGAATATTATTAAGTTGAGTAGGATAACCACTATAACGAATAAGATTCGTAGGGCTTTTTTCTTTTTCATAGGTATTAATCCTTAGTCAGAGGTTTATAGTCCCCTCTCAGCTTTATATGCGGAGATTCCTCCCCACTTCTGATCCTTGTCGGAAAGTGTGAGGTCTGCCTCGGTCATACCCTCAGGCATAGGCCACTCTACTCCGATTTCCGGATCTTTCCAAAGAAGTCCACCCTCATCGTTTGGATGATAGAAGTCTGTACATTTATAGCAGAACTCTGCGTAGTCACTAAGTACTATAAACCCATGTGCAAAGTTTTTAGGTATCATAAACTGTTTCTTGTTCTCGGCTGACAGGAGTACTCCGTACCACTTGCCGAAGGTTGCACTTCCGGGACGTAAGTCTACTGCCACATCGAACACTTCACCGTTTACCACACGGACCAGTTTGTCCTGTGGAAACTCTTTCTGGAAGTGGAGTCCGCGGAGGACACCCTTCTTAGATGCGGACTGGTTGTCCTGAACAAAAGTGTAGTTGAGGCCTGCTGCCTCCATATCGTTTTGGTTGTATGTCTCTACGAAATAGCCACGGTCATCTCCGAAAACGGTTGGAGTGATGACTTTGAGGCCTTCGATGGCGATTCCGTCTACTATGCAATCTTCTACTGTAATTTTTCCCATGTTAATTTCTCCTTATATGTAGTCCGGTGACAGATGAGGTCAGACCATTCTGTCACCTCGTCTCTCTATTGTCCTGGTCCATCTGAATCATCTGGGATTACCCAGCTGCCGTCAGGGGCCTGTACTGCGCCGTCGGTGTTTTGGTTAACGGTTGAGGAACTGTCGCTACCCGGTGTTACTACAACGTCTCCGGGACCTGTTCCGGTGCCGTCGTCACTTGAGCTGTCGGACTCTACCTCAACTTCTTCTGTTGTTGCTTCTGTAGTAGCCTCTGTCGTAGCTTCAGTTGTTGCCTCGGTTGTATGCTCTTCTGTTTTTTCTTCTGTAGTAGTTTCCTCCTCTACAGGTGATGCCGCAGCTTCTTCACCGTTCTCTGCTGCTTCTACAGCTTTTTTACGGTCTTCTGCAGTCATGCCCGGCATCTCGCTAGGGTCTACGGTAAATGGCGTACAGCTGAGTCCTGAGTCGTTCTCGGCATTCGGATCTATTCCGAGTTTTGCACAGGCTTCTTCGTAGTAGCTGTTCTGTACCCATATCATTGATGATCCCGGTATAAATGTATAATTATTTACTATGTAGTAATATGCTTCCGGTGCGTAGTCTGCCATCTTGTGGCCCCATGACTCATATCCTATCTGGAACATTACCACTCTGGTAGGATTTGCCTTGAAGTCGTCTATTTTTTTAGATCCAACAGCTTCCCACATCCATGGGGTACTTACAGATGGTCCTGTTGTAACCTGTTTTGCTGCCCAAGGGATGGTGTCACAGACATTTGTCTGCCATATACGCTCATCCTCTTCTGTGAGAGCGTCAACTATATCTGTATCCGTCTGATAGAAGTTTGTTTCGTATCCGACTACGAAGTTTATCATAAGTGGAAGGTTTGTTACATATATCATTACCAGCAGGAACGAGAAGAAACATATGGCTGCCTTTGCCGTCATAGATCTCTTATCGAACTTCTGCCAATTCTTGAACATATATGTCACAAAGACATATGCTGCCACAAGAGATATAACTCCAACAAATGTTGTTCCATGGAAGTTATAGAATCCTCTGGAACCGAAAGTAAATATGAACAGGAACATAGTAAGACCTGCTATGATCCCGTCTGTTCTGAACTTTCTGTATGAGAAGTACAGTCCGCATCCGATCAGGAACATCTTGAATATATATATCATTCCGATATCTTCTACTGCAAATGCAAGGACATACCTTGATAGCTCTGTTATCGAAACAAGGAAGGACGAGAGTACATTTCCGCCTAATCCTGCCATATATTTTGGATAGTATAGTCTGTTAATCGTATATGCGCCGAATCCGAAGTCGTGGAAAGAGTGTGTCGCGAGCATATAGATTACCAGTGCGATCCATGGAACTGCGACTATAGCGAACAGCCTGCCGTATCTTTTAATCATCATGCCCCACCACTCCTTGGCGCTGTCGCCTCGTTCTCTGCCCCACTTGATCTCAAGTGCGAGAACTCCGAGTCCGAGGAAGAAAAGAGGGAAGATGTTCATAAATGCCACACCGAAGGTCAGGACAACTGCTATACTCATCCTGATGCAGCTACCGAGGCTGATGTCTCTTTTCTTGAGGAACACCAGTAGTTCAAGCAGGAAGATCTGCGCGCCGATAACTGCGATGTGTTCGGAAAGTATCTGTGTCGCAAAATCTATATGCTGCAGAATCGCGTGATATATGAATGGCATGATTATTATCACCCATTTGTTTACATACTCTTTGTATATAAAGATGAACGATGTCCAGAATGCCGCAAATACTATATAAAAGTACAATCTCTGAAGCGCTACGGTATGAGCTCCGATCGCATAAAAGAATGCGCTGAAGATATATGTAAACGGCATATGCTGTGAAGGGATATCTCTATACAGAACCTTGCCCTTTACCATTTCAAATGCGACGCTGTAGATATCCATCTCATCCGGATCAAACCATACTTCGTACATGTACTTGAGCTGTATGAAAAGGAAAAGCAGGAAGGTTCCTAACGCTAAGAAGATCAGTTTCTTATCTAAATTAATTTGTGGTTTTTTTGCTGTTTCTGACATTGTTGTTCCTCTTTATCTTATGGTTGTTTTCATCTCGTTTCTATCTTCGAAGTTGATTCGTTCTTCTTCGATGACAAGTGGTCGGTTCATGATACGTTTGTTCATGCTCATTATATACTCTCCCATGAATCCGATGGAGAATATCTGCACCGCTCCAAGGAAGGACATGAGGATGATGAGTGGCGCCATACCTGCATTAAATTCTTCCCAGTTTAGTATCTTGAGTATGAGGTATACAATTCCTACAACTATACTCGCAAGTGAAACAAACGCTCCAAAGAAAGTACAAACTCTAAGTCCTATTTTTGTATATGAAGTTACTGACAACATTGCCGCATCATACAAAGTGTAGAAATTGTTATGTGTTTTTCCAGCTCTACGTTTTGGCTGTTCATATTCTATTTCTTTTCTTGCAAATCCAAGTTCCGCAACAATTCCTCTGAGGAATGGTGTTGGGTCATTGAGGTTTCTGAGAACCTCTATAAATTCTCTATCGTAGAGCCCTGAGCCAGTGAAATGCTGTATCTGTTCCACATCTGAGAATTTTTTTACGAATTTATAATACATAGATCTCATGGCATACATGAGCTTATTTTCCTTGCTTGCGGTTTTGATACCGATAACTATCTTATATCCCTCTTCCCAAGCTTCTAGGTATTGAGGAATAAGTTCTATTGGGTCCTGAAAATCACAAACCATAGATATTACACAATCACCAGAAGTCTGTAGTATACCATAATATGGCGAATTAAACTGGCCAAAGTTTTTGGCATTAAAAATCGCCTTTACTTTCTTGTTCCTCTTACATATCTCACGAAGAAGGGGACGAGTGTTGTCAGAAGAATCATTATCAATAAAGAGTAGCTCATAGTCATACTGTGGCAACTCCTTCTCAAATAAATCTTTAATTGCATTACTCATTGGTACTACATTCTCTTCCTCGTTATAGCAAGGAATAAGTACACTTACCTTCTTCTTAAGCATATTTCGCCCTCATGATTTTTTTAATTTATAGTTCTTTTGATTCTTCTCTTGCCTTAACTGCCTCTACTGTTTTTCTGATGCCGTCTTCAAATGTCGTAGCTGGCTTGTAACCAGTATCAGCAACCAATTCAGTAATATCCGCTGTCAGATGCATAACCTGATTTGGATAGTATTCCATTTCGCCTATTCCTACATCTAGTGTTGGATCTACAGCATCTCTTATTGCATAAATATATTCTCTAAGAAGTCTCTGGTCGCCCGAGCCTATAGTATAGGCTTTCTGATCTACACCTTTCTCTGCAATAGCTACAAAAGCTTTTGCACAGTCCTCAGCGTATATATAATCCCAAACCTGTTCGGCTGGGGTAAACTGCATTCTTTCACCCTTCAGCATTGTCTTAACTGCAGACATGACCATAGAGTAGTCATTGTCCCCAGGTCCATAGCAGCTGAGGATTCTTCCCCAACAATGCTTTATGCCTAGATTGCTACATTCAAGAGCTGAAAGCCTTCCTGCTGCAAGCTTAGCAATTCCGTATCCTGTAATAGGATCTTTTGGAAGTTCATCTGAAAGCTTGCCACTTACTATACCGAACTCTGCCTGTGAACCGGCTCCAACGAAGGTCTTACAACCAGCCTCATATGCAAGGTGAACAGCATCAACTGTCGCCTTTATGTTTGTTTCCTGCTTACCGGCATCATTTCTTCCCTTACCAAATGTATAGGCCCATCCGAAGTGGAAGAAAACATCATGGTCCCAGCCTAATTTATCTCTTAGAGTTGGGAGATCGTCAAGGTTGCACTCAACTACCCTTACCCTACCTGGTTCCTTGGCTTCTGTCTGTCCCAGGAGGACAGCCTCTCCAGCCTGTTGCTCAGCAAGTTCCAAATTTTTTATTTTTTCTGACATTGGGCGGATGATTGCGGTTACATTAACACCCTGTGACATAAGAACCTTTGCCACATGGGCTCCGATCATACCAGTCGCGCCCGTTATTATCGCATTCTTCATTTTATCTGTCCCTACTGACTTATTTTGCTACCGCCTCATGAATCACATTACTCATATAAGCGAGTTTCTCTTCTGTCATTCCTGGATAAACTCCTACCCAGAAGCTATTCTCCATAATGAAGTTGGTTGTATCAAGTGAGCTTGCTACTCTGTAAGCATCCGTTCCTCTTATCTGGTCGAAGCATGGGTGAAGTGTGAGGTTTCCGCTGAAGAGAAGTCTTGTCTGAACATTATGCTCCTCGATATATTTTGTTACTTCATTTCTCTTAAGTCCAGATTCTGGCTTAACACTGATGAGGAAGCCGAACCATGATGGTTCTGAATTCTCTGTTGCCTCTGGAAGGATAAGCTTATCCTCGAGATCTGCAAGGGCTTCTCTAAGGTATTTCCAATTTGCTTTTCTCTTCTCGATGAAGCTTGGGAATTTCTTCAGCTGTTCAACACCTACTGCAGCCTGCATATCTGTAACTTTGAGGTTGTATCCAAAGTGACTATATACATACTTGTGATCGTATCCTGCAGGAAGTTCGCCGTACTGGCCATCGAATCTATGTCCACAGAAGTTGTCTCTTCCTGATGGGCAAACGCAATCGCGTCCCCAGTCACGAAGACTCTTTGTTATTTTGTTGAGAAGTGGATTATCTGTATAAACGCATCCGCCCTCACCCATTGTCATGTGATGTGGTGGATAGAAGCTGCTTGTTCCGATATCACCCCATGTTCCGGAGAACTTTGTAGTGCCGTCGATAGTGTACTTTGTACCGAGGGCATCGCAGTTATCCTCAACAAGCCAGAGGTTGTTCTTATCGCAGAACTCTTTAACAGCCTTTAGATCGAATGGATTTCCAAGTGTGTGAGCAATCATCACAGCCTTGGTCTTGTTTGAAAGAGCGCCTTCAAGAAGTGAAGGGTCTATGTTGTATTCTGGAAGCTTAACGTCCACGAAGACAGGAACTGCACCATACTGGAGGATTGGTGTTACTGTTGTAGGGAATCCTGCAGCAACTGTAATTACTTCGTCTCCTGGCTTAACCTGTCTATCTCCAAGAAGTGGAGATGTAAGAGTCATGAAAGCAAGAAGGTTTGCTGAAGAACCACTATTTACAAGGTTTGCAAACTTTACTCCAATCCACTCAGCGAAGTTCTTTTCAAACTCATCTGAGAATCTTCCTGTTGTGAGCCAGAAATCAAGAGTTGCATCTGTGAGGGACATCATTTCCTTCTCATCATAGACTCTTGATGCATAGGCTACTCTGTCGCCTTCCTCAAAAGGTTTCTCCTGTTCTGGTTTCTTGAACTGGTTGTAATAATCTGCAACCAGGTTCTTTATCTCTTCTCTTGCTTCTTGTTCACTATTCCACTTTGCCATTTTTCTATCTATCCTTTTTTATATTTTCTAGGTCACTAATTGAAAAACTCTTCTATCTCAGCCCGCATTTCTTCTGCAACTGAGCCGGGATCAGCGATTCGACGTTTGGAGAACTGTACAACCATCTCGATTGCCTTGTCGATGTTCCATACTGGCTTCCATCCGAAGACACTCTTTACTAGCGAGCAGTCAAGTTTCAGGAAGTTTGCTTCGTGAGGGCCGCCGTCATGTTTGTTGATCCATGATACTGAACCCCAGTCCTTGCCATCACTTGTCTTTGCATTCCAGGATGCGCAGAACATATTTACTATATCACCTGTTGTTACACAGTCGCAGTCATCAGGTCCTACATTGTAGAAGCCTGCTTTTTCCTTATCTTCGTACTGAGCCTTTGCAATCGTAAGGTACATATTGAGTGGCTCAAGCACGTGCTGGTATGGGCGGGTTGAATAAGGGTTACGAACTATTATAGTTCCGTCCTCAGGATTTCCCGTTTTTATCATTTTCTCTGCTGCCCTTACGCAGTCAGGAATTATTCTATCAGGAGCAAAATCCCCTCCGCCGATTACATTTCCGGCTCTTGCAGTTGATACCGCAACGTCCATGTATTTGTAGAATGAATTGATGTAGCTGTGAGTTACCAGCTCTGAGCAGGACTTTGAGTTCGAATATGGGTCGTAGCCATCCAGTGGCTCGTTCTCTCTGTAGCCCCAGTTCCATTCATTATTCTTATAAACTTTATCTGTTGTTACGTTCAGGAAGGACTTAACACTCTTTGTCTGGCGCACTGCCTCGCAAATGTTAACTGTTCCCATAACGTTTGTCTCATATGTGCCAACAGGGTCTTTGTAAGATTCGCGAACGATTGGCTGAGCTGCCAGGTGAAGAACTATCTCTGGCTGAACCTCAGCGAAAACCTGCATAAGCTTTTCGCGATCTCTGATATCACCAATTACATGATTGATTTTCTCGGCAATGCCTGCTTCTTCGAAGAGGCTTGGAGTTGTTGGTGGTTCAAGAGAATAACCTGTAACCTCTGCACCTGCTCCAATGAGGATCTGGCAAAGCCAGGAACCCTTGAAACCAGTGTGGCCGGTTATGAGAACCTTCTTTCCTTTGTAAAATTCCAAATCTTTTTTTGTCATATTTGCTTTCCTTATTTGTTATTCCATTTCATCCATGGAGCTTTTCCTGAATCGATAAGCTCGTTCAGCTTGTCCATTTCACGTTTTGTATCCATGCACTGCCAATATCCATCGTACTGGTACGCTACGAGCTGGCCATCTGCAGCCATCTGCTTCATAGGTCCCTGCTCGAATACCGTGGTGTCGTCTTCAAGGTAGTTGAATACTTCTGGTTCAAGAACCATGTATCCACCGTTTATACGAGCACTGTCATCATCTGACTTTTCTCTAAAACTTGAAATTGTATTATCATCCTCTATGTCGAGGATTCCAAATCTCTGACCTAATTGTATAGCTGTGATTGTTGCGACCTTACCATGACTCTTATGGAACTCAAGGAGTTCGTTGATGTTGATATCGCAAACGCCATCTCCATATGTCAGCATGAATGTTTCATCGCCAACATAGTCCTTGATTCTCTTAATACGTCCACCTGTCATTGTGTTGAGTCCTGTATCTACGATTGTAACCTTCCAAGGCTCTGCAACGTTACTGTGAACGGTCATCTTATTATCGGCCGTAAAATCGAATGTAATGTCCGAGTTATGGAGATAGTAATTTGAGAACCACTCCTTAATCACGTGCTGCTTATAGCCAGCGCAGATAATAAACTCATTAAATCCATAATATGAGTATTCTTTCATTATGTGCCAAAGTATTGGCTTTCCACCAATCTCAATCATTGGTTTTGGTTTGAGGTGACTTTCCTCGCTTATTCTTGTGCCGTAACCTCCGGCAAGCATTACAACTTTCATACCTTCTGTCCTTTCGTACGTCCCATCATTTCCCCAAAAGACGATGGGGCAATTTTCTTAGTTATTTACAGATTCTTTATTCTGTCGATTGCTTCAACGGTGTTCTCGTAACTTCCAAATGCAGTAAGTCTGAAGTGTCCTTCACCGCTTGGTCCGAAGCCTGAGCCCGGAGTTCCGACTACATTTGCTTTCTCAAGAAGGAAGTCGAAGAATTCCCAGCTGGTCATATTGTCTGAAGTCTTGAGCCAGATGTAAGGTGCGTTAACGCCGCCTGATACTGTGTATCCCGCACTCTTCAGACCTTCCAGAATGTATTTTGCATTCTTCATATAATATGCAATCTGCTCGTTTGTCTGTCTCTGTCCTTCGTCTGAGAAAACAGCCTCGCCTGCCTTCTGCACGATGTATGGAGCACCGTTGAACTTTGTTCCGTGGCGTCTTGCCCACAGTGAGTGGAGCATATTGCCATCGGCGTCCTTGATGTCCTTTGGAATTATTGTGTAACCAAGTCTTGTTCCTGTGAAACCAGCATTCTTGGAGAATGATCTGATTTCGATGGCACATGTACGCGCACCCTCGCACTCATAGATGCTGTGAGGAACATCCGCCTCGGAAATGTAAGCTTCATAAGCAGCATCATAGATGATGACTGCATTTACTTTATTCGCATAATCCACCCATTCCTGAAGAGCGTCCTTAGTGATGGTTGCTCCGGTTGGGTTGTTAGGGAAGCAGAGGTAAATCAAATCTGGCACACGATTATCACTGCCGAAACCATCCTGTCCCTTTGGAAGCTCTGGTGCGTAGCCATTTGCTGCTGTACATGGCATGTAGATAACATCACTCCAAAGTCCTGTCTCTGCATCGTATGTTCCGGTTCTGCCGGCCATAACATTTGTATCTACGTAAACAGGATATACTGGGTCGCACACTGCAACCTTAACATCCTTCGCAAAAATCTCCTGAATATTTCCAGAATCCGACTTTGCGCCGTCGCTGACAAATACCTCATCAGCCTTAACATCAGCGCCCAGCGGCTTAAATGCCTTCTCAACTATTGTCTCTCTCAAGAAGCTGTATCCAAGGTCTGGAGCGTAGCCCATAAATGTTTCTGCACTTGCCATCTCATCTACTGCACTGTGCAGCGCCTCAATAACTGCTGGGCAGAGTGGCTGGGTTACATCGCCAATACCAAGTCTTATAATCTTCTTATCTGGGTTAGCCTCGCTGAAGGCATTAACCTTCTTAGCGATCGTCGAAAATAAATAGCTACCTGGTAACTTTAAGTAATCCTGATTTACCTTTATCATTGTGTTTCCTCCAAATAAGTCAGTCAGATCCGGTCCCACTGACTCCAAGATCTGTCCCCGTTGACTTATTTCCTAGAACTCGAATGTTCCTTCGTAAACTGTAGTGGCTGGTCCTGTCATAAATACTAGGTTTTCACTACGGTCCCAGCGGATCTTTAAGTCGCCGCCGAGAAGGGACACTGTTACTTCATCTTCGGTGTGTCCATTAAGTACACACGCTACTGCTACTGCGCAGGCACCAGTTCCACAGGCTAGGGTCTCGCCTGAACCGCGCTCCCACACACGCATTTTTACATGCTCTTTATCTATTATCTGAACGAACTCTGTGTTGATACGTTCAGGGAATAGTCTGTTGTTTTCAAAGAGTGGGCCCTGTTTCTCGACTGGGAAGTTGTCCACGTCATCAACGAATACTACGCAGTGTGGATTTCCCATGGAAATGCAAGTTCCTGAATAGAAGGAATCCTCTACTACGATGGACATTCTGATTGCAACCTTCTCATCCGGATTCATGCCAACATCTTTAACCGGATTAACCTCGATGACCTTTGAAAGTTTAGCCGGTACAAAGCCTTCTGACATAATGATTGGTATCTTGTCCGGTTCAAAGATTGGCGAACCCATGTTTACCGTTGCAGCTGATACAACATAGCCGTTGTTTGAAACTGCTTTATATCCTTCAACCTCATCAACAGGTTTAACTGTAAGGTTCAATGTCTTTACGCCCGACAAAGTCTCGATTGTTACAATCTTTTTGTCAGTCAGACCATGATCATAGACATACTTTCCAACGCAGCGGATTCCATTTCCACACATCATGCCACGGGAACCGTCTGCATTGTACATATCCATCATAAAATCCGCCTTCTCACTTGCACGTATGAGTATCAGCCCGTCGGAGCCGATGCCAAAATGCCTGTCACTGACAAGCACTGCGAGTGATGACGGATCATCTATATTTTCCTCTATTGCGTTTATATATACATAATCATTTCCAATGCCATGCATCTTCGTGAATTTCATGTTTTTCCATCCTTCTGTCCACCCCGAAAAACCGCTGTCAGTGGACGTAAAAATTCAAATTACATTTTACCACATAACACTATGTTTTCAAAGCGTTTTCTTGCATAAAAAAGTGGACGCCAAATGGCGTCCACAGAGTACTCTTAAGCATTACCAAAAAACTTATTATCTAACAAAAATTGTAGTTCTTCCACAGAAAGGACACTTAGAGGACTTACATAATTATCATCCTCAGTATGTGGATATTTAGGTTTGTATTCTTCTGGTCGAAATCCGAGTTTCTTTGTAATCGAATTATATAAATCGTTATAGGTTTTCGCCATACCACAACACCTCCTTAAGCTCAACACCAACACCTAATAGGTTATCTATAAGATTACTCATGTTTTTGTTATGTCTATATTTTAATTCCTCTTTATCATATATAATATTTATCAGAGAAGCCTCTTCCATAGAAAAAATATTCAACGAGGAATCTACCCTATAAACATTATAATTTGGAAAGACTTTATATTGATAAATTGTACCATTATGGCATATTACCAGGCCATATTTATACTTTCTTTCTGCACAAACAATAATATCACCAATGCTTGGCGGAGCACTTGTTGGATGATTGTGAATGCCTACTATATTGGGATTATCCTTAAGCATTTTTATCATCGATTTGGATGGTTCTACTTTTTGTGTTTCCTTTTTGTAATCCGTCCTTTTACGAATCTTGTTAGTTTCCGTATCTATAAAATACAAATCTTCGTACTTGTCACCATGATGATGCGTCAACATAGCCCTTGTTGATGCTATTATACTCTTTGTAACATACTTGTTTTCTCCAAGTTTCTTAATTGCTTCAATATATTGATCCGAAAATATCAAATCATGATTAATATATGTTGCTCTGTCATATTGTGAATTACTTAATTCTAATTCCTTGCTATTTCTAAACACGACGACTAACGCCTCCTTTCATAAAAAAGCAAGCTTTTGCCGTCGACGTACCTTAGATACCTTTGATGTTAATAATCATTTAAACACCATATACTGTAATATTCAAGTATTTTATAGTTTTATAAAAAGAATATATCTTCGAATGAAAAAATAACGTGGCAATCTGGTGATCACCACGTCATTAAATGTCATTTTATTACTCGATTACGTAAGGGATGAGTGCTATCTGTCTAGCTCTCTTAACAGCTACTGTAAGCTCTCTCTGGTGCTTTGCACAGTTACCTGTGATACGACGAGGAAGAATCTTTCCTCTCTCAGAGATGTACTTTCTAAGTAAGTTAGCATCCTTGTAATCAATCTTCTGATTTTCATCTGAGCAGAATACGCAGACCTTTCTTCTTCTATGCATAGGTCTTCTTCTCATAGGGGCTGCTCCGCCCTCTTTGTTATTATATGGCATTATTTCATCCTCCATTACTTCTTAAATGGCAGATCATCATTTACGCCCTGAGGAATGTTCATAAATCCCTCTGCGCTTGCAGCGTCAGTAGATGGGGCATCCTGTGGAACATATCCACCACCCTGTGAGTCTGAACTTGCCTTACTTTCAGCAAATTCCTGCTCTTCAACTACTACCTCTGTTGTATAAACCTTCTGACCGTCCTTATTTGTATAAGAACCAGTCTGGATGCGTCCTGTAACAGCAATCTTTGTACCCTGATGCAAGTACTTCTCAGCGAATTCTCCCTGTCTGCCGAATGCAACACACGAGATGAAATCTGCTGTCTGCTGATCATCAGAACCATTTCTTCTAGCAAAACGTCTGTCTACTGCAAGTGTGTATCTAGCTATTGCAAGCTGATCGCCACTCTGTGAATTCGAATATCTAACATCTGGATCTCTTGTAAGACGACCCATTAAAATTACTTTGTTCATCAGGAATCCTCCTTATTCTAACTAAGCGTCCTGCTTAACGATTAAGAATCTGATGACGTTCTCGTAGATTCGAAGATGTCTTTCGATAAATGCTGGAGCATCTTCTGGGCCTTCGAAATGTACGAAATAGTAATAGCCCTCTAACATATCCTGAATCTCGTATGCAAGTCTCTGCTTACCCTTGTCGTCGATATCTGTGATAGTACTTCCAGACTTAGCGACACGGTTCTTTACTCTCTCGAGAGTAGCAGTTCTTGCCTCGTCATCAATCTTAGAGCTAAGAACTAACGCGATCTCATACTTATTCATCTTTTGCACCTCCTTATGGACTTTTTGGTCTCCGCCGTGCAAGGCAGAAACAAGGTTTTGTAAAAACGTTACAGATAACAAAAAAGCGGTATTACCGCTTAGTTGTCATTAGGAGATTTTCTCTCCGTGTGCCCAGAGCCGGAATCGAACCAGCGACACGAGGATTTTCAGTCCTCTGCTCTACCAACTGAGCTATCTGGGCAAAATAAAGAGCGAGTAGCGGGGATAGGATTTGAACCTATGACCTTCGGGTTATGAGCCCGACGAGCTTCCAGACTGCTCCACCCCGCGTCGATAAAAAAATGGAAGGTGGTGGATTCGAACCACCGAAGCGTTGCGCAACAGATTTACAGTCTGCCCCCTTTGGCCACTCGGGAAACCTTCCAAAAAAAAGAGCCGATATTCGGACTCGAACCGAAAACCTGCTGATTACAAATCAGCTGCTCTGCCAATTGAGCCATATCGGCGTAGATATCGATTTCAAGGAAATCGATGCTGTGTTAAAACACACACATTCTGCGAAGCAGAATCA